>Ga0137427_10000041_pt1 | contig 64080 bp, 90 predicted proteins | sample EasRivERMZT700_2_FD_102309 | JGI IMG/M metagenome (GOLD analysis project Ga0137427, IMG submission 102309) | Soil microbial communities from meander-bound floodplain in the East River, Colorado, USA - East River MetaG ERMZT700_2 | ecosystem: Environmental > Terrestrial > Soil > Floodplain ...
CCAAGTTGCTGTGTGGTCTGATCTCGATCGTCTTGAGCGGGATTTCCACGTACTCAGCGTACTCCCCGCAATAGTCGCCCCCCTGACAACCATCATCCCACGTGCTCAACTCCACGTGCGCGTCGGGCGGCGCATCCTTCAACGCTTCACGCAGTTCTCTGACTGTCACGTGCCCTCCGCTGCTGGAGGAATCGGAACACCATCGCCCCGGTGTGGAGCGCCTCTTTCTCGATCTTCGCTTCCAGTTCCTTGTACGTGGCGAACTCCTCATCCGTGAAGAGTTGTCCTTCGGCGAACTTCTCACGATACTCGACGAGATTGAGGACGGCCTGGAGTGTCTCACCCGCCTCTTCAATCACGACAGCGATCTGGCGGATCGGGTCGCTCGGCCACTTCGGGTGCTTCTCTTCCGCCTTCCGCAACTGCGTCAAGATATCTTCGTAGATGCTCCGGAGGCGTTGCTCGCGTAGGAGGTACTCTTGGTACTGTCCTTCATCCACGACCAAACTCCTTCGCTTCGTCGCGAGACGTCAGCACACGCACGTGCGCCATTTCAGCAGAGGCGACACGTGCTGCTTGGTTAAGCGACATGAAGAGGAGCGCGCTCCCCTGGTCGAGTGTCCAGAGTCCGTCACCGTCCTCCTGCGCCTGATAGTACTCCATCCCGATGAAGTCGCCCGACACGGTACGGTCGTCCTTGAGACGCTGGACGACGAACCACGGGCCGAGGACGGTTGGGTAACTCATTAGTCTGCTCCGATGGAAGAGGACGCGTTTGAACTTGAGCCACCAACCGTACGGAACGCGCCACCACCAACCGAGCTTTTGATTAGCCGGCGTGAGGAGCCCATCGGTGACCCACTCGTGCAACATTCCCTTAGTGGACGTCGTAGTTGTAGATGAGATGAACGGCGTGCTGCTCGGCTCGATGTTAGTGATGTAGCAGAGGAAACCATCGCAACCGTGCTCTAGCTTGGCGTGTTTTTTCTGCCACGACACGTCGCCACGGAGTAACCGGATCGTTCGGTTCCGCCGCTTGAGTAAACGAGAGAGGCGCTCGATCTGTCCTTCAAGGTCCGAGATGAAAATCTCGTTGTGCGTACGTCGTTTTTGACCGGTGTTTATGCGCTTTTTTCGACTCTTCATCGTTGCTTCTCGGTGATGACGATGTCGCGATTGAGGCGCGCGATCTTCGGCCAACCAACAAAGGTGATCTCGTTCATCTCGTTCTCCTTAGAAACGAATGCCGACAGACGTGCGGTTGCTCACGCTGCCATCGTTGAATAGGACGCGCGACTCGGCGAAGAGTCCACGTCGGGCAGAAACACCGAGGAAGAGCGAGGGCGAGATTCCCAGGTCGAGGCCCCCGATCGAGCGAACACTCAGGTGCTCGGTGATCACGGTCACCTTCTTGCCCTTCCGCTTGTGCTTGTCACCCTTGTGCTTCCCACGATCGTGCGGACGGTACGTGGTCGTAGTGTCCGAGGTGCTCTCGACGATGAAAGCAGAGTCGTCGAGCCGGTCACCCACGAGGCCAACGCCACCGTAGAAGCCGTCGTTCGAGCGGGCGAGCAGGTCCGCGCTGAACGACAGGCGCTCGTTGTTCCCGAGGCTGACCCCGAGGCGAGCGCCCGACTGCTCCAGAGCAAGAGTGCCCTCGGTGGGGTTGCGAAGGTCCGACATCAGACGGGTGGTCGCCGACAACTGGAGCGAGCCGGCGCTAGCGTTGACCGCGACGAGCAGGGCGAGGATGGTGAGGAGAGACTTCTTCATGATGGGTATTTCCTCTCGATGTTGATGTTGACGCCGATGAACATGCCGACGAAGAAAGAGATGGCTGCGATGCAGATGATTGGAAAGCCTACTTCCCAGAACATTCAAGGTGCCCCTTCTGACACTCACTAGGAAGGTGTCCAGTGATGTGCCCGTTCACGTACGAAAAGGGTGCGCCACAGTGGGGACACTTTCCATGGAGTATCTCGGGGTTAGCACCGTGTTCATAGATGGCATCGAGCATCTTCGTGAATTCTTCCTTCGAAACTTCCTTCACAGAGCCGCCCGGTCTCTGACCGCAGCCAGCGAGGGCACTTCATACTGGAGCCCGTTCTCGAACACGCGCACGAGGTAGTTCTTCTCGTTGAGCGCCGGGTCTTCCACGCCCGTGATGAACTTGCCTTCTGACTTGAGGAGCATGAGACGGCCGGCCTTCGACTTCTTGCTCGGGTCCGTCAGCGGGTGCTTCATCACGTCCCGCCACTGGCCCTTCACCTCGACGGCGCTGCACTTCATCGCGAAGCGGCAGGTGTCGCGGTCCATCTTCTGAAGGAGGCCGCCACCAGAACCGAACGCGATGTTGTCGATGCTCCACTTGTCACCGAGCATGCCGGCGAGGATCGTCGCGAGTGACCGCTTATCGATACCGTCGCCTTGGATCAGTCGGACCTTCGGGTTGAGGACCTTGTACCCCTCTGGGGTCAAGCTGTAGCCGAACTTCTCCCCGAGCGTGTTGAGCAGATTGAGAACGACCAGGAGCGGGTCTCCGCTGTCTGGCCGGATGATCACGGTGCCCTCTCGGAACATCACCTTGTCGCGAAGCTGCTCACCCCAGATGTTGCGGACCGCGTTGTAGATGTCGTAGCTGTCAGAGACGACGGCGACGAGGCCGGTCGGGTACTGCGCCAACATGTTCTCGTACGCAGCCTTCTCGTTGTCACGGCCCCACGAGGTGATCGTACTGTGTTCGGCAGCCGGGATGCTGAAACCGGCCATCGGCTCGTTGTAGTACTGGTTCGCCACCACGAGGGCCGCCATCGTGTCGGTGCCCTTGAAGTTCACGAGGTGGGCAGCACCTCCGATACCGGCTGACTCGTTGCTCGTACTCCCCCGGTAGCCGAAGTCGTGGAGCTTGAAGTCGAGCCCGGAAAGGTCCGCGCCGGAGGTGATCATCGCGTCCTTGATCATCTGCTTCATCGCACGCGACTGGGTACAAACGGTCGTCGGGTACCACACCTGGACAAGCAGCGTCTCCAGGTAGTTCACGAGCCATGGAAATTCAGGGTCCGTGTTCTCGATCGTCAAGAGCACGTTGCCGGTCGGGACGGTGGTTCCTTCGGGCACTGCTTTGATGATGACGGGCAGCCGTCCGCCATGCCAACGGGCGATCGTCTCCCAATCACGACGGTTGAAAAAGTCGTCGCTCCCAAAGTGCGCCTTAAAGAAGGCAGCGGCCTCGTTGATCTTCTCCATCGTGACGACAGAGCCAGCGAGGTACTTCTTGATGATGTACGAGAGGCCGAAGAAGGTCACCGCAGGGAACTCGCCACCCTTACGGGCTTCGAGGAAGGAGAAGACGCGGGTGGTGCCCGGAGGGTACTGCTTGTAGTGCGACACCTTGTAGCTGTCGGTCATCAGGAGGATGTTATCCGGCTGCATTGAGTTTCCTTTCGAGCAGATTCATGAGCAGCTTATGCTCGTCAACGAGGAGTGCCCTCGCTTGGTCGAGTCTGACCCACTGGACAGCATCGAGATCGTCGTCAGCGCGAGGCACACCGAACGTGAACCTAGCGAGAAAGAATGCCGACATTAGCCTGTCCGGACCCCGGTAGCGGTAGTCGTCGATCTGGTTCGATCCCAGGTACTCAGCATCGTACACTTCGAGCCCTGTCTCCTCGTGCACTTCCCGACGAACGGCACCTTCAAGGGTCTCGTCTCTCGGGCTGACGAAACCACCGATGAATCGAAGTTTCCCGCTGTCGCGCTTTTTCTTCCCGAGGAGAACCTCGATACCCTGACCGAAGTTCCCTACGATCGCGACGTCCACGCACTGGTACGACGTCGGGTACTTGTGCTTCGACGCGTAGATCATCCCGCGACGGAAAGCAGCACTGTCCTCTGGCTGCACCTTCGCTCGCTCTTCAGTGCCAGAGAGAGGCTCGACTGGGGGTAGCTCGAACGTCCGCGCCTTCCCGTGGTAGTGCTTGAGAAAGCTGTCACGGCCTCCGTAGAGGACGACACCTTCCGTGTCGTTCGGTGAACTAATCTGGTGGAACTTGATCAGTTCATCCAGGTACTCTGACCAGAGATAATCAGAGGGCTGATCGCTGAGGGGAAGAACGGTGACGGTCGGGTAGGCCTTGAGGATCATCTGCTTCCGCATGTCGAAGGTAAGCGGGTCTTCGATAGTGAGTCGAGCTTCCGACTCTCCAATCACGACAAGCACGTGCTCGTGGATACCGGTGACCGCGTCGAGCAGGTAACGGTGGCCGTCGTGCAGTTCGGGTACCTGGACACGGACGACCACCACACCGAGGGCTTGCGTCTTCACTTGCTCGCCGCGATCAAGGCAGCAACCATGACGAAGAAGATACCAAGGATACCGCCCCAGAGGGCGATCGTTGCAGCGAGAGCGATCTTGCCCATGAGGTACAGGCCGATGACGATAAGTAGCAGTGGCATCTAGTCTCCCTTCACGCTGATGATCTGACGCAAGATGTGCGTCGGTTGAACGAGTGTGCGCGCGTCGTGCATCACCGTGTCGATGTTCTTGTAAGCGCCCGGCGCTTCGTCGATGATCGCTTCCCGGATGCGCGCTTCGATTCCGAGGGCCACCATTTCTTCACGGACTTGTTCCAGAGTGAACTGCTTACGCGCTGCCCCGCGAGACATGCGGCGACCAGCACCGTGGGGTGCGGAATTGTACGAGCCCGGATTTCCGAGGCCAGTGACGATGTATGAGCGAGCGCCCATCGAGCCAGGGATGAGGCCTCGGTCGCCGACATTTGCAGAAATGGCACCCTTTCGGGTGACAAGTAGCGTCTCTTCGCCATGGGTCTCCTTGCTCACGTAGTTGTGATGGCAGTTGATCCGCTCGACCTCGATGCTCCCGTAAGTGAGAGGGAACACCGTTCCGCACCAGTCCGCACAACATGCGGTGCCGAGCGCGTAGTTGAGTTCCGTCAGCACTCGATCCATCATCTCTTCCCTGTTGAGGAGCGCGTACTCCTGGCACCAGAAGAGTTCCTTCATGTACGCGTGGTACTCTTCGCTCTTCTCCACGAGATACGCGAGGTCCGGGTCCGGAAGATGCGTGTCATACATGTAGCGTTCGGCATACTTCTTCGCGACGTTCGTCCAGTGGGTGCCAGTCTTGTTGCCGACGCCACGGGAACCCGAGTGAAGGATAACCCAAACTTCTTCCGGGTATCCCACGCTGTCGATGGCGTAGTCTACTTCTGGATCAGCCGAGTACGGACGGCCGATACACACCTCGATGAAGTGGTTGCCCCCACCGAGGGAACCAAGCTGGGTCCGCCAGTCCTTGGCGCGCTGGTTCATGTGGTTCTTGTCACCCCAGTTCCTCTCGGCGAGAGCTTCAAGCTTCTCGATCCGGGCCTGGGCCGAAGGGAGGATACGCGAGTTCATCCCGTACGGGCCGATGCCGAGCGGGATGCGCCGCTCGATGCCCTCGCGGATGGTCTGGAGGTGCGGCTTCACCTGCTCGGGCTTCAGCGTGGTACGAACTGCGATCATCCCGCAGCCGATGTCCACCCCGACGCACGCGGGCATGACTGCGCCCTTCGTCGCGACGACGGTCCCGACGGTGCTCCCTCGGCCCCAGTGGACGTCGGGCATGACCGCGAGACCACGGACGAACGGGAGCGAAGCAGTACGTTCGACCTGGGCCATCGCTTCGTCCTCGATCAGGGAAGCGAAGAGTCTGATCTTAGCGTTCATCAGGACGTCCTTTCCGCTCTGAGCGTGTGAGTTTGCGCTCCCAATCGATACGAACAACCATCAGTCCCTGAGGGCGACGATTACGCCGATGATCTCGATGAGGGTGAGGATTGCGAGCACGATCGTAATCATGCGTTCTCCTTTCGATTCGGGTAGAACTTAGGGGTGAAGCCTCGGCCTATGAAGAGGTGCGACGCTCGGGAGGGCGTCTTGGTTCCATCCGTTCGAACATATCCTTCAACTCCCTGGCACTCCGCACATCCTGCTTCCGACGTTTCCGACCCTTCGAAGGATCGTACTTCTTCCCACCGATGACCTACTTTACACTGGTAAGTATATACGGGCACGTCGTCTTTCCTCTCGAATACGGTGGCAGTTGGAACAGACAAGCTCACATTTCTTCCGTTCCTTCAAACGCTCGGAGGGAGAAAATCTCCAGGCATGCGAGAGTGTGAAGAGCTTCCGGCCCCGGACGTGATCGAAGTCCATACAGATCACCGGGTACTTCTTACGACAATCCAGACAGGGTGCATTTTTCTCTTTGTGCAGCCATTCACGGGCGACTTCTTTTCGGCGTCGCATTGAACGTTGATCGTACTGTCGGTGGAGCTTCGGGCTGTTCTTTCTGCGTTCGGCGTTGTACTCGTGTACGCGTTCTTTGTTTCTCAAGTACCACGCGCGCTTCTGTGCTGCGCCGTAGCCTGGGTGTTTCTTTCTCCACTGGCGCATGTACTCGCGTTTTTCGGTGCGTGTCATGCTCTTCCTCTGGTTCCTGAGTGTACGTCCCGCACTCATCGCAGTAGTCAGCGTCCACATCCTTGCCGCACTTCGGGCAGTAGCCGAGCCTGATCCACTTACCCATTGATCTCGTAGTAAGCGGCGGCCGCTCTGATCACACGGACGCGCCGCATGTGGGTAAGTGGTGCGAGTAGTCCGATGATCTTCTCCAAGACAACGATCGCTTCGTTCTCCCCGACGTCGATGGACTTAGCTCGCGGCTGCTTCAGCGGGACCATAGATAGGCACTCCTTGCTTGTTGTACTTCTTGATGACCTTGCCACGGCCGACGAGCGGCCGCATCCGATTGTTGCACGCCTTCGAGAAGTCTGCTTGGTCGGTGAAGTGTAGCTCGCCCACGCTGATGTTCTCGAACTGCGGCCAGATGATGTCGCGAATCTCAGGCAGCGTCTGCCACGGGTGCGCGACGATCTCCTTCACGAGTGCTTCCGTGAGAGGGTTGATCGCGAGCCGCTGTGCCAGGGTGACCGGCTCGTCAGAGGCAGAGATGTTCGCTACGTTCGGATCGCTCACGTCCATCTGGTAAGCGAAGTCTTCCGGCGTGATGCCACGGAACTTCTTGAACTGGACACCGATCAGGTACTTGTTGTTACGCGAGGGTGTGAGGTGACACCAGGAGTCGAGCGCGCCGATCTGCGACATCGCACCACGCCAATCGGAGCCGTCGTTGAACTCCGACTTCTTCGCGTTGTGATGGAGAACGATGACCGCTGCGCCAGTGAGTGCAGAGAGTGCGCGGATGTTACGGAAGACTTCCTCCATCTCGGTGTTGTCGTTCTGGTTTGCGCGGGTGAGCTTCGACATCGTGTCGCAGACGATCAGGTCCACGCCCTTCATCCGTGCGAGCTTCGCGTTCTTCGTCCCCTCACCAACCATCACCGCCTCGCCCCACTCGAAGCGACGGCAGGTTGCGATCAGCCGGCGGAGCGAATCCATGTCTTCGAACATGAAGGTCGATTCGAGAAGGAAGCGGGCTGAATCGAAGAGGGTGCCCTCGGCCTCGTTCGCTACCTCCATCGCGTGCGTGAGCCGCTTCCACTGGCGGGCGTAGTCGAACTTCGATGAGTCGGAGCCGATGAAGATCACCCCACCACGCTGAGTCGGGAAGCGGCCGAGGAACTTCCGGCCGGTCGCTATCGCGCGGACGATCTCAAGGGTGAGCCACGTCTTGCCCACACCTGGATACGAGGTGATCCCCATCATGCCTCCGGCAGGGAGAAACTCCTCGATCAACATCGGAGGAGCCTTCTCTTCGTAGAGGGTCGCTGAGTCGAGCAGGGGGTACGGCTCGACGCTCTCGATGCCAGCGAGGAGCGGGTGTAGTTCCTTCTTCTTCGCCATTCGGCTAGCGTCTCCAGGTGAAGGTGCCGGCGAGGAAGAGCCAGCGGTAGAGGCCGACGACCCAGACGTAGGGCCAGAGGACGATATTGATAAGCGGGATCGGGCGGTCAGCGCCCAGGTCCGTCTCGGACAGGTACGCGATGAACAAGACGAGGGCGACAACAGCGTAGACACAGAGGAATAGCATAATGGGGTCCTCCTAGTGGTATCGTCTCATGTCCGGGATTCCCGGACAAGGGGAAAATGCGGACATTACTCGTTACTCACGGTCGGTGGATCACGAGTAACGAGATGTAGAAGGAGAGAGCCTGAGCGGAACGCGCCCATAGGCGCTTCTCTTCTCATCTCTAAATACATTTACTTAGCCATGAGTAATCGGGTGGTCAGGAGGGCGCGGCAGGGGGGTCCCAGGACCACCCAGAGGGTCCATCCGACTGCGAACCAGCCGAGGGCACTGAGTAAGAGGCCACCCTTCCATGAGGGGCGGCGGTTCACGATTCGGTCATCTTCCTGGTAGGGTCAGGCTGCTTCTTCGGGCTGTCGGGTACCGCGAGGACGCTGCCCGGGGGGAGCGGGATACAGTTGACCCGCCCGAGCGAATCAGGCGGCGTGCAGAGGGCGAGGCCCCCGACAGGGAAGTAGCTCCAGCCTGGGGTGGTTCCCTCGGGCTGTGCGTGGAGGGTTGGGGTGGACATGAGGCCGAAGCCGATGAGGACGCCGAGTGTGACAGCGAGGAGGGTGAGGAGGATGGGGTACTTCATCACGTGGACTCCTTAATGAGGCCAGCGGCCAGCGAACGTGCGTACTGACCACGACCCACGTACGCGCGGCGGACAGTAGGGATGAGCCGGGCCGCTCCGGAAACTTTGCCCCCGTTGCCCGGAATGTACGAACCGAAACGCTTGGTCGGCGGACGGAGAGTCACGACACGATTCAGGTCGAGGACGCGCTTGAGGACGTTACGCGGGTGAATGTGATCGTTGAGATTGACACCGAGCTTATCATCGTGCGCGTACCACACTGCGTGGACCGGGATGCCGGCTTTGTTCACCTTGTCCACAATGTACGCTCGTGACGCTGTGAACACTGCGAGGTGGACGGGGTGAGGGAAGGCTTTGTCACCGAGACGGTGGGCGCAGACAGAGTTGACGCATCCGATCGTCGATCCAGGACGGCTGTCGCGTACATCAAAGTCTTCGCGCTTGATCTTGACGACGCGGGTTGCACGTGAGATGGCGACCGTAACGAACTTCGTAAGGTCTCTCTCGTCGAGGTAAATCTTGACCGTGTGCTTCTTCATTTTTCCATCTCCTTCTTGAGGGTGGCTCGTAGCTTAGACCACCGCGCGATTGCGGTATCGATCGCCCTGAGCATTTGTGGTGTTTTTGGGCACGTCTTGAGGTCAGCGTAGTCTACTGCCATGAGCGTTATATTTGTCGCTTCGATGATCTTGTCTACGAGAGTCGTGACGTTCGCGACTCGTGTGCGCCACGCAGCAGGACTCTCTGCAAGTTGCTGATGGCTTGGAGCAGGCTTCTTCGCACGTGCTACGGGTTGTTTCCGTGCCTTGCCATCCTTGCCGACCCGTTTCTCAACTGGCGCTTTTGCGCCGGTTCGTGCTCTTCGCACAGAGTCTTTCCCTACTCCGATCTTCTCCGCGATGGCGCGGTTCGACATCTCAGGGTTAGCAGCTACTGCTGCCTTCGCAAGCTCTCCTGCTGGCACGTAGGCAACGCCACAACTACACGACGCATGCGCTGACGCTCCACAAGAGGAGCATTTAAGGTTCATCGTTTCTCCGTAGTGGGTTTGAACCAGAGGTCAGGGTAGAGGGTTTGCATCTGCTGTAGGATGTTCCTGTACTTGAGGACCAGGAGGGTCATCGTTTGGTACGCGTTGGTCTGGAAGGCGCGGAGGAGTTCATTCTGAACGCGCTCCACCGGGAGCCCAGAGAGGTTGACGTAGAAGTTGAGCGCCGCATCGAGGGCGGGTGCGGCAGTGAAACCCTCGGTGACCATGAAGCGGAGTGCACGGAGTCCACGAAGCGGGTCCTCTTCGAGGCGCTCGCCTGCGTCACCGACAGCACGCAGGATGCGGTCCACGGCGTCACGCTTGCCGCCGTACGGATCGATCCACTCGCCTGCCTCAGAGATCGCGACAGCGTTGACGGTGAAGTCACGACGGCTGAGGTCCTCCCAGAGGTGGGTCGGGGTGACGGTGTCCGGGTGACGACCGTCCGAGTACATCGCTTCCTTCCGGCAGAGGGTGAAGTCAGCATCGACGACACCGCTGTAACCACGGAGGACACCAGCGAACCAGTTCACGTGCGTGATCGGGAGTCGGCCACGGAGGGTGACGAACTTCTCACGCTCCTGCCAGATGGTGAGCCCGTAGTTGGTGACCAGTTCCTCCTTCATCGCTTCGTAGGATTCGGCTTCGACTGCGAAGTCGAGGTCCTTCGTGGGAGGAAGGCCGAGCATGTAACGGCGGACGGTTCCGCCAACGAGGTAGAGCTTCATCGCGCGTTCTCCAGGATGGTGCGGAGTTCTTTCTCGGTATGGAACAGCTTGACGCGGGGGAACAGTTGGCGCTTACCGGTTTCGAACTCGACCACACCGTACAACTGACCCCGGCTGTGCTTGGGATCAGTCGTGCTGGTGATAGAGACGCGAGCGCCACCAGGAATCTTGTGGATCAGGGTGACGAGATCAGAGAGGAGCATCGTTGTCCTCATCGTCTTGGTCTTCGAGTTCAAGCTCGTACTCGTACTCGTCCTCATCCTCGTTGTCACGGTCGTTGTAGCCGGCGTCGTACGCGCGCTTGGTCTCGTGCTCCACCACGGTGGCGAAGGCGCTCCGCGTGATGGTGCCATTGTCGTACTGGTCGAATGCCTTCATGATCTCTTCGCGGACAGTCATCACTTCTTCTTTCCTCTCATGGCGCGTGCCTTCACCAGACGCTGCACTGCTGCGGCACGCTGCTCTTCGGTCATAGGTTTGCGGGTGCGCTTCGGCTTCGGTTGTGTCGCTGCTGCCTTCTTCTGCTGCTGGATCACGTGTGCGTTCGGGCAGTTCTTCGCGCGGTGTGGTTTCGGCTCGTTGGTGTGGCAGAGTGAGCACTTCCGCTTGCTCTCACCGTACATCAGCGGTGTCATCGTCCGGTTAAGACTCGGTGTCCGTGCTGCTGGTGTCGTGTACTTGTCCATGCTTGTTGCGGGGACTGGCTTGAATTCCTCGTCGTCGATGCGTAGCTCCTGGACCTTCTTCTTTCCTGTCTCGTTCTCGATCTCGGAGAGAGTCTCCTTCCAGAACTCTTGGCTAGCGTTCGCGAGCTTCCCACCGAGGGCGTTCATCTCGCGTACGATCTCGACCTGTTTGATTGTGAGTTCACGGGCGGCGTTCGCTACCTCCATCGCCTGCTTGTGGAGGTTGTTAAACTCGCGTCGCAGGTCACGGTACTTGCCCATCAGAACTTCCTCCCGAGGATGGAGTCGATTACCTCGTCGTTCTGCTTCCGGAGCGTGAGCATTTCAGCGCGCTGCCGTTCACGGCGTTCGTTGAAGTGCTTCGTGTGGAATGCTCCGGTCTTGCCATTCTTGATGCGCTTCTTCCTGCGCCACGTCTTCGGGCGTTCGAATCCGTCGGGGATGCGGCCGATGGGCTCACCCTCGACGAACGGGCGGATAGTACCACACTCGCGATCGAGTTGCAACTCTCGCAGGATGTCGGAGACTGTTGCGTTGATCAGTGCGCCCTCTTTGAACATCTCCTGGTGGAGCTTGGCGTGGGAGGTACGATCGTCGTCCGAGGAGGTGCGCTCCTTCGGCATCGCGATGTGCTGACCTCTCTCGTCGGTGTAGTAACGGGACTCTGTTGGCAGGTGTCTCACGCGTTCCTCCGTGGGTCTTCGCCGACCTGCCCGATGTGTAGGAGTTCGATGTTGTCGGTGTTGAGAATCTTCACGATTGAACGCTCGGGGACCTCGATTTCGGGGAACTTGCGCTCGCGCGCTGCCACCTCGATCAGTTCCATCGCGTCCTTCGGGCTGAGCGCGACCTCGACGACTAGCTTCGTGTCGCCCATGTCGTTGACATCGTGCCCGAAGACACGCACGTAATCGTGCTTGCGACCGTTGAGGTTCTGTACTGCAACGACCTGGAGCGTGGTGAACTGCGGGGGCGTGTTCATAGGTAGTCCAGCCCGTCATCGTCGAGGTAGGGGTCACAGTACTGACATTCAATGTCAGACCAGTGGTTTACTTCACCACAGTTGCCACACTCCCACATTTCCGAGTCTTCATCCTCGGAATCGTACCAATCGTCATCCATCTCGTTAGGGTCAACGTTGCTTGGGATCACACGGTCTCCCGCTTCGCACGGCGACGTGCAGCACCCTGCCCCTTGCGGCTGACGCCGTCCCGTTTAGGGTAAGTCTTCTGGATGTGCTGCTCTACCCGAGGGTCCTTCCCCTGATTGCCGATTGCCCAGAAGACAAAACGCTGCATCGCACGCGAACGAGGTTTGATTGCGAAGTACTCTTCGCGGCCTACCTTGCTAGCGTAGGTGTAGAACCAGAACGCGCGCCCCGGCTTGCCGACTGCAAAGACTTCGGCCGAACGAGGGACAGCGATAGTCTGCCTATCCATCGGACCACCGAGGAGCTTCACGTTCTTCGTCTGTACTGCCGTGGTGTCAGCCACTGAGCGGCTCCTTGAACTTGGTGTGAATGCCACGCGCGAGCTTGAGTCTCCCGACGCTCGGGGTCTTCACGACGGTGATCTCGCCGTCCACAGTTACGATGGTACGTGACGCGTGCAGATGTGCCTCCTCACGGAAGCCTTGGTTCACGAAGGCGCTAAAGCCTTTCGAGAGGCCCTTAGTCTCGACTGCGCGCTTCTGCCGAGCGGTAAGCCACCGCTTCTGCTGCTTCGCACGACGATCTTTGTTCATCGCGGTGCGCATCGACTGGCGTGTCTTCTGATCCGCAGTCTTCTGCTTCTTACCAGTCTTCTGTGCGCCATCTGCGGACTTACTCTTGCCCATGTTGCTGCTCCTGGGTTAGGGTAGGGGTTCCAGCGCGCTCACACGCGCTTTCAGGTTGTCGATCTGCATTTGAAGGTCTGCGATGTAGCGGCTCGTGTCGTCGTAGCTCCAGAGTTCAAGCGCGAAGTGGAGTAGCGTACAGAGCGCGATACATGCAAGCGTGTGCTTCCAATGGCCTTTCATGTGCACCTCCCGCAGTATCCGCAAGCCTGCGAGCACGTACGTTCGCTCGGGTTGTAGTACTGCGGCGTTTGAGAACGGCGTGGTGATGGCTCAGGTTTCGCGAGCCGCTCCTGCGCACGCTCGATAGCTGCGTCGCGGAAGTCACGATTGATCTCTTCGTTGTTCAGATGTCCTCCAGACGATCGTGCGCGTGCGTGAGGTTGAGAAGCGTGAGATTGAGGAAGGTAGACAACAGGGGGTTACCGATGCCATCGTCGCCTACATCACGCAACGCGTGGCGAATCTCGTTGCGGGCGGTCTCGATGCGCGTACGGAGGCGATCGATCGCTCCAGCACGTGCGATTGCGTCAGCGGTGTTGCGTGCCATTGGCTTCCTCCATGTGTTGGGACTCATCAGCACCAGCGTATACTGGTGGACACGTAGAGTGACCGGAGCGTCCGAAAGGGACCGAGAACCATCCTCCGGGCTCTGCGTGTTTCGTCCTTACTTCACCAGAGCCATCGCAGCCACGTAGGCCCGCGACTTCTCCTTCGCACGGCCCCCAACGAGGGCACTCTCATCTGCGTTCCGGCCTTCCCGCCAGTCGGCAACCTCGGTGACAGCGTTGTACGCTGCCCACACGGTGCGCCATTAGTGTGCCTCCTCTACGAGACGGGTTCGATGATGATGGTTCCGTTTCCGGGGACGATGCGCATCGGTCTGTCGCTCAGGGTCGTTGTGAACGAGACAACACCACGCTCGGTCACGTTAGGAAACTCCTTCGCCTTCCACGTGCGCGCATGGCGTTCGTGGCTCAGGATCAAGGTGATCTCGTACATTGGTAGACTCCTCTGTGTGGACTCATCAGTGTGCGCAGTTACGCACAGACGCGCGTGGTTCTTAGCAGAGCACTTTCTCTGGCTCTGCATCTTGCAGCCGCTTCAGCCCTAGCCGGGCATCCACGGGCACTACCACGCGCGTTTCGTCCTAGTTCTGCTCTGCGCAGTCGCAGTGATCGAGGTGACAGGCGCAGTGCTCGCACCATGCCCACTCTTCAGCGGGGATATTGCGGATGTCGAAATCGAGCGGGACAACAACCTCAGTCTTCGGCATGATGTGGCTCCTCGCGGTTTCGCCCTCGCGGGCTCGTCAGTGGTGCGATTCTCTCGATACACTTCCGTGCGTTCTAACCGGACGCTATCCGGCTTCGCTCACACGAGAGAATCTAGCACCAGACCGCTACACCCGTCAAGGTCGTTCCACTGGGTCATCGCGTTTTCAGCCGACTGCGCTGCTAACCGCTCGCACCGTGATAGCGTGCGTCTCTTGGTCGCGGTAGGTCGCTCTAGTGTGCGTCACCTTGGAGTGTCTGATTGGCCTGCTTCGCGACGCCTTGCGGGCGTTGTTCGCTGGCAGGTTTCGTTGGAGCGTGCTCGCATCAGCTATGGTCGGGTCGTGAATGGCACTCGACGTGCGCGGGCCTCTAGAGGGCCGTGTGACCTGCTTCGCGCTTCGCTCGCTCCTGTCACGGGGTTCGCTTGCTGCTTCCGTCCCACGGCGGCCCTGTCGGGCGCTTCGGGCTCTGACGCTTACCTCGTGTGAGGATTCACTATCGCACTCTCTGTGCCAGCCTGTAACTTGTGCTGCCACAATACCGCAGCCACCGAAGGAACCTCGATCCTGGGCGAAATGCCATTGCGTCAGGGGCATCTAGCAACGTCTTCATGCCAGCCGTTTCTCGCCCGCCGCGCCTCCTCATGTGCCCGTTCCAAAGTGGAACAGCCGCGCTTGACAAGGGCATGACATGTCTGGCTTGACAGTGGCACGCTTCTTGGGGTATGATACTGCTGAGGGGGAATCCGCCCGGTGGTGCAAGATGGAACAGCGCGCGGGGCGAGAGGGGAGCGTGCCCTCGGTGGGCTGCGTGCGTGCGCTATGAGGGCGGGCGCGTGTGGGCGTGAGGCTGGCCCCCCACCCCAGTGACCCTAAAAAATCCCACGCGTAGGGGGCGAAGCCCCCGGCGCATAGAAAGGAAAAGGGGTATGTCAGATGCGACCGAAGTCCGATCCTCTTGCGGGCCATAGACTTATACAGAGACGGTACCGCAATACCCCCAAGTCGAAACGCGCCCGTAGAGTCTTTCAATGGCGCTCTTCGGGGCTCACGGCAGAGCTTTTCGATCAGATGGTTATCGCTCAGGGCGGTCTCTGCTCAATCTGCTTACAGCAGCTACGTCAGTTGCATGTAGACCACGACCATCAGACTGGTGCGATCCGAGGTCTCCTCTGTCCAGGATGCAACATGGGACTTGGGAACTTTCGGGATGATCCGAAGAGTTTGATCCGCGCCGCCCTCTACCTCCTGTAGGAGCATCGTCTATGTCAGAGCGATTCAGCGTCCCGCCTCGGCCGCCCGGTATGTCGATCTCTGCCGCGAAAATCCTTCAGGCCCGGACCTATATCCTCGCCCACCCGACCGAATCGAAGTCGGAGCAGGTCATCGGTTCCGGCCTCTCGGAGTCTACGATCGCCCGAGCGCGTCGCGATCTGATCGAAGAGGGACGACTACCTGCACCGCGCAACGCGCCGGTGAAGGAAGCGCCGAAGCCGAAAGCTGTCGCGGATCAGCCTGCTGCCCCTGCGAAGAGCCCGGCTCCGGCCACGAAAGGAATGCTCGACCACAAGGCACTACTCGACCTCGCGCAGATGATCGATGCCCTCGTGGACCTCGGTGACGAAGATGAGATCAATCGCCGGCTCTCAAAGCAGGCGCTGACCTTCGCACTCCGGACGGACCTACATCCCGACACGCGGATGACGGCCTCGATGCAGTATCACAAGCTGAAGGATCAAGCGAAGGCGAAGGACCTCGGGCCGGGTAAGCCGAAGACCTACGCTCTCGCACTCGGCCGTCTCAAGGACATGCACCAAGCGTGCGGCGTGAAGATGGTCCTCACCTCCCTCAGGGAATCATTCGGAACCGACGCACTACTCGCAGCACTCAAAGACGTCTTCGGCATGGAGGACACTGCCGATGCCCCATCACCAGAAGCGGCTGCTCTGGTCGCGAGCCCGTCTCCATCAGCACCTCTACAAGCTCCTGGAGCGTCCGACCACAACGCTTGAGTTCAAAGCTTTCCGTAACGGGTACGCTGGTGAAGTCGTCTTCGCCTACGAGTACCCACCGCACAAGATCACCATCATGGTGGACGGGAACACCTCGGACACACTCCGCCACGTCCTCCACGAACTCTTGCACGTCGTCTTCTCCGAACTCGTCCTCGGCAAGCTCGACGACACGCTCGAAGAAGTCTTGATCGTCGCTTTCGATCACTACCTTCATGACTACGTGCAAGCATCGAAGCCCCGTCGGCTCAAGTGGGAAGCTCTCATCGCCCAAAAGCTGAAGGAATCCGAATCTCTCCTCGATGACGTACCACTGGAAGAGCAGGTGGTCAGAAAGGATCGCGGATGATGCGCGTCACCGGCGAACTCCACATGATGTTGAGTCGCTTCCACGGCCATGCTTCCTCGGTGGACTGCTGGTGTGAACCCGTGAGCATCACGCTCCAGCCGATCAACGGCTTCCCCGGCCTCACTCGCGTGATCGATCACAACGACACGGTCAACGAACACCACCTCGTCACGCTCAGCAGGCGTGCCCTGGAAAACGATTACGTCACCCGTTTCCTCAACGAAATCAACCTCGACTACAGGAGCCTCGACTGATGCCACTCTCATCGTCCTGCCAGAACTGCGGCGCGGCAAAGCCCGTCGAACGTTACGCTGATCCATTTTGCAACACCTGCTCCAGCGTGGACACGGAAGCGCAGCAGCACTTCGCCTCCGAGCACCCGGACGCACTCCAGTCGGACATCCTCTACGCCGGCCGTATGGCCCGCCAAGCGCGCGCGATGCGCCCAGGCTCGAACTACGTTGATCCGCGTACCTTCTCAGCGAGCCGCCGAGGGCTCCCTTCGAAGCCGGGCGCATAAGAAAGGAGAGCACAGTGGCTGATCCATTTGGTCCTGTACCTGAGATTCGAAAGCACTCTGCGAAGAAGTTTGTCGATGACCACGGCGACACGTGGGACGAAACGGGCACGATCAAGATCGGCTTCCGCGATCCGCTCGTCGTCCTCAGTGAGCAGGACGCGCTCCGCGACAAGATTCGCGAGGACCTCGACGTCCTCGGCATCCGCGACCGCACCGAGAAGGTGGAGATCACCCTCGCAGATGGAACGAAGGACACGGTCGAGCTTCTTCCCGCTGGTCCCCTCGGCGCAGACATCCTCCAGTTCGGCGAGCCTGAGAATGAGGCCGCGCGGCAGGAGCAGATTCAGTACCACCTCTCGATCGACGAGGCAGTCGAGGAGCGCAAGCTCGCGGTCCTCAAACAGGACGGCAAGACGTTCACCTTCCTAGCCCGCGATCGCTCTGCCGACGAGCGCCTCCTTGCCGTGCAGGATGCGCAGCGCGCGGCCGACCGTAAAGTGGCGTCATCTGACCGCTTTCGGCAGTCGTTCGTCCAGCAGAACATCCAGGAGATCGAGTCGATCCGTCAGGGACGGCGTGTCTCCCACAACGAAGCTGTCTACATGTACAACAATCCCGCGAAGTCGCGGAGCAAGTACCGGCGTGTGCACTGGTTCGCCGAGAGCGTTCGAATCCTCTTCGTCTATCCAGAAGCTCGTACGGCCCTGGTCAAGCAGACCTGGGCGAAGATCACACGTACTGTGAGAGGATGGCTCCGTGCGTTACCGTTTGCCCGGAAGACCTGAGTGGCTACACATGTCCCCATCGACCGCACATCGATGGGGGCTCACTAGCTGTTGGGAGTACCAATGGCAAAGACTGCTGACATCACTTGGGACCTGGATGCGGAACGTGACCTATGGCGTTCGATCTGCGCTCCGAACTCTTGGTTCGCGGAAGACGGCGAAACTGTAGGGACACACCCCCAGTCCCTCTGGTACTTCGTCACGAAAGCGTGGGGCGCGGAAGCCTTCCTCAAGGCGAACCCTGCCGAACCACGTTGGCTCTACGAGCCGATCCATCGGCCCTACCTCGGCTGGTGGCAGAAGCACCTGCTCGCCTGGAAGACCCGCGCCCTCTCAGGCGTCCCTGGCCGAACACATCTCGCCTCGATCCTCCCTCGTGGCTTCGGAAAGACCGTCTGCGGCACCAAGGCCGCATCCCTCTGGACGCATCTCGACGACGGCAACATGACAACGCTGATCCAGTCCGCCACCGAAGAGTTCTCGCTCGGCGTACTCGAAGCGCAGCAGACAGTCATGGCGGGCGAAGATAGCACCTCCTGGTTCTGCTGGCTCTATGGCAACTGGAAGGACGGCTCGAAGGCCTGGACGAAGAAGTACACGAATCACGGCCTCCGCACCTCACACAACATCAACGAGCCATCGCTCGACACCTCGTCGGCCGCGATCGGCTCCACCGGATACCATCCCCGCCAGTGCTGGTGGGATGACCCTCTCCAGAAGACGAAGCTCCGTGCTGAGCGCGTTGCCTACCTCCGTGGGCAGCAAGAGGCGGTCAACGCTGCCTTCAACTCGGTCCACACTAACGGGCTCATCGTCCTCAACCTCACCCGCTACCTCGACAACGACATCGCTGGAGAACACCTCCGTAAGGGAGGCGTTGCATCATGGGAGGGCATGACTTGTCCCCACATGGCGACCTTCGACCAAGTTCCATTTGGTGAAGGCATCTGGCATGTCTTCTTCTACCAGACGGAAGACGAAGCCACCGGCGAGCCGACGAATCCGCAACTCTGGGACAAGGCGATGATCGCCCAGGCTAAGCACCGCGACGCGGAAGACTTCGCCTGCCAGCAGCAGAACAATCCAGGCTCGGGTGAACACGCGCCTCTCGTCGAGTCACAGATTCCGTGGCTCTACATGTCCTATCCCGATTTTCGTTGGGAGGTCACCCCACAGTGGGCGACTATCCACATCGACACCGCGTTCAAGAACGCGCAGAACATCGGCGCGGGCGACTACAGCGCGATCGTCGTCTGGATCAAGGACACGAAGGACAACGGTATCCTCTACCTGGACACCGATCTCCTACGCGCTTCAAACACGTGGCGTGAAGAAGATTTCAACAAGGAACTCGTCAAGGTCTGCCTCGCACTCCGCAAGCGTGGCATCTACATTCGCGCGATCACCGACGAGAAGGAGCCCGGTGGTAAAGAGGGCACCTACAAGAACCGAATCCTCGGCATCCTCCGCACAGCCGGCTTCATGTTCTCGGAAGACCAGTTCATCCAGTTCAACCGCACCACGGAGAAGAAGGCACGCATCCGTACCGCCGTCGGCCATTGGGCCGAAGGCTACGTCCGCATCCTCCTCCACCGCGATCACTGTGACTGTCCTCCTCCCGAGTACGATCGGCTCACGAATCGCTACCTCCCTCGGCAGTGTCCGCACTTCGTCGTCCCGCCTGTCGTCAAGACGCTGATCGATCAGATCGTGCGCGTTGACGTCGTCGGCCACGATGACATCGCAGATGCGATGACGGACGGCTTCACCAAGCAGTGTGGGTGGATGCCTCCCGCAGTCAAGCCGAGTGACCCCCGCGACGAGGGGGCCATCCCGAAGCGCCCGTGGGACGAAGACCTGAAGACGGTCGGCAAAGCAATGTCATACGACGAACTCAACCAGTTCCTCGCGGATCGGGATGAGGCAGCTTCCGCTGGCCTCATGTCTCCTGGTCACGGGTGGGACGATGATTCCTGGTCCTCCCCGCGAGAACCAGTCTGAGGTAACCCATGTCAGTTCCCGCAAGCGTCGCAACCCAAATGTCCGCACTCAACGCTGCTCTCAACCTGCTCGTCAAGGATCGTGAGCGAATCAACAGCATCTTCGAGAACGATCTCGGGAGCAGCGTCTGGGACCTCCTCTCCGCAGGAGAGAAGACGGGCGTGAAGAACGCGCTCATCGCTGACATGAACTCTGCCCGTGATCAGATCACAGCCGTGAACAACGCGTTGGCGGCCCTGTGACGATCATCGTTGAACTCGACGATGGTACGAAGCACGTCTACAAGGACGTCTACGACGCCTACCTAGCTGTGCGTCACGGTCTCGCGACCGTTGACCCGGAAGGCCGTGTTGCAGTGATGCCCGACATCCGCTCCTACTCATGGGGCTCCAACCTCCGAGAACTCGTGAAAGAGGTGTCCCAGTCGCTCGTCGAGTTGCAGGACACCCTGCGGGAGATGCGTCATGCCAGTTCCAGCAGGAGTGATCGTAGCGTGGCCGACAACGGCAGCAAGCATCCCGAGCGGATGGACTCGCGAAACATCCCTCGATAGCAAATACATCCAGGGCGCTCCCTCGGGGCAGGACACAGACCTGACCAGCCGAGGGAACGCCACTCACACGCACACTTCGCCTGCGCACACGCCACTACAGGACGCTCATAGTGCAGCGGGCAGTAGTGTGCTTTACACGAGTGGTGATAACGCACCCGCTGGTGCGGGTACATCGTTCGCGACATCACACTCCCACGCGTTTACCTCTCCCACGACCGTAGCTACGAATCAGGCCTCTACGGTGAGCTTCAACGCGAACTCGTCGAACGATCTTCCGTTCCAAGTAGTGATCTGGATCAAGTCGGATGGCAGCCCCACGGGCATCCCTGCCGGCGCGTACGCCTTCTTCGAGTCGGACACGCTCCCCTCGAACTGGTCTCGCGTTCAAGCAGGAAGTTACCTCAAGGGTGCGGCTGCTGCCGGCGACGGTGGTGCAACAGGTGGTGCGTTGACGCACACTCACGTCTCTGCCGCCCACACGCACGGGCAGGACGCGCACACGCACCCTGACTGTAACTCTGAGTTCGAAGTGGGCGCGTCTACGCAGCAACCGATCAACGACGGCCTTCCCGTTCTGCAACCATCGCACTACCACAGCCTGACGATTTCTTCGGCTACTGCGACCAACCAGAGTACCACGAACACGACGAACGCGGAAAATCATGAACCTGTCTACAAGAAGCTGAACACTATTCGGAATGATGGCGCGGCCAGTCTCCCGGATTCAGTGATCGCTCTCTGGGCGGGGACGAACGCCAGTATACCTCCTGGGTGGACGCGGTACACCGCGATGGACGGATACTTCTTGAAAGGTGCAGCCGGTGGCGACGGCCTCACGACTGGTGGATCGCTGACCCACACGCATACTGCGACATGCCAGCCGATCCAAAATAATCACGTGCACACGATCACGCAGACCGGCTCTTTCACCTTCGCGAACCTCGGGGCCGAAATCCTCTCAGGGGGCGTGATCCGCCAGACTGTCGATCATGCGCACTCGTGGACTGACTCCGGTAATGTTACGACGAACCAGGAGTTGACCTACAACGTCAACGCTTGCACGTCAGAAGCAGCGTACCCACCATACGTACGCCTGATCTACATCCAACTCACGCCCGCACCTACCCCTGCTCGTGGTGGCGTCTACACCTCCTACAGCACCGGACGCTTCCTCGATAGTTTCCCCCGCGCGGACGTGCCCGACGAAGTAGGGATTCGCATCGCACACGGCGACCGCCGATTCACGGAGACCTGATGCCACGGAAAGAGAGCTACTGCCGCATCTGCGGCACCGGGATCGACCAGACTCTGCGCATTTTCTCGCATGAGGTCAAGTCGTACCCTTCGAACACGTACCACATTTTCGAGTTGTCTAACGGTGCAGTCCTCTGGCTGAATGACTTCGGCGTCAAGACGCTCACCTTCGCCGATAGCGTGGACAAGCTCAACTGAAAGGCGGCCCGGATGGCCCGCATCATCTTCTTCGACTTGGAGACGCGCAAGTGGGCATCGGACCTACGTCCCGATGACATCGATGCAGGGTGGGATGAGCTTCGCTCCGGAAAGGGCGGTGCCTCTGCCATTGCCCTCTACGATACACGCGATGCCTGGCTCTACCTCTACGACGACAACACGATCGAGCAGTGCGCTCGCCACCTGGAAGCCGCTGACATCATCGTGGGTTACTGCTCCACGCGTTTCGATCTACCTTGCATCGAGGGGATCGCAAACAGACGCCTCCGCATTCGCCGGCACATCGACATCTATCAACTCCTAGTCGATGCGCATCGAGTTGCCAACATTCCCACTGCGAAAGGTGATCTAACGCTCGATCGCATTGCGAAGCGTAACCTCGGGCGGGGCAAGATTGACCACGGCTCGAATGTGAAAGAACTCATGCGCAAGGGGCACTGGGCGAAGTTGTTCAACTACTGCGGGTCTGACGTTCAACTCACGCGGGACCTGTACACTAAGATGGTCGCTGATAGCGGTTTGGTCGGCCCCCGAGGATTCATCCGTCTGGAGATTTCCAATGGCCTGTAAGAGTGAAGATGCCATCGCGCGTGACCGAGCGAGGGCACGTCAGTGGTATAGAGATCAATCCACCGAACGTAAGAAAGAAATATGGTTGAAGCGTGCTTACGGGATTGACCTGGTTACCTACGAAGCGATGGTTAAAGAACAGAAAGGCCTCTGTGCAATCTGCCGGAGAGAACCTCTTGTTCTCCACGTAGATCACGATCACGAGACGAATCGTGTGCGGGGTCTTCTTTGCGGTTCTTGCAACCGTGCAATCGGTCTTTTGCAGGAGAGTCTAGAAACTCTCCAGCACGCGATCGAGTACCTCAAGAGGACAAATGATCGGCACGATTGAACGAGCAGCAGATGGATACGCCTACCGTGAGCAAATGTGCTCGATGGTGATTGACTGCATGCTCTACTCTGAGCAGCAGTACAGCGGGATTCGCCAAAAGTGGCCCCGGCTGTACGACCTGTGGCGCGGCTCGTGGAGCGGACGATTCCACCCGCACAAGAACAACGTCCACATCCCGCTGATCTTCTCAGCGATCTGGGCGGATGCTGCTCGCAAGGCGGCCTCCTCGCTTTCTATGTGGCCGCCAGTCAACTTCATGGGTTACGGCCCGAATGACCGGGCTATCGCGCAGAAGCAAGAATCGCTGAACGGCGCGCAGATGAAAGACGACAACATGTTCCTGAAGCAGGTCGATGTCATCGTCGGTGCCGACCTCTACGGCGTCTCGGTGATGCAGATCGGATGGAAGCGCACCGAGAGGATGCGCATCCTGGAACAGGTCGAGCGTATGCCGATCTCTGGCAAGGTCGTCAAGTACCTCCGGAAGGGCAACGTTGTCGAGTTCGATGGACCCGAAACACTCAACATTGACCTTCTCGATTTCTTCCCACAGCCTACGGTCGCGCGTCTACGCGACATGAAGTGGGTCGTGCGGCGCTACTTCCTTGACCTCGATGACGTCCGGTATCTCGCTTCGATCGGCACCTTCTCGAAGGGCGAACTCGCCCGGATGGAACGAGACGGAGCCATCGGTGCGATGACCGGTGAACTCCAGTCTTCGGTCCGTCGTTTCCAGGTTCGTTCGGGCATGGACGACGACACCGCGCGATTCATGAATAAGTACTCGCGGCCGATCGAAATCCTGGAGTTCTGGGGCGATGTGCCCTCGGAGCTTTCGAAGGACGGCGTTCTCCAGCGAGTCGTCACGGTCGCGAACCGTCGCTACCTGATGCGGAACAATCCGAACCCGTATAACCACGGGCTTCTGCCGTTCGTCGCCTATTCTCCGACTCCTGACCTTCACTACTTCTACGCGCCCGGCAAGGCCGAGGTTGTCGAGAAGCTTCAGATCGTTGGCAACCGCTACATCAACCAGTCGCTCGATGCGGCTGACCTGATGATCGACCCTATGATCATCTACGACCGCTCGGCGGGCCTTACCACGCGCAACTTCTACTCGCGCCCTGGCCGTCTGATCGGCGTGAACGGTGATCCATCGAAGGTCATGGCCCCGATGAAGTGGGACTACTCGGGGCTCACAGTTGCGGACAACAAGCTCGCACAGATGCGCGAGTTCCTCCAGATGGGCACGGGTATCATCGATGACGCCGTGCAGGGTCTCGGCGGTGACAGCCGACAGACCGCCCGTGAGTTTGTGGGTCGCCGAGAAGCAGCCGGCACTCGACTCATGCTGGAGTCTCGCATCTACGAAGAGAACATGCTGGAGGCAATCGCCAACCAGTTCTGCTCTCTCAGCAAGCAGTTCCTCGAACCTCCCGTCGAAGTCATGATCCTCGGCGACGGTGCGATGATCGATGAAACCACCGGGCAGCCGTATCCGGCTTCGCGCGAAACTCTCTCCGCCTACGACATGTTGCCAAACTATTCGGCACGTGCGATGGGTGCGACGATGGGCCTCAGCAAGCAGATGCAGCAGCAGAACATGCTCCAGCTACTTCAGGCGCTCGGTACTCCACTCGGCCAGTCGCTGATGGGGCAGATCAACGCGGTGAACTTCTTCCGTGGCATCTTCAAGACATTCGAAGTTCCGAACATCAACGAAATCTTCGTCGTCAACCCGATGCTCCAGCAGTTCATGCAGTCGCCAGAACTTTCGGGCATGCTCCAGGGCCGAGGTCTTGCCGGCATTCCGACCTCAGGTCAGATTGCTTCGCAGGGTCCGAGCGTCCTTCCCGGTATGCCGGGGGCCGCACAAGGCTCAGCGCAGTCTCTCATGGCTCCTCCGGACATCTCCAGTCAGATGGGGCCGGTCGGCGTCGCCGCATAAGAAAGGCGGTTCACTATGGAGCGCGGTGATTTCCGCGAACACTTCGACATCCGACAGCTTGATGAAGAGCAACGAGGCATGATCGAGTACGTACTAAACTCGCCAGCCTACAACTCGTACTTCAAGCCGTTCATCGAAGACATCCTCAAGACGATGAATCAGCAGTGGAAGGATCGTACCAAAACCCGCCAAGACCTGTATCCCGACGAGTTCCTCGCGGGGGGCGTGGTCTTCGGTGAATCCCTCTTGAAGTTCTTCGAGATCATCATCCAGGAGACCAATATCGAGCGGATCAATGCGGTGATGGAGAATGTGACCAACGAACAGTTGTACGATCTCAAACGGCAGCGAGGGCTCGTTCGACCCGTCGTAGGTCTCGACCAGCCTACGTTGCCACAGAAGTACGATCCAGACGAGGATTTCTAACCCGTCAACTCCGAGACGACCTCGGAAGGAGACAACATGAGTATCGGACGCACCAAAGAGGAACAAGAACTTACCGCTCTTCTGTCTCGCACCCTCGTTCAGAAAGAGGTTGTCGAGCCGATGAGCAAGATCGGGTGGGGCCACGCTGCCCCACCGCCCCCTGACTATTCGGACAACCCGAAGGCGGAGGGAGCACCGGCCCCGGCACAGCCCCCGGCAGCGCAGCCTCAGAGCGGACTACCTGCTCCGAACGCTGGCGCTCCACCGGCAGCAGTACCTACGGCCAAGGCGGACACCCTTTCAGCCGACGATCTCGTCGCTGCTTTCGAGGCCCTGCGTGATCCGCAGACTGGTCTGATTGCAGGCAAGTACAAGACGATTCCCGAAGCACTGAAGGGGGCTGGTCACCTCGCGAACATGGCGAAGCAGGCATTTCAGGAACGTGACGCGGCTCTCGCCCGTCCCGCTGCTGCGGTGCAGCTTAGCCCTCAGCCCGCTGTCACCCCGACAGCGGCTCCTATCCCTGAGCCGGTTACTTTGGCCGCTTCGCGAGCGAAGCTGAAGTCCGCACAGGAACGTCTCGACGCGGTGCTGTCGAGAGTTGACGACAACGAAGGTGTTGTCGATGGGGAGACTCTCCGAGCCCACACGAATGCGATGCGCGAACTCGCGGACGTGCAGGCTGAAGTGAGAGTGCAGGAGATTCAGCATACTCAGAGAGCTTCTGAGGTTGCTGAACGGGATCGTTGGCTTGCCGTGGATGACTTCATGCAGAAGAACCATCCCGACTCGCTCTCGCATTCCGTTGAGATCGGTCTGCACATTCAGGCCGACCCAGTGCTCCAGGAAGCGGTCGGTGCCCTCGTGGCACAGGGGAAAGAGGTTCAGGCTTCTGTTCTCGCGTGGAACTCGTATCAGCGAGCCGTCACTTCGGGTGTGGCTGCTGTCGAGCGTACTAACGCAGAGAATAAGGAGGCTGATCTCGCGGCCAAGGAGCAAGTCCGTAAGGAGCTTCTGGAGAAGGCCCGCAGAGACGCGGGAGTCGTTCAGGGCTCGTCGGGTGGTGGAGTGCACATGAATGAGGACGCCGGTGCGCCGTCTCGTGATGAGATGGCCCAGGTTGTCGCTCAGATGCGCAACGAAGGTGAAGGTCTCGGCATGGGTGCCGCGACGCGCTTCCGTCATCTCCTCATCGGACGTCATCTCGATCCGTCTATCTTCGGCGGGCGCTAATTAGCGTCACGCAGAAAGGACACAACTAGCTACCATCGTGTAGCGAGGAATACCCAATGCCGGGTTCCGTTACTTACAACTTCGGTGCCTATGCCTTCGATGGCTCGGACCTGAAGTCGGGAGTCGCCAAGGAAGACCTGCTGGAGCAGATTACTAACATCTCTCCATCGGACACGCCGTTCGTGTCGCAGGCTCCGAAGGTTGGCTGTCGTCACATCTATCACCAGTGGCTGATCGACACTCTCTCTTCGCAGACCCTCACGGGCGCTGTGGAAGGTGCCGACTGGGCGCTGGATACCACCACTGCTCCAACCCGCGACTTCAACGTCACGATGATTCTCCGCAAGGACATCGGTCTGTCGGAGTCGCAGCGTGCGGTGGACACCGCTGGTTTCGCTGACCAGTACGCGTACGAAGTCCAGAAGGCCGTCAAGGAACTGGGCATCAAGCTGGAGAAGGTTGTCTTCGGCGCGCTTACCACGGCGACCGGCGCGAGCGGCTCGGCTCGTGTCATGAAGGGCCTCCAGGCGTTCACCGTGACCAACACGGCGTTCGCTGGTGCCAACGCAGGTACCCCTGGTACCTCGGCGAACGACGGCCAGCTTTCGGTCGGCGACTTCAACGACATGCTGAACGCCATCTACACGCAGGGCGGTAACCCCGAGCAGGTCTACGTTTCGCCGAAGGTGAAGCGTCAGATTAGTGCGTTCGCGGTTCCGGGCGCTGCGGCTGGTAACGTCTACGCCAAGAACATCGCGGCTGTGGACAAGAAGCTCATCGGTGCGATCGACTTCTACGAGTCGGACTTCGGTCTGATCCAGATCGTCCTCGACCGTTGGGTTCCGGAGAGCACCAACACCGTGACTGCGACCGCTTCGGCGACCGCGACCGGTGGTCAGATGTTCTTCCTCAGCCGTGCGATCAACCGTCTGGCGTGGCTGCCGGGACGTCAGGTGCATCACGAACTCGTGGGCAAGCGCGGAGACAGCGTTGCGGGCCTCGTGGTTGGTGAAGTGACCCTGGAGGTCCTGTCGGAGAAGGCCAACGGTGTCATCAAGGGCGTCAACAACAAGTCGGCTGTAACGTAATCTGATCAGGGAGGAGGAGATCATACTTCTCCTCCCTGTTTCAGTTTCCAAGAGGACACATGAACAACAGTCGTCAGAATCCGATCACCTCTCATCAGGTGACCATCTCGCAGCAGGTTGTGAACCCGTGCAGCATGGAGGCCTCCGAAGAGGAGCGCGCCAAGGTGAAGATCGAGAACAAGTCGGACTCGTACGTCATCTCGCAGAACGTGGTCAACCCTGTGGCGAACAAGGCGAACTGCCACGGAGGCCCTCAGGCTTTCGCTCAGACGCCACTGCCAGCCCGCCCGATTCCGGGCCGGTAAGAGGTACATCATGGCTCGTCGCAATCCTACGATGTCCAAGTCGGCGACCTCGCTGGAGCCACCGATTCGCGGCATCGACAACCTGGAGAACCCGATCGGCGTCAACATGAAGGCCGTCGAGGAATCCGAGGCGTTCCCTGGAAACCCGCGCATCTCTGGTGAGATGAGCATGAAGCCGAACAACGGTGACCAGACGGACGTCGCTTCTCCTCCTTTCGCAGTGGGCAAGGACATCCGCCACTTCGAGAAGCAGGGAGGCGCGGACCCTACGCCTTCGATGCCAGGAGCGTAACTATGGCCAGCAAGCGAGGGAACCCCCTCGAAGCACGTGAGAAGATGGCTCAGGATGCCGCTGACAAGTACGTCGCGGGAAAGGGCTACTCTTCGAGTTCGATGGAAGCTGTTCGCCGGGCTGCAAAGGCGAACAAACTGAAGACGAAGGTTCGGGTGGGCAACTACCAGGAACCTTCCGAGTAACAGAAAGGAGGTTCTCGTGAGCAAACGATCCGAGTACATCAAGCGGTGGCTGGAGAAACATCCTGGCCGAAAGCGTGATTATCGACTTCGTTCAGCGTACGGGATCACTCTCGAACAATATCAAGGTATGGTAGAACAACAGAAGGGTCTCTGTGCTCTCTGTGGAAATCCTCCCCGAGGCACAAAGATGAACGATCGGTCACTCAACGTTGACCATGATCATGTTACAGGACAAATCAGGGGCCTCCTCTGTGGTCCTTGCAACAAGGGTCTGGGCCTTTTAGGTGACAACCTTGATTCTCTGTGGAAAGCGATTCATTATCTGGAAGGAGCTTCCCATGAGCAGTGACATTCGTATCAATAGGATCAAAAGTGCCAACAAGGCACAACTGGGCCTGCTCGGCGAAGTCGTCGGGCGGGCACAGGAAGTCGATCCAGTACTCCGTCAGACCGCGTACAACCGTGATGAGTTTCGTCGTATGGAAGACTCGATGAGCGCCCTCGGGGCGTACTGTCGGAAGAACGGGTTCGACCCGTCCCGACGGTTCCAGCACGTTGCGAACTTCGACAACGCTGTCTGGCTGCTCGTGCTCGAAATGTTTGCCAAGTACGACATGGAGACTGGTGACCTGATGGACGACGGTCTCCTCTACAAGACCGATCCGAATACGAATACTGTCAAGCTCAACAAACCATTTTTCTACGCCCTCGTCTCCTACTTCGAGAGCATGGGCATCCCTGTAGACATGCGCGGGAAAATCAAGATCAATTGAAAGGAGCCCTTCGTGGCCTCGAACTTTTTTATCTGGACGACCAACTTCGCTACCCGTAGTGCCTGTAGTTACTACCGGATCGAAGTGCCCATGCTGATGCTCGACAAGTTCGGGTACGCCTCGGTCTACGAGGATAAAGGCCAGGGCACCGAAGAATCTTCGATCGCGCGCACCTACTCTGACGTTGCACACCATTACGCGCTCGGTGGCGAGGTTATCCTCCATCAGATGAAACGCCTACGCGCGATGCCTGCGGGAACCCGCCAGGGTAACGAACTATACCCGCCCGCGTTGATCTACGACATCGACGACAACAACGACTTCGTGCATCCTTTCAACACTTCCTCATTCGCTCACATGGGCGTCCGTGGTTACCCTGACGCTCGCCTCTTGGAACCAGGAGAGGGTCTCGATATCGTCGAAAGCACGGGCAAGAAGATCGCCCAATGGGTTGATCGACACACGAAGAGCAATGAGATCACCTTCGACATCGCGCGTAATCTCCACCAGATGCGCGTCCGTCACGAGATCATCCGCACCTGCCACGGTGTGACCGTCTCCTCGCCCACGCTCGCGCGCTACATGCAGAAGGTCATCGGCCATAACAACGTCTACGTCTACCCGAACACGATCGTGCCCGAGCACTACGAAAAGGTGCGCGCAGTCCGCGAGAACCCAGACGAAATCCGCATCCTCTGGCAGGGCGGTATGTCGCACTGGATCGACTGGTACCCGTTGCGTGATGCTCTGCGGGTGATTGCAACAAAGTACCCGCAGGTCAAGTTCGTGATCTTCGGCGAGTGGTTCAACTGGATTCATGAGAACATCCCCGATCACATGGTCGAGCACCACGGGTGGGTGGCGTACGATGCGTACAAGCTCAAGCGGGGTCTTCTCAACATCGACATCAACCTCTGCCCGCTCGTCAACAACGTGTTCAACGCCTGCAAGTCGGGCATCAAGTGGTACGAGTCGGTGATGGCAGCAGAGCCTGAGGCCACGCTCGCTGCAAAGACGGCTCCGTACGCGGAAATCGTGGACGGTGAGACCGGTCTCCTATATTCAACGCCTGAGGAGTTCGTGCAAAAGCTCGGGGTCCTGATCGAAAACGCCAGCCTCCGGAAGAAGCTCGGCGCAGGAGCAAAGAAGTGGGTACTGGAGAACCGGACGCCGCAGGCGACCACTCCAGGCCTATTCGATTTCTACGCGGAAACCCGTGCGCGCCAGAAGCGTGAACTGGGCACTCCCATTATCACCCGGGCGACGATCGAAGAGATTAAGAAGATCGCGCATCCTGTTGTGAGGTAATCATGAGTATGACGCTCGTCAATGCGAAACGCTACATCGCCGACATCGTCGGTGGTCGTGCTTCGCAGGAAACTCTGGACGCTGCGGGGGAGGCGATCCTCCGTGGGTACTCCGACTGGGAGGAGAAGAAGTTCTGGATTTGGCTCCGGAAAGACACTTCCTCGACCACTGCGGTGACAGGTGTGACCGCCACGGCGGCCTCAGCGATTGTCAACGCTCCTTCAACGGGCGCGTTCAACTTCGTAAACATCGGACAAACGGTGACGATTTCTGCGGGCACGGCGACCCTCGCTGCTGACACTACGGTGTCGAGCTACACGCGAGATGCCTCGGGCAACGTGGCCACGATCACTCTCTCGAATGCCTTCGGTGGCACGACCAACACGAACGCCACGCTCACCTTTAGTGCCGACATCCCGATCATCATCGGAACCAACGAGTACAACCTCCCGCTCGATTACAACGTCGGGGCGACGGCGAAGTTCTTCGCGGTCCAGAAGCGAATGCTCATCTGGCGGACGCAGGAGTACTGGGATCGTGTGCAGCCTGACGAGACCCTCCAAGGGCAGGCCTCCGAGTTCACCACGTACAACCCGGTATCGGAACTCACGCAAAACTACGGTGACACTCGGTTGCGGTTCGATCGCATCCCAGATAGCACCGACACGATGCGTCTTCGGTACTACCGGAAGTTCAATACGACCGCGACAAGTATCGACATCCCGGACGCGCTCCTCTACAAGTTCCTCGACTATTGTCGTTCGCTCTTGCTTGAAGCTAAGCGTGCGAAGGACAGCCCGGGTGAGTACCGTGACTCTGTCATCGACAGCATGGAACAAGCTGCGATCGGAGACGATGAGCGTAACACCGAGAATGATGTGGACGAGTGCATCAAGTCTCAGCACGAGATGGGCATTTCTGGTGTTCCCCTGTGGCGTAACGGGGACTTCAACTCCTACTACGGCGTCTAAGAGGTATCATGGCTCTCACTCCTGTCACCGAGGTGTTCTCTGGTGGCATCGCTACTTCGCGTCACCCGGCGCTGCTCAACGCTGGAGAACTCCAGCGGGCCGACGATTGCATCTACCGGGAGAAAGACCCGGCGATCTGGCGGGCTCCAGGGCGCACTGCGCTGACGACTACGGCCATCGGAACGGACATCCGGGGTGTGGGCCACCTCTCGTTCGACGGCACCTACGTTGATCAGTTCGTCCTGCTCGGACGGCGCACCGATGGTTCTCCTACGTGGCACAGCGGGGGCGACCTCCAGTACCCTGCCTTCCACCTCTACGGTGCGAACTTCACAGCGGTCTCCGGGCTTGCTCCGACGGAGATCGGCGGACAGGGCTACTGGTCGGGGACCGTCACCAGCACGACCCTCGAAGCGCAGATCATCATCACGAACTGTACGATCTCGGCGGGCACGACCGTGACGACCACGAACAACTTCACGAACGTGAAGGTTGGTGCTGTCGTCTCTGGAACGGGCGTAACTGCTGGTACGCGCGTCCAGTCGGTTGATAGCGCGACTACGCTCACCCTCGATACGTCGGCGACCTCAGGCACGGTCACGCTCACCTTCACCCAGTACCCGTTCCTCGTGACTGCCCCTGGCGCTCGCATTATCGGTACTAACATCGGTACGAACGTCTACATCACTGCGGTCTCGAACCAGGACGGCACCACCGGCCACTACCGGACGGCGACCCTCTCGGCAGCACCGACAGGCGGAAACGCCGTCTACAACTTCGTCACTACCTTCGGTTCGGTCTACGACTGGCAGAACACCGGTCGTGAGATTCTGGACTTCATCCAGTACGGCGCTCGGCGTTACTACGCCTGGGACGGTGTGGGCAACCTCCAATGTCTCGAATGGCGTGCACGAGCGACGACTACTGATCCGACACTTACCTCAATCCTCTCCACCCGTCCCGTCGGTCTCCGGGCAGTCGAGAAGGCCCCTACTGTGGCCCTCCAGACCAGCCAAGCGACCGGATGGAATCTCATCAAGGGTGCTGGTCGTTACTGGATTCTGATCACGGAAATCTACTCGCCGGAAGCAAACATCGCGGCTGCCTTGAAGGACCCCGTCCTTCGTACACAGATCGTAGAGTCTGCTTACCTCGCGACGAACGACGCCACGACTGCGGACAACGGTTCTCAATCTGGAGCCGGCCTGCCGATCGGTGTCACGATCGTGACGCCCGCGACCGACAACATCCTGATCACCTTCCCGGCTGTGACGAACAACGGGAGTGACGGTTACATCGCGACACACTGGGGAATCTACATCTACGGCCCTTCTTCGGAGATGCCGTCGCTCGCTTCGATGCGTCGCTGTGCCACAGTGCAGATCACGACGATGGCAGCCGGCGCGACGTACCCGCTGACGGATAGCTCCCTGACGCAGACGATGTACCCGACCACGGTGACCTCGACTGCTGGTCGCCCTCGCTTCGGCCACGATGACTACATGGTCGGTGCACCAGACGACCTCGAAGGCTACACGAAGGTCGGCGGGTCGAGCAAGAACATCCCAGATACCGCAGCGGCCCTTCTCGGCACCTACAACTTCGTGACCACCGGAGCGTACGCGAGCAAGCCGATCTTCGGTGTTGAAGTGCAGATTCGTGGGTCGTGCAACCCCTCGGGTGACACGAGCCATAAGGCTGCGTACTGGTTCCGCGTGATCACCTCTGGCGGTAAGGCGAGCCCTACCTTCTACGGACAGTACGGGAGCAAGACCAACTGGACTAATCATCACGGCGGTCCGATGGACACCCTCGGAGTTGCGTGGGCAACCACTGACCCGCCTCTGATGCAGGTCCAGATCGGTATCCATAACGAAGGACGGAAAGACGAACTCGACATCGACTCGGTCGGCCTCAAGGTCTACTACACGACCACGAACGTGGACTTCAACGGTCCTGCGTACCGTGTCGTGACGTACCGCGATCAGGTCGGGTTGACAGTCAGCGACCCTGCCCGTCTGTTGCCCCCAGTGCCCTCGACGGGTGACTTCTTCATGGGCTCCCTTGTGCTGAACAACAAGTCACAGGAGAACCAGCTTCGCTACTCGCTCCCGGGCGACCCGGAAGCGTGGCCGAAGCCGTACGAGATCACCTTCAACACTCGGAAGAAGGACCGCATCACGTACATTAAGACCCTCGGTGCGCTGCTCTTCGTAGGAATGGAGAACAGCGTCAAACGAGTGAACTACCTCCCGCGCGAGACCGACACGGACCTCAGCGGGGGGCTGGCGCACGAAGACATCGCGACGAACCACGGTATCCCAGGACCCCTGTGTGCCGTGAAGTTCGACATGCCCGGGAAGGGTGTGATGATCGCCTACGCTTCGCAGTCGGGGATGTTTCTGACGAACGCGATCTGGACGATCCCGCTGAACATGGACCTCGATTGGGCGAACACCATCAAACTCTCTGCTCTGAGTACGGCGGTCCTCCGTGTCTACCCGAAGGAGAAGCTGCTTGCGCTCTACTACTGTCCGGCCGGAGCAACGCACACGAAGAACACTCGGGTGATCTACTTCAGCTATCAGGCAGACAAGATCAAGAACGAATGGCAGATGCCCGCGATTGGCCCGTGTGTCGTCTCAGCGCGCTCCGCGTGTGAGGCTTACCTGAACGGTGTGGACTACCTCTTCACTGGTCACGAAGCTGACGGTCTCGTCTACGTAGAAGACAGCGGCCTGTCGATCCCGACATCGTATCGCGTGCGTCTTAACGACGACAGCGCCAACGGCGACGGCAAGACGACCGCAAACGTGGACGTGAAGATCGTACCGATCATCAAGACTCGTCGGTTCTTCGCTGCCGGCTTCAACCGTGACGTCTGCGGTGAGTCGATGTACCTGCTCTTCTCGTCGTACGGAGCAAACTCAGTCACAGCTTCCTCGACTACCACAGTCAACAGTACCACGGTCACGTCGTCCGCAGCCTTCGGGTCTGTCGTGGCGGGGATGCGTGTCCTTGGAAGCGGGATGGACCCCGGAACCATCGTCGTCTCGAAGTCCGACAGCAGTACGATCGTCATCTCTCGGGCAGCCAACGCGAGCGGGACGGCCACGCTGACTTTCGATACTGGTACCATCGGAGTGACCATCCGAGGGAACAGCATCGGTGAAGTCCCTCTCGGGCTCTCGGTCGATTACGTCTCGACGCTCGTTGGTGACCTCGTCCACTTTAATCGCCAGGACATTCGTCGTGGCTTCGAACTCCAGATCGAGAAGGTTCCGTTGACGTTCTCGACGGCATCGGACGTGAACGGACTCCGGTTCGACACGGCGACTTGGGCGGACTTGGCGACCAACATGCGTCTCCACAGCATCACCTACGAAGTTGAAGATGGTGGACCGGACAACAACCGGAACACCGCGTAAGAGGTCTTCATGCTCTTCACTCCTGTTGAACCCCCTACCAATCCTGATCAGTGCGAATCGTGGTTGTACGAGGCAATCAAACGTCTCAACGCCCACGCCCGGCAATCGACTCAGGGTTTCGGTGCGATTCTCCGGGGTGAAGCGCCTGATGCCTCGGGTAACCCTCTGGGACTTGTTCTCCCGAACTTCCCAGGGGCTCTCCTCTTTGTCGGGCCTGGGCCGGTGCTCGCTGTTGACCAAACCAAGCTGTTCTGGGACAACACGAATGATCGTCTCGGTATTGGTGTCGCGACTCCGACGGCCCGTCTGCACGTCGTTGGTTACCCCTCTACGATCATCCTTCCAGCGAGTGAAAGCGGCGGAATTCAACAGTGGGATAACATCGGAGGATTTGCAAATCGTGGACTAGCTCTTGCCACGGATGACGGTGCTACCTCCTACATCAGCCGAACTCGCGTCGGAGGCATCCACACCTGTCTAGTCAACTGGTCGAGCGCCATTAGCTCGACACAGACTTCATGGACTTTGACGTACGTAGCCCGGATGACGATTGCGTCGTTTGATCCTACAGACGTCGTGCGCTTCAAAATCTACCGTTCAGACGGTGTAGAGTACATCAGTACTGACATCTTCCCACAGTCTGCCTGGACGACCTCATTCGCCACATACACGGTTACCGTGAGCACGCTCGGGACCACAGGGACTGCGAACACGCTCAAGGTCGAAGCTGATCTTGTTGGTACTGGTAGTGGGCAGCGCCTCGACATCACTTACGTCTCGCTCCCTACAGGTGGAAGTGGTGGTGATACGGTCGTCTTCCAGGCGGCAGCAAGTCAGACAGATACGTTGACGGAGTGGCAAGACTCCAGTGGAACCGTTCTTCTGTCTGTTTCGAATGCCGGTGTCCTCTCGATCGGTGCGACCGGAGGTTTTCAACTCGTGTCCGGTGCTGGTCTCGGTAAGCTACTGACATCCAGCGCATCCGGGGTAGCCTCCTGGACGACACCCGATCTCCTCTCAATCAGTCACGGAGACACGCTAGCAGGGACTGTCGTCGCGGGCGACATCATCATCGGAAATGCCACACCAAAATGGGCACGTCTCGCCAAGGGGAATAATGGAGAGATACTCAGTCTAGTCGCTGGCTTGCCCGCATGGACTGCGCTCTCAGCGTTGTCTTCTGCGGAGTTCCTGGACTCTGCCTTCCGCGTCATCGGCTCGGCAGGACCAACGAAGAAGTTGGCATTTGAAGTGGATGGCCTCAGCGTCGGAACACGGACGCTGACCCCACAAGACGCAGACTACATCATCGCGGGTACGAATCTTGTCCAGACGTTCACTCGTTCGCAAGTGTTTCAATCGAGCGCAGATGAAACATCTGTCTTCATCCAAAGCGCCAATATCACTATTGGACCGACTGCGATCCTCAACGTGTCCGAGCCGGGCGGCATCGACGTGTTTCAAGTTAGTGCAGACGGCTTCACAAACTTCACACAGATGAAGCTTCATGCAGGAAGTATTGGGCTTGGTGCCGATCTCTCCTTTGATCCAGCGAATCTCACTGGTTCACGAACGATGCTGGTTCCTGATATTTCTGCTACGCATACAATGGTAGCAAGAACAGGGACTATCGCCAACAATCGTGTCCCCTTCTTCAACGCATCCAATGCGACTGCATCGCTCATTACATCCAGTGCTTTCACCTTCACGACAGGCACTGCTACGCTGTCGGTAACCAACATCGCTGCACACACTGCCACAGGCAATCTGACCTTCGCTGACGCGATCAACGTGATTCTCAACGGAACCACTGGCACCAAGATTGCCACAGCCACCACCCAGAAGCTTGGATTCTGGAATGCGGCTCCTATCGTTCAACCGACCACCGCTGTAGCAGCGGCAACGTTTGTCGCCAACTCAAGTGGGATCGTAGACGACTCTGCGACATTCGATAGTTACACTATCGGACAGGTCGTGAAAGCACTCCGTAACGCGGGACTTCTCGCGTAAGAGGTACACCATGGGTCCAGCCATCGCAATGGCAGCCCCCTACGTCCTCCAGGGCCTCAGTGCCCTCGGGGGAGTGTTCGGGAAGAAAAAGAAGTACATGGACAACGAGACTCTGCGCGCTCTCTATGGACCGCAGGCGATCGGGAAGGACACACAAGAGATCGCGAACTTCATCCTCAACTCGCCCTACGGCCAACAGCTTATGGCACAGGCAGCCGAAGCTGGTCAGGGTCTACAGACGGAGATGGCCTCGCGCGCAGCGAGTGCCGGATTGAGTCCGGACACCGGTGGCGAGTCTGGCGCGTCAACGTTCGCTACAAGCGCTGCTACGCAGGCACAGACCGGCTTGGAGCGCCAAACGAGGGCGGGCATCTACCAGTCGGCTATGCCGATTGCGGGCGATCTCGTCCAAGGGCGGATGGCTGCGGCGCTGAATGCTCAGGGCGAACAGAACGCAACTCCGAACTTCATGCAGCGTCTTGGTGCAGCCGCAGGACAGACTGCTGCCTCTCTCGCTGCGCCTTCCCCGGCTCCTGTAACTGCTCAGCCAGCAGCAGCAGCATCTGCTCTTGCAATGCCTCGTCTTGCTTCGAACGGTGGAGCGCCCCAACTGCCGTACGGGATGGCTCCACAGCCGGCGCTTGTCGGGGGAACCCGTCCTGCACCTGACGAGTTTTCGTCGCAGCCCCGGATGTTCTCGGCGCTCTCTGGTCGTAACTCGCGCAGCGCGGGCATGCGGCGCAGTCTTAGTCGGTAAGGAGGTCACATGAGTTTTCTCGATATCATCAAGCGTGGTGCAGGTACTGCGGCACGAGGCGTAGGCGACGTGATGAAGTCTGTCGTCAAGCCGGAGGAGCAGGCCGTCGCTGAGCCCGCATCTGAGCCACAGGATCGTCCGTCACAGGGCTTCACGCTCCCTGACCTCGATCCGAATGACGAAGATTACGAGCATCGTCAGCAGATTCACGACGCGATCATGAACCTCGACAAGCAGTGGCAGACGGCGATGCCGAACATCGACTACCAGGGGCACTACCGGAAGCTCGCCGAGGAGATGAAGAAGGAGCCGAAGAAGCGGGAGTGGAATGCACTCTCGAAGCTCGCGGTCGCCCTCGGTACGCAGAACCCTGACCGTCCATACGACCAGAACCTCGGGCTCGCCAAGATGGACGAGACGGCGGAGAAGGAGCGCGCTGATAAGCAGAAGTCGTTCGACGAGAACATGGCTCTACGGAAGGAGGCCCTCGGGGGCCACATCCGACAGCTTCTCGACGAAGGCAAGTTCCGACAGGCGCTCTCGCAGTTGAACGCGCAGGAACAAATGGGCGTCAGCAGCGAACGGTTCAAGTCGAAGATGAAGCAAGAAGAACTGAAGGTCCAGGGTGACACGAAAAAGGACGTCGCTCGTATCCAGGCGGACGCAGCGATGTCACGAGCGAATGCTCGCATCACCTACCTCAAGGAACAGACCGGTAAGCTGAAGCTCTCGCCGTCCGATAAGGCCGCGATGGATGCCGAGTTCCGTCAGGCGCAGAGTCACCTCAACGAGATCAAGAAGCAGTGGCAGGAAGGCATGCTCTCTGACGAGCAGGTCGAAGTTGCCGAGGAAGAGAACCGTCAGGAACTCAAGCGCATCCACGACTACTACGAGGACCGCGAACTCGGTGAACGACCACCAGAGGCAGGTCCACGCAAGCCGACTGCAAAAGCCTCGGGTGGAATGGCACCGAATCCTGAGGACCCCTGGTTCAAGAAATAAGGAGGACACGTGGCGTACGAAGATCGCCTAAACGAGTATCGCGAGAAGACCTATTGGCCCGAATATCATCGCCACGTTGCTGGACAGATGCGGAAGCTCTACCCCGCAATCCCGGCCGATGCGAAGGACGACGAGGTGGTTACTCGCTACAAGCAGGCATTCGCCTCTGACATGTCCGACGAGGATTTCTACACGAAACTCGGGGACACGTACGCCAAGGGGTGGGAACCGTCCGTAAAGGAGCCCGATATGAACCTGCTCGAACAAGGGCAGGCGGTACTTCCGCAGGTGCCAGGGATGGCGAAGGACATGGCACTCGCCACTGTCCCGTTCCTCGGCGCAGCCGGCGCGCAGGCGCTCACGAAGGTGCCCGGTGTCGGCCAGGGCCTCATGGCTGCAACCAGCGGCGTGAAGATGCTCGGTCAGCACATGGCCGGTACGAGCCTGGAGAAAACCGCGCAGGCGATGCCGCAGCCAGACGTAGCCTCTCTCCGCGCCAAGGGTTACAGCCCCGCACAGATTCAGAACGTTCTCCGTGGGTACTCGCAGGTGCAGAGCGAACTCTACGGTGAGATGGGTCAGATCGGGAAGGAAGGCGTCGAGACGGGCGCGGAAGCGATCGCTAACGCAGCCCTCTTCGGCGCAACCGGGAAGACCCTCAGCAAGGTCGGAGAAGGACTGACCGCGAGGGGTCTCGGTAAGGCGGGAATGAAGTCGCTCACAGGACAGGTCGCCGGTCAGGCAACAGGACACGTCGTGAGCGGCGCCGGGCTCGGGGCCGGATTCGGCGCGATCCAACAGGCAACTGAACGGATGGCCGAGGCGAAGGAGAAGGGCCTCGGTGCCAACGACATCCTAACCGAAGGAATGGGTGGAGCGTGGCAAGGCGCGAAAGAAGGTGCCCTTGTAGGCGGTGTCGCTGGCGGAGTCCTCGGTGTTCCACTCGCGGGCATAACTACAACGATGGGCGCGATGCAGACTGCGTCAGCAGCACGGAAAGCTGCGGCCCAAACTGCGATCGATAACGCACGGAAGGTCAACCTCCAAAGGTTCGCTGACGAGTTTAAGCCCCATCAGCTACCTGAACGGTTCCCCGAGGACCTAGCAGCCGCTGCGGGTGACGACGCTGTCCTCGCACAGAATCTCGTCTCCGGTGTGTGGGGACCAGAGGTCGCATCTTCCGAGGACGGAATGCGCGCCGCCTCGCGTGTGTATGAGAAAATCGTTGCGTGGAGGGGTACTCGGGATCGCATCTCAGGCAGTATGATCGATCTACCTGTTCCGAAAGTCGAGCCCGGACCGTCACTGACGCCAACGCTCACTCCCGAGCAGCAGATGATGGGGCTACAGCCAACGGCACAGTCCCCACTGCCACCAGGACAGCAGGTAGTTCCGCCAGTTCCTGGGCTCGAACCGGTGGCTTCCGGCCCGGTGGCCGCAGGTGGACCAGGGCCACAACCAAACGTCGTGGACACGTACCAACCGACGCCGATGATGCAGCCAGTTCCTCCACCACAAGTTCCACAGATGCCAGAGGTGCAGCCCGTAGGGGCAGCCATCCCTGAGCAAGTTCCTGCACCAGTTGCAATCGAACCGCTACCTCCCATCGCGCCACCAGCCGAGGGCACACCGGGTCCGCCGCTCGGTCCAGTTGAGACAGGTGGACAACCTATCGCACCAGAACCAGAGATCAATCCGAAAGTTCTGCATCTCCCAACGCACGCAGAGCATGCGATCGAGAAGCTCGGCCCCCAAGAGAACATCTCTCTTACGGTGGGTCCCGACGGTCGTACTCTGCGTGTGGAGAAGCTCGGGGTCACGGCAGGCACACTGGCGAAGCCCGGTGCATCTTCGAAGGCTATCGCTAACGTCAGCGCCATCGCCGATGAAGCTGGTCTCTCGGTAGAAGCACGTGTGATCCCGCAGGCCGGACCTCGTGGGGGGGAGATTCCTCTCGACAAGCTAGTCCCGTGGTACGAACAGCATGGCTTCAAAGTTGTGGAACGAGGCGAAGACTTTGCAGTTGTTCGTCGTGAGCCTTCCCTCGGGGCTGTGATGAAACGGATCGAAAATCTCGATCCACTTCAGGCCGAAACCGCAGCAGGCAACGTGACGCTCGGACAACCGCTAGTCAAGGCCGAGTTCGGTACAAAGCTCACCCAGTTCTTGGAGAAGCAGGCAGAGGCAGCACGGACCCGGATTAAAGACCGTGGCGTGCGTCTCGGTGCCGGCCTCGATCCAACTGAACTCGCTGATCATGCAATCGTCGTCGCCGCTGAGATGTTTACGAAGGGCATGCGCACGAAGTCGGCCGTCAGCCGTTGGCTGGTCGAGACCTATGGAGAGCATATCCAGCCACACATTGACGCGATCTATGAGAGGGCGCAGAAGCGTTTGACTACCATGTTCAAGACCGAAGCTCGCGCAGCGACCAAGCTGAAGGAGCTTACTGCTCTCCGGGATGCCGGCAAGCACGGTGCGGACTGGTACGAGGAGACTGCAAACTGGGTTCGCAAGGAGTTCGGCCCTGAAGATTCTGACATGTTCCTCCGCTTCCTCGCTCTCACGAGCGCGGATAGCTCGACGGAAGCTGGCGCTGCCCTCGCTCTGAAGGCGTTCGGCCAGTGGAAGCAGGGGCTTCCGTTCGACGGGATGCGTGGACCACACATGGTGAAGATGGCTGAGTCGGCTGTCCGGGGTGAAGATTTCGGCAGCAACAAGATTCAGAGCTTCTACAGGGCGCTCCGTGGTGACGAAGACGCCGTAGTGCTCGATCGCTGGATGATCCGGGCGCTTGGTCTTCCCGCCTCGACGACCGCACTCAAGGGTGCGAACTATGGACTCTACGAGCGGATTGTTCGCAACCTCGCTGCCGATGCCAACATGACGCCACGCCAACTCCAGGCTGCGATCTGGGAGGGTGCACGAGTCGGTGATCTACACAATCGGTGGAAGAAGGGCGGACCCAAGGCTGTCTCTAAGGTCGGCTCAGCACGCCCGCTGGAACAGTTACTTCAGCGTGAGTTCGATGGGATGACACCGTACCAGTGGGTCGAGCGTAATCGTATCCGTCTGGACGATCTCGCGAACATGTCGGAAGGGATGAAGGTTGCGAAGGAGCAGGGAGGCTACTCGTTCAACCCGAAGACGTGGAAGGCAGATGAACGGCCGGGCTTCGTTGTCACTCTCGCAAGTGACGTCGTCCCGCGCCAGGAGTTCTACCCTGCGGCCCTGACCAAGTTCAAGAACCAGTTTCGCCGCATCCTCGCTGATGAGAGTGGGCTGAACATCGGCGTCTTCGACATGGGCGAGAACAAGCCCGGCCACTTTAGTGTGGACCTGAACATGATCATCCCTGACGGACCGGGGGCTCGTGAGAAGGCGATCGCTCTCGGCAAGATGAACCGACAGTTCCAAGTTGGCCGCATCAGCCCTGAGGGATTCGAAGGTATCGATACCGGCTACAATCCAAAGAAGCATGGGCCACAGTACCTTCCACCCCAGAGTGGGCAGGATCGGACGAAGTGGTTCCGAGCCGCCGAGCAACGCGCACGACAACTGCTCGATTCTGTTTCGTTCAAGCTCACACCCAAGGAGTAATCCATGCCTAACGTCCGACCAATCTTCAAGAGCATCTTGGAGGCTGTCGAAGCGGCGAAGAAGCCGCATATCGAGCTGCCTGCCAAGCCACCGATCGTGGAGCGCGCGCCCGGGGCTCCCTTCCCCGGACCCGCTCCCGTCCGTGAGGCTGTCCGTGCTACGGAGAATCGGGCGGCGGAAACCACTGGTGAGAAGATCATGGGTATCCGTAAGCTGATGGAGTCCTTCGTGCGTCCTGATCCGGGCGTCTCGAAACCGGTAGAGGAGACGATGTTCAAGGGACGCTGGCGGTCTCGTGCAGCGCAAGACGTCGCCGACCTCGATCTCTCCGACTGGTACAGCCCGCTTCAGAAAGACCCGATCAATCAGAACACGTTGATCAGCGATTACATGACGGCTGCGGATGAAATCGCCCAGGCTGAACGCTACGGAAAGGATCGCATCCGTGATATCCACATTGACCTCTGGAAGAACACGCTAAACAAGCTCCAGGAACAAGTCGATGCGGACCCCGAGGTACAACAGGCGATCACGAAGATTCGTTCTGGCCTCGATGAACAGTTCGAAGATATGGCGGCTCGTGGATGGATCGCACAGGATCGCTACCTCAATGATTACACGCCAATCCGTCGTCTTAACGCGACGGTGCAGGCGCTTGCCGGTTACATCGGTGAGGACCCAGATGCGATGAAGAGTCGTATCCTGGCACAGCAGATGAAGCGTCAGGGCGGAAGTGCCCCCCGCGAGACTGATCTGCCCGCTCTCCTACGTGGAGTGCGTCAGGAATACCTGTCTAAGGTCGCCGAACACGAAGCGTTCCTCGATCTTCTCAGTAACCCCGAAGTCAACCTCACCGAAAAGTTCATCATGCAGGACGGCCGCATCAGCGAACACCTCCCTACGAACCTGCGCGTTGTCCGCCCAGGCCCTGGGATGTTTGGAGCCACGCTGCGCACACCCGAGGGATCGTTCCTCGACGCGAGCCTGAAAGCTCTCGACCCGTCGGGCCGAGTGAACGTAGGCGGCTACGTGTTCCCAGAAGCTGTCGCCGACGCCGTTGCCAACTTCCATCCTCGTCAGCCGAAGGGTTTGGAGAAGTCGGTCTACGGGCACGCGATGAGCCTGATGAAGAATCTGACCGTCTACAACCCACGGAACACGAACGTCAACCGCGTCGGTGATCTGCTCACTTCAATGTTCTTCCCCGGTGAGGGCAAGGCGCAGCCAGTGGGCATCCTCCGCTGGATGGGTAAGGCGAATGAAGCTGGCTACAAGGGGGCCTTCAACAAGGGGCGCGTGATCGTTGAACTCCACGGCAAGAAAGTGGACCTCTTCGATCAGGCAGTCCGTGACGGGCTCACCTCAGGCACGCTCGCCGAGCATCTTGCCGGCACCGATATGGCACTCCCCCCTGAACTCGCGCGGCTCTACCCGCACGTGGATGCGAATCGTGCAAACTGGCTCGACAGTGCAAAGCGTACGCTCCAGGCGGATCGTCTTGCTACCGAAGTGGCTCCGAGGATCGCGGCTGGCCTGGAGGCTGTGGAGCGTACTGGTGACTGGGCGCAGTTCGGAAAAGTCGGCCGTGACATCACGTTCCGTTACGGAGCAGGTGCCCCGCGTGCTGCCAACTTCCCCATCGTTAAGATGATGGACCCGTTCATCCAGTACATGGGACTCGCGACACAGCGGTTCCTGGAGATGTCGAACGCGAAAGCAGCCGGCCCCAAAGCGCGAGTTCTCCTCGGGCTCTCAGCCGTGCCCTTCGCGATGTGGAAGTGGAACACGCAGAACGACTCGTACAAGCAGGTCGAGGATTCCCTCGCGCGGGCGGAACGTAACCTACCCCACATCATCCTCGGATCGTTCGATGACCCAGGCGTTCCGCAGCGTGACGTCGATGGCAACCCTGTCGTCCTCCGCTTCAAGTATCTGATCCCCGAGCAGGTCGCTGCAATGGCCGGGCTCGCACAGGCACCAGGACGCGCAGCCCGTGTCCTCCAGGGCCGAGATACACCGATGCAGTTCGTGAAGGACACAGGCGAGCAGGCGAAGAAGAGTGTAGGCGACATGCTCGTGCTCCCGACGATGCTGAAGGAAGCGATCAGTGGGAAATCCGACCTCACCGGGAAGGAGATGTCTCCGACCGACTGGGTGAACCGAGTTCTACCGATCTCACGTATCGGCACTAAGGCTGTGGAGCGTGGTCAGACGTACGGACCAGCCGAGGGAGCAAAGACTCTCGTTACCGAAACGACCGGCGCATCGTTCATCAAGGGCCGGCACAAGGGCGCTGCTCTCCTCGACGCAGACGTGAAGGACGCTGAACGTGTGCTGAATGACGCGAAGGCGAGCCTCCGTTGGTCGATGAAAAACGGGACTCCGAAGCAGGTACGGGAAGCACGCGAGAAGGTCACAAAAGCACAAGCGGAACGTGCGCGCCTCATGAAGGCAGTCCGCGAGGAGCGTGCGCAAGGCTACAAACCACCAGCGCCAAACATCGCGGCCCACAAAACTCGCATGCAAGCGAACCGTGAAGCTGCCCAGGAGAAGTAACATGGCCAACGTCGTCACTCCCCCGTGGATGATGAAAGTACTCGTCACCACGTTGATCACAGCAGCAGTCGCGGGTGCCTTCGGTTGGGCGCGCAGCACTTCGATCGCGGACACTCGTCAAGATACAGCAATCGAGGTTCTCAAGTCTACACAGGAGAATGTAGATGAGGACATCGACGACATCAAAGCTACGCTCCGTCGGATCGAGGACAAAATCGACCGGGCGTTGGAGGCAAAGTAATGGCTCTACCCATCATCGGGTCGATCGTTAGCATCGTCGAGAAGGTGATCGACAAGGCGCTCCCCGACCCACAAGCGAAGGCCGCTGCGATTCTCGAACTCAAGAAGTTGGAGATGAGTGGGGACCTCGCAGTCATCACGAACCAGTCGGAGATTAACAAGCTTGACGCAGTCAGTCAGGACCGGTTCCAGAGCCGCTGGCGGCCGTTCATCGGGTGGGTTTGCGGTCTCGCGCTCGCTTCCCAACTGATCCTCTTCCCGATGGTCGAGTACGTGTCTGCTCTCGCTGGCCATCCAACGAAGCCGCCCGTGCTGGAAACTGAATTGCTCACGGGTATGGTCATCTCGATGCTCGGTATCGGCGGTATGCGCTCGTTCGATAAGCAGAGCATGAAGGGGGTGAAGTAATGCCAAACAAACGGAGCAATCCTACGGAGCGACGCAAGTCTGCCGATTCGATGCTCGTCATCCGTGGATCGAAAGATATCAAGAAACCTACAGAGAAGGAGATTCAAGCGATGAAGAATCGTGAGTTCATGCGCAAGAATCCGAACACAAATGCGTAAGGACGTCAGACGCAAACCACGCAGGAAGCGTTTCGGAGATGGCTACTATGTTCGATGATGTCAACTCAGGTAGTAGCAGTACAGCTTCAACAACGAACCCAGTCCTACTCGCTGCGTTCAACGTCTTCTGGTTCATGACGGTGGGCTGGCTCTTGTGGGACGAGATCGAGTAACCCCAACCAAGAGGTATCACATGAGTCTGATGTTCGGAATGTTTCTCGGCTTCGTTGCCGGCGTGTTCCTCACGCAGACGTGGCGTGACTACATCAAGGAGTTGTTCCGGCTCCTGTTCGAGAAGTTGAAAGCGAAGCTCCGGTAAACACAGAAAGCCCCCTACCTCGTGAGAGATAGGGGGCTTCGTCGTATTCGGAAGGCAGGATTCGAACCTGCATGTCGCCCATTGAATAGGGTCGCCTTACCTGTTGGCTACTTCCGAACATGGGGTGACGGCCGGAAGTCGCATCCGGTAAAGGAGCTTCACAGGCTCCCAGTTCCACTCTTCACTCTCCGTCACAGCGTAAGGCGCAGGGCCGGAGTCGAACCGGAATGGCCGGGCACTAGTACAGGTGCTCCGACTATCTCTCTGTACAGGGCAGGCACGCCACAAGCCTGCTTCCGCTGCTGCCACAAATCTGGTGAGTGTGGTAGGGATCGAACCTACCGTCGCCCGTAAGCGGCCGGAGTTACAGTCCGGTGCACCACCTTTGGTGCGTCACACTCTTTAACACCTGACAGAGGATTCGAACCTCCCGACCCGACTAACCCGTGCACGGTGTCGCAGTAACATCCAGTTCCAGGTGTATTTTGGTTGGGGAGGCGGGATTCGAACCCGCGTTCTCCTGCGTCCAAGGCAGGCGGTGTAGACCAGACTCACCTACTCCCCAATGTCAGCACCTCCACCCCACGTTTCCAGATACCCTTGTACCATGAGTTTCTGGATGTAATGCTCGTTAGGATGCTTACGCAACTTCGAAGTCGCGAAGGCACGTTCTGCACGAATAAACAACGTCTCAGCCTCTGCCGTAACCTGTTCGAGTGACCACTTCCCGCTCTTGATGGCGATCAGATCGTGTGCGTCAAAATCGCGGTACACATGGAGTCGTCCGCTCTCGAACGCTTCGCACGCCATCCGGAGAAGTCGAATCAGGTGAGAGGCATTCTTCACGTCGTAGCCGAACTTCTCTACGAGCGCCTTCCGCTTCTCGCCCATGTACCCCTGATGCGCATGATGGGTCATCTTGTACATCTGGCCACGCGCGTAGCCGATAAACGCCGGGTACATCTGGTTCGATAGGAGTAGCTCACGGTTCACGAGCAGGTTTTTCAACGCTTCACTCTTCGGATTAACCCAGGAATGCTCACGCATAAGCCAGAGGGTGCCGACCACATTCGGATTCGACTTCCGGAGCATGTGCAACCACTTCTGCCAATCGTAGAGGACGACGTCCCACTTTCCATGCTTATACTCTGCATGGTCCCAGTTCTTAAGCCCGAGCTTGAACTTTGGTGGGGGCGCGCAGACGACCATCAGATCGACATCATCGATGCCATACTTGTCAGTGGGCGGGATATACGTTCCGTGGCTGTGCGATCCGACGTGGAACACCCCAAGGACAGCTTCATCAAGATCGAAAGGGATCGCGTGTGCGATATCGGGCTTGACCTCGTTCCATATGTCCTGAACCACTTCGAGCCCCCAATCTTTGTTCACTGCAATCCGCCAACCAGTTTGATTTCCTTACGGAGAACTTCTGCGCACGCGTGCGCGTCACGCAGAGCGTTATGTCCCTCGGTGCGGTCGAGCTTGATGCCCCACAGCTTCACGAGATTGTCGAGTGAGGCAGAACCTCCCGGGAGCATAATCCGCTCGGCCTGCTCCAGGAGCAGCGCGCCTGTCACTGTGCAGAGTGAACGGAAGGAGAAGGTCTTGTTGAAGTCCTTTCCGGCCAACGTCCACAGGCGCTTCATGTAGGAGGTGTCGAACTGAGCGTTGTGCGCCACGATCCGAATGTCCCGCCGCATGTCGTGCTTCTGGAACATCGCAGTAATCTCGTTCACAGCCTGAAGCGGGGTAACACCTTGCTCGCGCACAACCGAGAGGTCAAGACCGTTGACCCTCATAGCTTCATCCTCAACGACGATGTCCTCTTCCCTGATGAGCGTGTAGTACTCATCCTCGATCGCACCACCATTCCAGATGAGGACAGCGACAGAGAGGAGTGCATGCTTGCTCACGTCGAGCCCGCCCGTTTCCACGTCCACGATTGCCAGCTTACGCTTCATGTATTCTCCTTAGCGCACGATCAGCATGATGCGTGCTGCCGAGTAGTGGACCATCTGCTTCACGAACGTCGGGTCATCGTCGATCATGAATGGGATGTCGAGCCGATTGAGAATCTGTGCTTTCACGTACCCGATCTCCTCCATCGTGTCACCCTCGCAGAGATGGACGCGCGTGCACCGAACGCCGAGGCGCTTGATCTTCTCCATCTTCGCGCTCTCGGTGTACGTTCCTCCCGGGACGAAGCCCGTCAGAATGTGCACCTCATGTCCAGCGTCGAAGAGGACATTGGCGAGGTCTCTGATCTCCGGATGGTCGAGGGTGCCATCCAGGTCGAAACCCCACTTCACGGGACTCTCAGTGCGAGGGTACCCGAGACGCGCGAGATCATGTCGCAGTACGTCTGCGAATCGTCGAAGAAGAGCGTGATCCCGCTCATCTCACAGTACGTACCCTTCCGCATCCCGAGGTCACGCAGAACGTAGTCGAGGTTCTTGTTCGGCCCCACGGGAAGCGCAATGATCACGTGAAGCGTAAGCCCAGGGACGAGTTCATAAGTGAATGGTTCCGCCTCAGTGGCGAGCCCCATACGCACGAGCTTGTTCATCTTCGCCTGACGGTTCTGCCACTCCGCATCAGGGAATGCCCCCGACACGATGTGTACTTCCTGACCCTGCGCGAGGAAGTACTTAACCATTTCCAGAATCGCGGGGCGGTCAAGCGTTCCGTCGAGATCGACGCCAATCTTCACTCGGTGCCATCCTTTCCTGTCGCCAACATCTCAGCGAGACGATCGGCGCGTGCGCCAATCTGCTTCGCCCACGGGCTCGCCTTGATCGCTGCGGTGACGGGTGCCCAGTTGTCATCCACGAGAGCCTTCTTGATTGCCGGCGTGATAGTCGTCGAGGTCTTCATATGACCACCACGATTGAACGCCATGTTGATGAGCGCCCTCCGACGGACCTTGCCTGGGGTACACATCAAATGATCGCAGGGGCAATCAAGACGCCCCACTGCTAGAGCACCGAACACTTCAAGCACGAGCTTCTCAGCGTCCTCGACGTCGAGCGTGAGAAACGCTTCCGCCTCACGCATCGTGCACTCGGTCATCCGCTGCACTTTCCCAAGGAGGTGGCCGACCCCGATCGTCCAGTAACCATTCGTGTCCTGGTAAGCCTTCAGCCTCAGGCCTTCATCCCGGACAAGTTCAGCACGCAGCTTAGGACAAATGGGTCACCTCCTGGTTCGAAGCCTCACGCTCACGGATGACCGCAGCATTCCGCTTCTCCAAAAGTTCCGCCTCGGCATTCGCAGTCGCAGTCTCCTGCTGCATCTTCGCATGCCGATCCTGGCGCTCGACGTCGATCTTAGAGAGCATCGTGACCTGGAATCCGAGTTCCGACCCGTCGTCGAGCGACTGCGCGAGCAAGCCCCCAACCAGCCCATTGAACAGCGACAACGCCGAAGTATTCGACGCCGAACGGTTGAACTTACCGTCCACGATCAGCGCGCCCTCGAACATACCGTTATTCTTTCTCATTGCTACGTTGATCTGCATTTGCCTTCCTATCTACAGCTTCCACGATCTCTACGAGGAGAGACGTGTGCCGTTTATATCGGGTGGGGAGGATCGAACTGACGAACTGCTCGGGCGAAAGAACTTCTTCTGCCTCACGGATCAGATCAAACCGAACAACGAGCGCCTCTGTGAAGAGAGGCTCGAACTTCTTATACCACGGCGTCTGGTAGAGTCGGCGGCGTGCCGCCATGCGCCTTGTATGATGGAGCACGCAACGAGAGCCCATCACCGGAGAACACAGGCAGGTAAGCCGCCCACTCTGACAGATCAATGAACTTCGAACTGCACGTACGAATCGACGCTCTGGGTCGTCCCAAGGGTCCGACACAACTCCTCCTCCGTGTTGAGGACCGCAGTCGCGAATCCGTACATCACGTCAAACCGATCAGGGTCCTTATCGAGCAGGATATAACCCTTCTTTCCCTGACCGATTATGTATCCAAACTCCAAGTGTCCACTCTTGCCTGCCGGGAGGAGTAGTACAGCCGCGTCACATCGGTCCAAGTGGGCTCGATCGTAAGAAAATACGTGTCTGGCGGCATGGCCGTCCAGAGCTTCAGTGAAGGTGTTCCCTCGGTCCCTCTCGTAATCCCGCCAATGGTCATCGGCGTTGGGTCCTGCTGCGAACCAGTCATCAAAAACCTCGTGACCAAGCTTGCGTAGCCGAGCAGCGAGGGCGGGCACCTCTGGATTCCGGAGCGAACCTATCAAATACAGAGTCACTTTCTACCCCCAAAAGTTCGTTCGCGGTGGCAGTTTGCACAGAGGAGATGACACTTCTTGATCTCGGCTTCGAGAGTCTTCCAAGAAGCACCACGTTTCATCCCGATAGTAAACTTTTTCCTCCCTCTCACATGGTGAAAGTCAAGTACGTAAGGAGGATAGTTTCCACCACAATCCGTACACGGTTTCTTCTTCGCTGCGTCTAGTAGAGCGACATTCTTCAGGTACCGTTTCTTCGCGATCGCAGCGATGCGCTTTGGATTCAGTTTTCTATACTTCCTCATGTATTCGCGTATGTATTTCTTTCTAACGGGCATTCAGAGCGCTCTTACTCCGCACGTACTCCGCGCCGTTGATGTTGAAGAAGACCGCAGCCGCATGGTCTTCGTCACGATCGCCATCCATCCACGCGAGGAAGTGACGGAACGCAGACTGCCGGAAGCGTTCGTACTCCTCTTCACCGGTCGCAAGCATCCAGTTACGCGGGGGATACTTGCCTGGGGAACCGTCGGGCTGGAGGCACGCACGTGTCAAGTGTGTGGCCCACCGGTTAAACATCGGGCCGTCGATTGCGAGCGTGTAATCCACCTTGCCGGTGGCCGTATCACGCACCATCCCCGACCCGAAGAGCTTCCGCTCACCGCTGTCCTTAACCTGGAACTCCTCTTTGTCCATAGCTCGTAGCCCCTTTTTGAGACGTGCTATATTGATGCTGGCCAACAAGAGCGTCTCCATCTGTGTTTCATCAAGCCGCAACACTCGGTTCCCATCCTTTCAGGTCACCCCACGAAGCACCGGCTTCCCCAATCTTCAGATCGACCGGGATGTAGAAGCCCTTGCGTACGCAGTCGAAGCGGCGTTCCATGATCTTCTTCATCTCGACAGCAACCTCGTAGCGAACAGCCGAGGGCACGCAGACCAAGATCGAGTCGTGCACTGTCGTGACGAGACGCCCACCGTACTTGCGAGTAAGCTCTGCCACCGGCTTCAGCACGCACCAGATGATGTCTGCAACGGTGCTCTGCGGGATGAAGTCCACTGCGGCCGGAGCCCGTCCATCGTGGAAGTACCGGACGCGACCGAACGCGTTCTCGATCCATCCCTGCTTGTCACAGAGTTCCACCAGCAACTGCCTGTAGGCATTAGTCGCTGAGTAGTAACCCCAGATCGACTCTGACGTCGTGAGACAGATGTTCGGAGCAATGAACATGTGCTCCTGCTCCAGGATCATCTCGGACTGCTTCGCCGGCCCCGCGAGGTACATCGAGGCGTACGTCACGTTCTTCGCGACCGGTCGTCCGATCCCAAAGCGTGATGCGTTGCGTCCGTGCATGTCACCCGAGAGAAGGTCAGTCAGCAACCGCATGTCGCCCGCCGCACCTGCGAGCACGAACAACTCGGCCGACTTGTAATCCGCCTCGACGAATGACCAGTCATCCTGATCCGGCACGTACAGATTACGGACGTTGAACCTACCGATCGTGTCCTTCATCTGGTTCTGAATGTTCGGCTTGTAGCTCGACAGACGGCCGGTCGCCGTATTGCCCTTATTGTCCATCTTCTTCCCACCTCGCTCGTCATCCTTCGACGCGGGCAGGTAGCTCGGGTGAACCCAGTTCTCTTCCCCGAGCATCACGGGCTGGACGTACGTCCCGAGCATCTTGCTCGTCTTCCTGATCTTCAACAGCAGGTCGAACGTACGCGGGGTAGCTCGCGGATCGCTCCGCCACGCGCCCGGATGCAGATCGGTGTCACGATTCAGATCGACAAACGATCGGCTCTTAACGAGGGCGAGTTCATCCACGCTCGTTCCGTCTTCCGTCGTCCGATTCACCGGCAGGCCCCACTCCTTGTATAGGAGCTTCGCGACCTGCTGGCTCGACGTCGCGCTCACGCTCGGGAACATCTGCGTCCACAGCTTGAGGTAACGGAACAGGCGGCGTTCCAAGTGTGCACACATGACGCGCGAGTAATCGCGCGCAATACGGAGCCCACCACGGGACATCTCCGAAAGCTCGGGGATCGTCGCCATGACGCCCGGACCAGGATGACCACCCTGACCCATGAAGAGATTCCAACAGCCAAGGTCCTTCATCACCCCGATCAAGCAGCGCGCAATCCAGACGGTTGCAAGCGAGTCCTTCGCGGCGTACCGACGCGGATCAGCCTCGACCATCAACCGCCAGTGTGTCGGGACCTTGTTACGCGAGGACGTCTTCCATGGACCCATATCCAAGTAGAGCGACGCGACACGACCGAGCGCCTTGTGACAGTCCGGTTGGACAACCACCGCGCCGAACATCGTGTCGAACAGCTTCTTGTCGATCACCTTCTCGCGATCGATCTTCACCCCATTCGCTACCAGCCGAGGGATGTCGAAGGGTGAGTTGTGGACCGCGAACAGGCGATCACTCTTGAACAGCTTCTCCACCCAGAGGCGTGCTCCTTCGGTCCATTCGAGGGCCGCCGTACGCGTGCCGTCGCTGAAGGAGACGAGGTCGATCACTTCATTGTCGATGCCATGCGTTTCGATGTCAATCGCGACAACCGAGTCCCACTCCTTCAGCGGAGGGAGGTCAGCAAGCTCACCGTAGTAGGTGAAGTCTTTGTCGATCTCGACGAGCCCACCGTTTACGACGCGAGTCGCTCGTAGAACGTCCTGCTTGAAGACCGGCTTTACTGCGAACTGCTCGGTGCGGATGTGGTCGAGCGTGAACACGGGGATGACAGTCCCCTTGAAGTTGCTCCCGAGAAGAGGCGGTCGTCCTTCCTTGACCCACTTCATCTTCGGGTCGCCCTTCTTCGCGCCCGTCGCCTTGCTGTTGTTCACGTAGGTACCGACTTGCTTCCACACTTCCGTCGGAACGTTACGGAAGAGGTTCTTACGGATCAGGTAGCCACGTGCGTCGAAGATGCCTTCATTGATCCCTGTGAGGGCGAAGAACGTTTCGGTGCCCATCGGCAGTGCGACCTTCGGCGATGAACGCTTGATGTCCTGCTCGAAGCGCGGGCGGGCACTGCGTAGCTGCGCGACGGAAGCCTTACCTCCGGCATTAGCAGGCGGCTCGTCGATCATGAAAACAAGACGGACGTCCGTCTTCTTGATCCCACACGCGTGCAAGAGCCGCCAAAACCACGCCGTCATTCCTTCGCTAGGTTCGCTGACCATCACGAATAGGTACGGTGCGTCAGCACGACCTCGCGCGTTAGTCTCCTTCATGGGAAGTCGCCTCGTCACGTTCGAACCAGTAGAAATCAAACGACGCCCCCAAGAGAGCGATCGAGACGATGGCGTGTTCATGCGGGAAACACACGTTGACACTGAAGACGATGTGACCGAGTTCGTCTGGATCGAAACCCATGCCGATACCCAGATTACCCTTCTCCCACTGCTTGTACCAGTATTTCATGCTGTCCTCCGGCGCGTAACAAACGCGTCACCGACTGTGAACCCGCTGCGTTCCAGCTTTTGGGTCAACCGGTCGATGACACGCTCACGGCGCTCACCATGTGACTGCTTCAGAAGTTCTGTGATCCCTCGGAGGGCTCGACTCAGCGTCACAACGCAGAGTCCGCAGACGTTGGGCTTGAAGGTGAGGGTGTATTCGTCGGTGTCGTCGGTGGGTCGGGCTTCGGTGAGGCTCCGTCTGCACACTGTGCATCCCGTTTCTGGCATGTTGCGCTCCTATGCAGACGACCTCCCACCCCGGGAGTGGTGTTCAACCACCACAGAAAGCGAGGTCCGGTGAACCATCTCCACTTTGACGCGACGTCAAGTAGAACTTCTTCGTCAGACAGGCGGTCCGCCCCTCGCAGCGAGTTGCATGCGCTACACAGGGGACGGAATCCACCAGAGTTATCTGCGGGAACAATGTGGTCGAGCGTGAGACGCGGGTGCGCACCTGCTCCGTAACGACGTCCCAAGAACCACGGCCAGTTCCTCTCCCGGTACGTGCGGAGAAGGTAGTTAGGAAGACCACAGATCGAACATCGAGTTCCCGGGTCGAGGAGGTTGAGCGCCCAGGCGAGCGCCTCTTCCTTGCTCAGACCGTGTTCATTGCGAAGATTACGTGCGATCCCTCTCGGGCTCGCGTTGTACATCCGCATCCATGCTTTCCGATCCCGTCTCGTTCCTCCCATCCAGGTCCTCCGCAGCCATCTGCGCGAAGTTGTCGAGTGCTTCATCCATCTGTTGTGTGATCATCGCGCGGGCAATTTCGACTGCGTAACGACGGAACTCAGCAACGTCCGGCTTCGGGATCGTGAACGACAGATCGTCAACGTAGACGACACCTTCGATCAGATCAATCCCCTGAACGTTACGGAAGTTCGGGATGCGTGGAGCCGGTGGTAGCGTAACAGGATTCACCGGAGTCGGACCGTACGCCCTCTGCGTCACATGCGCCACTGCCTCACGTGCGGTCATCCGATCCATCGGCGGGTCCGGCACACGAGGATGCACGGGAGCACTCAACGCCATCACCTCTTCGAGGGACATACTGTCGTACAGACTCTGCGGACCTGACCCAGGCTCGGGTGCATTCCCGAGACGCGGGTCCTGAATCCCGGCTGCACGAGCAAGCGCGTTGAGCCGTTCGTGTTCTTCTGGTGTTAGAGGTTCCTCTACCGGCTGTGGCTCACGCATCGCGGCCGATCGCACGGCAGGCGGTGCTTCCCCGGTGTGTACGGGAAGGCCGTGGCCATGAGCAGCGTTGATGCGCGAGAGGGACTCCATCGCTTCGGTGAGAGGATTGCGTGGGTACTGGACCTCACCCATTACTCTCCGTCCTCATCCCCTTCCTCGTCACCGTCGTCAGTGGTCTGACTCTCGGGGAGGAAGGACTCGCCAGAGTCGCGCTTCTCCATGACAGCATTGCCCTCGTCGTCCTTCACAGCCTTGCCGGTCTTGAAATCCTTCTTCGGACCGAGCGTCTGCGTGACGTTGACGATGAGCGACTTGCTGACGAGCGGGCTCGCCGTACCGGGCTGACCCTTCTGCGGGAACATCTTATCGAGCAGCGAACCCTTGATCGAACCGCTCTGCGGCATGAAGCCGGTCGCCACGAGCAGCGTGGCAATCGCACCGAGGGAACGCTCGTTCATGATCTCATGACCCTCGGGGATGTCCTCACCCTGGTTCATGTAGAAGTGCGAGAAGACCTTCCGACCGTTGTTCTTCTTGCTCTGACGCAGCTTGAGGATGACGACGACGTCCATCAGGCCGCTCTTCGTGGTCGTCCGGTACGCCTGCTGCACCACCGCGCGCTCCGTCCACCGCGAGTACTCGACGCCGTTCTTGTCGGTGCTCACCGCAGCGTCGGCCGGGACGATCAGCGGCTCCTGCTTGCCACCCTGGACCGCAGCCTGCGCAGCCTGGACCGCAGCCTTGTCCACGTCCTTGAAGTTCGGGGCGACCGGAGTCGCACCCTTGGACTGCCCGTTGCTCTTCGCCATCTGTTACTCCTCCTCTGCGACCGCAGTCGCGCGTTTGGTCTTCTTCTTCGGCTTCACTGGAGCATCACCGCTGACTGCTGCCTCGTACTCCAACCACCACGACGAAGGATTCCGTTCGAGCACACGGCGGGCGAGCGGGTTCGCTGCCTCCTCGTCACTCGTGCGGAGCTTCGCGACGAACTTCCCGTCGTTCTCTGTGATCGCCACAACAACCGCACTGACATCTTCCTCACCCGGGATGATGAGTTCATCGCGCACGAGTCGAATGACCGTGCTGAACTGCGCCGGCAGGTAGTCGATCATCTGGCGACCCGGGTGTTGCGGACCACCGACCGAACCGCTCCCATCAGGAAGGGGCTTCGACTCCTCATGACAGATGAAGATGATGTGCTTATCTGGATGACGATCGAACAGCATGTCGAGGTAGTTCTTCGACAAGCCATCCACACCCTGGTAGTCACCGCGATTCGGGATCGCGATCCCTCCCTTTCCGATCTCACCAACCACGTAGTGCTTCTCCCGATCGAGCGATAGAGAGTTCGCACAGTAGCTGATCGAGTCGAGCGCAACCTTCGTGTAGGTATCCACGACCAGCACGCCGATGTCGTCATCGAACTCCATCATGCAGAACTGCATGAAGAGAGCCGTCGGATCGTCACCACGTGGTCGCATAACTTTGACACGGTTGCGCTTGCTCTTCGAGATCGACTGGAGGAGCCACGAGTTCTTGTCGGCCGCGTAGTACGCAATCCGCCCCCAGGACTCGGGGACAGACAAGCCGAAGCGGGTCTTACCCACGCCGGCGCGACCGTAGATCATGATCCTCTCTTTGACGATCTCGTCGATCTCATCGCCTTCGAGAAAATCGAGAACGTTCTTTGCCATTCACTCTCCTACTTTGTTAGTTCGTGACGCCCCGACGGATGCGAGAGATCGTCTTGCGCGCCGAGTTGCGGGACGCGAAAAAGCGCGTGCGACTGTTGCGATCCGTCAGCGGTTCACCGTTCATCAGGATGATGTAGGTTCCGTTTGAGACGCCGATCTCGTACGTATCGACAGTCAGAGTGCTGGTGTTCTGCGACATCTGTTCCTCCTCGTGTGAGTGGGTGGTGCTCCTAGTGTATCTTCTCATTTTCCACAGCGTTCTGTCAAGCCCCATAGGCCGTGTTCAGCGCATGTTCGACCTGCTCAGGTTCGAGTTGCTCTCCCTTCCCGCGAAGCTTGTTCGCATGACTCAACGCCTTTCTCGCTTCCTCGCGTGAGACACCGAGTTCATTCAACTTCTTCGCGGTATGCCACATCACCTTGTGGCGACCCGGCTCAGCCTGCCCGAACGTCAGATACACTTGAGCAGTCCGTGTGAGATGCGGATAGACATCCTGCCACGGGAGCCCACGAGCGAGCCCCCGGGGCGTCTCTGGATCGATGAGCGCCGTCTTCGGTGTCCCCTCGATGAGCTTCGTCGCGAGCCCCTTGTACACATGCACCGAGGGCTCAACGAGGTACGCCATCCGCCCTGTCTTGCGGTTGATCGTCCCCGGGCAGCGCATCACACGTGGCAAATCGCTGACACTTGTGTCGATCCGACAACCGTACGTCACACCGAGAGCTTCGTCGAGCCGCTTGAGCCAGTAACCGTTGACGCGTCGTGCGACCGAAGCAACCGTGCCTACTGCTGTGCACACTCCAGGAATGCGCTTGCTTTCTTCCGTAACGATGTCACCGGCGAACATGAAGCCCGGTAGCAGCATCGGAACGTCATCGAGCCTGATCCACGCCTGCACCCCACGACCGCTATCGATGATGATCGGCGGGTGCTTGAAAAAGTCCTGGCCGCCCCATGAACCGAAGAGAGCGAGTGCTCCCCCGAGAGCGTTGTACGGTGAGTGCTCTTCTTCAATCGGGTCCATGTCGATCAGGAAATAGGACCAGTGTGTTACCTCAGCCGCCGTGTGACGTGCTCCCAGAGTGCTTCCTGTAGGGTTCGGTGCGACGTATACATTGCGGTCAACGTATGCTCGCGCGAACGCGACCAGTTCCCTGGGATTACGAGCGAAGTCGCCATCTCGCGCATCACCACCTCTTGAAAAGCAACGAACGACACTTCCTGGGGGGTGAGGGAGGATGGACCAGAGTAGGTCGATCTCACTCTTCAGTGACCGGCGCATAGGTGTCCTTTCGGTCCTTGAAGACCTCGACATCTTCGAGACTGATTTCGCCGATGAGGACACGGAAGTAGGGGTCTTCGCTGTTGCCACCGTAGCCTCCGTTCATCTTCTCGTTGGGAGCCGGGATCACACCGCTCTCGATGATCTGCTTCATCTCCATCACGTGCTGCCGCATGGAGAACATCACCGCGCTGTGGAACCCGCTCTCCATGTCGTAGTTCACGATGTGCTGCCAGAACATCTCAGCCGGCGTCTTCGTGTTCTCGTTCTTCTTCCCCACGTTCGTACGGAACTTGAGCTTGCGAACAAGATTGAACTGCGTGCCCCCGTACTTCAGCACCTTGCCCTTCTTGTTCTTCTTCTTCGCGTACTTCTTCGCAAGGTGCTCGCCGTACAGGTGCTCGTGGTAACTCCGCTTCTGAAGACGCGCGTACGTACCGAAGTTCATCGAAGCCGCGAGCCCACGATTCTGCCGATGGTAGATACGGTCAGCAATCACGATAACGTTATCGGGACGGCCACGCCACACGAGCCATGGAACCTCCGGGTCTTGATACTCGAACGGCTCTTCAACCTCCAACGACTCAGTCACCGGGTAGTGGTCAGTCCACAGGGGAAACGCCTCGATCATATCCTCGATCGTCTGCACCGCCTTATTGAGTGTCGGCTGAGACGACGGGTGCTCCAACCAGATGCCCCTCCGAAACTCCGCACACTGGCTCATCGCGATCTTCTCCAGCGGTTCTTCACCGTTGAAGTACGCTTCGAAGATCGTGTGCAAGAGCTTGCCGGCATCGAGTGCCGGGGAGGACGCAACTGGGACGCGATTCTGCACCCACTTGCACCACCACCTAAAGCGGCACTGAAAAAAATCTTGCACCGAAGACACGTTTACGTAGTACGGGTTAGGCACGGTTAAATCTCCTGATCTGTTCAAGTCGTCTATCCTGCCACTGTTGACGACGTGGAGAGAGTCGTGTACGGTTTGATGTCATGCCCTCCATTTCTTCTGCGATCTCAACTAGCAAAATAGCCTGCTTTTTCTTCGTCCGTAAGTAAGGACGGAGCAGACGGAGAACGCGTGCAGCCTGCTGTGTAGTCACTACCCATCGATATGATTGCTTGTAGTGGGCGGCTTTCTTCTTCTCCTTCAGTACCGATCCTCGGCCGAAGAGCCGGGACAGATCGTAGATGGTCTGTCGATGTGTCATCGCTACACTCAATCGAAGATCGAGAGAAGTCCAACCACGAGAGCCATCCCTGGCAACACGGCGTCCGTAAATAGAACCTTCTCCATCCACAATCCCGGCCGCCCAAGCAAGATCACACTTGTCTAGTTCCCTGTTATGCATTCGGCAAGCTGTCGTTATCAAGCAGGTTCCGCATCCCCGCACGGACATTCTCGATGCCCGCAGCGCCATCGAACTGCTCACCGCCTGCGCCAGTGTCCCGTTCGGCAGCCGGAGGCTGAATACCCGTCGGTACCGGAGGAGCCACAGTCTCACCCACATTACGAGCGAGAGCCGCAGCGACCGCATTCTCCGCACGCATCGGAATCGCACCGGTCCCTTCCTCGACCTCGACCGCCCCACGAGGGAGCGCCCGACGGGCGAAGTCCTCGGCGGCAGCGATTTCAGCAGCAGCGAAATCGATCTCCACTTGCGACAGTGTCTCCTCACTCACATCTTCGCTCACGACCTCGGGCGGAGTCAAGCCCTCTTCCTCCGCGAACGCCAGCGCAGCGTTTTCGATCTCGGTCAACTCACCAGACTTCGGAGCTTCGATTTCCTCCGCCTTCTTGAGTGGGAGCGGATCAGGCAGGATGTACGGCGTCTGCTTCTGGAGGATCACCGAGCCTTTACCCAGGTTGCCCGGAAGGATCGCTGCAATCGACCAGCCGTCCGGTCCATTGACCATCTCGGTCAGATACTCGCCGAGGTTCAACGGCTCGGTTGCAGACTTGTCGTTCGCACCCGGGATGTTCACGCGCTTCCCGTGGCTCTTCGCGTCACGTTCGGTCGAGTAGAACTCCTGGAGTAGAGCAACCCATTTGACACCCTGCGGAGTCTCACGAAGCTGCGCCTTCGGGTAGAGGTGACGCACGCTATACGGAAGGTCATACTCCGACCAGTCCACATCAGTGCCCGAGATCGTCGCTCCCACCGGCTTATCACCTTCGAGCCCGCCGACCTGAGGCGGACTATCAGGGTCCTCGGAGCCAGAGATGGTCTGCCCTCGCTTGGTGAGGAACTCAGCCATCTTCTCACGAATCTGCCGCATCTTCTCCGGGTCCACCTCGCGCAGCCCCTCGGGGACCGAGACGTCCGCCATCGTGTCCGTCGTCTCAGTCGTCGTGTCTGGCGGAGTCATCGGTTCCTGATCTTGTCCTTCATTGCTATCAACCATGTTGTTTTCTCCTCTTGGTTCTGATTCGGTGACAGTTAGCGCAGACGAGATCACATTTCGCGATCTCTTCTAGAAATGCCTGTTTTGAGCGCGACATAGACTTGCTGATAGAAAAACGCTTACGTCCTCTGACGTGGTCGAAATCCATGCACTCAGGCGGAATCACCATGTTCAATGATAGAGATCAACAGTGTCCCCTGGCGAAAAGAGATAAACTGTTCTCCGTTCTCACTAGTGCTACGGTCAGTCGGCTTGCCCAGACGGAGCGAGACCATCAGCTTGGCCCATGCGTCCGAGGGGGCGAAGACGTTGAGCACAGTCGGCGACTCAGCGTCATCATCATTCGTCACTTCGAGAGCCCACACTGCATCGGCGGGCAGCCGTTCAATCAGTAGCAGCGCGCTACCGATCGCCTCCAGTTGTTGTCGAAACATGCTCACTTTTTCTCCTCCGGAGGAACGAACCGTCGAGCCGGCCACTCATGAACAAGGTCCCCGTAGTCGCCCTGCTTCTGGTGCCACTCGTAGTTGAAGCTGAGTAGTCCCTCAATCATCTCCTCGTTGTCTGGGTCCGCAGTGAACCACACATCGTTACCTTGCCCTGCCCATGCTGCAAACTGTCCGATCTCGTTGTACTCAGCGGCCGTAATCTTCTCATCAGGGTCCGGTGCAAAGTTCGCCCAGTACTTCTTCCTCTCGGCGTCCCACGTGAAAGAAAGCAACCCCACACCCATGCTCCCGTAGCTGCGCGAGAAGCTCCAGATCGAACCGACTTCAGTAGTTCGAGCCAGCGAGGGCCAGAGCTTCCACTCCGGGCGCGTGAGCGTCCAGCAGCGGTCGGCCCAAGTGTAGTTCTCGTACGCCTCGATGTTCGTCTTCAACCACACCTGATCGCCTGCATACTCCGAACCAACGTAGCCGAGCTTCTCCTTGTTGTTCGGCACCACGAGACAGTGGCCATCGAGTGGCTCCGCCCCAGGTGCACGCCAAAGGAGCCCAAGGTACGGCGACATCACGCGGCCAATGATCACCTCCGGCTGCCTGAGTTCACCCACGATCCGACGAATCTCATCGAATGCCCGAGGGAGGAAGATGTCGTCATCATCCTGGAGGACGAGCCAATCTCCCTTCACGTGCTTGAGTCCGTAGTTAATCTGCGAGTGCCCCCAGTCGCGCGTCTTCGTCGTCGCAACGTAGCGGAACGGCGGACCGATAAGCTCGACAAGTTCTGCCGTCTGCTTGTGGTAACCGTCCCCCACGATGAGGATGTCGTCGCCGGGGATCAGCCCTTGGTTCTGGATCGAGTTGATCGTACGTAGCAGAGACGCGCGCCCAGGTGTTGCGATCACCACTCCGAGGGTGATCATAGTGCGAAACTCCGAACCGACGCGATGATGTGGGCACGCTGCTCATCGGTCACCCACCACCCGCACGGGATGTTCAGGTGACACGAATCGTATTCATCGAGCCCGGGCAAGTCCCCGTTCGGAAACTTGTACGCACTGTGGTGATCCACTCGCGCGTGGACCTGCGAAGACATGATCCCGCAGTTCTCCAAATGAAGCTTGAGCTTGTCGCGATCCTCCGGGTCGTACAGCTTGATCGGGAACACCCAGTAATTCGACGAGACAGAGAAGGGAATCTGCTCCAGGAAGGGCAGGTCCCCTAGCTCCGCCCAGAGCGAGCCTGCGTTAATCTGGTGACGGAGGACGACACTCTGGAGCTTCTTCAGATTCGCCAGCCCGATCGAGGCGTTGATGTCATTCATGTGGAACTTCATCCCCGCTTCCTGAATGTCCTGCGCACAACGAAAATCCTTCGACGATGTCCGGTCGAGCCCGTACCACCGGAGCAACCGGAGGGCTGCCCTCGCTGCTGGATTAGGCGTCGAGACTGCGCCACCATCACCGCAGGTCAGGTGCTTGATCGGGCCGAAGCTGTAGCAGATGAAGTCACCCGTCGCACGATCACCGATGAGCGGGCCGTGCGCTGCGTCCTCGATGACCGGAATACCCGTGGAGCAGAGGCCCGCGTAGTCGGGCGGCCGTCCGGTCCAGTTCACCGCGATGATTGCCTTCGTCCGTCGGTTGACCTTCATCGCGACGTCGAACTCGTTGATGTTACCAGTGGTCCGGTCAACGTCCGCCCACACCGGGCGGGCACCGACAGCGAGCACAGGTGCGATCGAAGCGACGCACGTGAGTGGAGGGCAAATGACTTCGTCTCCCGGTCCTACGCCCAGGTACATCAGGACGGCGTGGATCGAGGAGGTGCACGAGTTCATGCTGACGACGCCGTACGGGGTGATCCGTTCGAGTTCCTTCTCAAACTCATCAACAACAGCACCCTGGCCGATGAAGCCGGAGTCGAGCACCTGGGCGACAGCATCTTTCGCAACGGGCGTCATCATCACCTTGAAGAGCGGAATATAGGTCATGCTAGCCATCCTCCATCCACTGCGACCGACGCTCCGGTCATGTACGACGATTCGTCTGAGAGAAGGAACATCACGACCTTCGCAATCTCCTCCGGGTGGGCCATCCGCTGCAACGGTGTTCCGCCGTTAACGTACTCACGGTAACCCTGGCTAGTCCAGTACGCCTTCGACATCTCTGTGTCAGTGAACCCGGGACGGACCTCATTGATCCGGATACCGTGCCGTGCGTACCGGCGAGCGGCGTTACGCGTCGCCATACTGAGCGCAGCCTTCGATGTGTGGTAGGAGAAGGACAGCCCAACCCCTGCGTCTTCGGCGTAGATACTGGTGATGTTGACGATGTGCCCTCGCTTGGCTTCGACCATCCGAGGGAGCACATGACGCATGCCGAGTACCGGCCCACGAAAGTTGACCGCCATCACACGGTCGAACTGTTCAAGCGACTCGTGCCCCAGAGGATTCGTGAACCCGATACCCGCACAGTTCACGAGCGCATCTACCGGAGGTGTCATCGCCCAGTCGATCTCGTCAGCGACGTCGCCGACGAACCGCACCACCTCATGGTCAGTGGCTTCTACGATCGCAGCTACAGCCGCTCCGATCCCCCGCCGCCAACCCGTCACCAAGATTTTCATGGTACCTCACGATCTCGTCGAACGATTCCTGTTGCGTCTGCTGCCCGAGCTTGACGAAGGGCGGGGGCCATGAGCACTTGATCGGTTGCACGTCACCCTTCGGCGGACCATCGTTCACCCAACCGAGGGCGTAGTCGATGTGCTGAATCGCCTTGTTGCTGAGGAGCAGTTCGCCCTTCATGTCCGAACCTGCGAGGAGGAGCGTCCGCTTGACGACTTCCCACCCGTAACCCTTACCTCGCGCCCACGAGGGCACGCCACACGAGGGCCACGCGAAACCATCGCGCATCGCGATGCGAGCGAACCCAATCGGTGAGAGTGCTCCGCTGCTGTTATCCATGAAGAGATAGTGGCGGATGTGCTCGCTGTACGTCCTGCGGTAGATTTCCTGCGCCCCCGGCGTGACCGGCTGTCGGACGCCAGTCAAGCCATCGACACAAGCATTCCGTACGTTGCGCAAGACCTCCCACACAGAAGGATCAGCGTTACGTGCAATGAACATCGTTCGAATCATACGCCCTCGATGACCGCGAGGATGTCGTCCTCGTTCACGATCATGCACTCGGTCGTGCGCTCGTCCCCCGGGAGAACGACAGGGCAAGGGGCACCGACAAAGTCCTTCATGATGATGAGGTCACCGACTTCAATGCCCCCCTGCTGTAGGGTACCGACAGCCCAGACGATCCCGTTCTTCGACGGCTTCTCCTGGATCGTGTCCGGGATAATGATGTGTTCCGACTCCGCCTTCCGCTCCTCGATACGTTGCACGAGTACACGTGCTCCCATCATGCGAATCATGAACCCTCCTTGAGAATCACGTAGTTGCTGGGTGGTCCGCTCTCGTTCGTCTCGAGCGGGATTTCCACGTACTCAGCGTTCCCCCCTCCATAGTCGCCCCCCTTACAACCATCATCCCACGTGCTCAAC
>Ga0137427_10000042_pt1 | contig 62812 bp, 60 predicted proteins | sample EasRivERMZT700_2_FD_102309 | JGI IMG/M metagenome (GOLD analysis project Ga0137427, IMG submission 102309) | Soil microbial communities from meander-bound floodplain in the East River, Colorado, USA - East River MetaG ERMZT700_2 | ecosystem: Environmental > Terrestrial > Soil > Floodplain ...
ACCGGCGGCCGCAAATTCCGTTTCGATGAGGAGGAATGAAAGGAGTTAGTCAGCATGAGTGGAGTCAATCAAATCACGATTGTGGGTAACGTGGGTTCTGCGCCGGAGCTGAGCTACGGACAGAACAATGTGCCGTTCTGCCGCTTCTCGGTTGCGGTCAACGAGCAATGGAAGACTGACGGGGAGAAGAGGGAACGGGTCACTTGGTTTCCAGTCGTCACTTTCAACGGTCTGGCGGAAACCTGCGCGAACTACGTCGATCGCGGCCGCCTTGTGGCGATTCAGGGGCGGGTTCAAAACCGCGACTACGAGGGTCGAGGAGGAACCCGGCATGAGGTCATGCAGGTCATCGCGGAGAAGGTGATCTTTCTCGGTACTGGAAAGCGTGAGGAGCGAGATGACCGGCAGCCACCTCCGGGCCAGCCTCGCGATGACGGCAGTCAGGCGAGTTCGTTAACCGATGACATCCCGTTCTGATAAATACAGGGGCCGCTCATCGCAGCGGCCCCTGCCTCAAAGGAGCCAATCTTTATGACCACAACGGCATCATCCCAATCAGGACTATTCGCCCAGCTTGAGCCCTTACTCGCGCATCGTGCGGTGCTGATCACTGTCTCGAAACTCGACGGCGATCACCTTCAGGTCAATATCTGTCCTCGCCAGTTGAAGGAGGGGGAGAATTCGGCGCTCACGATTCCATTGTCTGTGACCGGTACAGCCGTCGAACTCGATGTGGACCTCGTGACCCAGATTTCGCGCTTCGTGGCCTCGCATATCGGCTTGAACAGCAACCTCAAGACAATCGAGCTGGAGATCGAGGAAGCGGAAAAGACCGCGCGAGAAGAGGCGAAGAAGAAGCATAAGGCAGTCGGTAATGGCGGAAAGAAAGTAACGGATGCCGCTTCGGCAACCTCGGCGCTGTCCGTAACGAAGCCCGAAACGGAACCACAGCAGACGCTCGGTCTATTCGATGAACAGTCACGGCCGGCTGAGGGCGAGTCGATCCCGGCCGCGCAATCGGCCGAATATTCCGATTAAGGAGGAGATGAACAATGGCACTCACCGTAACGAAGATGAGCCGCGTCTTCCAATTCCAGGGCATTCGTCTTCCCGATCCCAACCCCGAGATGAGCGTCGAGGAAGTTAAGGCGCTCTACGCGGCCCAATATCCCGAGTTGGCGACAGCGGTCGTAAATGGTCCGGAAGCAACCGGAGACAAAATGCGCTACACGTTCGAGCGTGCGATCGGCAGCAAAGGGTAGTCCGATGGATTCCCCAGCGCTATCGACGCGGGAGCAGGTCCTGCGCGAGTTGGAGAATCTCGCGCAAGGCCAGCATCCGGATCAGCAAACCCCACTAATGAGGTTCACACGATGCCCCGACTGGCAACAAGCAGCACAATTAATTGTCGGCGCGCTGAATGCAGCCTCGCATCCTCGGAGAGGAAAGCGCCTCTCGGCGCCGCCCGGTTGGCTTCCGCCGGTCTGATGCCCGCTGCGTGTGGTCTGGCGATCCCGCGGTTGGATGGCGTGCCACCCGAACAACAGCTATGGCAGGGCGAACACGCTGCCGCGCGATTGGCACACAGTTTCGTTGATGCCGATATCGCTGATGCTGATGATTGGATGACCGCAAACCACAACCCGTTTCAGTTTCTGAAAACAGCATTAGAACGCTGGTTGACCGAGCACGGTGGGCCAGCGGTTCGCGAGCAGTTCTCCTTGGACGTGTTGTTATCGACGACTCTTGATCGGTATCTCGTCAGTGATGCCAAATCGGACGACGTGTCCAAGGTATTCCTCGCGGTGGAGCCGGATTCCGCCGGATACGTGATCCTCGGTCCGACCCTTCGTTTGCTGGAGAGCGTTCACCCCAGACTTCCCGCAACCTTTCTATATCTCTATCTCGGATCACTCAACCGATGGATTCGCGTCTACGACTACCGGGACGCATTGGACCGGGTCGAGAGACTCCGGGATTGGTATGACTCCGATCCGGAATCCGACAAGATTGAACTGCCAAATATAGAGGGTTGTTTGCCGAAATCGGTGAAGCGGAAACCGCTAAGCCGGCGAACTCTGGCCGCAATGAAGGCCGAAATCAAGAATCCGCTTGCGCGCCAACTGGTAGAGCAGGCAATCGAGCTGGATCGGTTGTCGAGATGTCGTGAGCGGCCTGACATTGACAGCGAAACCAGCGAACTCTTGCTCGATTGTGGCGAGCCCGTTCCTGGGCTACTGGCGGTCTTCGAGCGAAGCGATCCGGTCGAAGGCTGTTTTGATGAAGACTGCCAGACCATGTTGGAAGTGACTCCCTTTCCGAACCTCATCATCCCATTCAGCGGAGAAACAAGAGAGGGTGTGCTTGGTGCGTTCGCTTTCCTCGCGACGGCATGCGAGACATTATCCTCCGCGAGTCGCCTGATGACGATCATGCCGGGCAACGATCGCTTGAATTGACGCCGGAGCAAACCATGAACCCTTACGTCGATATTGGAGGCAGTGAAGCCCTGACCTTGAAGGGCGCTCTACTCGTATACAAGGGAAAGACTCGCGGGTTCGTCACCTGGCACGAGGTTCGTCGCGACACGACGGGAGGCGCGCCATTCCTGGGTGAGGCTCAGGAGTTGACCACGGAGTTCGTCCATCACCTCGCCGAAGGTCTGCAGACCGCGGTTCCGATGGAGATTCTTCCGGAGAACGTTCTCGCGCGTACGGCTGAAACGATCGCGTGGTGGACCCCCGTGAAAGTTCGAACCATGTTTTTCGCCGCTCATGATCCCGCCGCCTACAAACTGAATGGCAGGCGGTTTTCTCATCCGCCTCTGGTATGGAAGGTGAACGGAAAGGACTTGTGGGTTCGTGCCCTGCCGGAAAGCCGCCGACCGGTGGCGGAGATGCAGTTGATGGTCGCCCCGTACTGGAATGTCGACGGTGAAAGCGGGTGGACTTGCCAGGGCAGCATGCACTCGCCCGACGATATGAGCGTTCGTTCGATGCCCCTCTGGGAGCAGGCGTTCTATCAAAGCGAGTTCACGCACCACACCGGAACGAGACGCTTGACGATTCATCCCCTTGGTTTTTTGGGGCTCTGGAGCAGTTTGGCTGGAGGACGGCGAAAGTTTCCAGTGGAGCACCTGACGCCGGCAAAGGAAACACTTCAGGAGTTCATCACGAGGAGGTAGCTCATGCACATGCTCAATCCCGAGCTCTTGCGGCGAGCGGTGCGTGTACTTGTGATCGGTTGCGGCGGTTCGGGATCGGCGATCGCGAGCGGCCTTCCTTATCTCCATCAGGCCATGGTCGTCGCCGGTCACCCGGGCGGGCTTCACGTCACGATCATGGATGGAGACATCATCTCGCCCACGAACTGCGTACGTCAGCCCTTCTGCTCCGCGGAGATCGGTTTGGCCAAAACCGTTGTCATGGTCAGCCGGCTGAACCTGTTCTGGGGACTGAACTGGACGGCCGTGTCCGAGCATTTGACGTCGCAGACGGACGTCACCAACTTCGACCTTGTGATTGGCTGCGTGGACACCCGGGCAGCACGGCAGTTGATCCAGGACCGAGTTCAGGGTTGGCGAAGCCGCATCGCATATTGGCTCGATCTCGGCAACTCCGCGGATAGCGGACAGTTTGTGCTCGGCCAACCTTTGAATGGCCGGAACCGCCGCACCGCCCACCGCCTTCGCACTGCCGCCGAACTGTTCCCGGAAATCGTGAATCCATCTCTGGACGGCGATGGAATCCCGAGTTGCAGCGCGCTGGAAGCTCTGGAACGGCAAGAGCCGTTCGTCAATCAAGTGTTGGCTTACCATGCGCTCGCGCTGTTAACGCAGCTGTTCCGATATGGCCGGATCGAACACCACGGCGCTTTCGTGAATGTCCGGGAGAACCGGGTTCAGCCGATTTGGATCAATCCCGCGCTTTGGCAAAGACTACGTCGGCGCGGACGGCGATTGTTGTCGGGTCGGCTACCTGATCACTTACACTCGAATAATTCGCTGTGATCTCCGAGCGAGAGAACCTGCGCGTTTGTGTCAGCGATGGTTGGGGAGAGTAGCCAGCCGTTGAGTATTCTGAAACGTCGCCCAATCTCCAAAGCACTCGTGATACTTGCATCGGATTGCGAATTGCGAAGAACTGCCTCCGCTTTGTAAGTCGCGGTCGATCGTTCGATCTCGATATTCCAATTGTTCTCGCCAATCCTGGATTTCACTGCGACTTGCGCATCGAGTCTAACCGTGGAATTCGGTTGTGCCTGAGGATTGGGTTTCAAGGAAGACCAATACGATTCACAAAGATGACGAACATCACAGTTCCCGCATTCGGAATTGAGTTGCGCGTGAGGTGGCATCACGTTTAGCGAAGATCTTGCTGACTCGGATCTAGTTGTGAGTTCGTTAGCCAACAGATCCAGTTGCTCGGAGGTTGGTCCGGCCACACTGACGTTCCGGTCGTTTGAGATTAATCGCAGGTTATCTGCCAGACGTTTTCCGGGGTTAAGTTGATGATCCCGTGCCCACAACAAAGCGTAGATTTGGAGTTGTCCCAAGTCGTGTTCTTGTATTTCTCCTGACTTGAAGTCGACGATTTCAATCGATTTGTCGTCAATCTGAAGAAGGTCAATCCGCCCTATCCAGGCCAAGTCCTCGGACCTTACATCAATTTCAACATGCGACCCGCTTGCCAAGGGGTATCGACTCGAACCGCCAGACTTGCTGCGCAAATCCTGTTGCATTGTGCCGGTTACCGCTGAGACCGACCCCAAGAGCACTTGAAGCCGTTCCCTCAACCGGGGCAGTTGTGCCTGGAGATGTTCTTCGAGTCGTCGGACGTTTCGAATTCTGGGATTTTCTTGCAAATTGCTGCGTGTAGTCTCGGCGATGCACTCCTTTAGAATCGCCGATAAGCCGCCCAGTTGTCTGAGCGCTGCGACCAGGGAAGCATCAGGTTGGGATGAAATGAACTTTCCGATCCGTTCCAGAGCAAGATGCAAAACTTGACCGTTGAATGCGCCAATATGAAATGCACCTGGGTACCCTCGTCGTTTCCAGATGTCCGGATACGACGCCCTCCTGAGTGCCCATTTCAATGGACATAGTTCGAGTTCGGTCAGTTGCGATGAACTCAACCATTCCGGCGGTAAAGGCCACTCGGCTGGCGGCGTTAGTTGCCATATCGATACAGACCTATGCGGTTGCATGGCCGCCCGATGCTTCCAGTTTTTCTAGCAGCCGACTCGTTGCCCATGGCAGATTCTTGCGGATTACGAGTTCGTCTACCAATACGACCGGAAAAGCGGAGAATTCTTTAAGGTCACTCAGTGAGGAATTATCAGAATGATCAGGCGTGAGGGCATGATGTACTCCGATGGCTGTCCTCTTTCCCGCTGCACTCTCGACAACAATGGGTACCTCGCAATTCCCCAAACCCGTAACTTGAACATTTCCATCCTTTAGAAACGTCAGATTGGAATGATCCTGGCGTTGCAAGTCTTCAAAGAGGAGAGCAGTGGATGCCTTTATGCGTTCCTCGATCGATGTTGGCAAGGAATCATGCAAAAGGAACTCAAGTAAATCTGCCCCTAGGCGACGATCTAGCAGAAAGTGTTCAAATTTATTCTGGTAGCTTCTCAAGCATTTGTAACAAGAGTACTCGCAGTCGCATGAGGTAAGAATCTTTAGGGCTTCTTGGAAGAGTGAAATGCCGAGTTCTCCTACTCGTCTAACAAATCCAGCACCTCCGGGGAGAGTGTCATAGAGATATAGTTCAGCCTCTACCCCCAGTCGTCCGTTCGGCGTCAGCGCCGGCCGAAATTCTGCCTGCAACTCGCCCGCTTCAAGTTCAAGGGTGAGCCTAGCCGCCTTAGCCACTGCCTCACACAGCGTACGCAACGCGACCTGTGTGGCCAACAGTCCGGGTCGCAACGTTACCGGATTGTCAACCTTCAGGGAAATAAGGAGTACATCAGTGATGAAATCAGTACCGAGGACCAAACCGCGCGTCGACAGATTGCCTTCGCAGGCTTGATTCTTAGGATCGGGGTAAGGCTTTTGATGGGACACAGACACCGTGTGTGTCGAGGCCATCGTGGGTTCGACAAGTCCACACTTTAAACAGTAGGTGTATCCTTCTTCTTTCGGTCCTCGATTAGTGACAAGCAGGTGCTGTCGGAGATGATGCAGGCGAACGCGATCGTTTACAATCGTCCACTGACCATCGTTCGGAGTTGGGGCAACCAGTTTCGCGCGGGTCGCATAGCTTCTAGCAGGTTGATCATCTGGTGAAGTACCGACGGGCACCGCAATTGAGTGGGCAAACCCGGGAGGCCGTAGCCAATATCGGGCGGCCCCAAATGTTTCCGTTCCTCCACAGGCCGGGCAGTCCAGCCGTTCCCCTCTCAGCCCTTCATCCAAAGGTTTGGTTCGAGCGTATTGGCATATCTCGCATTCGTAGTAGAGACGTTTCTTCTGCCATGCTTGGAATCTATCGTCCGAATAGGGAGAATAAATCGCAGTTGAAGTAAACCGCTGATTTGCGATCCAGACTTCCTTTCCAGGCGCGTACTGAGTCAGTGCCAAGGATAGCCCTTGGCTGGGAGTAAATCGGTAGACAGTATTAAATTTCGTGGACCGGTCCACATCGAAAACATGAAATGTCGCGACATCTGTCGGAAATGCATATCGCGGTAGAACACCCTTATAAAGTAAACGATCAAGAAGACTGTCTCCGCCTGTGGCGGCAGCCTCATCGCCCTCTTCCGCAGCCACCTCGACAAGGTCTCTAGATTCTTCGTCGACCGTAGTGGTTTGTTCTGAAACTTTGTCCAAAAGGGCCTGATCCACGAGGTCAATTGTTTCTGGTACCAAATCCTTCAGCAACCGCTGACATTCAGAGGGAGAGAGTTCAGAAGGGACCCAATTCGCGACCTCCCTTCGAAGATCAGATTCCATTGTCTTCAGCCAAGCGGAGAAGTCATCCCGGCTCAGGATCGAGCCTGCGTTTAGGAAGTCCTGGACGGAACCCAATACTGCGAACAATTGAGGCTGATCCTCCGGATTAATTTGTGGCAGCCGGGTTTCGTGATAACGCTGCAACAAGAATGCTGTGACATGTCGCCGAATAATTTCGTAGTTGTCCAGTGACAGCTTCGGATCTTCGACCGAGCCACGGATCAAGCCTTCGGGATTAGCGAAAAAATGTTCATCGTGACTGTCGGCGCTAGCCAGGGCCGTAACAGTGGCGATCGCGTTACCGCGGCGGCCCGCACGGCCGGCACGCTGCTGATAATTTGCGCGGCCGGGGGGCATGTTTCTCAGCGCGACTCCGGACAGTGTGCCGATATCAATTCCGACTTCCATAGTCGTGGTGCAGGAAAGAACGTCGATCGCAGGCCGCTCCAACTGTCGATCACTTACACCGAGATCAAAATCCTGGAATAGTAGTTCGTGCTCTTCAGCCTTAGAGAAGACATCCTCAGACTGGGCCGCAGTCAATTGTGCGGTGTGTTCAGCGGCGATTATGGAGACGGGGGGAACCGGTGGAGTCTTAAGAACATCGACTGTGCTGCCGCGGTAATATCCCTTTCGTGCCCGAAACACGGAATCGACGTTTGGATCGATTCTCTTTGCAGTTGCTTTACGGCAGTTGTAGCAGATGTCGTGTTGTGGGAAGGGTCGCTGAACAGTGCGACAAGTTTGGCAATATGCCCAGTCGCCACCGATCCAGAGGCTGAGTTCCGAACCTTTAAGCCGATACTTTGTCCCTTGGAGTTCAGTGAACCACTTGAGCAGAAGCGGCAGCCACTGCGTCTCGAAGATGTTTCGAATAGGACGTGGTTTTATCAGTCGTTCGATAACAAGGAACTTCCCGCTTGCTCCCGTTACTTCGTTGTTCCACCAACTCACAGGCATTGTATGCAGCCAGAAGCCGTTCCGTCTCCAGAGGCGAATCCAGAGACGGACCAACGCTAGCTTTTCTGCATCCGTTTCGGCGTAGCCTGTCAAAGTAGGCAACTGGACAATGTCTTTAACGCGGGGACTCTTCTCAATTACGGATGCCAAAGCAAGCGACTCGAGACCGTAGTACTGATCGTCAATACAAGTTAACAGCCCTTTTAGCAGAGATTGGGGCGAGGTTGATCGGCCAATTTGGATCAGCAGAGCGAGCGTCGTCGCATCGCCGTTCAACGCGCCCTTGTTTATCTCGTCCTCAACAATGTTCTCTTCGTTAAAATTCTCGCCCTGCTGGAGTTCTGGCCGTAGTCGGACACCCAATTCCTTCGCCGCAACAAGAACTGAAAAGTACAAGTCTTCTAAGGAAAGGAATTCGTGCACCACCGGCATTGCCTGTAGCCGATTGAACCCATAAACGACCAGAGGACGGAGAGTGTCCTGCGTTGAGTACTTTTGAATGTTAGGGGCCAGCCGAGCTGCAGTTTGTCGCGAGTCCGAAAACACCAGCACCTTGCGTCCTCGCAAGGGCGCAAGCCGTGTTGCAGGTTGAGGATTGGGTGGTTGCACCTGGAGCTGTTTGCTAATTAGAGCCTGGAACGGTTGATCGCCTTTTGTCTGGTGATCCTGTACTGAAGTTCGGCCATATGCAGCCGTATCATCGCATACTGCACATGGCTTGAATTCACCCGGCGGACTGGTGTCTTGAGAATCCACCGTTACAAACCTTTCCTTTTTTAGAAACACCGTCCGGAGCCGGCCGGATAGGTTCATTGGATTCAAGCGCCCCGTAACTAGATCAAAATCGAACGGTTCGACCGCTCCTGTAACAGGCTGCTCCAAAAGCAGGTCGAGAGGACTCAATTCATGAACGACGCCCATCACCGTCTGGAATGCGGTTCCTGACTCCGACCACAGGAAGGTGGGCTGTTCAACGTTATCCGTGTAGGCACGCGCGTATGCCGTGCCACAGATTCTGCAGGTATAGAGTTCAAGGACACGCGCTCCGCAGGAGCAGGTATCTCTGGGCTGGCTATATAAATGCCCAGTTGGACCGCCGCGTTGTTCTTCGCTGAGTGCCGTACAGTGCGGGTCCATGCATACCCATAAACCTGGCAAGCCTTTGTAGAAGGAATGGACGCGACATGGCATCAGGCCTGGTTCATTCGAGTTTTCCCGAGCAACGCTGCCTAGGGCTATGAGCGTCGTTACTGCGCGACTAGCCTCAGTTGGCGTAACCGTCGGCTCAAAGACCTCGTTACCAAGCGTATCAATCGGCAACGCCTCCTTCATTGTCCGGTTGATCACCAAGTTCATCGGCCCGAAGTCTTTGAGCGCCTCATACAACGCCCCCGGCACGTCATCGCGATTCACGGTTGTTCTGTAGGTAAGAAGACTGTCCAATTCTTTGAATCGATCAATGTGACTTTGAGCACTATAAAAACGGCGCATGTTCACCTTCGCCAATGCATCGGCGTCGTCTCGCGTGCCACGACGTTCACCCGCACGCAATCGCAGTCTGCCTTCGATAGTCGAAAACTCGGAGGTCTGCTTACCTGACAGCTGCGCGCCAAACTGGGCGGCATACGAAGCATCATGAAAGCTAGCACTCGTACAAATGACCTGAAGGCGATCTGCAGCAATGCCAATGCGTTCGCGCAACCGCCTGATCAAGAGAGCGACTTCCGCACCAGCGGCTCCCCGATAGAGGTGAGCTTCATCGATGACAAGCAATAGTTGTTCTTCGGGATTCTCTTTCAGCCATTGACGTGTAATGTCGAAGATGGGGCGCTCTAGGGGACGGAGCAACATGTATTCCAGCATCGAATAGTTCGTTACAAGAACATCGGGGGGTGCATCGTGAACTTCGTGGCGGGTGAACAATTCAGAATCGCGGGGAAGCGTGACGCACCGCTTGAAGTTTCCATCCCTATCGCGCCACGCTGAGCCATGCTTACCGTACCAAGACATAAAGTCGGGTTTTGCTGGCCATTTTCCTCGCTCTTTTAATCCATCTATAAATTTTTTAGCTGCCTGTTGCGACGGAGAAGGCGTGGCAAGAGCGTTTTCCAGATTCCGATAGTAAAAGTCTCGCAGCGCTTTCAGCCGAGTTTGGTCCTTTTTGGGGTTTCGCACGCCGGGGTAAAGAGTCCGGCTGGTATATCGGGAAAATCGAAGAGGTCGGCCAGACCACCCTACGAACCTATCGACGACCCTCGGGTCGCCGAACAAAAGACGCAATCTCCCGAGTTGGTCATTCACGAGAGCGTTCATCGGGTACAGCAAAAGTGCCCGGACGGCGTGGTGTTTGGCGAAACGTTTGGGATGTGCTTTTGCTTCGATAGTGAGTTTCCCCAGCATTGGCAGGAGAAAGCATTCTGTCTTTCCTGATCCTGTACCGGTCATGACGACTACACTCTTCCGCTCGACCAACGTTCTCGCAAGCGCTGCAGCTTGATGATGATAAGGAGGATCAAACAACAGTTTGCGAGGGCCTGGCCCGGACTTTGCCAATTCCTCAAAGAGTTCTATTACTTCCGTCGCGAGTCCCTTGATGTCAGCGAAGCGGTCACCGGTCTGGTACCGTGGAGTACTTTCCAGATAAGGTCGTTGATGAATGCTTCCGACGTGATTGAGCAGGTCGCGCCGCTGCTCAACAAGAGCGGGGTTACTAATGTGATATGTGGCCTCGATATAGTCGCGGAGCGCTTCATGCAGTTGACCAAGGGTCTCTTCAAGTGTCAGTTCCATCGAGTGCTCCTAATTGATCTCCGACATCCACATTTCGTTTTGAAGGAAGCTTACTTCCAGATCGAATTCTTTTCCCGGCAGCCTGTAAGCGAACAGACAGCCCTTTTGGGATAAGGGTTCACCAATTACATCAAGCCGACGTCGGGCCCACTGAGGCAACGGCGAAAAGAACTCAAGGGTCTTATGTGTACCTCCGTGAGTGTCCGTGACTCGATACAATTGTGGTTTTCCTCGCTCCGCATCAATCGCAGCTTGTAGACGCCAGCCCTCATCACATCCTCGATGTTCGGGCCGTCGAGGAAGATCGATCAATTTTCGAACACGGCCATCTCGAATCTCTGCATATGTCCATAGATCTGCGCCGTATGCTTGAGGGCGACGGGCAACGTACCGGCCACTCTGCTTACCGAGGGTCTGCCATCTTCCTTTGTAGTACTGAACAGACATTGACGGCACTAGGACGGAAAGCTGCGCAATGTCTCCTGATGGTGGAGCGACATCGAGTTCGGTATTCAGGCGATGCAAGTGCTCAGCGACGCTTTGGTGCGGGGGTAGTTTGAGCCAATGCGCGTCTGGTACTTCGAGTAATCCTGCTTGTTTGAGCAGTGCTCGCAAATCCACATCGTCTCTTGGCTGAAGGCGCCTGATGTAGTTGGCAGCTTCGATGTATGCCTTCATCGATTGAAGAATTGGCACCTGGTCGAATGGCCCGATCCCAATTAGGAACGTCAGACCAGACGGGCGGATGACGAAACTGGGAGGCCTCAGGAACAGCACATTACCCTGCCGAGTCTGGCCGGGCATCATTGACTCCGATAATTCGAAGACGTCGCCGTAAGCAATCATTCCTTCGAGAATCTCTCCAAGTTCATCTTTGAGTTCGTCATTACTAGGAACAATGCCGCCCAATACTTCCAACGCCCGTTCAAGAACCACCCGGGGTGGGCACGGACACAGGTATGCGGCGCATCTGCGTAGCAAAGCGGCTTTCGTTTCAGGCACCGATAGATCCACTACGTCAGGATCGAGTCCCAACCCCTCTGATGCTCGGCGATGCACGTCTATTGAAGATATCCACTTCATGACCAAGGCCATGTTCTGTGCAGCGGCACCGCTTGTAAGGGTTTCTGAGGGTTGAGGAACTCGCTGCTTAGAACGAAGAATCGAGCAGCACGTGTAATGGCGGGAGCCTGCACCTGGTATGTCAACGTTCCCGCGAATCGCTCTTGTGCCCAACGTCGGAGACTCTCCGGAGAACTGCAGAATCTTAGGGCGAATTCTGCAAACCATAGTTCTGCCTCTGCTAAATCCCGAGGGTTGGCACCAGCGACCAAATACTTTTTGAGAAGAGTGGCAAACGCTACTATGCGTTCGTCAAGTTCCATTTGAGCCAACTCAACTCTACGTTTCAATAGTTCCGAACCAATTCGCCCCTCGACCGGACTCTTCGAAATCTCCGCGGCCAAATCTCTAAGTGTGATGTCGCTTGGCTGGCCTTCAAAACGCTCCTCGGCTTCTGTCCATCTTTTGCCACCACATAGCCGAAGGAGTTCACGTTGAATGGTAATCAAAACGTCTCGCTGTCGAAGCGTGGACTCCAAGCCACCGACGATTCGAGCTCCGGTCCACAGTTCCGACAATTCAATCAGTTCAGTCACTGCGGCGTCGCCCTTTACGCGATTTTGCAGTGACGGATTCAGGCGAAGATCTTGAAGTGAGGTGATTTCAAGAGGCAGAATTACTGAATACGATCGATCGCGACGGGTTGCTACAAACAGGCCACCCTCCGTCCCTATTTTGATTCCGCCGCTTGCCTCCTCGTATGAGATCGTTTCCGGTTGGTCCGGGGTCACAAAACTATGCTTCCGCACCAAGACTTGGCCCCCTGATTCATCATCGCCTTCATCCACAAGTTGAACAGTACTCGCCTTGCGTCCGATTCGGGAAACACTCCATCGAGTTTCAATGAATTCGCGTTCGAAAAGAAGCTTTGCTGTCCCGAACTCCGGAACTGTGAACTCGAGTCGACATGAGTGCGCCCGATCGTAGTTCGCAATTGCATCCGATTGTCCGAGAACTTGGGTTCGGAACTGATGATGCCAGGTCTCAACTTCAACTGGGAGGCGAAGAGTGGGAAGGCGACGATGCCAGAGAACTTTCCGATCCTTTGATTCGAGATGGATATCGATATTGATCGGGAGTGCGCCGGGACCGAGCAGTTCGATAGTCGCTCGGTTTTCCCAGAATTCTTCAAGAGTCGGATTCGGAGGGTTCATCGAGACAAAGAACGGGACTTGACTATAACGAAGAACGTCCCACGACTCAGGTTCCTTCACGCGCAAAGTCAGGTAGCCGTACGAATCGTCTCCGGGCGTCGAAACATTTGTCACTGAAACCTTGATGCGGTGATCGCCCCAGGGTAACGGAGTCACATCTAAGAAGACCGGTTCCGAGCCGTCTCTGACAAGGTTTGTGATCAGCGTTTCTTCCATCCCATCGAGTTCTACTGCGACTTCGACTGATTCTGATGTTCCAGTTCTGATACCGAGAAGTATCGGCTGAGAACCTACCCATTCACCATATCCTTCACCGTCCCAAAGAAGAGCTGGCGAACCTACCGGCCAGACATCTACTGTGGTTCCCACCGTCAAGTTGAGCTTTCGCAACTCTTCAACCATCTCCTCAGACACAACGTCCGGGATTTCCAATTTCGTCCCGACAATTCCAACACAAGAGAGATGAGCCCGTGGAAATGTCGAAGACTCACTTTGCTGATCGTCGTCCGTCAGAAGGATGTATTTGTGTCCAGATCGAATCACGCCTGCATGAATCTGATGTCCGAGACCATCGGCACCTATTTTGAAGAGCCAATTGGGTGCTGGCCGAATGAAACATTGCGCGTTTAGCAGAGCTTCTATCTCCGGTGCGCTGACATCAAATTCAAGGACTGGCACTTCGCCACATGGCCAGACGGCTAATTGGGTGCGGCAGGGTTCGTAAAGATGCCAGGAGCGAGCAAGTCGATTTGCCGATCCAATAACAGTCGGTCTTGCTGTACTCAGCGCCGGTTCAAAATCCACCAATCGAGCGAGATTCGGAAATTCCAACAACACGTGCCATGCATCGTTGCTCGGGCGCAGAAGAATCTTCGGTTCAACCGAAAAGGCCTCAGTATCGTCGGTAGGATCGTGTGTTCCTCCTCGGCTCGGTCCGAAGGAACGCCGAGTAAGGCCACGGAGCTTTACGTCCCGAGCTCGTCGTTGAGCGTCTTCAAGCCACGCCCTCGACCGTTGCTCTTCTTCTAGATCTCCAACGATTCGTTGGAGCGTGGTTGCAAGAATCGGTGGTTCATCGTCGCGATGCCCATGGAACAGCAAGCTGGTGCTAATCTCGCCGAGCAGGAGATGTTCCTGCGCAAAGATTCGAAAACGAGACGAGCAAGAACTACTTCGCCGTGCTAAATGTTGGCCGAACGTCTCAGAGGATCTGAAGAGCTCAGGTGAGAATGTAAATCGGGATTCAAAGAGAAGTCTCGCGAGTTCCCTTTGCAAGTCTTTTGGAAGGATGGCGTGCGCGATCGGCCAAGCGATAATTGAAAAATGCTCCGCCCAAATTCCTGAAGGCTGGATGCCACCGAATTGCTTACTGAATTTTCGGAATGAAGAACGTATCCAATCTCTTCGTCCGTAAAAGTTCCATGTTGGCGTTTCATCCGCAAATGTTTGCCAGTACTCGTCGCCGGTGTACCGGTATCCGATCTCAGAAGCATAAATAACGAGGGGAAGCCAATGTTTGCGGACGTCGTAGCTAAATATCGCTCCGTGAACTGCCAGTTCCAAACTCGCCAAATCGTCCGGAGCCAGGCCGTGCTCCAGTGCAAACAAAGGCTTCGCAGAGGGCCGACCCTTACGTACCTCAGCAAGTGAACGGCGAGGTGTTCCTGCCAATTCGAGAGATCCATCTACATCCATGTCCGACCACCAGCCAATTAGGATGACCAAAAATACTTTCGGTTTTGCGGCTCGTGAGCGCTGACACAATAAATGGCCCGCTCAGAATTATCAAGGTTTGCGGGGCATTCAGAAATAAATGACGCGAGAACTCCATCTAGCCGCCGGCGTTGGCGTTCCACATTAGGAGGGGGAACTCGTCATCAGTCTCAAGGAGCACTTGGGCACCGTGCTGAATTGGGTATGTGAGATTGTGTTGGGCAACTCGTTCCAGAATCTCCGGTTGACCAATTCGCATTGCCAGCCATCGTCGACACCAAAACTCGGCGAGTTTCCGCGTGCCTTCAACTCCTAGCGCTTGCGGTATTAAGTATTTTGAGCGTTTGTCGATTGCAAGAAGCACCGCACGAAAATTCTTCGCAAGGGGTACACCATAAACGATGCGTTGGTGTCCGTGGTGCAAAAGCTTTTCACTTTCCAAACCGATCAAGTTGAGGCCATCGCGGATTTTTCGCATCAGCGGGTTGACCCCTTCACCGAATATGCTGTTCACGCGCTTGCCATCTTTTGATCTGGCAAGCAAAACATTCATCAGTTCAACGGTCTCACGGCTGAAATGAAATGATCCGAATCCCTCGCTGTAACCGAGATTCTGAAACTCTAATACGTCGCCCGGACCTCCTCCAATCAATTCGGCCGGGACCTTGATTCGGTTGTATTGGCTCGATCCGGTCCTATAGAGACTTGTGGTGCAAAGCAACAACAACTCAGGCTTTCTGAAAACCGGTGCTCCTTTCACACACGATGCAATTACGCTGGGCTGACTCCCATATCGTTTAGCGTAATGCTTGACGACTTCAGGACTCCCGAGCAGGAGACATACGAGTTTGCCGCCGAGTAGTGCGCTATACGGCTGCAGAGCCCCGCATACCGTAATGTCCATCATGTTAATGCCGACGCGCTGAGCTTTCATTAGTCGAACGAGTTGGCCGACACACTTGCGGACAGGACCGGTTTGGAATGCTGCCCTTATTTCAGTCTGAGTTATTTCTTCGGTGAAGTGCTGTTGAAACACTCGGCGAACTTCCAATAGGGTCGCGAGCACTCGACACCGTTTTGACCGAAACAGATTGGAACGTGCCTTCTCCTCCCACTGCCCAGAGGAATTCCTTTTCGCAGATTTATGCAGGGTCTTTTGAGGAAATTGATGATGTCTTGCCATCGCGGCGCTGGTTTCGTCTCTCAGTCGCTTGATGACGTCTTCCGTAGGCTTTTTCAACTGACGTCGGTTGAGAAGATCATCTTCACGTAGGTCCTTCCAATACACGTCATCGATAAAGCCGTCGAGTTGCTCACGGAGTCTGCTGATAGTCTTTCGCGTTGGTTTCGCGATGAATTGCTCGATCGCTGCTTGCCCGTTCCATCCAATCCAAGAGTCACGAACCGTCTGCTGTACTACTGCACTTCCCAGCGCAGCAATACCGATGACTGGATGGTTGGGAGCTGCGGCATCTCGGACCAAGATCATCATGGAGCGCCCCGGTACGCTTTTGTGGGCATTCACCCACGTGTACCGAAAATAGCGCCAAATATCTTTGAGTGGGATTCCCGTGTGCTCACAGACCTCATCAATTTCTACAAATTGCAAATACGGCGAAATAACGCCGGCGAGGCTGGACAGCCGTTCGTTTTCATCTGCAATATTCGCGATGGACCGGAGTGTTTTGGCCAATTCTTGGCCATCTCTCATGAGGGAATATATGGAGTGCCAACCTTTACTGGTGAGGCGTCTCCGCTCCATACTTCGAACGAATTCGACGACAGAGGGCTGCCGGAGTTGCGCATCGCGCTCGATTAGATGGCTTTCGCGGATGCGCTCTTTCAGTTCCTTTGAACCGAGGCCATTTGAGTAGGCTAGCGAGATCGCTTCGTCCCGTTCACGGAGCGTCCATCCTTGAGCCACGAGATCGACCATAACGTGGAGCGCCACCATCAGTTTCAGGCTATCGAGGGACGGACTCTCAGCGTATTGCCGGATGTCTTGCCGCAGTTTCTCAATCAGTTTGGAACGAGGGCTTCCGCCATCAGCGGAATCGATCTTTTCACGAAACTTTTGGCAATGACGAAGGAGCAATCTCCGGAGTGATTCAGAGAAGTTAGGCTGAAACTTGAGTTCGAGTAATTCCTCCATCGCCTAACCAAGAAAAGCTGTTAGCACATTGCCCCAAAGTTCGCGAATTCTGTTTGCGACAGCCTTGTCCTCGGGCTTCTTCAAACTGCATTCTGCTCGTGAGAAAGCAAGAATCAGCAGTTCCATGGCGTCTTTATGACTCAAATCGCGCAATTGCTCGGAACGCACAAGTGGTCCATAGACTCTGTCATAGAACGCGTGGAAGGTATTGATGTCCACTCGCAATAGCTTCCGCGACAAAGAAGGAACAAAAAAGCAACCATCGTCTATCCGGCACTCCTCGATCCGATAATCGAGGCCGAAAACCCCTCGGCTGATCTGGCCTTGCGGTTCTTTCGACGCCCTATCTGAGAGTCTTTGCGGCCTCGGCGGTTCGAGAAAACTATCTCGGTCTGCCGCTCGGTCGGTCGCGGACCGTTTGTCATAATGCCGAACCTCCGTGAACGCACGGCGAACTCGGCCATTTAATTCGCGGGCAACTGCTTCCAATTGCGGCGTTAGAATAGCATCCAGCGCTTCAGTCGGATTGATCTTTTGTTTGGTGTGAGTCACGCCAAACATTTCGTCCAGAATCGGATCAAAGTCGACCTCACAGCGCCACCAATCGTCATAATTTTCCCGGCGTTTTCCGCCCATGAAATACCAACCGTAATCTATTTCCCGACCCGCTCGCAAAATGGAAACCCCGGCACCTTTTGAGATACCGGACGCAGATTTGAACTCATTCGAACGGTCATGCCACTTATTGACAGGAAGTTCAGAAAACAGGACTTTAACAGTGGATTGCTGGGAATCTGCTCCAGGCGCGCGAATCGGAAACTCAAGTGGTGGCCCAAAGGGTCGGGCGCCAGGCGCCGCGGCAGATCGATCAAGAAACAGGGGATCCATGGTCTCAACAGATCTGCCGTTGACACGAAGGGTCTTGCCATTACCGATCGCTCGGCGAAAGATCCGACCGAGATCATGAAGCAATTTCGATGCGACGGTGCCGATCCGCTTGAATTCCAATCGGTCACATTCGGAAATAACTACGACGGTGCCACTTGGAGTATGACAGGCTGTCGGCTCCAGACTCGCTGCGGATCGAGCAGGCTCAGGGACGGATACAATTCTTCCAGATGTGATGGCGTTAAGATCCATAAACGTCCACCACACGGCGTTTGGCTTCTGCCAACTGTACAGGTCAATCCGACGGGCAAGACTCAAGCAACTGCAGGGCAGGCCCATGCCGTAGCGACCCATGCCTCTTCGAGAATTGAAGCGGGTGCTGCCACCGAACTGCAGGGCAAGTTGCATCGCCTCTGGGTCCATGCCGGTGCCGTCGTCAATTACGGTGATGCGCTGCGATGACCGTTCTGAGCCGGTTGTCACATTGACATCGACTAAATCGGCGCTGGCTTCAAGGGCGTTGTCGACGAGTTCCGCAATTGCAAATGAGGTACTTTTATATCCAGAGTCTCGGACGGCTTCGATAAAGTGTTGAATGGCGACGATTGGTTGTGACATCGCTTCATCCCTTACGTCCGATTTTGGGTTGCAGTCGCTTCTGGTCTTTGTTCGGATTTGGCTCAACTGCAAATGTCGTCCGAAACGAGCGAAGTTCTCGGTGAACTCGAAAACGGCTAATTTTCAGCCTGCGAGCGATCGCCTGAACTTTTTCACCCTCAACATATATCCCAATGAGAATAGCGGCGATCAGCGGAGACACTCTTTCGAGTATTGACGCTACGTCGATTCGGGCAGCCGCTGCTTCCGCATCCGGAAACACACCTCGCTCCGGAGAATGAACATCATCCTCAAAATGCGTAATCTCTGAATTCACTGTGCGAGTCGCCATCTGTTTTGGAATACCGATATCGCATCGGCGACAAATGAACGACTCGTCCAACACCACTTCACAAATCGGACAAATCGGCAACATCGTAAATGATTTTGGACGCGTCCTACTTCCAGGCGGGCGATACCTCGCCCGGATTCGCTGCATTGCGTTTCGGGCAATACCATCCAAATACTGCTGCACTGACCCACGGCCTGGATCGTACCTTCCTAACTCGCGGGTGATCAGAATGACGAAGCATTCCGAAATCACTTCCCCATTGACAATGTCAGCTGGCAGCACTGATCCAAATCGTTTTACGAATTTCCGAAGGACGGGCTTGATCAGACGAACAAATTCGAGGTCTTCACAGGCTAGATTCGACAAACTGCCCTTCTGAAACGCCGAAAGAAGAGCGGCGAGGCGTTCTTGAGATTCAGGCATAGTTCCTCCGCGGCACAACTACAACGGCCACATCTTGTGAAGGCCGTCGCAGCGTTGCCCGGGGGCGTGGCGGCACATGGCCGCACCTGCATCGCCTTCAACACGTTAAAGTTCGGACGATTATACACTCTTGAGTTTCAGGGCGACTGAATGTCACGCCCTCTACAATAAAAATGTGTAGGTTTTGGCCGAAGTGTGCACGACGAGCCGGCTGAGATGCCGCCGGCCCGGCGCTGTCACGCTACTTCTTCGACCTCTTCATTTCCTTCAAAACGCGAGGCCAAATCCTTCATACCGATTTCAAGAAAATCGCTCCATTCCCGTGACCTCAGACGTTCATACCGTTGCCGGGCCGTGGACTCCGATGTCCGAAGTTCAGAGTCGGCCAGGGCGATCAGAAGAAGATCCAAACCTTCTTTGACGAATTTCGTTTTCGGAGCAGTGTACAAGGTCTGATAGAAGGGATGAGCGCGGTTGACCCAGACGACAACGACAAGGCCGTTCTCCCATTCTGGGCGATAAAACGGTCCACGCGGGTCATCGAAGTAATCGATCCGATACTTCCGGCGCCTCGCTTCTTCCTCAACAGCCTTCGCCGCTTCATCAAGAGACTTGCCGGAAATCTGCGAAGCTCTTTCTACGGCTGCTTTGAACTGCTCCTGAAGTTTCGGCTTCTCGTCTTCCGGAATCGTCTGCGGCTGGCCGACTACGGTTTCTACGATACTCGCGGAAAGTTCCGCGGCAGTGGGCTCGCTTGCTGTTTGCGGCTCTCGAGCTGCTCTTGCCCGCTTTTCCCGTTCACGATGTTGCCAATTGTTCTCTTCGTTAAGTAAGGTGTCGAAATCTTCTTGGGCAAGGAGTTTCCAAAAGTCTTCAATGGGGCGAACGCGTTGCTTGTCATTCGTGATGCCGAAAACATCGTCCAGATCAGGGTCGAACTTGACCTCAACTCCCCAGTGATACGCGTACGACTGAAGGAGCGGCCAATCGCCCAGACCGGAGCTTCGGTCCTTAGCGGACCTTGGAAACGCGTCGACTGTTTCAATCTCACGGCCGGCGCGAACAAATGACATACCTCGGCGGGATTGCCGAATCTCGAACCGAAGCTTGGAGAATTCATCTAGGGCTTCGATCTTCCCGTCACCCTTACGGCCAACCGCGAAACCGAGCGGGAATCGAGCTACCCGGAGGTGGATGGTACCGACGGTCAGAATATCGTGCTTCTGCTTGCTGTCCGCTTTTTCCCGAATCTGGTTCAGTTCGCTGACGTCCTTGACCTTTTCAAGGTGCATCGCACCAGTCAGTTTGTCCTCCCGAAGTGTGACTGGTAGGCTCATTTCCTTGATCGAAGTTGCTCCATCTTCCTCCGGAGATCGATAGTACCTGGCGTTGGCGTCCAGAAATAGTGGATCTACCGGCTCGACCTGCTTGCCGTCGATCATAAGTTCGATGTTGTTCAGAAGGTACCGATACGTTGATCCGAAATCGTCGAGCAAATGTTCCTTGAGCGAAGCTGGAGTTTTGTAAGTGAGTCGGTCCGGATCAACCCAAACGACGATCGTTCCATGACTGAACTCCATCTGATTCCGATCGAGGTACTCCTTTACAAACTTGGGGATGTCCGATTCGATGGGCGGCTTAATGGTTTGAAGACCGTGTTCCGGGAATTCCGTCGCATCCAGCCATGCTTTAATAACGCGATCAGCAGGTGCTGTCCGGGTGTAAACCTCGACGCGGCGGGTCTGATTGATCGAAGCGTTCGGAAGCCCAAACCCAAATCGGCCGATAAAACTGGGGTCGTCGTGGTGTGTGCCCCCACCCCAACTCAACGCGTATCGGGCCATTGATGCGAGCATTCCGGCGCCGTCGTCAATAACCGCCACGGCGGTCACGACCTGCCGTCCCTGCTTGCGAGTCTCAAAGATAACGTGAATTCTTTTTGCACCGGCTTCAAGCGCGTTATCGATCAATTCGCGGGCGGCTGCGGCTGTATTCCGGTAGCCGTTACGCCGTTGTGATTCCAGTGCCTGCGTGCCGTTGAATAACGGGAATTCGAACGTTGTCGGCAAGCGATCCAGATACTTTTTCTGGCGGTCAACTTCAGTCAGAAGGCGATCTACTATCATCAGTTTTCTCCCGGTCATGGCTGCGCGTGGCAGCAGGTTTTAGTTCTAACGGGTGACGGAATGTCGCCCTTCAATGGATTAATGTGCAGGATTTCTGCTAGGTGTGTGGAATTGTTTTCTCTTTTCTCAGAAGGGTATGACTCTGGCTCTATCTACGCCCACGATAACGATCGCTTCTCGAAAACCACATACGAAGGAATCCAAATGAACAACAACCGAGAGAGTTGCTCGAAGAAGCCGTTTACGCACGAGCAAATCAAGCAGCTAACGGAAGTTCGTGGACCAGCCGGTTTATATCGAGGTTGCAACGATCATTCGGCGCTTGAGCGACTGCTTTGACGCGGAATGGATGTTTGAAATCAGCGAGCAGCGCGTCTTGGACTATCAAGTGCCTGCCATCGGAAAGCTGACCGCGGTAGGCCCTCGAAGTCGCATTTCGGCAACTCGAAATCACGCGTTCCCGAACTGATCCAGTCGATCGTCTCGACCGTGGATGATCTCAGAGTTGCGTTATCAGACAGTCTCAAGAAATGCAGCACATCGGCTGCATTTCTATTTTGGGTCGCAATGGCAACGGAAATGGCAACAACGGAGGCTCAATGAACAAATCGGGAGAACGGCAGAACTTCAGTGGAACCGACGACGATAGTGGGAGGCTGACCGCGAAGCAACTCTCCGCCATCTTCGCCCTAGCGAAGGCAAAAGGTTGGTCAAACAAGGATGTCCGCGATTTCGCGCAAGAAATGTTCGGCAAAATGCCGGACTTTCTAACAAAGCGCGAAGCGTCTGCGATGATCCAGCATTTCAAAGGGGTCGGAAATGAGGCTTCAGGAACTGACTAACAGCAAGAACTGTGGCTCGATCTTCCGGATCTCCAAAACACACGACGCAGAGTGCCAAGCCTTTCCCTTTCATTCCCACGCAGAGTCTCCGACGAAGCCAACCGTGTACGCGAACATTGCGCTCCCCCCGTCGCCTGGCATCATCTGAATTTTCACATCACCTGTTGTTCCGCTATTCCATCTCCTTCCCGCAGGGGAATACGCACCGGACTTTGCATGCGTCAAATTCCGCGAATAATGCCGTCGCCGTGGAAGGCGATACGGGTATGGAGAATGAACGAGCGCTATTTGACCGGATGTGGGAAGAAAGAGGTGGACGCCGTCTTTGCCCTAATAGTCTCTTCAAGCTTTGAGTGCGTTTTATCGAAGCCTGCCCGACGAGCGAGCAGTGCTGCTCGGAGTAGCGTTTCAACGGTTAGATCCTGAGACAATCGTACGCGCGTCCCAGGATACAACTGGTTAGAGTCGGCAATAAGAATTGGCCCATTTCCGAACTGATCGGCAGTCAGATCGATGTCGAAAACACGATCTCCGAATCGAATACGATTAAACCAATGGCTTATGCCTCCCACGATCGCACTCGCCAATTCACCACCCAGAATGTTTTGTACGACTACAGATGCCACCGCGCAGTGACCGGCGCTCGGAACATTACCTTCGAGACCTTGAGCCGCGGTGTCTGGACGAAACGCCTGCTCTAGCCGATTTCGCAGTTCTTTGGCCAAGCGCTCGGCATAGTCTCGTGAATGCTGTTCCATTTCTTCGGGCATTTCTTTACTCCGCCTTGAGAAATTTTCTCATACTCTCGTTGAATTTGACGAAACGCTCTAAATACTCGCCGGCGGCAGCAAACAGCAAAAACAGGCCTAATCCTTTCCAGAATTCGGGATAGCTTGTGAAATATAGAGGCACTAAGCCGTATATTGACGCGCCAGCAGCAGCAATGACTAGCGCCCTAAAGACCCTTGGGATGTTGATGCGCACACGAATTGGCACCCTGACGGAAAATATGGCAGGCCAATCAAAAGCTTTCTCGGATTTTCCTACCCGCCGAACAGACCAAGGATCACTTGCGGGAGGTTTTGATGGTTGTAGTGGTTCGGCCCGGATTGCAAGTTCCGTATAACCTGGCCGGCCGGCTTGAAAGGTAAATTCAACGATGTCGTAGCGTCCGACGACCAAATCAGAACCACCATACAACTGCAAAACTTCAGGCCGAAAGTCTGGTTTCACTTTGAGAGATTTCAGCACCGAACCAGGAGGAGGCTCGCACCAGCCGAGCACTCGCAGCTTGTATCTCACGCCCTCGACCAGGCGAAAACCCGAAACCTTTTGTCGAGAAATACTAAAATGTTTCATCGGTTTCGGTTCCACGAACGATCCTTTTGCCTTCTGAAAGCCGAGTACATGAAACATCGGAACCGTCGCCAAATTAGGTTCTTGCAAAAGACAAACCGCCAGCCGCGCCCAAGCAGTCCCAACATCCGGCGCTTTCGTTTCCGGAGCCCAGGCCAAAGTCCTCGGCCGAGCCGCAGCGTAACGAAGATACGAATGTGGCGGTAATGGTTTCTCTAAATCAGGCACCCCCAAACCTAACTCCCCTAGAATTTCGAGTCCTATTCCTCCGAGTTGCTCGACCGTAGCATCTGGCACGGCCCCGTCAGCCAACATTAGTGCAGCGGCATCCACCGCGGGGAATTGTCCAACGCTAAATCTCAAAAATACGAGCGGGCCGATGTTTTCAATGCTGATTACCGTGCATCTCCTAATCGGAATGAGTCGTTTTGTTTCCTGAGAATGAAATAACAAAATCAGTTCTTTTCCTAAAAGAAGTGGCGAATTCGCCCGAACTTCCGAGGCGAGTGTTTTGTCAACCCAGAGATGTCGATATCGAAACCTGAATTCGAAGCCTTCTGGTAGGGAAAGAACGTGAGGGAGATCGTAGATGTAAGGTCGCTGCGATCCGGTAATAGCGATTAACGGTAAAGTCCGGTCGACGACGACATCAGACATTCAGAGGGAAAACCTCGACTCATTACATCATCTACCGGAAGGTGGACACTTCTGGTCCTGGCTTAGGGAGCAGTCTGTTTTCGCTGAATCTGTGGAACGCTTGCCCTTCATTCGTGCCCGGCGGCCTCTTTCCGCAAAAAAGGCACGCGGTGGTTATTGTTCTGACCCGATCATTTCCTGATGTCCCGATCGGGCTGCGTGGCTCGTCGCTAACTAATCGCCGTCAATCAACGAATCAAAATCGGGTGATGCCGCCAACTGAAAGCGGCCGGTCGCCAGGCGAATTCGTAGTCGCCTGGCTGAATGGAACTCGTGTCCACATTAATTGGGAGTTTGGTGATCCCATTTTCGATCGTTGCTTGCGCCTTCGCGGCTCTCATCGCTGGCTGATTGGGCTTCCGGATTTCCACTTCATAGGGCCCCGCTTCGGATCCCACTGGTAATTGAACGGTGAGCGCCAGGAGACCGCGGGGAATCTCGATCGGCTGCGCGTTCGTCGACGATCCGGAAGGTTGGACCGTACGTGTGGTGGAGGCATTGCGGAGATCAAGCATTGCAACTACGGGTTGCGACGGGGGCGCGCTACGAATTGACTCGTCTCTTTGAGGAACTCCGGTCGGTGCACCCGGCTGAACGGCCTCTTGTCTAACAGGCCCGTCCACTCGAAATGCGAAATAGGCAACAAACGCGAGTACAAGCAAAGCAGCGGCTGCTGTCCCCATGGCCCACATTGCGTTGCGCCTGTGAAGCGCCTCCCGTATTTCAGTCAACTCCGAAAAGCAGGGGGAGCAACTTCCCACATGTTCATGCACAGGGTCGCGCATCGGAATGCTCTTCGTCGCGATGGCTCGCAGGATCGACGTTCCAGGGCAGGCCTTCCGGTGCGCGTTGGGGAATTGGGTCAGAACGACGGACGCCAACGCCTGATGAAGTGCTCGATCTTCGCGTTTCGAAAGCTTGTCGCGCATCATTTGGCTTTTGATCCTCGACTGCGTTCAAGTGCGTTCTTCGCGGCCTTTTTGAACCCGCGAGTGTATCGCACGGAGATTGCGTTCGGAGTCGTGTTCAGCAGCTTCGCAATTTCCGCTTCTGAATAGCCCTCCAGCCGCCACGTACAGATTTGCCGCGTTTCTGCGTCCATTGCGTCAATTAGTCGTTCCATCAGGAGCCGGTTGTGAAGGACGTCCTCAAAAGATCGGGCCTGGCCAACGTTAGCGAGGTCTTCGAGGAATGCGTCATCGACGGGCACTAGCTTTTGCTGGCGATCAAGGAACTTGTCGACAATTCGTTTGTATATCGATGTGAGATATCCGGGCGGGTTATCAACATGATTTCTACGCTTCGCCTTCGACGCAGCTTCAACAGCGGATTGCAAAATGTCATTCGAGGTCGACTCGCAATCGATTTCTTGTCGGCGGTAGCGCGTCAGTGTTGGAGCGATCTCTTCCGCTGTCTTGAGAATGTTCTCGTCGAGCGGCTGACCTTTCCTGTCCTTATCGTGAATCCAGAACCGGTATCGCGCCATGACATTTGCCCACAACAATCGTGAGGCGTAACTCCTGCCGCCCGCTTGGATGCAATCGATGGGACACATGCTGGCACGCGGACTCATGGCCATTCAATAGCGCGTCAAATATATTTTCGTTACGCGAGATTGTCTGTCAGATTTTCGAGCGAACATTACTCATATACAGAACAAGCCGCACTGATTTGCACTTTTCGTCCTTCTGATCATCGATTTGTACTGCTGTGGCCGCATCCTGCACCGGGTGTGTCACGTTCAACATTTCGCGAGACAGAAAACGTCCGCGTCGCACCTCAACCTCTTTAGGACCTTGTCTGCGCAATTGGCCCACACGCGTCGAATTAAGGAGTCTACCTATGAACAGAGACGAGCAGATGAAAAGGCTGAGTCGTGCAGCGGACTGGCGCGCGGCGCTCATCATTCTCACGTCTGCATTCGCCGAAGATTCACGCGTGTGGCAGCACGTGAATCTCGATCGTGAAGAGATCTCGTTCAGGAAAATCCTGAACGATGGCACCTTTTCCTCTGGCGAACGAATATTGTTGTCCGTTGCTGCCTCTCTCTTCAACCCGGAACAGAGCATCAACCTCTGGGAAGTCCTTAATAGGCTCGACGAAACCAATACCGACTTGGTCCTCACTGCGATTCGATCCTTCACTGGCGAGCCGGTGGCGTGATGCTTGAGTAGGAAAACCTGGGCTCGCCCCCGGATTGAGCCTTCTTCGGCCGTCTGTCCATCCGATAAGTCATTGAAGTGACTGAGACTTTCAGCCACAGCCTAAAAACGCGGAATCGAAGCCAAAATAGTTTGTCAGATTTTCTCCGGAAATCACCTCAAGCTATGTGGGGGTCGGCTCGACAGCCAGAGCTTGGGTTATGTGGAAACTGCTATGTCTTCGAGCGAGAATCGACGTCATCTCAAGAAGGACTTTTGTGAAATCCATTCGTCGCAGCGTCAAAAAGGAATTTGCACGCGCGAGTTTCGATGTAGCGCTTCACCGATGTATTCGGCGCAACACAAGGGGCTACCTTTATGCATTTCGAGCATTCACTTCGATTTCCGTTTGCTCTGCTATGTGTCGCCTGTTTGCTGATCGCCGGCAATGCCAGGGAGGGTTTTGGTCAGACTTCAACGGCAACCTTGACCGGATTTGTCCAAGACCCAACTGGCGCAGTTTTGCCGAATGTGACGATCTCAGTCAGGAACACGGAGCGGAACACCAATCACTTCACAAGGTCGAATGAAGCCGGTAGTTATGTTCTGCCGGCTCTTAGTCCAGGAAACTATTTGATTTTTGCCGAGCTGCCGGGTTTCAAGAAATCTGTACGAGAAGGCGTCGTCCTGCAGGTCAGCCAGGTTCTTCGCATCGACATCCGTCTTGATCTCGGCTCGCTGGAGGACACGATTGAGGTAACGGCAGCGGCGCCGCTTCTCGAATCCGAAACGTCAAGCCGAGGGTCAATCATCGACAGGCAGAAGATTGTGGACCTTCCGCTGAACGGGCGAGACTATAACCAGCTTGCCGCGCTCGCGGCAGGTGTGGCGCCATCCACGCCTCGACTGGCGGCCATCAACTTTAAGGGCGCTTTCAACGTGAACGGCAATCGAGCCTTTAACAACGTTTTTCTACTCGATGGTGTCGATAACCTTTCTTATTCGAGTTCGTACCGGGGTGAAAACGTTCAGGTCGTCCAGCCATCCATTGAAGCGCTTCAGGAGTTCAGGATTCAGACAAACGCATCTTCGGCGGAATTCGGCCGTGGCGCCGGAGCCATCGTCAATGCCGCAGTCCGTTCCGGGTCGAATGTCATTCGGGGGAGCGTGTACGAGTTCCTAAGGAATGATGCATTGGACGCCAGCAACTTTTTCTCAAATGCCTTCGGGTCGCCCAAACCGGTGCGCCAGCGGAATCAGTTCGGCGCTGCGCTTGGCGGACCTGTCGTCAAGGACAAGATGTTCTGGTTCGCCGACTATGAAGGATTAAGGGAGCGAGAGGGAGTGCCCCAAACGCGAGCCGTGCCGAACGTTCAACAAGAGACGGGACTGTTCAGTACGCCGGTCTTCGATCCGTTTGCTGCCGGCAAGCCGGCCTTCAGTCGAAATGCGTCGGGACAGTGGGTGATTCCGCGAGATCGGTGGGATCCGGTTGCCGCCAAGATCGTCGAGTTCATTCCGGAACCCAATGTTCCCGGCACGAACATTTACGCCTCCACGCCGATCAATCGAACTCGGGCGGACCAGTTCGATGTCCGTATGGATTACCAAATTTCGCCCGACACACTGCTTTTCGGCAGATACAGCTTCTTTGATTCCAGCATATATCGACCGTCGCCATTGCCGGGATTAGCGGACGGCTCTTACAGTGACGCCTTCGGCTCGAGTGACAATCGATCGCAGGGAATCGCTGTTGGAGTGACGCACGTATTTTCCTCTTCGTTCATCGGAGACTTCCGGCTGGGGTGGACGCGTGGCGACTACTTCACCGCTCCACCAAACGCCGGTATCGACGGACCTGCGCTGATCGGCCTGACAAACGTACCCAGCGATCCCGGCATCGTTGGTGGTCTTCCGAAGATTGGCATCCAAGGCCTCGATGCAGTCGGCCGGCACACATCCACGCCGCAGTTCCAAACGCCTGAAGCATGGAATCCCCGACTGACGTTGTCATTGCACCGCGGGAGACACTTCCTGAAGGGTGGATTCGAGTTTGTGAAGACGCAAACGAAGATCAATGACCTGACAGCACCGATAGGCGCGATGAACTTCGGGGGTCTTTTCTCCGGAGCGGCCGTCGGGGATCTGCTTCTCGGCCTGCCATCCGTGTTCGCGTTGACCTCGTTTACGGTGATCGATCAGGGTCAGCACATGTATTTCTCTTTCCTCCAGGACGACTACAGGATTTCACGAAACCTAAATCTCAATCTTGGGGTCCGCTATGAGTACGCGACCCCGCCGATCGAACGACAGAACCGGCTTGCGAACTTTGATCCTGTGACGAGTTCGATCCAATTCGCGAAGGACGGTGGGACGTTCGACCGATCCCTGATTCATCCTGATCGAAATAACTGGGCGCCTCGAATTGGTTTTTCATACTCGCCGTCGGAAAGGTGGGTGTTCCGCGGAGCATACGGGGTGTTCTATAGCCACACTGTTCGTCAAGGCCGCGAAGGTATGCTGGGATTCAATCCACCTTTCCTGGTGGACAACTTGATAATTGCCAATGTGTTCGGACCGTTCGCGGTCGCCTCCGCCGCGCCTTTCAGGTTGGTTGATGGGTATCCGCAGGGCTTGCTGGATCCGAATAATCTCTCGCCCTTCGTCTATCGGCGCGCGCAGGATTCAAACCAGCGCAGTCCGTACGTTCAGCAGTTCAGCTTAGGAATCCAGCGCGAAGTAACGTCGAACCTTCTGGTTGACGTCTCTTATGTGGGGAACAAGGGGGCCAAATTACCGGGGCTGCGAAACGTCAACGCAGCGACGGTTGTCGAAAATCCTAACGGCTCTCAGTCGGCGGGTCCGCGTCCGTACCCCGGATTTGGCGATATCCAGTGGATGGAGAATCGCATCCCTTCCAACTACCATTCGATGCAGATCGGACTGGAAAAGCGGTTTTCCTCCGGACTGTCCGCGCTTGCGAGCTATACGTGGGGAAAGGGGCTGACGGAAGGGGCCGATCATCTATCGACGAGTTTCGGTGGCCCCGGAGTCGATATCGGTGTTTTCAGCGTTCCTCAGAATGCGAGAGATCTTAAGGCGGAGCGTGGGCCGGCGGAGTTCGATGTCACACACCGCTTTGTGGTCAGTTACATTTACGAACTGCCCTGGGGACGCAATCGGCATTGGGGCCGGTCGTGGAATGGGATCACGGATCTGCTGCTTGGGAATTGGCAGGTGTCTGGAATCCATGTGGTTCAAGGCGGACTGCCTCTGACGGCCACTTTCAGCGGGACTTCGGTCTTGAATTTAGGCAGTGATCGGATATCCAGGCCGAACCTCGTTGGGGAGCCTGAGCTTCCAGCATCGCAAAGAACTGTCGAGCGTTGGTTCAACACAGACGCGTTCACTGTCCCAAGTCCTGCGCCGCAAGCTTTCGGAAACGCGGGTGTGGGAATCATGCGTGGCCCAGGCCTGGCAAACTTCGATTTTTCGATCGCAAAGAATGTCCGTCTTGACGAGAATCGTTACTTCCAGTTTCGAACCGAGCTGTTCAATGCGTTCAATCACGCGAACTTCGGTCCGCCGGACATCCGCCGGGAAGCAGCTACCTTCGGGCGCATCCTGACGGCCGGGAATCCGCGGATCATTCAACTGGGGTTGAAGGTATATTTCTGAATTGACCTCTGCAAGATCGCGTTTATGAACACCGCCGAACAGAACGCAAGTTCCCTCGCGCTCTACATCGGGAAGAGTGGTGTGCTCCGCTGCGAGTATCTGTCTATCGACATCACCGTTGCGGACGCCAAGCGCAGCTATGGTCGTACGCTCCTGCTCGTCCGACCAGTTGCCGGTACCGGTGAGCAGTGGGTTGAAGAGAGCCGAATTCGGTGGCCCGAGGACGATGACGTGGGTCCCTCACGGGCGAGGACTCGGCCGTGAGCCTTCTCTACATCTTCGCTGCTTCGCCGATGGAGGGAGAACCCGTTCGTAAGATTGCTGAAGTAGCGGATTCGCGCTCGCCCGCTCGCTGCGGCGCAAACGATGTGTTTTTCATTGTCAGCGGTATGGGACCACGGAACGCGAGGAAAAGAGCCGAAGAGGTGTTGGGCGTCAGAACAGAACCTTCTGTCTCGCTCAAGCCCGATTCCGTACTCGTTATCGGCCTCTGTGGGGGCCTAACCGAATCGTTACCGGAAGGCAGAGTTGTCGCGTATACAGCATGTAAATCGACTGAAGCGGCGAAACCCATGCTTTCTTGCTCGCCGACTGCCGTAGACCAGGTTGTAACGCTCCTGGTGTCTTCAGGTGTTGCTTGCGATCGCGCCATAGGGATCACGTCACCGCGAATAGCGACAAACAGGCAAGAGCGGCTCGCTCTGGCGGAGTCCGGAGCTGCGGTTGTGGATATGGAGAGTTATTCGATTCTCGAAACGGCGGCAACCGCCGGGGTTCCCGTAGCAGTCCTTCGCGTCGTTGCCGACTCGCTTGATCGAGTGTTGCCGAACCTAAATCGCGCATTGGACAATGCTGGGGGCCTCGATAGCCGCAAGGCGCTCCGCGTTGCTCTGGGATCGCCGGTTCGCACCGCAAGGCTGCTCACTGCGAATAAGCGAGCAATGCAACATCTCACGAAGGCGCTTGAGATTATCCTGAAGGCTCCATGCTTCGTATAGTCCGCGTCTTTGTGCCAGAATCCTCGTTGCAAGGGCCGACAAGAAGCGGCGTACCTGTTCTGCTGCAGTTCGTATCAGCAGTCCGTTTTGCCGGAGGCGACCTGTGCGTAGGCATAAGCTCATTCTTGTCGTATCTCTACTCCTTCCGCTCGTCGTTCGCAGCGACTCCCCTATTCAGGGTCCCCTAAGGTTGTTGTCGGAAGCTGACCGGTTGGCCCTGCTCTATAACTGGCCCGGAGCCGCGCCCCGTTATGCGGAGGCAGAATCCCTCTTTGCGCAGTCTGGAGACGGAAAGAACGAGCTTGCCGCCAGGCTGGGTTACATATGGTCAACCGCCGACGCCGGCGTTTCCCCCGCGATCAACCGTGAAGTCACTACATATTTGGAGAGCGCTCTTGTCGAATCCGAACCCGCTCTGAGGCTGCGTGCCCTTGTTGCGAAGGCAGTGCTTGATCGGAATGCGAACGAAATGACCGCCCGCGCACCTTGGAAGCAAATTCTGGAACTTGCGACAAGGCTAGGCGACGAACGCTGGGAAGGTCGCGCAAAGGCGGAGCTCGGGCAGATCCTTTACATGGATGGGGATGTTCAGTCGGCGACCACGATGCTTAGAGAGGCGATCGTTTCCCAATACCTGCGGTTGGATCTTGGTGCGGCGATTCATTACACCGCGATGGTCGGCAATGGATTCGTTGAAGCAGGTCGTCCGGAAACAGGACTCGAGTATTGCGACACCGCGTTGAAGGCCGCGTTCTTCGTGGGAGATCTCGGGTTCCCATTTCTTGCGTATCAGGGAAAAGCCCGCGCCCTCATTGCTCTGCATCGGAATGATGAGGCGCAGGAGGTGTTGGACGAGGCATTGCGTCGCGCCCGCACCGATGAGAACTATATGGCATTGTCGCAGTTGTTGGTCGTCGCGGGAACGGCCGCGGCATCGCACGACCGAACCAAAGCAATTCGATATCTGGTGGAGGCCACGAATGTCAGTCAAGGTAAGAGTTTCCACCATGTTTTCGCCTGGAGCAGTTTCGAGTTGGCGAAAATCTATCGGGATACCGGCAATCTGGATGGCGCCGAGTTGCTGTCGTCGCGAACCGTTGCGGCGATGCGTGATCTCGAAGATAGGTATCACTTACCGGAGCATCTGGCTTTGTTCGCGGACTTGTCAGCCAGGAAGGGCCAATTCGAGCGCGCTGACGAACTCTATAGCGAGGCAGCGGACGTGATTGATGGCCTTCTGGTGAACGTGAACCAACGGCAGCTCAAAGGGTCCCTCATTGCCACTCTCAGCGAAGCTTACTTGGGGCATTTTGAACTGGCGGCCACGAAATTCTCCAGCCCAGCTAAGGCATACCATGTCATCGAGCAGGCGCGCGGCCGATCTCTCGCCGATACTCTCCGTGGAGAATCGGAAAGTCTGGCCGCGGGGAATGAAACGAGTCTCGACGCTCAGCGAGAAATCAACCGCATTCAGCTTGCGCTGCTGCACGAGACGAATCGAGATGGACGCCAGTCATTGCTCGACGAACTCTTTCGCGTAGAGCAGTTTCTTTCACCCGAGCGCCGAAACATCGCCCTTCTAGGGTCTGCTCCAGGCCGCCTAAAGCCAATTGCTCTCGAAACACTGCAACGATCGATTGGGCCGAACGAGATGTTGCTTGAGTACGTCCTTGGCGACACGCAATCCTATTGTCTGCGAATCACACGCGGCGCTGCCTCCATCGTGGTGCTTCCACACGGCCGGAAGGCAATTGAAGCTCTGGTGGATGACTACCTCGAAGGCGTCAGGTCTCGGAAGCAGGAGAGGGATTCCGCCGCGGACCTCTTCTCGGTGCTCTTGGATCCAGTCGTCAGACAGCATCCGCAGACCAAGCTCATCGTTGTTCCGGATGGCAAGCTCAACCTCTTGCCATTCGATGCCCTGCGAGATTCTGAGGGAAGGTACGTTCTGGAATCGCGCGTCGTCACATACGCGCCATCGGCCACCGTCCTCTATCTTCTCAGACAACCCCGCTCTTCGGATCGCGCGACTCGGGACTTCCTCGGCGTCGGAGGTGTTGTTTACTCCAGTTCCGCGACGTCAAGCGGCAGCGATGGCAGCATGGCGCCGAAGGCGAACATCGTCGCCGATTTCTTCGGCCTGGAAGCCGTCACTTTTCCCGATCTTCCCGGAAGCGAACAAGAGGTTGTGGGGGCCGCTGGAATCATTCGAGGCTCGAAGCAACTTCTCCTCAAAAGGGAGGCCACAGAAGCCGCGATCAAGGCGCTATCGCTTTCGGAGTTTCGGATCATCCACCTCGCTGTACACGGAGTGGCGAACGCCGAATTTCCAGACAGGGCAGCCCTGGTTCTGGGGAGTTCGGCCGCGTCTGGACAGGACGGTCTTCTGCAGGTTCGCGAGATCCGTGATCTTTCCCTCCACGCCGAATTGGTAACGCTCTCCGCTTGCGACACTGGTACCGGAAAACTGCTCGGTCAGGAGGGAATCGCCAGCCTCGAACGCGCCTTCCTTCTGGCCGGAGCAAAGTCGGTGATCGCGAGTCTCTGGCCTGCCGACGACACGTTCACGATTGCCCTCATGAAACGGATGTACCAACACCTGGCCGATGGCTCCGATAAGGGCGCCGCGCTCCGTCAGGCCAAACTCGATCTGCTTAAAGAATTCGGGGACCAAGCACTTCCACTGTACTGGGCCGGATTCACATTGGTCGGCGACGGTTCGACTCCAATCTTTAAATAAGCAATTCTCGCCAGACCATCATTGCCCGCCGCAAGGCGCGGCTTCATCACTCAGTTTCAACAAACCAATATTTCAATAGAGGAGAGTATTTCTATGTCTTCAGATGAAAAACCCAACGGCGACCAGAATGCCGAAAAGGCTTCACCGACTTTGATTCCGGTCCAGGTCGAGCACGTTGATCAATTGGTCTTGATCGCGCGCGACCTTGCCGGATTCGTCTTGATTCTGGACGCTGCCGCTATCGGCGATCCCACAATCGCCGCTGTCGAGCGGATCCTGAGTGAGATCAACGACCGGCTGCAGGAATTTAAGAGCTGGTTCCACAACGCCTGGCACGAAGCGGTCGCGAGCAGTGCGGGGCCAGCGGGCCAGGACGACGTCTAAGTCCGCGACTACCGGACCTGCGTACGGTGCAAACGATGGAGGAAAACTCAATGCCCAAAACACGACGATCGTCCACCCGGCGAGATGCTGACGCGATAGAGCGAGTCCGGGAGATTCTGTGGCCCCGCGACGATCCGGAGCAGCAGTGGACGGCCGACACGTTGGACCGTGTCGCCGAAGTTGTGATGCGAAACGGTCAACCGGTTGTGAATAAGCCGAACCGTGTAACTGACGCCGAGATTCACGCTCTCTATGGGGAAAACGCCGTGATCTCCCGGAAGGCCCGGTTCACGCTCGTCCATCTCGATAGCCCGTCCCTGGAAGTCGTTCGCCAGCGTCGGCGCGATTTCGACCCCGCGACGTTCTTCTGTGGGGATTGCCCGTTGTGCGAATTAATGAAGGAGTCCGGTGTCATCGTGTTCGACGAATCCGTTGTCGACGGGGACGATGTCTGACCGGCTGCGCCAAACCGATGTCGTAAACGAAGGGAGGAGGGAAACCTATGTTCGCGAAAATGGTTATCGGAGAGTGCCTGTCTGAGGCGCAACTCCGGGAGTTTTCGAAAATCTACGGGGCTGACGTGACGCCCCAACTCGCCAAAGAGCCCGGATACGCCGGGTCGCAGTTGCTCGTCGAGGAGGGCGGCAACATGGTCATCGCGCTGACGACCTGGACAACGCGGGAGGATTGCCTGCGCCATCACTCGTCGCGAAGCTACCGTCAGTTCGTGGCTGGAACTCAACATCTTCTCGCCGGGAGTTTTGTCGTGAAGATTTTCAAGGAAGAACGATGAATCGTGCAATGACTACGGGTGCGAACGCACCGAACGAAGCACTCCTGCCACGCGACGTGCTCGATCAGCAACCGCGCGTTGGGGACGTGGTCCGCGTTACGTTCCAGGCTCCCGCTGTCGGATTCATCGACTATAGGGGGCGTAAGTGTGAGGTCTAAAACGCCAATCAGCTTCAGGATGTGTTCAGCGCTGCCAAGTCAGCGACATAGAAGAAATCTGCCCAAAGGTCGATTTCAGTTAGAATTTTTCCGTACGTCCGGACGATTGACGGAGGTCTGCGAATGGTCCGTAGGCCCTAGCCACAGATAGATCCGGTGGCTGGTAGAGTCCGGCGAATGTATTGCAGAGGGTTAAAATGAAGGAATCCCACGAATTGCGATTGATGATCGACAGCATACCCGCACTAGCGTGGTCCTGCCGGCCAGATGGCGCAACGGAATTCCTCAACAAGCGATGGCTCGACTACACCGGCCTCTCTCCAGAAGAAGCACTTGGCTGGGGGTGGAAAGTCTCGGTTCATCCCGAAGACATCGACAAGTTAATGAATACCTGGCTCAGTATCCTTGCTTCCGGAGAGCCTGGCGATGAAGAGGCTCGCCTCCGACGGTTCGATGGAGAGTATCGCTGGTTCCTATTTCGCGCCGTGCCCGTGCAAGACGAGCAAGGCAAGATCATCCGATGGTACGGAACGAACACCGACATTGGGGACCGAAAGCGTGCGGAGTCACTTCTGTCTGCGGAAAAACGAACGTTGGAGATGATAGCGGGTGGCGCGACGCTCGCGGAGATCTTGCACAACCTTTGCATCGACATCGATGCTCAAGCATCCAATGGCATCTCGACCGTTCTGTTGATGGATCCCGACCGAAATCATCTGTGGCCAATTGCTGGACCGCGGGTTCCTACGGGTTGGACTCAGGCCATCACTCCGCTGCCGATCGGCCCGTGTGCGGGTTCGTGTGGCACAGCGGCGTTCTTGCGAGAGGCGGTTATCACTTCGAACGTTGCAAACGACCCTCTCTGGGTCGACTACCGAGACATCGCATTGAGCCACGGGATATGCGCGTCCTGGTCGCTGCCTCTGATGTCCAAGAAACACGAGGTGCTGGGCACGTTTGCGATGTACTACGCTGAACCGCGCAGTCCAAGCCCGACGGATCTTCAATTGATCGAGGGAGCAAAGCATATCGCGGCCATTGCAATAGAGGGTAAGCATACTGAGGACGCTTTACGGGAGAGTGAAGAACGCTTTCGCGAAATGGCGGACACGCTCCCGGAGGTCATCTGGATAACCGCCCTGGAACCAGAACGAGTCTTGTACGCGAGCCCAAGCTTTGAGCGCATTTGGGGTCTCCCGGTCGAGGATCTGTACCGGAACCCTCGATTATGGACGGAGACGATTCATCCTGAGGATCGCAACCGTGTAGGCAGCCTCTTCACTCGCTGGATATCCGGTGAGGATGTGGGTTATCACGACGTCGAGTTTCGTATCGTCCAGCCCAACGGAGCCATTCGGTGGATTCACGAACGCGGAGTCCTCAGTCGCGACACAACCGGCAGGCCGTTTCGCGTAAGCGGAATTTCCACGGACATTACCGAACGCAAACGCACAGAAGAGGAACTCCGTCGCAGTGAAGCCTACTTAACCGAGGCACAGCGACTGAGTCTTACCGGAAGTTTTGGATGGAATGTGACTGATGGAACCCTTCTATGGTCTCAAGAAACATTTCGCATCGTTGGGTATGACCGGGATACGAAACCTACATTAAAACTCGTACTTGACCGCGTTCATCCGGAGGACCATGCATTCGTGCAGGAGACCCTCAATCGTGCGGCTCGCGATGGGAACGACATTGATTTTGAACATCGACTCCTCTTACCAGAGGGCTCTGTCAGACATGTTCATGTATTGGCTCGTGGTGTGAGAGATCTTTCAGGCAAGCTGGAGTTTGTCGGTGCCGTTTCGGATGTCACAGCGGCAAAGATGGCCGATGCAAAGATTCGCCAGAACGAAACGGAATTACGGCAGATCGTCGACGCCATTCCTCAACTCATCACTGTCTTGGCGCCAGACGGAAGTACGCTATATGTGAATCAGCCTGTCGTCGAATTCACTGGCCTATCAAGAGACGACATTCTGGATGGAGCCTTACGGGAGCGCGTCATTCATCCTGAGGATAGAGCACGACTGAGGGAGGAAATTCAGCGTGCCCTTGCTCGAGGAATGCCCTTTGAAACGGAGCACCGAGTGCTCCGCAGAGACGGGCAATTCAGGTGGTTCCTCAATCGTTTCAACCCGCTCGAGAAAGAGACGGGACATATCATCCGATGGTACGTCACGGGAATTGACATCGATGATCGCAAGCAGGCGGAAGACAGACTAAGAAACGAGAACATCGTACTTCGAGAAGAAATCGACCGCACTTCGATGTTTGAGGAAATCGTTGGTTCGTCGGAAGGCCTCCGCCGCCTCCTGGCGCAAGTGGCGAAGGTTGCTCCCGCGGATTCCACGGTTCTCATCTCCGGTGAAACCGGGACCGGTAAGGAATTGATTGCCCGTGCCATCCACCGACGATCGAACCGCTCCAAGCGGGCATTTATTCGCGTGAACTGCGCAGCGATCCCGTCTTCCCTTATCGCATCTGAACTGTTCGGCCACGAAAAGGGAGCCTTCACCGGCGCCGTGCAACGGCGTCTGGGGCGCTTTGAATCGGCGGACGGTGGAACAATCTTGCTGGACGAAGTCGGCGAACTCCCGATGGAGACTCAGATAGCGCTCCTCCGAGTGCTTCAGGAGCGCGAGTTTGAGCGCGTTGGGGGTACCTCTCCGATTTCGGTGGATGTTCGAGTCCTGGCCGCCACCAACAGGGATTTAGGCGACGCGGTGGCCGCAGGATCGTTTCGCCAGGACCTTTTCTACAGGCTAAATGTTGTTCCGCTCCGTGTTCCGCCGCTCCGCGAGCGGGCCGATGACATTCCCCTGCTTGTCGAGTACTTGATCGAGCGCTACTCCAAAAGGGCTGGCAGGAAAATGCGGAACATTTCAACCAAGACCTTACAGTTGCTTCAGGCTTACGAGTGGCCAGGTAATGTTCGGGAGTTACAAAACGTCGTTGAGCGTGCAATTGTGTTGTGCGACGGCGACACATTCTCCCTGGACGAAACGTGGCTGGCGAGCGGTGCTTCTGTCGAATCGTCTCGGCTGAAAATCCCCCTCAAGGGTCTTGGCCGTCTGGACGGCAACGAGGAAAAGGAGATGATCGAAGCTGCGCTGGCGGAAAGTGAGGGCAGAATCTCTGGCTCGTCGGGCGCTGCGGCCAAACTCCGCATTCCGCGCCAGACGCTTGAAGCCAGGATCGCACGCTTAGGCATCGACAAGTACCGCTTCAAGTCCAGGTAGACCACTGCACGATCGCACACCGGAAGATCAACCCGATCAACTCATCCACAGAGAATACCCACTTCGTTAGAAAGCCGAAAATCGGCAATTGCCCGGATTGGGCACTGCCCTGAGACGGCACCGCTATTGGAATCTGTCACTTTCATGTGGAAGAACGCTTGCACATATTGACCGTGGGCGTGCGGCATGACATTGAGGATCGAAACCATGTCGGATGGGGCAACCACGACAATTCGACTGATCGGCGAAGTCAATTCAGAGCATCTCACAGGGTTGACCGAACAGATCAGGAGCATTGGATCCAGAACTGTGCTGGATCTCGATGAAGTGACTCTTGTCGATGTCGAGGTTGTGCGATTTCTCGGACGCTGCGAATCCGAGGGGATCGAATCGATTAACTGTGCTCCCTATGTACGGGAGTGGATGATCCGCGAACAACCAGAGAAAGGCGAAGAGTAGAAAACTGCGGCAGTCAAGTTGGAGTGTCAGAAGAAGTATCGAAGCTCGAAAGGAGAACTCAATGCCATATATCGACGTGGGTCGTGAGAATTCCGGCGACATCAACATCTATTATGACGACTGGGGTTCAGGCCAGCCTGTTGTTTTCAGTCATGGCTGGCCGTTAAGTGCGGACGCATTTGAGGACCAAATGTTCTTCCTGGCCTCGCGCGGTTACCGATGCATTGCCCATGACCGCCGCGGCCATGGCCGATCAAGCCAGCCTTGGAGCGGAAATGACATGGACACTTATGCCGACGATCTCGCGGCACTTGTAGAGAAGCTGGATCTGAAAAACGTCATCCATGTCGGTCATTCCACGGGTGGCGGCGAAGTCGCTCGCTACATCGGTCGGCACGGCACTAAGCGTGTTGCCAAAGCCGTACTGATCGGGGCAGTGCCGCCACTCATGTTGAAGACTTCTTCCAATCAAGGTGGTTTGTCCATTGAAGTGTTCGATCAGATCCGGGCAGGGGTCCTCGCCGACCGTTCGCAATTCTTCAAGGAACTCTCAATGCCTTTCTATGGCTTCAACAGGGCGGGGGCGCGGATTTCAGAAGGAGTACGCGAATCGTTCTGGCTGCAAGGGATGATGGCTGGCATGCCGGCGTCCTACTTTTGCATCAAGGCGTTTTCAGAGACGGACTTGACGGAGGACCTCAAGAAATTCGATGTCCCGACGTTCATCATGCATGGCGATGACGATCAAATCGTGCCGATCGGCGCCTCTGCGTTGCTTTCGTCAAAGATGGTCAGGGGGGCGACTTTGAAGGTCTACCCGGGGCTGTCGCACGGCATGTGCACAATTAATAAGGATCAGATCAACACCGATCTGTTTGCCTTTATCAAATCGTAGACTTTTCGACTAAGGAGACGGCTATGGCGCAATCGCAAGTTAACAACATGAGCGAAGAGAAATTCAAAGGGGTAGGTGGTCTCAACATTTTTTTCCGGTCGTGGCGCCCTATCGGGAAGGCTCGCGGCATCATGATTCTAATCCACGGATTCAATGCCCATAGCGGCTATATGGAGTGGCCGGGCGAACAATTTGCGGCCGACGGCTTTGCTGTATATGCCCTTGATCTGCGTGGCCGAGGGAAATCCGAAGGCGAACGCTTCTACGTTGAGGAGTTTTCGGACTACCTGGGTGACGTCGATAAACTCGTCGGGATCGCGAAATCTAAAAATCCCGGTCTGCCGATTTACGTGCTCGGACACAGTGCCGGAGGAGTTATTGCGTCGTCGTATGTTTTCGAACATCAGGACGAGATCGCTGGCCTGATCTGCGAGAGTTTCGCTTTCGACGTCGGATTGCCGAACGCCGTCGCGCTCATTTTAAAAGGCATCAGCCATCTGACGCCGCACTTGCATGTATTTGCGCTGAAAAATATAGATTTCTCACGCGACCCGCAGGCGGTTGAGAGAATGAACAACGACGCGCTCATTGCCAAGGAATCTCAACCTGCCGAAACGGCTGCCGAGATGCTAAAGGCGGCCGATCGGCTGAAAGAAAATATGCCAAAATTTACCGTGCCGGTTCTGATCATTCACGGAACGGCCGACAAGGCCACGAGACCCGCGGGCAGTCAATACTTTTACGACACGGCCGCTTCAACCGACAAGACACTGAAGCTCTATGAAAGGCACTTTCACGACCTTCTCAATGATGTCGATAAAGAGGTTGTGATGGCCGACATCAAGGGCTGGGTCAATAAGCGCATTCCCTCCGTCGTCTAGACGCAGACTCGACACGCGACTCTGCATCACGCGCAGTGATGGGCGGCACAGAGGAGGCCACCATGATCAACATGACGCTCGAACGATAAAAGGGCACACCGGACAGAAAATGAATCTGTTCAAGCAGATCTCGATTCTTGACAGGGTGTTGGATCGCCATGCGGCGGAACTAGGCGATGACTTTACCGCGTACCGGAATCATACCTATCGCGTCGTGAACCTATGCGTGGCCTTTTCGCCAAGCGGCGAGACACAATTGGAAAAAGTTGCTGTGGCTGCGGCGTTTCATGACCTGGGTATTTGGACGGACCATACGTTCGACTATCTCCCGCCGTCCGTCAGACTGGCCCGCGCTCACTTGATCGCCTCAGGTCAAGAGAGATGGACGTCCGAGATCACAGAAATGATCCTCAAGCACCACAAGGTTTCGCCGTATCGAGGCGACCCGTTGGTGGAGCAATTTCGGTGCGCGGACTGGGTGGATGTCTCAAAGGGACTTATTAGGTTCGGGCTCTCTCGTCAGCGCGTAAACGAGGTTCTGTCGATGTGGCCGGATGCCGGGTTTCATAAGCGACTCGTCCTGTTAGGGCTCCATCGCCTCCGGACACATCCCTGGAATCCTCTGCCAATGATCAGACTGTAAGCGGAGTTGCCCAGGCTAGTGAAAGGTTGAAAGGCTAAGAAGGGGAAGATCATGAAAAACGCCGTGAACTCGGGAACGACAGGAATTGCTGCGGCGGCGGAAACGCTGTTTCTGGAAGCACGCGGCCGCAGAATTGCCTACCGCACCATGGGAGATGGAACCCCCATAATCCTCGCGAATCGCTTTCGTGGTGTACTGGACGATTGGGATCCGGCATTCCTTGATCGCCTGGCCGAAACCTTTCAGGTCATTATCTTTGACTACAGCGGTTTTGGTCTGTCCAGCGGCGGACCAAACAGCGACGTGCTCCAGTTCGCCAACGATGTCAAGGATCTCTCCGACACGTTGAACCTCCGGAAGATCATTGCGGGCGGCTGGTCGTTTGGCGGCTTCGTGGCGCAGATTGTAACAACCGAGTTCCCTGACCTCGTATCGCATACCGTCCTGATTGGCACAAACCCGCCCGGGAAGAATGATCGTCCAATCGATCCGTTGTTCCTTGAGACCGCGTGGAAACCCGTGAATAGTTTTGAGGATGAAGTGATCCTCTTCTTCGAACCAGCTTCTGAAGCCAGCCGGCTCGCGGCCCGGCGGAGCCACGAGAGAATTGCGGCGAGAACCGCGGATCGCAGTGTTCCGATTCCCCCGAGTCTGTGGGAATCGTACACGAAAGGAACCGCTGACTTCGCCGCGGATAGATACAAGGCTAGGGAGAAGCTCGCAACGATGAAGACTCCGATCCTTGTGATTTCCGGTGATCACGAAATCTGCTTTCCGGTGGAGAACTGGTTTTCGCTGACGGGATTACTGCCGACAACGCAGCTGATCGTCATTCCCAGGGCAGGACACGGTCCTCACCATCAGCATCCGGAGATGATTGCCAGGTACATCGCAGACTTTGTCCGATCGACTTCCAGTGAGAAGGAACCATGAACGAAACCGAAACGGGCCAAAAGGGTCTGCTCTTTGTCGATCCTTACAACGATTTCCTTTCCGAGGGTGGCAAGCTTTGGCCGCTGGTTGAAGGCCTCGCCACGGAAGTCGGACTGCTGCACAATCTAAGCAGAGTTACCACGGCGGTTCGGAATGCCGGCATCCAGATCTTCATCGTGCCGCATCGCCGATGGGAACCCGGGGATTTTGAAAGCTGGGATCATCCGACGCCTTATCAGAAGGCCTCGGCTGAGGCCCAGACGTTCGCGAAAGGTTCGTGGGGTGGCGAGTGGCACGCCGAATTCGCCCCGCAACCTGGTGACATCGTCATCAAGGAGCATTGGGGAGGGAGCGGATTCGCGAACACGGACCTTGACTTCCTACTGAAGCAGAAGGGAATCACTCATGTGATCGTGATTGGTCTCCTCGCAAACACGTGCATCGAAACCACTGCTCGTTTTGCGTCGGAGCTTGGCTATCACGTCACTCTGGTGAAAGACGCAACTGCGGCATTCAGCCGGGAAATGATGCACTCGGCTCATGTGCTGAATGGACCGACTTTCGCGCATGCGATCCTCACAACAGATGAGCTTCTGGACTCGCTCTCGCAGAACAAAGCCCCAAGCTAAAGGAGTAAAACATGAATCCAACGCAGAACGATCTTTCAGAAGCGACACGCAGCAAAGTCATCGAACTATGCAATGACCGGCTCGCTGATGCAGTCGATTTGCAAACGCAATGCAAGTACGCCCACTGGAACGTGAAAGGCCCCAATTTCATTGCTCTCCATGAACTCTTTGACAAGGTGAACGAAGACGTCGAGGAGTATGTCGATCTCATCGCGGAACGTGCCGTGCAACTGGGCGGCGTGGCCGAAGGCACCGCTCGAATGGCAGTGAAACGGTCGAACCTGACCGAATATGCAGTCTCTAATCCCAGCGGCCACGATCATGTTGCGGCTCTCTCTTCGGCCCTCGCTTCCTTTGGCAAGCTTGCCCGCCGCGCAATCGACACAAGCAACGAATTGAATGACGCCGACACCGCAGACATTTTCACTGAGATTTCTCGGGGAATCGACAAGTGGTTATGGATGGTGGAGGCTCATTTGCAAGCAGGCGACTAGGAGTCCTGGGCTGATCATCGAAAAGTATGCGTTCGATGGGCGGAAAGGTTCCAAGCGTGTACGGTCCATCAGCCGACGGATCTAGCCACCGGTGCGGGTATGAACAAACCCATTCGAATTCTCTTGCAGACGACTATTCCGCCAACGGAAAACGATTGGACAATCGAGCGCTTTTCCCTGTTGCGCGAATGTCTCAGCTCGCTCAGGGGCGCCAACGGCGATCTGTTTGTTGACGTGATGGCACGTAATCGGGAGGAAAATGCCGCGGGCGACGATACAGTCTTGAGTCAATTAGACCTTCAAGACCTCGATGAATTGTTCCTCTTCGCAGTGGATGCTGGTAACGGCCTCTCCAAACGGGACTGTGAGGGTATCACTCGGTTTCGAAAACGTGGTGGTGGAATCCTTGCGACGCGCGATCATCAAGATCTGGGCTCATCCATCTGCACCATTGGCGGCGTCGGCGCAGCGCATTTCTTCCACTCGTCACACTTAGACCCCGATCAATCTCAACGCACGCCTGACGATGAAGACACGGCTACAATCTCCTGGCCGAATTACCATTCGGGTAGTAATGGGGATTATCAGCGAGTCACTGTGGTCGAACCTGTTCATGAGTTGATGCGCAATCCCGCCTCTTCTTCCGGGTTGATTGAATTCTTCCCGGCACATCCACATGAAGGTGGCGTTGGAGCACCCGAATCTGAACGGGATGCTCGAGTCATTGCGACCGGCAAGAGTCAGGTAACGGGTCGTGCGTTTAACCTGGTGGTGGCTTTTGAGAGAAGGCGGGACGACCATGGGAACAACCTGGGCCGGGCTGTAGCTGAATCAAGCTTTCACCACTTCGTGGACTATAACTGGGATATCGATCGTGGCTGCCCCAGTTTCGTGGCTGAGCCACCGGGCGGTGGCATAAAACGCGAGCCAAACAAGTTAGAGCACATCCGGAGGTACGTCAGAAACTTGGCTCTTTGGCTTGCCCCCAGTCAACCCTGACCAAAAGGAAACCCTGTTTTGGAGGATCGCGCAGCTCGAGTGCTTGGTCGCGAATCGCTGGGGGCCAGGATCGCGTCGGCATCGACCGCGACGCGATCCTGATCAGGTCTTGCAATAATGTAAAGTTTCGGCACGGAACTTTCATGCGCGACATCCGTCATCGGTTCCCCTTTTAAGTCCAATTTGAACACCCGCCGGTTTGCAGGAACGCTACCGGCGTTATGCGACCACCCTCGCCGCGATGCGACTCGCTAAGATTCTAAAGCCGTCCGAAAACGCAAGGCACGCGCTGTTTGATCTGGTCAGTGCGTGTCCACTGCAGCGGGTGGTTATCCGCCCGCGGACCATCGCAGCTTAGAACCACGGTTCAAGATCGAGAATCGTCGCATCCATCGATTTGGCCGCCCGTGTTGGGTCAAAATATTCCCGAAGGTATGCGATCTTATCGCCAGCGGCACGCAGGAACACGACGTACTCTTGGCGGTAAATGCGCCCGGTGGGCTTGATCAAAGCTTCGGCCTTGACTTGCGCCACGGCGGCTTGGGGGTCTGTAAATGCATAGACCTTTGGATCGATGAAGCGGAAGTTTTCGACTGTCTCCAGGAACCATCTAACGTGATGAAGCACCTCGTCGCGTCCCGAGAGCTTTGCCGGATGGCCGATGGCAGGTGCGTAAGCTAGTTCCCACACGATGTTGTCGGCGATTAGCGTTTGCCACTGCTGGGGATCGTCGACCAGTGTCTGAATGTGTCGTTGCAAGAGTTCAGCCGCGATACTCATCAGAATCCTCATGAGCGAGATGCCGATTGTCACGAGCGGCTAACTGGTGCGGGGACTGGAGGAACTCGTATCCGAGCACCTTCTCGATAGAGATCGGCAACGATCGGACCCGCATTCCCGTCGCGTGATAGACCGCATTTGCGATCGCCGCCGTCATTCCGGTGATGGCGAGCTCCCCGATCCCCTTTGTTCCGAGCGGTGTCATCGAATCAGGTTGTCCGACGAACAGCACGTCGACATTGCGCACGTCGGCGTTGACCGCGACGACGTACTCGGCCAGCGACGTGGTCACCAGACGGCCGGTACGGTCCGACACAGTTTCCTCCAGCAGCGCCATCCCGATTCCCATGGCAATACCCCCGATGATCTGACTGCGAGCCGTCTTCGGGTTGAGAATCCTGCCGCCATCGATGGCCGACACGACTCGAGTGACGCGCACCGTGCCGAGATCCGGATCGACGTGGACCTCGACGAAGTGCGCGGCGTATCCACTGGCGTGCGCGCGCGCACCGGTTGATGGCGCTGTGAAGGGGACGAATCGACCTTCGCGAGCAATCATCGTCGCCGCTGACGTCTCACCCGGCGGCGCGCTCTCCGCTTCAATCGTCATCTCGTCCAGACCGTGGCGCGTGAGTATCGCGGCGTAGGTTTCGAAGCGCACCGGATCTTCGGTGATCTGGATGCCTCCATCGCGAACGGTGATGCCTTCCAATCGGCATCCTTTAACCGGAGACGCCCCGTCGTCATTAACGAGATTCACGAATGCGCGGACGAGATCGACGCACGCCGCCTGGACGGCGTTGCCGAGTGCGCCGGTCAACCCGGATCCACCCTCCTGCGGGGCCCTCGGCATGGCGCTGTCACCCAGACTGAACCGCACGCGCTCGATGGGCACGCCAAGGCAATCCGCCGCGAGCATCGTCATTACGGTGTAGGGGCCGCACCCGATATCGGTCGCGCCGCTGCGCACGAACGCCGTTCCATCTCGCCGGATCGATGCGATGGCTTTGCATGGGGGCTGATACGCGCCCAGTGCCCCTCGTGCCATGCCGTATCCGACGAGGTGTCGACCGTCCCGCATCGACCGCGGCTCTGAGCTGCGCGCCGACCATCCGAAGCGCTCGGCGCCCTGTCGATAGCAGTCGAGGAGTGCGTTGCTCGACCAGGGCAGGCCAGTGCCGGGATGCACGTGCGCGTGATTCTTCAACCGCAACTCCATGGGATCGATGGCCACCGCGTAAGAGAGCTCGTCCATGGCCGATTCCGTGGCGAACGAGCCTTCGGCTTCTCCGGGTGCACGCATCCAGCCAGGTATGGGGATGCTCTGGCGAACCTGGGTTGCGTGAGTCGACACATGTGGACACGCGTACGCATGGGGCGTCCCGTACGTGATCAGATTGACCAACTCGTCTGCCATGCCGATCGACGAGGTCGAGACATGTTCGATGGCAGTGAGCTGTCCGTCTCGGCTCGCCCCGATGGACAACTGCTGAATCGTGTTTGGCCGATGGCCGACCGTGGTGAACATCTGGGCCCGGGTCAGCACCAGCTTCACAGGCCGCCTCGTGACCCGCGCGGCCAGCGCCGCGAGCGTCACATGCGGCCAGGCCCGCAACCCTGCGCCGAACGCACCACCCACGAACGGCACCAGCACGCGCACGCCGGTTGGATCGATGCCGAACGCGGCCGCCAGCATGTCGCGCACGGCATGTGGATGTTGCGTCGTATCGTGGACGGTGAGCGCGTCGCCGTCCCATGCCGCGACGGTGGCGAACAGGCCGATCGGGTTATTGGTGTTGTCGGTGGTTGTGTAGGTCTGCCTGACTTGTACGTCGGCTGCCGCCAGCGCGCTGGGGACGTCCCCACGCTTGTAATCGGGCGTCCATGAATGGGAGACCCGCGATGCTCGCGGGTCGTCGAACGAAAGCACCGGCGTGTGGCGCTCATACGTGACCTCGACCAGCGCCGCCGCCGCGTTCGCTTCTTCCCTCGTCTCGGCGACGACCATCGCGACGTGCTGGCCGTAATGCAGCACGGCGTCGCTTTGGAACGGCGGCAAGGGCTGCGGACCGATCGGGTCTCCCATTCTCAGAGTGACTGGCGCAGGCGCTAACGCGGGCGCATTGAGGTGCGTGATGACCGCCAGCACGCCAGGTGCTCGCTCGGCGGCATCGACCGCGATGTGGAGGATTCGCCCGCTAGTCACGGTGCTCCCCACCAGAACGGCGTAGGCGAGGCCGGGAAGGGTCACATCGATCGGATAGGTGGCGGCACCCATCACCTTGAGCCGGCCGTCAACGCGATCAAGGGGAGTGCCGACGACACCAACGGTAGTTGTTGTCCTCATATGTTCGCCTCTCTCGCGGTGGCAAACGCGCGCACAATCGTGCGCCTGGCCAATTCGATCTTGAAGTAGTTGTGCTCTCGTGCGCTGGCTCCAGCCAACGCGATCTCGGCGGCATCGCGAAACGTGTCGTCACTCGCCCTGCGGCCGGTCAGCATCTGCTCGGCCTCAATCGCGCGCCAAGGCGTCGTCGCAATCCCGCCCAGGCCCAGCCTTGCTGCTCGAATCGTCTCGCCTTCGAGGTCGAGGACGACGGCCGCTGATGTCAACGCGAACTCGTAGCTGGCACGGTCCCTGACCTTGAGATAGTGCGAGCGCCGGGCCGCCGGCAGGTGAGGAATGACGATGTGGGTGATCAGTTCGCCGTGCTCCAGCGCAACTTCGACGTGCGGAGTGTCGCCAGGAACAAGGTGGAAATCGCGAAACGGAATCGAACGCGCGGCGCCATCGGCCCGCACCGTGTGAACGTCGGCATCGAGAACAGCCAGCGCCACGCACATGTCCGATGGATGCGTGGCAATACAGTGTTCGCTGACGCCCAGTACGGCGTGTCCGCGATTGAAGCCGTCGAGCGCATCGCAACCGGACCCGGGCTGTCTTCGGTTGCACAACGCGTGAACATCTCTGAAATACGGGCAGCGCGTTCGCTGCAGGATGTTGCCGGCAACGGTCGCCATGTTGCGAATCTGTGTGGTGGCGCCCGCGAGGATCGCTTCCGACAGCACCGGGAAGCGGTCGCGCACGACAGGGTGCCACGCCAGTTGACTGTTGGTGACGGCCGCGCCGACAGCGATCGCGTCATCCGACACGTCGATACTGGACAGCCCCAGAGGCCGGACATCGATAACGGTGTCTGGCGTAAGCACGTCGACTTTCATCAGATCGACAAGCGTCGTTCCACCAGCAAGAAACATTGCGCCAGGGCGGCCGGCCGCGGCGCTCGCCGCATCCGTCGCGCGCGCCAACCGTTCAAAGGTGAAGGCCCTCATGCCCGCACCTCATTCGCGAGCACCTGCCTGACGGCGGCAACGATGTTCGGATAGGCTGCGCAGCGGCACAAATTGCCGCTCATCCGCTCGCGGATCTCCTCGTCGGTCAATGTCGCGCCGTTGACCGTTTGTCGAACGTCCGGCGTGACGTGACTGGGCACGCCAGCATGCACCTCCTGAACGGCGCAGACGGCCGAGAGGATCTGCCCAGGCGTGCAGTAGCCGCACTGAAATCCATCGCAGTGCAGGAAGGCGGCTTGCATCGGGTGCAACTCGTCGCCTGTGGCGAGGCCTTCAATCGTGACGATGTGCTGGCCCTCGCACGCCGCCGCAAGCGTCAGACAGGACAAGACACGCTGGCCTTCGATGATCACCGTGCACGCGCCGCACGCACCCTGATCGCACCCCTTCTTCGTGCCAGTGAGACCTAGCACGTCGCGGAGAGCGTCGAGCAGCGTCAGACGCGAATCCAGCGAGAGTTCGTGGGTCGTGTTGTTAACACGGAGAGTTGTTCTCACGCCTGCCACCTCTTTCGAGTTGATGATGTGGACCGCTCTTCTACGCAGCCTTGTTTGCCACGAGTAGCTCCAGAAGCGCCTTGGCCGCGGCTGTTGACGATGCAGGATTCTGTCCCGTTACGAGGCGGCCATCGACGATCACAAAGCTTTCCCAGTCGGCCGCCTTCTCATAGAGGCCGCCGAGTCTCTTCAGTTCATCCTCAACAAGGAAGGGGACGACATTGGTCAGGTGAACTGCTTCCTCCTCGCTGTTAGTGAAACCAGTGACACGCTTGCCCTTTACGATCGAAACGCCGTTGTACATCACCCGATGGAGCGCGGCTGGCGCATGGCAGACCGCTGCGACCGGCTTGCTGGAATTGTAGAAAGACTCGATCAAGGCAATGGAATCGGGATCGTCGACGAGGTCCCACATCGGACCGTGGCCGCCCGGGTAGAATATGGCGTTGAAATCCTCCGAACTCATATTGGACAGCTTGAGTGTGTGGGAAAGCGCCTTTTGCGCCTCGGGGTCCTGCTTGAACCGTGTCATCGCGGGAGTCTGATTCTCCGGCAAATCGCTCTTCGGATCGATCGGGGGTTGACCCCCTTTCGGCGAGGCCAGTGTCACCTGCACACCAGCATCTTGGAATACGTAGTAGGGCGCCGCGAATTCCTCCAGCCAGAAGCCAGTCTTGCGGCCAGTGTTGCCGAGTTGATCATGGGATGTAAGCACCATGAGCATTCTCATTGTCCGATCTCCTTTGCCTTCGCAACCGAATGCCTACGCCAGCAATTGTGGGGCCGCACGCAATTCGTTTTGGGGACGAAGAACTGCTTGTCTTTTCAGGTAAAAATACCAGACATTTCAACAATGGTCGGACTCAATTCAGTACGTTCTTTAAAAGCGTAGGAAACAGGTGTCGCATCCACAAACGGGACAAGTACGACCGTACGAACAAACATTACGGAATGCCTCAGATCGATCTAGTGAGTGAATGTTCGTTTTCACGAAAGATGTGCTGGGAGTCTCCATTTTTCAAGGACGGATGCAATGATGATGGTTCAAGGGACGGAGCGCGTCCGCGTAACCGCCATCTCTGTATCCGTCCTTGATTGCTTGGTGGAGGCCAGAATCGTATCGAACGCGAGACGAGTTATGGCCTCCATCCTCAAATCCTCTGAGCCTATTAAGCCGCTACTGCCACGCCCTTTGCTGCCTGCTCGATGAGAGAAGCGACAGCCTGTGGCTGCGACACATACACAGAGTGGCTGCCTTTGACCTCGACCACGGTTGAGCCGGCACGTTTCGACATCGCACGTTGGGCGTCGGGCGGAATCATCCTGTCTTCGGTGGATACCAGATACCAACTGGGCTTCGTCTTCCATGCCGGCTGGCTAATAGCGCCGCTTAGAGCCTCGACGCCCCACGGCACCTGCGAGTCGGCCATGAACTCGGCAAGATCCGGACTGACATCCGCTGCGAATGCCGCCGCGAATTTTGCCTTATCGAGGAACAGATACCCATCCTGCGGCGGAAGTATTGGTGGGACAGGTGCGCCAGGGGGTGGATCCTTGATCAGGGCTGACACCGACTCTCCCTTGTCCGGAGCAAACGCAGCGATGTAGACAAGGCCGGCTACTTTGGGGTCGTTGCCGGCCTCAGTGATGACGACGCCACCATAGGAGTGACCAACGAGAATGGCAGGTCCATTCTGGGTTGCAAGCGCCCGCTTTGTTACGGCCACGTCATCTGCCAACGAGAAGGCCGGATTCTGGACAATCGTGACAGCATACCCGCTTTTCTTTAAAGCCTTGTAGACGCCTTGCCAGCCGGAGCCGTCTACAAACCCACCGTGGACCAGAACAACATTTTTCACAACTGCCGATTGCATTGCGATCTCCTTTCTAAAGTTCGAGAATACGTCTCGTATTGCAATTCACCCGCCAGCCTAAGTCCTTGACGCTGCGACACCGAGGTCGCGTGCTTTAGCGATGCCTCGTGAAATCTCGCGAAATTTCGCTAGATTGAGATCACCAACTCGCAAAAGGGCGTCAATCATTGTTTTCCGGTAAAATTCCACAACTGTGATTCATACCGATGAGGCGGTTTGCGGTGAATTACTCAGCTGACGAAAGTTTTCGCCAGATTGTCGATACTATTCCCGGCTTCGTTGCCGTCATGACGGCGGACGGTGGGGTCGAGTACCTCAGCGGACAAGTTCTGGATTACTTCGGCAGAACCCTTGAGGAGTTGAAGCAATGGGGCACGACGGACGCCGTTCACCCGGACGATCTCCCTCATGTGATTGCCGCGTGGCGAAGTTCGATCGAGGCCGGAACGCCCTATGAAATTGAGCACCGTTTGCGCCGGGCGGACGGCATTTATCGTTGGTTCCAATCACGCGCGCTCCCGCTTCGCGACGCTGAGGGACGGATTATCCGCTGGTACAACCTGCTCACGGACATTGACGACCGGAAGCACGTCGAGGACGCCTTTCGCAAGAGCGAGGAGAGGTGGCGGGCAGTATTTGAGAATTCGGCCATCGGTGTTGCTCTCACAGACATGAACGGCCGCTTTATAGCCACCAACTCTGCGTATCAGAAAATGTTGGGTTACACCGACGAGGAAATCGGCGAAATAAGCTTTCTGGAACTCACCCACCAGGACTACCGCGAATCTAATTGGCAGCTTGTGAGCGAGTTGTTCGAAGGAAAGCGAACACAGTTTCAGATCGAGAAACAGTACCGACGCAAGGACGGCCGCTTCATTTGGGTAAGCAACAACGTCTCCCTCGTTCCGGGCACCAAGAGCATGCCTCGGTTCATAATGGCCCTCTCCGAAGACATCACAGAGCGGAAGCAAACAGAAGAGAAGCTGCGGCGAAGCCAGGCTGACTTGCTTGAAGCTTTTGAAGAGATCAAGCGATTGAAGGACCGCCTGCAAGACGAGAATCTGATATTGCGGGAAGAGATCGATCAGGCGTTTATGGTTGACGACATCGTAGGTTCTTCACCCGTTTTGCAATCCGTATTCTCGAGCATCGTGAAAGTGGCGCCGACGGATACTACAATTTTGATTTCGGGCGAGACCGGCACGGGGAAAGAACTGATCGCGCGGGCGATCCATAAACGTTCACGACGCTCCGATCAGGCATTTGTCGGTATCAATTGCGCAGCAATTCCTCCTTCCCTTATCGCTTCGGAGCTCTTTGGTCATGAGAAAGGCGCATTCACGGGAGCAGTGCAGCAACGCCGCGGCCGTTTTGAACTGGCGCATTCGGGGACGATCTTTCTCGATGAGATCGGCGAGGTTCCCGTTGAGACGCAACTCGCGCTGCTGAGAGTGCTCCAGGAGCGTCAATTCGAACGAGTAGGAGGTAGTCGAGCCATCCCAGTCGACGTTCGGATCATTGCCGCAACAAATCGTGACTTGTCGTTGGCAATTGCCGCGGGAACATTCCGATCGGATCTGTTCTACAGGTTAAATGTTTTTCCCATTCAGGTGCCGCCTCTGCGAAAACGCACAGAAGACATTCCGCTCTTAGTCGAGTACTTCGTCAAGAAGTTTGCCGAGAAGATGGCGAAGCGCATCACGCAGATCGAGAAACGCACATTGGAACTATGCCAGGCATACTCTTGGCAGGGTAACGTTCGGGAACTGCAGAATATCGTCGAGCGGTCGATGATTTTGTGTACGGGTGACACGTTCTCGATTGACGAGGCTTGGCTATCGATTGAGCAGCCGAGCAGGGTGGATACGTCCGGTCCGCTGACACAGACCCTTCAAGAGCAGGAAAAGGAAATGATCGAAGCCGCTCTCGCCGAGACTAGAGGTAAAGTTGCTGGCGCGAAGGGGGCTGCGGCTAAACTTGGAATTCCCGCTTCGACGCTGGAATCCAAAATCAAGCAGTTGAAAATAAAGAAGCAGAACTTTTGACCTACAAGAGATGGGAATGGCAACGAACGCTCCTGCACCTACGTACTGATTACCGGTGGCTCGCGAAGCCATGAAAACCTTGGTCAGTAAGCAAGACCCGAGCCAAAAAACTGCTTATCCATCGCTTTACGAAAACTTTCGTCCCCTAATTGCAGACGCGTGGCGTAAGTTGCTTTTGCGTCTGCGCCAGCCACATAGCGGAGTTGGTCCTTTCCGTCGGTCGCGGCTTCGTATGCGACCCCAGCTATTTCGTCAGGAGACGAATACGTCTCCATCTGTTTAGGATCGGTGATTACCGCCATAACCCGATCAACCAATTTGTCATACGCAGGATGTCGACCTGTATCGAACGAGCGGGTGAAGAAGTCCGTCTTCATTCCGCCTGGCTCTAGGATTTTCATACGTATTCCAAATTGATTCAGCTCGAAGGCCATGCTTTCGCTCCAGCCTTCCAATGCCCATTTCGTGGCATGGTATATCGAGTTGAACGGTACTGTTATCAATCCACCGATGGACGTGGTGTTAATAAACAGTCCGGATCTCTTTTCTCTAAAGTGTGGAATAAAGGCTTTCGTGGTTCGGATCGTCCCCATCAGGTTTGTGTTGACCATGCGAATGATCTGTTCGTCCGCGAGACCTTCCAGTGGTCCCGCCAGGCCATAGCCTGCATTATTGAAAACAACATCGATGCCGTGAATGGCCACCGCTTGTTCTGCCGCGGTTTTGATCTGCTGTGGGTTGGTGATGTCCAATGACATCAACGTAACGCCCGAGATGTTTTTAAGCTCCGCATCCCTTTCTGGATTTCGCATGGTGGCGATCACTTTCCATCCCCTTGACGCGAACAGTTTGGCGGTGGCTCTTCCCAGTCCTGATGAAGTACCCGTAATGAAAATGCTCTTTCCCGTTTGATCGTTCATAGCGTCATCCCTCCATCCACCGGCACAACAGCACCTGTCACGTAGGAGGCCGCATCCGAACATAGCCATGTCGCAGTGGCAGCTACCTCCTCGGCCTTCGCGATTCGCCCCATCGGCGTCTGTTTCTCGTAGTCGGCCCTCGAAGTCGGCGTACTGTTGACAACATTGCTGAATAGCGGCGTTTCGATTGAGCCTGGCGCGATCGCGTTCACGCGAACGGCATGGGCGGCGAATTCCCTTGCAGCCACTTTCGTGATGCCCACCACGCCCCATTTGCTAGCGGAATAGACCGGATAGCCCTCAAATACCTGCAGAGCGGCGACGGACGTCATGTTGACGATTGCTCCGCCGCGACCGTTCTTCAGCATGGCCGGTATCTGATACTTCATACCCAACCATGTCCCAGTCAGATTTACGTTTATCACGCGCTGCCAGGACTCCAGAGTGCAGTCCACAGTGTTGCCGGTCCACGGCGACACTCCCGCATTGTTCACGGCAAAATCGAGCCGCCCAAATTCCCTCAAAGCCATCGAGACGGTTTCTTGCGCGACGCTTTCGTTCGAGACATCGCCGATGACCATGGCGGCTTTTCCGCCGGAATTCTCGATGAGTGCCAGCGTCTGCATAAGTGGCTCCCGGCTTTGCCCGCAGATGACAATACTCGCTCCCAGCGCAGAGAAAGCGATTGCAGTGGCTTGGCCGATGCCCTTTCCGGCTCCCGTGACAATCGCTACGCGATCGGAGAAGAATTGCGTGTGCATTAATCAAGATTACGGCCAACGAGGAGGCGGGTAATGGTACAAACTTGCTCAATCGTAGCTGTTAGGTCCGAAGCGAATACTTGGCTGGCGTGGTGCCGATTAATCTACGAAACACGCGTATGAAGTGAGGCTGGTCATGAAAACCCGACTCGACGGCGATTTGGGCCAATGGAAGTTTCCCAGCTTTTATCAGAGTGAGAGACTTCTGAATGCGTTGCCGCAAAACATACTGGTGCGGCGGTATGCCGACCGTTGCCCGAAACAACCGCGCAAAATGGAAAGGGGTCACGCGCGCTAGCTCCGACAGCGTGAGCAGCGAAACGTTCTGATCCAAGTGCGCCTGGATAAAATCGACAACCCCGCGCAGTTGAAACGAATTTAGCTTGCCACATGGAACCGGAACCTTCGGTTTGGCGATGGCGTAATTGGAGAGCAAATGCAGCGTGAGTCCAATCGTCAACGTTTCCGCGTACAGCGAACCGTTGGAGGAATCGGCTTGGAGTTCCGAACGAAACGCCTCAGCGTAACGGGCAATCGTCGCGTCGGAAGCTGAACGCTGCGTCGCAAATTCAATACGATCGGGAGGAAGTCCGCTCCGTGCGACATCCGCAACAAATTGCCGGTCAAGAACCAAGGACACTTCGTCGAACGTTTGCAGCCATCGCGGCGTGTTGAGATCACCGTGTGTTAACAAATGAAATTGACCAGGGTCCATCTGACCCTCACGCCGCCTGCCGCGATCCTTCCAGCCGAATGAGATGGGGCGGTCACCGGTACTGACGGCAAGTCCATGGCCATCGACATAATGCTCCGGCATTTCCTGCGGCTTAAGGCGATGCCACTCGACAACGATGCCGCGCCATCCGAACGGCACACTGCTCAGTAACGGCAGCTCGTGAGGCAACCGTTTGCCGTTCGTGGCGTCGACCAACTTGATCGAGCTGGCGTGCAGTGTGTCCGCGTCCTGGATTGGGCCGTTCATTGGGGGCTCGGAAGCCCACTCTATCTTAGTCCTTCAAGCGTCGGCGACTTCTTTCACAGCGCGACCCTACACCTTCCGTGGGGCTTATTTCTCAGGCACTGATATCCAATCTCGCGATTTTACCTTCACGAAGAACGAAGCGAAAACGCGCTGATAAGGGACTGCCAGGAAAGTCGCCATCTCACGCTGAGGACTGTTTCGTGTTTCTCCAGCGAAAGATCAATCGGTGTGAGAGTAAACACGTACTTCTTGACTGTAGATGCAAGCCATTTCCTGATCGCCACAACGCCGCGATAATCCCGTCCCTCGTCGTGAACGATGGCATCCTCTGAGAACAGGCTTCCAAACCGGTCTGCATCTCGACTATTTGAGGCTTGTATGTATGCGTCGATGACGTCGGGTATCTTGGGTCGCATCAAGGGTCTCCTGTCGGACTCAAACTGTTGGCACCGTTCCGCCGTCGATGACGTATTCGCTTCCAGTGATGGACGATGCTCGGTCCGATGCGAGGAATGCGACCAATTCGGCAACCTCCTCCGGACGGTTTGGCCTGCCTAACGGAATACCGCCCAGAGAGTCCATGATCCGCTGCCTGGCGGCATCCTTGCTGATGCCCGAACGCCGGGCGATTTCGTTGACCATCCCTGCTGCGGCTTCAGTTTCTGTGTATCCAGGCGCGACGCTGTTTACACGGATCCCCTTGGCAGCAACTTCCTTGGACAGGCCCTTACTGTAGTTTGTCAGCGCGGCTTTTGCCGCCGCGTAGGCGAGTGTGGAATCAAATAACGGAAGTGTGCGCTGGATTGAAGAGATGTGAATGATCACGCCGGAACCTTGCTGCAACATCGATGGAAGGAAGCCGCGATCCAGTCGGACCGCGGCAAATAGGTTCACGTCGAATGCTCCTTGCCAATCGGCATCGGACAATACCAACGCTCCTCCTCCTGGCGCACCGGAACCGCCAGCGTTGTGGATTAGGATGTCCAGACCGCCGTCGAACTGATGCAGCACTTCTCGGACGACCTTATCCACACCGTCTCGTGTACTGATATCGGCCTGGACAAACAATTTCGCTGCATTGCCTTCTGGCAAGGGCGAGCGCGCCGTCGTACCGACCGTCGCTCCGCCGATTGCGAAACGACGGACGATCGCCTCGCCCACTCCCTTGCTTCCTCCCGTGATGAAGACGCGCTTCCCGGCAAATTCGGTTTCACTCATCTCGCAATCACTTTCGCGCTACCACGAAACGCTTCGTTCTTCATGCCACAAGCTCGGTCGGCCGGCTTTGGTGATACAAACTCAAATATCAGACTAAGATTACGAAATGACAAGAACGCACGATAAAGTAAGGTACACACCTAAAGGTGAGCCCTACACACCGATCAGCGCCGCTCAAGGTGTCGAGGATCGCTCAAAGTTCTGGAGGGTCGCTGGAAGCTGATCATTCTTTTTCATCTCTTCGGCGGCAAAGTGCTGCGCTTCTCCGACCTCGAACGGGCGATCCCGGCAATATCGCAAAAAATGCTTGTCCAACAACTTCGGCAAATGGAAGCTGATGACGTGGTTCGCCGCACTGTCTACCAGCAGGTTCCGCCGAAGGTGGAATATCGCTTAACGAAGTGGGGACAGGCTTTGTGCCCAGCGCTAGACGGCTTGCTGAAATGGGCGGAATTACGGGAGAAGATGTCCGAGAAAACTGAGAGGTCAGTTAGCGATCTGAAGGAGGCTGGCACGCGGAGTTAACACTCTTCGAACCAAAGGGAGGACTCAATGATTAGGTTGAAACTATCAGCGATCGTTTTTGTGCCGATGCTCTTGCTTGCTGTCGGTGGAGCGCAGAACACCAATCCGGGTCAGCGCCTGACTCCGTCGGAAATCGATTCCATCTCACCAACCGGGGCCGGGGCGGGAACTTCAGGAGTGGGCGGAATCCAGACTCGGGTATTGAAGGGCGATCCGAACAAGACCGGTTTATATACGATACAATTGACGGTTCCCGCCAATACCAAGATTGAAGCTCATACGCATCCGGATGATCGCGTGGCGACAGTGATTTCTGGAACGTGGCAAATCGGATATGGGACTGCATTCGACGAAAAGAAACTTAAAGCGCTCGTTCCCGGCAGTTTTTACACGGAGCCGCCAAACGTGGCCCATTTTGCCCGCACAGGAAATACGGCCGTCATGGTGCAGATAACGGGCTACGGACCGACAGGCACAACATATGTCGGTAGAGGCCAAGAAAAATGAAGAAACTGATCGTTATTCTCGTTTTAAGTTTCGCGGTGACGGCGTTGGCCCAACGCAACAACTACGAATCGCATACCGCGAATTTGAGCGCCGTCAAGATTCACTACCTGAAGGCTGGAACAGGAAAGAAGACGCTCGTACTGATTCATGGGTTCGGCGATACCTCGCACATGTGGATTCCGCTTTTCGACGAGTTCGGAAAGGATTTCACAATTATCGCGCCGGACATGCGCGGCCTCGGCGAGTCTTCACGTCCGACCGCGGGTTACGACAAAAAGACAATAGCTTCTGACATTCATGACCTGGTGAAGAGCCTCGGATTGGAGAAGATCAATCTTGTAGGTCACGATATTGGATTAATGGTGGCCTACGCGTACGCTGCACAATATCCGAATGACGTAGAAAAACTTGCGTTGCTCGAAGCGCCCATTCCGGGCATCGGTGAGATCTGGGAAAAGGTCTACACGACTCCGGCTCTCTGGCATTTTCACTTCGTCAACAGCCCAATTGCCCTCGAACTCGTCAAGGGTCGCGAACGCATCTTCCTCGAACACTTCTGGCAGACACTTTCGCCGCACCCGGAAACGTTCTCCGAAGCCGACCGCCGGCTTTATGCGAAATCGTATGCGCAGGAAGGCGCAATGCGCGCTGCATTTGAAATGTTCAAAGCATTCAATACTCAGGATGCGGCAGACAACCGAAAGTTTGCAGCCACAAAATTGCCGATGCCGGTGTTAACCATTGAGGGTGATAAAGCGATGGGTGGGGCGCTGGAAGTCCAGGCAAAACTTGTCGCGAATAACGTTATGTCAATCCTGTTGGCAGACACGGGGCACTGGCTGATGGAACAGCGGCCGAAGGAAACCAAAGCCGCGTTAAAGAAATTCTTCGTCAATTGATTCATGGCAGGCGGTCACGAATCCCGACAAGAGAACCACATGCATCGCCTTCCCGTCTTCGGCATAGACGGTACCTTCACGAGCACGTCGTTCCAGACGCCATCCGAGACTCTGGTCCACGACTCAATTGGACTTCTTATCGGTGACAAAGGCGGTGAAATTCAATGATGGTGCGCGTTTGTGATCATGCAGGCGCGCCACCACTCACAAGGAGGTGCTGGCCGCTGATGAAACCCGCAAGATCCCCAGCCAGATACTCGGCCGCGTTGGCGACATCTTCCAGTGTTCCGATACCCGCCATAGGTCGGAACGAGCGCACGAACTGCATCACTTCCTCGGGGCCCCCGTCGTTGAAAACGCCTGCCCTTCGATCGCAGTCGGCAGGATCGAATTGACCGTAACTCCGCGACTGCCGAGTTCCTTCGCCAACACCTCTCCTTTGCTCGCAAGATTCGTGGCTGATGTGCAGCTCTTGGCGGAAGTTCGGGCGCTTAACCGTTCTACGCCTGCAGGTCGTAGCGGTCTTACGTCTGATCGCCGTCGCAAGCATCCATCTTGGACGCGCATCACGGCGCGTGCGAGAATCTAAGTCCGTGGCAAACGACTTGGAAAACCGTCCAAACGCGCTCGAACAGGTGCACCTATCGGAGGTTAGACTCCGCCAAGTGATCGATGCGATACCGACGCTCGCCTGGTGCAATCTCGCAGACGGTACTAACGAGTTTCTCAATAAACGATGGCACGAATACACCGGCTTCTCGCCTGAAGAGTCGAGTGGCTGGGGCTGGCAGGCCGCGTTCCATCCCGATGACCTCCCGCCCCTGATGGAAAAGTGGCGACAGCTGTTGGTTTCAGGAGAACCAGGCGAGATCGACGCCCGACTTCGCCGACACGACGGAGTCTTTCGCTGGTTCCTCATTCGAGTGGAGCCATTTCGCGACGAAACGGGAAAGATCATCCGATGGTACGGAACCAGCACCGACATCGAAGCTCTGAAACAGACTCAGGAAAGACTCCGCGAGGATGAACGCGAACTTCGCCGGATCACAGATGCAATACCACAGACGATCGTGGTGCTGGACCCGAGCGGAGCGCCAATATACGCGAATCAGGCGACGCTGGATTACACCGGCCTCAACATTGAAGATGTGGTTGCTCCAGATTTTCGGGGACGAATCTTCCATCCGGACGACCTGGAGCGATTGCGAAGCGATCGAAAGGAGTCGCTTGAAGGGGGCCTTCCGTTCGAAGCCGAACAGCGCGCGCTTGGAAGGGATGGCCAATACCGTTGGTTCCTGATTCGGTACAACCCTTTCCGAAATGAGCAGGGACAGGTGACTCGCTGGTACGCAACCGGTACGGATATTCATGAACGCGTAAGAATGGAAGAAAGAACGCGCAACGAAAACCTTGCGTTGCGTGAGCAGATCGATCGGGATTCGATGTTCGAGGACATCGTCGGTGCGTCGGAGGCGCTTCGCAGAGTGCTTCGCCAGGTGACAAAGGTGGCGCCCGCCGATTCCACCGTTTTGCTTCTGGGCGAAACCGGCACGGGAAAAGAGCTGGTCGCCCGGGCGATTCATAAGCGATCGAATCGCGCAGAACGCGCCTTCATGGCTGTGAACTGCGCCGCAATCCCACCCTCTCTCATTGCTTCCGAACTCTTCGGGCACGAAAAGGGCGCCTTCACTGGCGCGACGCAACGACGCCTTGGTCGTTTTGAATCGGCGAACGGCGGTACGATCTTCCTGGACGAAATCGGCGACCTGCCCGCCGAGATTCAGATAGCTTTATTGCGAGTGCTGCAGGAACGGGAAATAGAACGCGTCGGCAGTAACCGTGCTATTTCCGTGGATGTGAGAGTGGTGGCGGCGACTCATCGCGATTTGAAAGCCCTCGTTGCCGACGGAACGTTTCGCGCCGATCTTTTGTATCGATTGAATGTCGTGCCCATCGACATGCCGTCGCTGCGCGACCGCGCGGATGACATTCCTCTACTGGCGGAGTACTTCATCGAGCGTTTCGCCAAGAGGCTGGGAAAGAAATTCAGACGAATCGATAGAAAAACGGTGAAGGTCTTTCAGACGTACGATTGGCCGGGAAACGTTCGCGAACTGCAGAACGTGATCGAGCGAGCCGTGATCCTGAACGAAGGCGATACTTTCTGTGTGGATGAAACATGGCTCAGCGCGCAAGCCCCAAGGTTCATCAGGCCAACAGTCGCTCTCAGTGGCGCGCTCCTCGGTCACGAAAAGGAAATGATTGAAGCCGCACTTGCACAAAGCCAGGGCCGCGTCTCCGGACCCGCGGGTGCGGCCGTGAAACTCGGACTCCCGTCGCAGACACTCGATTCGAAAATCAAGCGGCTAAAAATCAACAAATCCCGGTTCAAGGATCCCTCCGCGTTTTCCTGATTCGTCAGGAATTCCTCAAATATCGGGACGAGCGCCGACTTTAAGTCGTGCCGTCTCAACCTATTTGCATTGGTCCTTCGCCTGCAACTCCCGATCGGCACCTCGGAGCAATCATCCATTGACGCTGAGAATCGAACGCATTTCGGGCCGGCGCAGGACTCAGATTCGCTTAAGCGGGGAGTTTCGGGCGGGCCACATTGATCAGGTGAAGGCCGAACTCATAAGCGCCGGACCACCGGTCGTTCTGAATCTCGCGGAGGTGGGTCTTGTGGATGTCGAGTGCGTTCGCTTCCTGAACAAGTGTGCGGCGGAAGGAATCTCGATGCTCCACTGTTCTGCGTATATCAAGGAATGGATGCTTCGTGAACGAAATGACGAAGGATGAGTTGTTAAAGATCCACACGGATCGACTCCTGGGTGCACTCACAGCCCAGAACTACGCGGCACTGGAACCGTTGTATTCAGACGATTACATGCTGCGGCCAGATGGTTCGGTCCTGAAGAGGCAGGAGGTATTGCAAGACCTCCGGACCAATGGGCTGACGTTTCATTCGATCGATCTGCTGCAAAGCCTGGTCCGGATCTATGGCTCAACAGCCGTAGTGACGGGCAAAAGTAGAAGGGTTACATCACGGATGGCGCGGAGAATCGCGCACACTTTCGATTCATCGCCGTATACGCACGAGACCGAGAAGCGATCCGGCTCGCTCACTTTCAAAGTACCACTCTCTCTAAGTAAGCCCGCGGTATCTCTGTCGCGGAACATTGGAGACATAGTTATGGAAAAGATTTCGGGAAACGCACTTCTAGACTGGGACGTGTTCGTGACGCCAGGCCTACCCATTGTCGCTCGCGACCTGCCTCGCGGCGTAAGAGACGCAAATTTTCAGGCGATGGCGTCAACCCTCATCTATGGCAAGCGGGACGCCGTCCTGGTGGATACCTTTATGACGGTCAAGCAGGCCAATGCTCTGGCAGATTGGATTGCAGCAAAAGGTAAGAACCTGACAACCATCTACATTACCCACGGCCATGGAGACCACTGGTTTGGAACGGGCACTCTTCTTAAACGATTCCCAAATGCTAGCGCAGTCGCAACGCCCAATGTTGTGAAATACATGCGACAGCGTAGTTCCCCAGAGGTCCTCAACATCTGGAAGACGGCGTTTCCAAACCAGATTCCGGACAGGCTCATAATCGCGGAGGAGCTCAAGGGGAACGCAATTGATCTGGAAGGGCATGAATTAATCGCTGTGGAACTTGGTCATACCGACACTGAGTACACGACGTGTCTGAACGTCCCTTCTATCGGACTGGTAGTTGCCGGCGACGCTGCCTACAACGATGTCCACCTCTATCTTGCCGAGTCAAATGCCCAGACACGACGGAAGTGGATCTCTGCGCTCGACAAAATTGAGTCGCTCAACCCACGCGCAGTTGTCGCAACACACAAGCGACCTGAAAACGACGACAATCCCAGGATCATCGAAGAGACCCGGCAGTACATCCGCGATTTCGACCGCCTTGCGGGAACGACAACAACCGCGCAGGAGCTGTACGACAAGATGTTGGAGCTCTATCCGAGCCGGGTCAATCCTGGGTGGGCGCTCTGGAGTTCGGCACGTGCAGTCAAGTCATGAATCAGATGAGTTGCTAAAAGAGGGAGAGGCTCGGCTTCACCAACGGGCTCCGCGGAAAGAATCAGTTCGAGAGCACAGGAGAGCAATGAAATGTCAAACGTAATGCCCGCCAGCAACATAAGTAGTCCAACTCAATTCGTGGAGACGAAAAAGGGAAAATACGCATATCGCCGCTTTGGAAACGGCCCTGGCCTCCCCCTGCT
>Ga0137427_10000044_pt1 | contig 61229 bp, 44 predicted proteins | sample EasRivERMZT700_2_FD_102309 | JGI IMG/M metagenome (GOLD analysis project Ga0137427, IMG submission 102309) | Soil microbial communities from meander-bound floodplain in the East River, Colorado, USA - East River MetaG ERMZT700_2 | ecosystem: Environmental > Terrestrial > Soil > Floodplain ...
CGCCGCCGGCGAGCTGGAACTCGATCAGGTCCTTCTTGATCTTCACGAGCGTCACGACGGCGCGGTCACCCGCGCGCAACGCGACGCCGTAGCGCTTGAGACGATTGCCGTACTCCTTGAAGTCGGCCGGACGATCGACCGCGATGTTCACGCCTTCGGACGTGCCCGGCAGATCCATCAGCAAGGTGACGGCTTTGCCTTCGAAGAACGCGCGGAGCGCGGCTTCGTTTTGTGCGGCGGCCGCCGCCGGCATCGTGAGCACCAGGGCGATCGCGAGCGCCAATGATCTCAGTGTGATTCGCATCTTCAATGAGTCTCCGCAGGGCCGGGATGGCGGACCACAGTTCGGTCCGCCCTACGTACAGCCAGTTACCGAACGAGCGTCAGCGAGACAGACGACTCCTGACCCTCGGTCAACGTGAGCCGCGCCGCCGCGCCGCGCAGCGACTCGAGCACCACGGCGTCGACTTCCGCGCTCGTCGTAATTCCTTGCGGGACCGCGACGGCAAGGAACCCGCCAGCGGGTAACGCGGGGATTCTGAACACACCCTGCTGGTTCGTGCGGCCCATCACGACGTGGCGCGAGGGCCACGTCCACTTCGCGGCGTCCTGAGAAAAGACGATGACCGTGCAGTCCGACGCGATGTTGCCTGCGACGTCCGTCACCGAGGCGACGACCGACGCCCAACGATCGGACAGCACGACCTCGAGACCGGTGACATCGCGCAGCCTGAAGTCGTGCGGCTTGTCGGTGATGTCTTCGCCACCCAGCGTCACGCGGCGCAGCTGCCATCCCGGCACCGCATTCGCCATGACGACCCCGACGCTCTGGAGACCCGGCAGTTCGAACGTCCAATCGTCGTTCACCCTGACGGGCGGCAGCGCATTGCCACCGACGGGTCCGGACACGACGTCGACGGGCGCGACCTGAATCCTCACGGCCTCTTTCGGCGGCGGCGTGCCGCCCTCGAACGTCACGTGCCCGCGAGCGGTCCGCGGGGGCTGCAGCGCGATCGCGATATCCGCCACATCACGGTCGTGCACGGTGACGAGCGCCGTGCCGAAGTTTCTCCCGGCGCGCGCCTGGAGCACGTAGCTGCCCTGCGGCACGTTGCGATACGCGAACGTGCCGTTGGCCCGAACGATCAGATTCGCCGGAACGATGGCGCGCACGTCGCCGCCCTGGGTCTGGAGCATCTGCACCGAACCTGCCGGAGACGCGCCGCCGGCATCGGTCACGCGTCCCGAAACCGTGAACAGCCGCGACGGCACCATCGCGAACGTCAGCCCGACGTTGTCGCGCCCGATCGCGAGGCGCAACGGCCGAGCGTCCACGGCATTTCCGGAGCCCGGAAAATACGTCGGCGCAAAACCGGCCCGCGTGTCCGCCGGCGTCGACAGCATGGCGCCGCCCTGCATTCCGAACGGACCGGACAGCGCGAGCAAGTAGTAGTCGCCCGGCGAGAGGTTGGAGATGCGGAAGCTCCCGCGGTCGTCGGAGACCGCGGTGCGCGGGAGCGGCATGAGCCGCGACTTGCCCATCACTTGCATGAGCTGGCTCGCGACCATCGTCACGCCCGGCGCGGGCTCACCGAACTCGTCGAGCACCCGGCCCTCCATCGCGCTCGACGGCACGAGCTGCAAGTTGAAGGCATCGAGCTGCTGTCCGTCCGCGAGATCCAGGCGCTTGCCTTGCCCGGCCGGCCGGCCCGGGGCCGCGTCGGTTGGAAAATGGTGCGGGGCGCTGACCAGCAGTACATAGCTTCCGGCCGGAATCTTTTCGAAACGATACGCTCCCGACGCATCCGTACGCGTCGCGATCGGCAGGCTGTCTCTCGTGGCTGGCTGCCGCTGCAACTGCAGCAGGGCGCCCGGTACGGGCTTGTCGTTATCGACGCGCGCCACGACGCCGGTGAGGACGGCGGATCCCTGAGGGGCCCCCGGCGGCGGTACTCCCTGTGGAATCAGCGCGAGGGACAACGAAAACGCGATGGCCTTGATGTTGATCATGGTGCCTGGTCTCCCCCGTGGGGGTTGCCTACGATTCTCTTATCGGCAGGTGACGTGATCCAGTATGGAGGCTCTCACGCGGAGGCGCGGAGGCGAGGGCGTGACCAGCCGGAAGATCGCGAGACGCGATCTTCCGGGCGGCCCATCGGGCCGCCGGACCGAAGGTCCGCCGGTCACGCCCGCGTCCGAGGCGCGGAGACGTGCAGTCCGCTCCGCGGCTCCGCGTGAGCCCGATTGACCAGAAGCCGTCGGACGGCGGAGGCGGACCGAAGTGCGGTCCGCCCTACGTACGGCCCCGCAGTTCCGCGAGCCTTCGCTCCAAAAACCGCCGCTCGGGCGCCTGTTTCGCGAGCGCGAGTGCCCGCTCGTATGCGGCGGCGGCGTCTGCCACACGGCTCAGGCGCCGGAGCAGATCGGCGCGAGCCGAGTGCGCGAATTGATAATCGGCGAGCTCCCCGCGCGCGAGGATCGCATCGATGAGGGCGAGTCCCACGGCCGGACCGTCGCGCATCGCGATCGCCACCGCGCGATTGAGCTCGATGACCGGCGACGGCTCGATGCGCAGCAGCACCTCGTAGAGACCCGCAATCTGGCGCCAGTCCGTTGCCGCGGCCGTCGGCGCCTCGGCGTGCACCGCGGCGATGGCCGCCTGAAGCGCGAACGGGCCCGCGCGGCGCGATCGCAGTGCGCGTTCGACGAGCGCGAGGCCTTCCTCGATCTGCGCGCGCATCCACAGACTCCGGTCCTGCTCCTCGAGCAGCACCAGCTCGCCCGCCGCCGACGTCCGCGCCGGCCGCCGCGCGTCGTGCAGCAGCATCAGCGCCAGCAGACCGACCGCCTCGGGCTCAGGCAGCAGTTCGACCAGCAGCCGCCCCAGCCGGATCGCCTCCGCCGAGAGATCGTGCCGCGTGAGCGACGGACCCGACGTCGCGGAGTAGCCTTCGTTGAAGACGAGATAGATGACGTGCAGCACCGCGTCGAGCCGGTCGGCCAGCTCCTCGCGCGGCGGCACCTGATATGGAATGCCGGCATCGCGAATCTTGTTCTTGGCGCGGACGATGCGTTGGGCCAGTGCCGGGGCGCGGAGCAGAAATGCGGCGGCGATCTCCTCGGTGGCGAGGCCGCAGACCTCGCGCAACGTCAGCGCGACGCGCGCGTCGGCCGGAAGCGCCGGATGGCAGCAGGTGAAGATGAGCCGGAGTTGGTCGTCCTCAACTTCAACATCAACCTCAATGGCGTCGCCGGCGCCGGCTTCAACCGCCGGCGTCGCCAGCCGATCGGCAAGCGCGGGCGACAGTGGATCGAATCGAGCCGCGCGGCGCAGCCGGTCGATGGCTTTGAAGCGGCCGGTCGAGACGAGCCACGCGCGCGGATTCTCGGGCACGCCGTCAATCGGCCAGCGCTCGACGGCGGCCGCGAACGCCTCGTGCAGCGCCTCCTCGGCGAGATCGAAATCTCCCAGCAACCGGATGAGCGTGGCCAGCGCCCTGCGCGATTCCGATCGATAGATGTCGTCAATCAGCTCGCGCACCGCCGCCGGTTCCGTTACTGCCGTCTGAACGCGACCATTTGCGCCAGGCACCGATGCGCCGCCCCGAAGGTATGCGTCGCCGCGATCGATCCGGCGGTCGTCTGGACGAGATCTTCCGACACGAGGTCCTTGTTGTTCACGGACAAACGCTGCGTGAAGCCCGTTCCGGCGCTGATGCTCGTTACCCCGTCGTCGTCCATGGCCGCACCGAAGATGAGATTGCCATTGGCCGTCGTCACGGCCGCGGTGCTGGTCACGGCATTGGCCGCGGTCGAACCACTCGACAGATTCATTGCCACCACGTCGACGGGATTCACCAGCGCGACGCCGCGATACTCGTGGATCAGCACACGCCGGTACGGCGCCGAGGCGCTGAACCTCGCCGTCACCGTATTGGCGCCCGCCTTCACGTTGGCGGCATAGCAAATCCCCAACGACTGATTGTTGACGCTGTCGTGCTGCGTCGTCGCCACGGCGTACACGTTGCCGAGACTGTCGGAGCACGTGAGCGTCGAGTTGTTGCCCCACGACACGGCCACCACGATCAGATTGCCGGCGGTGTTGGCGGTGGTGAACGCCTTGGCGAGCGTCGTGCCGTTGGCGTTGTTGGTGGCGGTCGCGCCCTGCACGTACGACGGCGCACTCGAGGCCGCCGTGACGGTCACGCTGGCGTTACCGCTGCGGCCGCCCGCCAACGCGGTCACCGTGAACGGTCCTGCCGGCGTGGCGCCGGCTGTGAAGAGGCCGCTCGCGTTGATCGTGCCCCCGCCGCTCACGGTCCAGCCAAACCCCGGCTGCGGCGTGAGCGCCTGATTGAACTGATCGGTGCCGGTCGCTGAAAACGCCTGCGTACCTCCGGCGACGACCGAAGCGTTGGCAGGCGTGACCGCAACGGCCGTGATCGTTTGAGCGACGGTGACGTTAGTACTGCTCGTCACCGTCAGGTTGCCGGCGTCACGAATCGTCACTTGCAGCGAATAGCTGCCGGCTCTCGTGAAGGTCGCGACCGTGTTCTTCGCGCCGTTCGTGCCGTTGGCGCTGAACGTCACCGCGGCCGGCGGCGTGCCCGTCGTGACCCACGTGTACGTCAGACCGGACTCGCCCGCGTCATCAGCGCCCAGCGCGCTGAGGCTGGTCGTTGTGCCCGTCACGGGATTCGGACTCGCGGCCGCGGCCGTGGCCACGGTGGGCGCGGCGTTCACGGGTGGTGGCGCGGTCACCATGATGTCGACGGACGCGGCTGCCGAAGTCAACGACCCGTCGCTCGCGCGGTAGCTGAACGCATCGGGCCCCGTGTAGCCGGCGGTCGGAACGTACGAAAACGAGCCGTTCGCGTTGAGCGCGAGGTTGCCGTGCGCCGTACCTGACGCGAGCACGGCGGTCAACGTTGCACCCTCGGCGTCCGTGTCGTTGCCGAGCACGCCGGGCGCCGTCACCGACAACGTGCTGCCACCCTGGACGGTGTACCCGTCGGCATTCGCCGCCGGCGGCTGATTCACGGGGTTGCCGTTGCCCGTCGTGAACGTCCACAGCGGGCCGACACGGCTCCGCCCGTTGGCGTTCGTCACGGTCATCTGCCACTCGTACGTCGTGGCCGGCTGGAGGCCCGGCGCCGGCACCGACGCCTGGCCGCCGCTCTGGGCGCTCACGGGCCCTGCTAGATCGAACGGCGTGCTCATCGGGAAGTCGAGCGTGAACTCGCTGTTCGCGTCGGTCTCGAAGCGGTCCAGCCACGGCGAGTACGTCTGCACGTAGATCTTGTCCTCCGCCGGCACGAAGCGCAGGATGCGTAGCCAGCCCTCGCCGCCGCTCGCGCGATCCTGATAGTCGGCCAGCATCTGGAACACCGCGTGACCGTTCGCGATGTCCACGCGCCGTGATTCGTCGTGCACGTGTCCGCTCAGCATGAAGTGCAGGTTCGGGCTCGGCATGGCGAGGTCGTCCCAAAGGTACTGCGTGCTCGTACAGCCGTGGGTCGTACGCTGTACCGACTCGTTCAGGTACGCGTGCGTTGTCATCATGCCGATGCGATCCGAGTGCGCGGCCAACACCGATCGCGCCCACGTGACAGCGCCGGCCGGCGGGCAGAACTCGAGGTGCACGATAACGAAGTCCAGGCCCCCGCCCGAGAACAGCTGGTAGTTGTTGTCGTTCAGATTCTGATAGTGCCCGCCGTACCACGCCTGATTCTGATAGCGCGTGAACGGGAAATACTGGTTGTAGAGCGTGGTCGGCTGATCGTGGTTGCCCGGGCCCATGCCGTACGGGACGACGCCGTCGAGCAGGCTCATGCTAGTGTTCGCGCGCTCCCACTCGGTCACGTTGGTGTTGTGCTCGACGATGTCGCCTTCGTGCGTCACGAAGACGATGTTGCGGATCGCTTTCTGATTCACGATCCACTGCGTCTGCGAGGTGAAGATGGCCGGAAACGCCTCGGAGTAGTGCTGCGTGTCCGGCAGCGCGATGATCGTGAACTCGGGCGCCGTCGCTTTCCTGATTTCGACGCTGGCCGTGAGCGCGCCGCCGCCGGGATCGCTGACCGTCGCGACCAGCGCCGCCGCGGGATCCACGCCGAAAGCGCCGTCAGAAGGCGAGATCAGCACGGGCGCGTCGGGCGCGGCCGTGTCGATCGTGACGTCGAACTCCGACGCCGCGCGCTGGACCGTGCCGTTCGTGTCCGTGGCCTCGACGTTCCAGAAGTACGTCTGACCGAACGGCAGATCGACGATGAAGTTGATGACGGCGTCAGTGCCCGACAGCGCCTGGGCTTGAACGGGCGCGAGCCGGTCCTTGTAAACGACGGTCAAGAGCGGCGACGTCGCGGACTCGCTGCTCATGAAGTCCACGCCGTCCGAGCCGGAATCCGCCATGACCACGCCGAAGTTCGACGCGCCATCGGTCCACTCCTGGACGAACCGCGTGAGATCGACGAGCCGCTGGCCGGTCGTCGTGCAGTCGCCGGGCAACGCGACGCCGGCGTTCGACGCGGCGCCATCTGCGCCCGGTGCCGCCCACGCGACGCCGCTCGCACGCTGGTTCCACGTGGCCTGGTCCTCGATCCAGTCCTGGGTCAGCCGGTACACCTGCATCGTGTAGCCGGCGTTCGTGCAGTTGAGCCGCAGCGTCGCCGACGTGACGATCGCGCCGGCCGGCACCTGGCCGGCGCCGCCACCGACGAGCGCCGGGAACTTCATCAGCGTGTGCGCGTGCGGGCTCAGGCCGTCCACTTTGAGCGAGGCGTTTGAACCCGCCGGCGTCGACGGCGTGTCGGAGGTGATCTGCGCGTCCTGAACCTGCGCCGATCCACTGAACGTGACGGTTCGCGGCGATCCGCCAATGTGCAGCGTCGCGTTGACCAGCCCGGCGGGCGCTGACGCGGTCGCCGAGAATGTCACCGATGTGGTGTTCACGATCGCGTGATTCGCCGGGCTCGTGAGCGTCACCGACACCGAGGGCGCCGGCACCGGCACCGCGCGAAGCTCCAGATCGAAGCTGATGTCGGAGCTCGTCGGCGCCTGCTGGTGCAGCTCGACCGCGATGACGTTCGTGCCCGCCACGAGCACGGATGCCGCGACGGGCGTCTCGATCCACGCGCTCTCGTCGGCGCCGCCAATCGCCGTGCTCGCACGGGTCGTGTAGGTCACCGTGCCGGACGGCATGTTCGATCGGGTGACCTCGACGCCGTTGATGTACACGACGACGCCGTCGTCACGCACGAACCGCAGCACGAGCGCACTGACGCTGGCGGGATTGGCCACGGTGAAGCCGCGGCGGAAGTACGACGTGATGAAGCGATTCGCCGTGTTGCCGCCGAAGCCGAGCACGGTCACTTCGTCGCCGTCGCCGTAGCCGAGCTGCGCGAAGCCTGTGGACCACGCCGCGTCGTTGTAGGCTGCCGCCCGCCAGGCGGTGCCAAGGTTCGCGCCGGTGTCGTTGTATTTCCACGACGAGCCGGCGGCGATCAGCACCTGATCGGCCGCGCGGCCACGCGCGCTCAGTAGGACGGCGATGGCGCACACCGCGGCGCAGACGGCGATTCGACGCACATTCATAAGGGCGGAAACTATATCCCGCCGTGTTGCTGGTGCACTATCAGGTCTTTCCCGATCTCCCTCAGCGGTCGAACACGACCACCGGCCGTACCTCGATGCACCCGGTGCGCGCGGACGGGATGCGCGACGCCACCTGGATCGCGTCGTTCAAGTCGCGCGCGTCGATCAAATAGAAGCCCCCCAGCTGCTCTTTCGTCTCGGCGAACGGACCGTCGGTCGTCGAGACTTTGCCCTGGCGGATGCGCACGGTCGTGGCCGTCTGCGTGAGCTGCAGCGCTTCGCCCGCCACGTAGTGCCCCGTCTTCTTGATGTCGCCGGTGAAGGCGAAATACTCGCCCATCAGGGCTTCGCTCTCCGGCTTCGACATCCGGTCCCACTTCTTCTCGTCGTCGTAGATCAGGCAGAGGTATTTCATGGTGTCCTCACTGCGAGCCGGGTCTGAAGACCCGGCCTCCATATGCGGTTGCAGAGGTTAGTCGTTTGGCGAGGCCCGATTTCGACAGGCGTCAGGTCGCGCGGCTGCTGATAATTTCCCGCACGATGGCTTGGGGCCGCTGGTTCACCGCCAGGAACATCCGCCCGACGTACTCGCCGATGAGCCCCAGCAGCACGAGCTGCGTTCCGGAAAAGATCAGCACGGTGGCCATCAGCCACCCGAACCCGTGTTCGGGTCCGATTTCGCGCAGCCAGAACACGAAGACGACGCCGAGCGCGGCGAGGCCCGCCAGGCTAACCAGGAACCCGAGCACCGTCGCCACGCGCAGGGGACCCACCGAAAAATTGATCCACGCGCTGAGCCACAACCGGATCAGCCGCCGGAGCGTGTACGTGCTCTGGCCCGCCCGTCTCGGCTCGTGCTTTACGTCGATCGACCCGATCCGCTGCGTGACCTGCAGAATCAGCCCGTCGATGTACGGGTACGGACCCGCGTAGTTCACGACTTGCTGGGCCACGAAGCTCGTAACGCACCGGAAGCTCGACAAGTAGAAGCCGTGAGGTTTGTCGAGGGCCCAGTCGGTCATGCGGTTGGTGAACGCACTCCCGAGGTTGCGCCACGCCGAGTGCTGCTTGTCCGTGTAGTGACCGAAGATGACGTCCAGGCCCGTCCGCTGCGCCTCGCGCCACATCCGCACGCCTTCGGCCGGCGGATTCTGTCCGTCGTCATCCAGATTGACGATGTGCGCTCCGCGGGCATGACGCCAGCCGGTGAGCACCGCGTTGTGCTCGCCGTAGTTGCGCGCGTGCTCGACCAGGGTGATCGGAATCCGCGCCGACGCGATCAAGGCGCGGCAGACCTCGCTCGTTCGATCCTCGCTGCCGTCGTTGACGAGCACGACCTCGTGGCCGCCGGGCACGTCGAGCGCCTCGATCTCGCGGACGACGGCGCCGATCGTCTCGGCGCTGTGGTACAGGGGAAGGACGAAGGACAGGGCGACGGACACCGGGGGAATCATAAGCGAACATCCCGGGGTTCGAGGTTCAAGGGTTCAAGGTTCAAGGTTCGGGTTCCGGTAAGATCGGCGGCCTGACTTCAAGGAGCCCCATGCGCCGACTGCCGCAGTTACTCCATCGCTCATTGCTGCCGTCCGGACTGGTCGCCATCACGGCGCTCGGCATTTCGCTCACGGCCGCGCCACAGACGCCGGCGACGACGGTCGCGGTGGGACCGGCGCCCATCGATCCTCAGATGGAGAGTGATCCGAACAAGACAATGACGCTTACGTACATGCTCAGGTAGTCCGCGGGTCAGTGTGGGAAGACGAGGTGCGCCGACGTGAAGTGGCGCGATGAGCGAAGCATGAAACCGACGCGGAGGCAGCTCAGGTTTTCGAGCGCGACGTGCGAAGGCCGGCGAAGACTGGCCGGATAGCACTCGCGCGACTGCGAAGTCTGAAAACCTGAGCGAACGGAGCGATCGGTTTCGAGCGCCAATCTTCCAGGAGGCGCACCTTGTCTTCCCGCGCTGACCCACGGACTCTCCTGGACTAGGTTTGTGGCTCGAGCAACGCCAGCAGCTTCAGCGCGGTGTTCCAGTTGCGCGCCGTGCCGGCGACGCCAATCTTGCGGTCGATGATCGCGCCGCTGAATCTCGAGCGGCCGACGCCGTCCGGGTACACGAGATACAGCTCGCGGCCGTGGGCCTTCACGCGCTCGCGGCCGGAAATCGCGCGGACGAGATCGGCGACGCCGGCCGCCGGCGGCGCGGCCTTCAGCGCCATGACGAGCAAGTGACCCGGGTCCGCCTTCGCTTCGGCGCGGAACGGATTGGCGGCGATCACGGCGCGCCACTCGGCCGCGGATCGGACGATGACCGGTGTGTCGACGCCGAGGTCCCGCGCCAGCGCGCGTTCCAGAATCGTTTCGAGCTCCGCGGACTTCCGGCGATCGCACTCGAACACGAGGTTGCCGCTTTGCAAGAGCGTCCGCGCGTTCGCGAGGCCGCAGCCTTCGGCCATCTCCCTGAGGTCGGCCATCCCGACCTTGTTGTGGCTGCCCAGGTTCACGGCGCGAAGCAAGGCGACGAAGGCGGGCACCCGGAAAGGGTACGACAGGTACGACGTCAGCGGATGGTAGTCGGTCAGAATCCGACATGAAGAACCGGATTTTGTAGTCCACTACTCAGCGGACGCGCGTATAGACGCTCCTCGACGTCGGCACTTCGCTCGTAGGGGTCCCGGAGCGGTCGAGGATCAGTTTGCCGCCGGCGTCGATCCACAGCACGCGCGTCGTCTCGGTCGTGATCGTACGGCCCTGGACCTCGGAGGTGCTCGTGGAACGGATGACGAGCCGGCCCTCCTCCCACGACGCACGCGACGTCACGGGCACATCCGGCTTGCCCGCGCCCTCCGGCGAAAGATTCCGGCTCTCCGAGCCGTCGAGCGCGTAGACGGCCTCTACCGTCGCCGATCCCAGGCGAATCGTCTGCCTCATCTCTTTCAGGTCCTGACGAATCGTCACTTCGTCGCCGAGCAACTTGGCGATAACGACGTGGCCGCCGGGCCGCGTCTGGGAGCGCGCCTCATCGAAGGCCCAGGTGCCGGAGAAGTCCGTGCGCGTCTGGGGCGCCAGCATGCCGACAAGTGCAATCACTGCGAAGACTGCGAGCGGAGCCATCAACGACGTTAGACACCGCGCTTTTGGCTTTTGGCTTCTGGCTTTTGGCGGACCACAGGCCGGTCCGCCCTACGTACCGTCCTTCGCGTCTTGGTCCGTCCTTCGCGTCTTCGCGTAAAACAAAAAAAGGGCCGCGCGGCGTTGCCGCGCGGCCCCTGTGTGTGTCGCTGGTGCTTGCTTACCAGTTGATGCGGAACATCAGCTGTCCGAGACGGCCACCTGGATCGTACGTGTTGTTCTGATCCATGTAGATGCCCGTCGTCTGGAAGATCGTCGCGCCGGTGCCCGGGTTGGCGACCGGATCGAAGTTGATGTTCGCGAACACGTTGAGCACTTCGAAGGCGACCTCGACGTTGCTGCGGCCCTTGAGCTGGACCCGCTTCGAGAGGCCGACGTCGACCTTCGCGAACCACGGCGCACGCAGAATCAGCGTTCGCGGCGCGCAGTCGCCCGCCTTGATCTGGATGCACCCGTCGTAGTTGGCCGGCGCGATGTGGCGGCCGGTCGGCGCGCCGAGCGCGCCGTAGCCGTCCAGGGTCGTCGAGCTGATCGTGAACGCGCGCCTCGTGTTGAGGATCACGTCATCGGGCAGCATGAAGATCGACTCCAGGCCGCTGTTGATGAGCGGATCGGTGACGCGGCGGTGCTTCCACATCGCCTGCAGCTCGTTCTTCGTCATGCCCACGAGGCGGACGTTGCCGAAGTCGATCGCACGCGCCTGGAAGCGGCCCACGCCCTTGAACGACCAGCCGCCGAGCACGCCGTCCATCAACGGGTTCCAGTTCGTGCCGAAGCGCTGACCACGGCCGACCGGAATCGTCCAGTCCCACTGCGTCTTTATCGCGTGACGCACGTTGCTCGTTGGATCCATCGTCCGGCCGTACTTGAAGCCATCGAACGACGAGCCGCCTTCGGTCGCGTACTGGTAGTTGGCGCTCGCGAGCAGGCCCTTCGACAGGCGCCGGCGCACATCGATCTGCAGCGCGTGGTATTCGCTGAACGCGCCGCTGTCCTGCACGCTGACGCCGTTGACTGCGGGGTTGAGCAGGAAGAAGTTCGGCAGGAAGCCCGCGTTGGTCGCGTTCGTCCGGCGGCCCAGGTCGCCATCGAGGTCCGACGCTGCGGCGGTCGGATTCGGGTTGTGGAAGATCAGATCCCCGGTGAACGTCGTGTTCGTCCAGTTGTTACCGGTGTAGTTCGTTGCGACGTTCGGGTCACCAGCGCCGATCAGGTACGCGAAGTAGATCGGCAGCGGGCTCGTGCCGGCCCCGGCATACTTGAAGCTCCCGAGCCGCGACGGATCGCCCGACGCGTTGTTCACACGCAGGTTGTTCACGGCCAGCTTGAACTCGTTCAAGAACCCGTTGCCCTCGATGTCGCGCGTGTTGTAGTTCAGTGACGACCACTGATCCACGCCACGGGTGCCGATGTAACGGACTTCCACGGCCATGTCGCGTGACACGGCACGCTGCAATCCGAGCGTCCAGGACCGGGCGCCCGCGATCTTGATGTCCGGCGCGAACGCGTTCAAGCTGCTCCCGCGATTGGGCTGGATGGCGATCGGGTAGCTCACCGTCGGGCTGAAGGGCGGCGGGCCGAGGCGATTCTTCTCGCTGTAGAGCAGCGGCCAGGTCTCGCCCGCGTTGACCAGACCGGTCGTCTGGTTGCGGTTGAGCGCCACCGTGCTGCCCGGATTGCCGCCGTAGAGGCCCGTGAAGACGGCGAGACCCTGCCGCTCGTACGACATGGAGTACCCGCCACGAAGCGTCGCCTGCTCCGGATCGCCGAGCAGCATGCGACCAAACCCGGTCTGCACGTTCGGCCGCCACGCCACGCTGATGTTCGGGCCGAAGTTGTTCCAGTCCGTGTTGTAGCCGTTCGTGCCCTTTTGGAGCTTGATGAACTCCGGCGTCACGCCGGTCTGGGCACGGCTGGCGAAGTTGCACTTATTGAACGCGGTCGTCGACGCACCGGGGCCGGACAGGCCGCAGACCGACGCGAACGACACCGCAGACATCGTGTCGTTGACCGACTGGAACGGCGTCTGGACGTCCCAGCGCACGCCGGCGTTCAACGTCAGGGTCGGCGTCATGCGCCACGAGTCCTGCGCGAACGCAGACGTCACCGTGACGAAACCCTCGCGACGCCGCGGACCCTGCGCCACGTACTGACCCGTCGCGGGATCCAGCGCAATCTGGCCCGTGATGCTCACGATTCGGCCCGTCAACTGCGCGTAGTGGTTGCGCGCGTTCGTGATGTCGTTGTTCGACGCGCCCGGCAAGGTCGTCGCGTTGAACATGCCGCTCGCCGGGTCGCACGGGCTGCCCCCGCACGTGGCGGACGGGAACCCGAGGGTGATGGTCGGTACCATCTGCTGCGCGTTCTCCCACGCACCGGACTTCATGTACGAGCCGCCGAGGTTCAAGCTGTGGTTGCCGCGCTGCCAGCTCAAACTGTTCTCGACGTTCCACGTCGGCGCGGCGCGCCAGCTCGGAGATGCGGTCGTGAACCAGTCCGTTGTGAACGGGATGACCACGAACGCTCCGAAATCCTGGAACGAGGACACGCCCTGGCTCGGATCCGTCGGCTGGCCGAAGCGGGAACCGGCACCGCCGTATGCCGAGAGGCCGCCGTGCAATTCGTTGACGACGTTGGCTGACAGCGTCGAGCGCAAGGTCCACGAGTACAGCGGACGGGTCGAGGCGAAGATCCGAAAATTCGGCGCGCCCGGGAAGCGGGCTTCTGTGCCGTTCAAATAGTCCGGATCACGCTTCGCCCAGAGCGACGACGCCGTCGCCGTGAATCGGTGCGCGTTCGTGAAGTTGTAGTCGACGCGTCCTGTGGGCTGCCGCTCGAGCAGCACCGCCGGGCTCTGAAACACGTAGCTCATCTGACTCGGATTCGTCGTCGCGCTGACGACCCCCTCTTTCTTCGTCGCGTCGTTGATCAGATTGAGCAAACCGAGCGTCTGCGGGTCGAACGTCGAGATTTGTCCGTTGGCCGCCGCGAGGGCCATGACATTGACGCTGCTCACGCCGCCGCCCGTGGTGTTGTAGAAGAACGTCCCGTCGAGCGTCGCCGGATTCATGATCGAGCGCGTCCGCGTGAAGTTGTTCGGGAACCGCAGCTCTTCGTAGTGGAAGAAGAAGAACGACTTGCCGCTGCCGTCGTACAGCCCGGGGATCTTGATCGGGCCGCCGACGCGCGAGCCGAACTGGTCGAGCTTCGTCTGATTCTTCGGGAGGCCGGTCCGCTGGTTGAGCCAGTTGTTCGAGTTGAGGTTCGGACGGCGATAGTACTCGTACGCGCTGCCATCGTAACGGTTCGTCCCCGAGCGCGTGGTGAACGCGATCGTCACCGCGCCGCTGCCGCCGAGGTTGGCGCCCGACACGGCCGTCGTGACCGTCACGGATTCCACGGCATCCTGCCGCGGATACACCGACGCGAAGAAGCCGTCGGTCGTCTTGTTGAAGTTGTCCTGGTTGCTCACGCCGTCGAGCGTGATGTTCAGCATCGACTGCGGCAGGCCGTTGACGTTCGACGCGCGATTCGACGTGGCCGTGTTGACGCCCGGCAGGAACGTCACGGCGTTCAGCGCATTGCGCGACGTGGTCGGCATGCGGTTCAGCTGATCGGCCGTGAGCGTGGCGGACACCGTCGCGTTCTGGGTGTTCACGAGCTCGGTCGCGCTGCGCACCGTCACCGTTTCCGACAACTGGCCCAGCTCGAGCTTCACGTTGAGCGCCGACGGGCTGCCCGATACCACCGGCACCCTCTCGACGACGACCGTCTTGAAGTTCTGCAGGGACACCGTCACCTTATAGGTGCCGGGGGTGAGGGCGGGAATCGTGTACACACCTTGCGAGTTGCTGACCGTCTCGTACTTTTCGCCCGATGCGCCAGTCGCAACCACCGTCGCGCCAGGGATCACCCCGCCGCTCGTGTCCGTGACCGTTCCAGAAATAGATGACGCCCCAGACTGCGCGTACGCTGGGACCACGACGACGGCGAGCATCACGAACGCCGTAATCAGCCACTGCCTCCACCGATTCATACATCCTCCATGGCTATGCCCGCACTCGAACGTTCGAATTACGGACACTCAACCAACTGCTCCGAAGCGACCGGAGGGTAACATCCCGGTACGGCTAAACGCAATATTCAAGGCGTTTACGCCGACATGCTCCGCGGCAGTGGGTGGACAGTGCAAATCCCCCTCCCGATTCCGGTCACTTGGACAGATCTGTAGATCGCCATAAATACTGGCAAAAACACCTGAGTGGTCTTTTAAGGACATATGCCGCATTCGACTGGCTGGATCTGAACTCCGGATATCCGTTATCAGGCAGCGGCCTGATGCGGACGGACTGATGTAGGGCGGGACTTTAGTCCCGCCCAGACGGAGGCCGGGTCTAAAGACCCGGCCTCCGTCTAGAATGCCGTTCCGTGCACGTCGAGTGGATGCGGTGGGTCGATCGCTGGGGCGGGATTCCGATTTGCTTCGGACTGACTCTGGTGCGCCGGGCCGCGGACCTGTTCGCATCGCGGCGGCTTGAGGCCGGGGCGCCACGCCAAGTGCTCTTCCTCGAGACCGCGGAGATGGGGAGCCTCGTGCTCGCGTTTCCAGCGGTCCGCCACGTCCAGGCGGCGCACCCCGGCTGTCACGTCCACGTGCTCGTCTTCGCCAAGCTCCGCGACAGCGTGAGCGCGATCGGGCTGGCGCCTGACGATCGCGTCCTCACGATCGACGCGTCGAGTCTCTTCACGATCGCCCGCGACACGGTGCGGTTTGCGCTCGAGGCCCGGCGGCGGCGCATCGACACCGCCGTCAACCTCGAGATGTTCGCGCGGCTCGGCGCCATTCTCTGTTTTCTCTCGGGCGCCCGCCGGCGCGCCGGGTTTCACCCGTTCGCGCAGCGCGGCCTCTACTGCGGCGACCTCCTCACCCATCGCGTCGTCTACAACCCGCACGTGCACACATCGCAGGCGTTTCTGACGCTCGCCATGGCGCTCGACGAGCCGGAGAGCGACGTGCCGATGGGCAAGTTCCCGCTGCCGACGGCGCGCGGCGTCGCGCCGAAGGTGCGCGCGGATCCGGCCTCGCGCGATCGGATGCTCGATCGGCTTGCGCGCGAGCGCCCGGCAGTGGCCGGCAAGCGGCTGATCGTCGTCAATCCCAACGCGAGCCAGCTCATTCCAATCCGGCGCTGGCCGCTCGGCTCGTTCGTCGCGCTGGTTCGTGCGCTGCTCGCAGACCCCATGAACGCCTGCGTCCTCACCGGGTCCCCCGACGAGCGCGCGGACGCCCGCGCCGTCGCCGACGCGGTGAACAGCGATCGCGTGGTGGACTTGTCGGGCAAGACGTCGGTGCGGGACCTGATCGATCTTTACGCCGCCGCCGATCTGCTGGTAACGAACGACAGCGGGCCGGCCCAGATCGCGGCCGTCACGAACATCCACATCCTCGTGCTGTTCGGTCCGGAGACGCCGGACCTCTACCGCCCGCTCACGGACCCGGAACGCTGCACGGTGATGTACTCGCACTACGCGTGCAGCCCGTGCGTGTCGGCCTTCAATCAGCGCAACACGGCCTGCACCGAGAATCGGTGCTTGACCACAATCTCGGCCGACACCGTGCACGCGGCCGCCGCCGCGATCCTCCAGCGCCGGGCCGGCGCATCAACGGCAGCGCGGTGACACCCGGACGCGAACGACTGCTGACGTGGGGAGCCCTCACCCTCGTGCTGGCCCTCGCAGCCGGCGTGTACTCGTCATCGTTTTCGAACAACCTTCTGAATTGGGACGACGCGGTGAACGTGACGGGCAACGCTGCGATTCGCGGGTTCACGTGGACGAATCTGCGAGCGTGGTTCACCCAGCCGCTGCTCGGCGTGTACAGCCCGATTGTTTACCTGTCGTACGCCGTGGACTACCGGATCGGTGAGCTGAGTCCCGCCACGTACCACGCGACAAACCTGGCGCTGCATCTGGCGGGTGTGGTTCTGACGTTCGCGATTGTTCGGCGCCTCACGAACCGGCGCTGGGCCGCCATCCTCGTCGCGGCGCTCTTCGCCGTGCATCCGGCCAACGTGGCTGCCGTCACGCCAATCTCCGTGCGGAGCAGCTTGCTGTACGCGTGCTTTTATCTCAGCGCGTACCTGTCGTACCTGTCGTCCCGGTCGTACCTGTCGTTCTTATTCTTTTTTCTTTCTTCCTTATCTAAGCCCGCAGCCGTCGTGTTCCCCGTGCTAATGCTCCTCACGGACTACTACCGGAATCGCCCTCTGACGTGGCCCGCCTGGCGCGAGAAGATTCCGTTCGTCGTCGTGTCGGTGGCCATCGGCACGATGGCGCTCGTCTTTCGGACGGACATGGCGACCGGCAGTCCGCTCCAGACATCCTTATTAGAGCGACTGGCGCTCGCGGCCTACCAGCTTGGCTTCTATGTCGTGAAGGCCGTTGCGCCGATCGGACTGTCCGCGTACTACCCCTATCCGGAGCGAACCGCGGGCGCCCTGCCACTCGGGGTGTGGCTGGCGCCCCTGATGGTGCTCCTCGTGGCAGCGCTCGTCTCGCGCGTGAGGTTCGAGCGCCGGCTGCTCAGCTTCGGCCTGCTGTTCTTCGTCCTGCACCTCGCGCTGGTGCTCAAGCTCGTGCCGCTCGGCGCAGAGTTCACGGCCGATCGTTACCTCTACGTGCCGCTGGTCGGTCTCGCCGTGCTGCTCGCCGGGCTCGCGGGCCGGCTCTCGCCGCGCGCGCAACGCGCCGCCGTGGCCGCGGCGCTCGTGGTGATCGCCACATGGTCCGTCGTCTCATACCGGCGAAATGCCGACTGGCGTGACGACATGACGTTTTACACACGCATCATCGATCGATTTCCGGGCGCCGCCGTGGCGCACGCGAACCGCGCGGCCGCCCGGCTGCAGGTGAACGACGTGGAGGGCGCCGGGCGCGACAGCACGGAAGCGATTCGCCTGGATTCGACGAACGTGCAGGGATACTTCAACCGCGCCACGGCCGAGGTGTTTCAGGGCCGGCTGCGCGACGCGTTGCAGGACGCCACGCGCGCGATCACGCTCGACCCGCAATTGCCGGCGTCCTTCGCATTGCGCGCACAGATCCGCCTCTCGACCGGCGACTACGCGGGCGCGCGCGACGATGCGGGGACGGCGATCGATCTCGCGCCGAATGCTGATGACGTCTTCAAACCACTGGTCACGCGCGGCATGGCGAGGATGGTGCTCGGCGACGGTCCAGGCGCGCTCCAGGATCTCGACCGCGCGATTGCGGCGCGCCCACAGGAACCCGCGCTGTTCTTCAACCGGGGCCAGGTGAAGTTGGCACAGGACGACGTCGCCGGCGGCTGCGCCGATCTCCGCGCGGCCGCCGCCGGCGGCCGCGAGGACGCCAAGGCGATGCTGGCGGAACGGTGTAAGGGTAGTACGTAGGACAAACCTTCAGGTTTGCCCACGCTTGTCTTCTCGGCAGACCTGAAGGTCTGCCCTACGTACTGCCCTGGCGCCGCGCCATCGCGAGCGCGAGGTTGTCGCGTGCGGGCTTGTGCTCGGGATCGAGCTGGAGCGACCGCCGCAGGTGTTCGATCGCGTCGTCGAATCGTCCGAGCCGGATCAGCACCGACCCCATGTTGTTTTCGATGAAGGCAGACGTCGGCCGCAGCCGGAGCGCGTCGGTGTACGCCGCGAGGGCCTCCGCCAGCCGGCCGGAATGCTCGAGCGCGAAACCGAGATTGTTGTGGTACTCGGCGACGGCCGCGTCAATGGCGATGGCCAAGCGGTACTCGGCGATCGCCTCGTCTTTGCGGTCGAGGCGCATCAACGCATTGGCAAATCGATAGTGCGCGTCGGCGAGGGCGGGGCCAAATCGCACGGCCTCGCGGAACGCGCCCGTGGATTCTTCGACGCGCCCCTGAGCCTCCAGCGTGCTTGCCAGATGCAGGTGTGCTTCGGCGTAGTCGGGCCTCAGCCGAATGGCCTCGCGAAACTCGGCGGCCGCATCGTCGAGCCGGTTCAGGCTCCGCCAGCAGATGCCCATGCCGAGGTGCCCTTCGGGTGCGTCGGGCCTGATGCGCACCGCGGTCTGCATCTCGGCGAGCGCCTCGTCGAATCGGCCGGACTTCTGCAGCGCGAGTCCCAGATTCTGATGCGCCTCGAACGACTCGGGCGCCAGCGCCAGCGCGGCGTGATAGTTCGAAATCGCTTCGGTGAGCCGGCCGCGCTTCTGCAAGTCGTTGCCCAGGTTCACGTGCGCCAGCCACGACGACGGGTTGCGGGCGATCGTGGCGGCGTAGAGCGCGTCGCGGTCGACGTACTGGTGGCTCTGATGCCACGTCACCACCGCGAGCGGCGCGAGCATCGCGAGCGCCGCGGCGAAGCGCACGGCCGTCCCAACCGACCGCCGGTTTGCCAGATGCGCGAGCCCACCGGCGACGAGCGCGATGATGCCGATGCACGCGACGTACTGATAGTGGTCCGCCACGAACGAGTACCGGAACGTGTAGAGATTGAAGAAGCCCAGCGTGGGGCCGAGCGCGACGCAGAAGAACACGAAGCCGGCCAGCGGCGCGCGCGACCAGCCGCGGATGGACCACAGCCCGGCCAGCGCCGCGCCGACGCCAAGCGGAAACAGGTACTGCCACCACGCGGCCGCGTCGATCTGCCATCGCGGATACGAGAAGGTCAGGTTGGCCGGCCACGCGAGCTTCGACAGGTGAAACACGATGGCCCGGCCGGCGACGAGCACGCGTTCCACGATCGTCAATTCGAATTCCGACATCGTCGTGCGATTGAACTCGCGCTCCCACCATGCGGTCACGAGCCCGGCCCCGATGCCGACCACCGCCAGCGGCACGAGCGGCAGGACATCGCGACGTAGATCCAGCCGGCCACGCTGCCACCACAACACGATCAGCAGCGCGATGGGCAAGGTCCCCGTAACGGTCTTGGTCAGCAATGCGAGCACGAAGACGACGGCGGCCAGGGCGTAGTCCGGGGCGCGGCGCGTACGGTCGAAGCGGAGATACAGCAGCGCGGCCCCGAGCAGGAGGACCGTCGACATCGTGTTCTTCAGCTCGGTGATCCAGGCGACGGATTCCACCTGCACCGGATGCAGCGCGAAGATCGCTGCGGCGAAGAGCGCGCCCGGCACCGCCAGCCGGCGCAACACGATGAAGAGGAGCACGGCCGCGAGGCAATGCATGCCGATGTTGACGAGGTGATAGGCCGTCATCGCATCGCCAAACAACCTGTGTTCGATCCAGAACGCCGTGTGGAGCAGCGGATAGTGCTGAAGGGTCGCGCCGACGTCGAACCAGATCCGGTAGAGCCCGTCCGTGCCTTGAAGTTCCAGCCGCGTCAGATGATCGTCATCGTCCCACAGCACACCGCCGTGCCATGCGGGGTGGTAGGCGGCGAAGGTCACGACGATCAGCAGCGCCAGCAGCAGCCACGGCGACCAATCACGCCCGCCGGCCGCCGCGGCGGGCGTCTCAGGTGTCCTGCGCTTGCCCATGCCCGGACCGTCATTATAGAAGGGCCACTCTCGATCACTTTCGCGTCCAGGCCAGCATCAGAAGGCCGATCATCGCCAGTGACGTCAACGCGCCGATTCTGAAGCTCAACGGGCGGTACACGAATTCAACGGTCGTGACACCGGCCGGCAGCGCGACGGCGCGAAAGGTGTAGTCGGCGCGATGGATCGGCAACTCGTGGCCGGCAGCGAACGCACCCCACCCGGGATAGTAGTTGTCGAGCAGCAACAGGAATCCCGTGCGCGGCAGTCGCGCTTCGACCACGACGCGATCCGGGTCAGCGCTGACGATTCGCGCGTCCGCTGACGTCACACTGGGATCCGCTGCGGCCGGCACGGGCGCCGGCGCTTCCTCGAGCAACACGGTCTTCGATGGATCGAAGGTGCCCGATCGCACCCGCGAGAGAATCTCGGCCGGACTTCGTACTTCGTGATCGAACACGACGAGCGCGCGGCCGGCCGCGCGTGTGTTGCGATACATGGCAATCTCGCCTTCGTAGGCCAGCTCGAATCCGTCAGGCACGGCGTCGACGCGCTGCGGCACGAGGACGTACTTGACGTTCAGCAGCGGAAACGACGGCGGCACGCGGTTGGTGGATTCGTAGAAGAAGAAGTCTCCCGCCTGACCCGTAATCAGTTCTTCGTAACGCTTGAGCGTCGTGTAGTCCTTGCCGCGCACGTCGTCGAGCCCGTAGACGGCGGCGGCGTTCGGCAACAGCACGTTGGACAACCCGAGAATGCGGAAAGACGACGTGTCGCTCTGCAGCGCGCGAATCGCATTGGTCGCCGGGTAGTACTGGCTTCGCGGAATCGCCGGGTTGTAGCCCGTCGCGAACCACAGGAGGTCGACGGCGATCCAGCCGACGGCCACGCCGGCCACCATTCGCGCCGGCCATCGCGGCAACGTCACGGCCACGGCCAGTGCGAGGCCGCCGGCGACGATCCAGAGCTGATTCATCACGAACGATCGAGACGCCGCATCGAGACCGGCCAGCCCGGTCCCAATCCCAGTCCCGAAGAAATGCCACACGAGGCCTAGCGCGACCGCGATGGCTACCACGAAGCCGATGGCGATCCGGCGCGGCCGCGATCCTGGATTGACGCGCACCAGCGCATCGAGTCCGAGGCCGGCGAGTACGGCGGCGCTGAAACCCACGAGCAGGAGCAGGCGCTGGTGATTGACGTCGCTCACGATGGGCAACGCGCGCAGCAGGCCGGGAAACGGCGGCACGCCGTACACGATCAGCAGCGCTGCGATGGCCAACGCGGCATGGAACAGCGCGATGCGCCTTTGACGCGCGGCCACAACGCCCACGACGACGAGAAACAGCGTGAAGACGCCGACGTAGCCGGTGCGCTCGTTGAAGTTGTCGATGTCGCCGAATCCGAGGCGGCTCGCCAACGTCTCGAATCCCAGATGCGGTGCGCCGGCGAGCTTCGGCAGGAGAAACAGCGCCAGCGTGGCCGGCGTGAGATGACTCGCCCATCGAGTGAGCGCCGCGGAGGCGAGCGGGCTCGAGCTTTCACGGTAGTACTCGAGATACGGCAGCAACTGCGGCGCGGCCACGGCCGCGCCAGCGAGCAGGGCACCAACCGCCAGCAGCGCGCGGCGAAGCCTGGCATCGCACCCGGGAGCCGCAAGCCTGAACAGAAAGTAGAGCGAGACGGCGGCCGTGATGTGCAGCGCCGTCGGCGGGTGTCCGCCGAGCAGCATCACCGCATACGCGCACGCGAAGCCGATCCAGGGCCGCAGCCGCACCGGCCCGGCGAACTGGACCTCGAGAAAGTACAGCAGCAGCGGGAGCAGCACGGCGGCGTTCACGTGCGGATTGCCGAGCCACACGATCATGAATCCCGACAAGGCGAACACGAGTCCACTAACGAGCGCGGCGGCTGGCAGCACGCCCAGCTGCCGGAGGTACATCATCGTGAACAGTCCGGCGAGGAACAGTTTCAGAAACGCCGCGAGGCCCGACGCCGCGAACGGACCCAACGGCGTGAGGACGAGGTTGATGGGATAGAGCACCGCCACCTGCATCGCCGCGAGGCTGGGCACACCAGAGGACAGATGCGGATTCCACAGCGGGAAGCGGCCGCGCCGGACCTCGTCCGTGAAGAACTGCTTCACCGGCACGAACACCGCATACTGGTCGGTGAGCAGCGCGTTCGACGGCGTCACCGCCGACGATGTCGCCCACGGCGGCGTCACGAGCATCGCGTCGGCGGGGACGAGCCCGCGTCCCAGGAACAGCGACGCGTGCAGCAGCGCGGCGATCACGATCGCCAGCACGAGAATGGGCTTCGCCATGCTTCGGGTCTGCCTCACCGAACGCGATACACCGCGTACTGCTCGCGTGGCACGCGCGCGAACACGAACGGCAACGGACCCCAGCCGTCGGCGTAATACCCGGCGCCCAACGATCCGTCCATCGTCGAGAGCCACCTCGACCACGCAATCTCGTGCGTAAACCATGGCTCGACGATCTGGGCCGGCAGCGGGAAGAAGTAGCTGTTCTCCAGCGGCACGACGACGGCGTCGTTGGGCGCGAGCCGGAGGTCCCGCTCGTCGAGCGCGGTGGCGCCGAGCGCCTCCATGTAGTACTGGAAGCCCCAATGCCCTTCGAACTTCAGGGCTTTCGCACTCGAACCGGCTCGTGCCTTGATTTCCTGCGCGGCCTCGCGCGCGGCGGCGGCCAGCCGGTAGTCTGCCTGAGCCACGAGCATCGCCAGCGCGACCGACAACGCGACAGGCAGATAGAGGAGTTTCGGGCGCGCTCCTTCTTGAAGAATCCCGCACGCTTCCAGGCGCCTCACGATCAGCAGCGACACCGCGGGCAGCATCGGCAGAATGTTGCGCCCGCTCACGGCCCAGTTCACCAGGCCGGTGAACAGCAACGTTCCAGCCACCCACAGGAACAACAGGACGGACGCCGATCCTTTGCGCTGCCGCCAATCAGCGGCGGCCAGCACGACGGCGCTGGCGCCCGCGACCACCCACAGTGACAACTGCAGCACGAACGACCAGCGAACGCCACCGGCGGCGTCCATCACGGGCACGATGCCCACCTTCCCCATCGTCACCGCGAGCCCGACGATGGCGAGGAATCCGGCTACGCCGATGGCCAGCCGCTTCACATCCCAGAGCCAGGGCGCCGCAAACAACAGCAGCGCCATCCCTCCGCCCGTGAACGCGAACGTCGACAGCAGCTTCGACGGGAGCTCGCCGCCAACTTGTAACTGGGTGGCATACGCGACGGCGTTCCACAGCAATCCGCGCCCGTAGAGGTCGTAGGTCCACCATTGATAGGCGCCCAGAATGGCGACCGGCAGCAACAGGCACGGAGCCCACGCGCGCGCAGGCCGCTCTTCGAGCCACGCATAGACGAGCAGCAGCGGGACCAGGGCCACGCCGAAGTACTTCGTCAGGCTGGCGGCCGCGACGAACAGGACGGACAGGACGAGCTGGCGGCGGCTGTCGCGTTGAAGGCCTTCGATCCAGAACACCAGCGCCCAGACCCAGAACGCCAGCATCATCGTGTCGCACATGACGCTCGTGCTCGACACGACGAACACGGGCGCGGCGACGACGCCGAGTGCGGCCCAGAACGGATGCGCACAGAAATGCCGCGCGAGGCGGTGGGTGCCCAGCACGACCGCCACGGCCGGCATCAGAAAACCCGCGTGCAACGCGACCTCGCTCCAGCCGGCGAGCAGAGCGACGAGCGCCAGGTAGTACGCGGCGAGCGGCGGATTCTGCGTCACCAACGACATCGGCGCGAGCGTGCCTTCCCAGTTGACCTTGAACCCGTAGAAATCCAGCGGGTCGACAGAGATCTGACGCGCGGTCCAGATGAACAGGGGATCGTCCATGTGGAACGCCTTGCCGGCGAACGGGAGCAGACAGGCCAGGGTGATCGCGGCCAGAACGAGGGCACTGACTCCCTGGCGCCGGTCCATCACGTCTACTTCCCTTTCGCCATCGCGTGCGCCTTCGCGAGGTTAGCGCGCGCGGGGGCGTGCGCGTGGTTCAGCCGCAGCGCGGATTCGAATTGCACGATCGCTTCCGCCGGCCGGCCCGCGGTGAGCAGCGCCACGCCGAGGTCGTTGTAGACCTCTGCATCGGCAGGCGCGAGCGTGACCGCGGTGCGGTACGCGGCGATCGCGTCGTCCAGCCGTCCCATCTGCAGCAGCGCGCCGCCGAGATTGGTATGGCGATCGACGACGGCAGGCTCGAACCGCGCCGCGGCGGCAAACTCCGCGAGCGCCTCGTCGTGCCGGCCGAGTTGGCTGAGCGCAACGCCGAGATCGGTGTGCGTCAGTGCCGAGTCCGGGACAATCCTCAGGGCATCGCGATACTTCGCGATCGCCTCGTCCGGACGCCCGAGCGCGGTGAGCGCTTTGCCCAGGCTCCGGTAGAGGGCCGCCATGCGCGCCCTCTCGAGCGGCCGCACCTGCACGGCGGCGAGCACGGTCTGGTACTGGACCAGCGCGCCTTCGAGATCGCCGACCTGCGTCAAGCCGCCCGCCAGATTGAAGCGCGCGTCCACATCGTCCGGCTGTAATTCGAGCGCGGTCCGCGCATGGGCAATGCCCTCACGCACCTGGTCGGGCGTGCCGTTCATCAGCTCGACGGCGAGGTTGTTGTGCGCGAGTGTCGCCGCCGGATTGCGCGCGATCGTCGCGCGATAGAGCGTCGCGGCGCTTGCGTACTCGTGGCTCTGGTGCCACGTGAGCAGGCCGAGCGTCGCGACGACGACGACACTCGCCGGTCGAAACGCCGGCGCCGGGAGCCGCGCGATGAGCGCGGCCACCAGCGCGATGATGGACACGCTGGCGAGGTACTGAAAGTGGTCGGCGACGAACGAGAACTTGAACGGATAGACGTTCACGAAGCCGAGCGCCGGTCCGAGCGTGACGCCGAAGAACAGCAGCGCCGCCAGCGGCGCGCGCGATCGGCCGCGGAACGCCCACAGCGCCGCGATCACGCCCAGCATCGTGACGGGATAGAGGAACTGCCACCACACGCCTTGGCTGATTTGCCATCGTGGATAGACGAAGCTCAGATTCCACGGCCACACGAGCGTCGCGAGATAGAACCAGACGGCACGCCCTGCGATCAGGCAGCGCTCGATGAACGTGAAGTTGAACTCGGCCCCTCGGGCGCCGATGAAGTGATGCTCGACCCACGCCGTCGTCATCCCGCCTGCGGCGCCGAGCGCGAAGAACAGCGCCAGCGGCGCGACGTCGCGACGCCAATCCAACCGGCCACGCTTCCACCAGAGCACCACTAGCAACCCGGCCGGCAGCGTCGCGGTCACGGTCTTGCTGAGGAGGGCCAGCGCGAAGAGCGCGAGCGCGCCCGCGTAGTCGCGCCGGGCTCGCGTGTCGTCGAAGCGCAGGTACACGTACAGCGCCGCCAGATAGAACACGCCGGACATCGTGTTCTTCAGCTCCGTGATCCACGCGACCGACTCGACGTGCACGGGATGCAGCGCGAAAATGAACCCGGCCAGCACGGCGCCCGGCACCGACAAGCGCCGCAGAATCAGCGCGACCAGACCCGCCGAGATCGCGTGGAACAGAATGTTGACGAGGTGATAGCCGAGGGTCGCATCGCCCCACAGCCGATGCTCGAGCCAGAACGTGCTGTGGACGATCGGGTAGTACTGCTGCGTGGCGCCGATCTGGAACCAGATCTGCGCGAGACCGGACACCGCGCGCAAGTGCGGCGCCGTCAAATGCTGCGCGTCGTCCCAGAGCAGCGTGCCGTGCCAGGCCGGCTGATACGCCAGGAGCGTCGCCGCAGCGAGGCCGGCGAACATCAGCCACGGATTCCAATTGCCGGGCTTTCGCCGCGCCGACATCGCGGCCGATCTTCTCACGATGTCGTGGGCAGTGGGTCAGGTTGGGCGTGTACAGCGCGCCTCCTGGAAGCGGGGCTCACGCGTTCGCGTCGGCGTGGTGTTCGTCCGGCGACCCGCACTGGCTCGGTTTGGGAGAGTGGGGCGCGCCGACTTGAAGTCGCGCGATACGCGAAGCATGAAACCGACGCGCAAGGAGCTCAGGTTTCGCGATTGGAATTCTCGAAACCTGAGCGGATGAAGCGATCGGTTTCGAGCGCGAGCTTTCTGAGGCGTGCCTCACTCTTCCAAACCGACCCAGTGCGGGCTGGACCGTCAGGCTACTGCTTGATCGTCAGCTCGACGAATTGCGTGTACGACGCGGCCGGCGCGAGCGTGCGGCCGCCCGGCGGCTCGAGCCGATACCGCCGGAACGAGGGCGCGGGCTCTTCGACGTCCAACGCAAAGGCGCCGAGAGCTCCGTACGGTTTCAACGCGGGATCGCTCAGGACGTCCGGCAGGTCGACCGAGAACATTCCGTCTTTGCCGATCTTCGTCGCGCCGATCGGGAACATCGGGATCATGCAGTCCGCGAGCTTGAAGTACCCGCAGACCCACCAGGCCTCGAACCGAATGCGCAAGTCGAGGCCGGCGAGGGTGAGGGTGCCGGCCGGGATGACACGGCCCGAGAGGCGCAACGCCTTCACGCGAGGCGGTGAAATCGTCACCTCGCGCTGCGACGTTTCCAGCGAGGGGATGTCCACCAGCCCAACGCCGAATCCCCGGCACCAGACGATCGCTTTCAGTGTCCGAGCGTCCTGGCTCGTGGGAATCGCCACCGTGTGCCGCTCGACCCGAATCGCGCTCGCTCCGCCGCTGAAGCCACCGAATGACCCCGTCTGAAATCGATCGACGAGACACGTGTCCTCAGCAACATCGTTGGGAAGCCGGACGATCACCGGCCGTCCGTCGTCTTTCGGCACGGTGATCGGCAAGCTCCGCGTGGGAGAGGTTTGCTGCGCAGCAACGGGCGCGGACGAAAGCGCCGTGAAGATCGCGAGAAGAGCGATGCGCATGGGCCTGTGCCGCAGCTTAGCACGCAGCGTACGCGTGGCCGGTTCCCGTCGAGGGACCTATGGCACCGACGCGGCGCGCTTTCGAATGTCGTCGTACGCCGACTGCCCGCCGAACGCGCCTACGCGGAGCCGATCCGCCGGGATGAGTTGCAGCTCGCGCTTCACGTCGCTCCACTTGCCGCAGCGCGCGAGCCACTTGATGTACGCGCCCCGCTCCCAGCCGGAGTCGGGGTACTTCTGAAGGAACAGTGGATACGTGCCGAGCACGTCGCCACACACCAGCGGGTTGGCGAAATACGTCGCTTTGTCGGCATCGGCTAAGACCATCGTGAGATCTTCGTGGCCCTCTGCCATCAGCAGCGGCAGTCGCAGGTTCCAATTCGCTTCATCCTGCATCCGGCGCGCGAAGTCGAACATCTCGTACACGCTCGTGCCCAACCAGCGCGGCTCGAGGGCGTAGAGCCTGAACCAGTACGGCCGCCGGTCGCCGGGCGCCAGGCGTTTGCCGAGTCGAAACCACTGGTCGAGCTCGTCGGCGTCACCGTGAAGACCGAGGGCCACGCGGTTCATCACGCGGACGATGGCGTACTCGTTCGCGCCCATCGCCAGCGCCTTTGCCGCTTCCGCTTCCGCCTGCCCAAGGCGTTGCTTGAAGATGGGCCACGCCTCCGGCTTCACGTCTCTGGCAAACCCGGATCCGCGGACGTCCCAGGCCGACGACGCGAGCGCGTCGGCGCGCATGACCTGCAGCAGCGGATCCTTGGGATCGCGCGCCTTCTCGAACGCGGCCTCGACGTGCGGAAACATCTTCTGCCGGTCGTTGCCCGAGCGGCCCCACGGATCGAACATCGCGTTCACGTGATCGACGAGCTGTCCGGCGGGCATCTCCCGATCGGCCAGCACGTTCGGCAACAGGTCGAACGCCCGGTTGATGATGACGATGAGCGAATTCCAGCGTGGCGCCCATTCCTCTTTCGAGAGACCGACGCTCGCCGCCGACAGCGTCCGCGCGCTCTCGACCATCGCGCGGCTGACCAGGTGCGGGTGATGCGGCTCCGGCGCGAGACCGAGTAGCGCGGCGTAGACGAGATGCGCGGCCTCGAGGCGCGGCAGGTCGGCCTCCGAGTACTCCGCGTTGAGGTACAGGACGAGCGGATCGTCGCACCCGCGCGTGATGGCCGTGCGGAGCGCGTACCACGCCTGGTCCGGCGCGTCGCCGGGCCGATCGGGGTCGTGCGCCCACAACCGCGCCGTCAACGTCAGGCCGCGCCGTGCCGCCTCATCCCATTTCGGATCGCGATGCCCGACGCGGTCGTACGCGCCGACGAGAATCTTCATGTTCCAGGCGAGCGCCGCTTTGCGCTGGGCCGTGACCTTCGCGTCGTCCACGCGGAGATCGGAGGGAAGGAGCTGGCGGCTCGCGGGCCTGGGCGCAGACTGCGCGCGGGCGACCGGCTCACCAAGCTCGCAGACGCTGCCCGCGGCGGCACAAAGAACAAGGATGACGCCGAGCCCTCGAGACATACGGGCCGCCCTGGTGCAAGAGACGGGCCGCAGGACGACGTCGGACTCCCGCAGCGGGCAAGGCCGAGGCCCGGTCCGCGAATCTCGGACCAGCGTTTCGCGGATTACAAGTCGGAAATCAGATCTTCACGCGGAGACGCGGAGATAGGGCGTGACCGGCTGGAAGATCGCGAGGGCGATGTTCCCGGCGGCCGGTCCGGCCGCCGGACCGAAGGTCCGCCGGTCACGCCCGTATCTCGAGACGCGGAGAAACCAGGCGATTAGAGCTCCGCGTCTCCGCGTGAAATCCCTCCGCGTCTCCGCGTGAGCGACTCCGCGTGATCACTCGCCCCGCAGGGTCCGGATCGGATCGATCCGCATCGCCCGCCGCGCGGGCAGAATCGTCGCCACGGTTGCAATGGCGGCAAGGCCAAGCGCAGTAGCGACGAACGTGACCGGATCGGTGGCGGGTACGCTGAACAGCATCGACCGTACGAGCGGCGTGAGCGCCAGTGCGCCGGCGAGCCCCACGACCATCCCGGCGAGCGCAAGACGAAGTCCATCACCGAGCACGAGCGCGAAAATCTGCCGCGACCCGGCGCCGAGGGCGAGGCGGACGCCGATCTCCGTGCGCCGCTCGGTGACCGCATACGACATCAATCCGTACACGCCGACCGCAGCGAGGATGACGGCGAGCGCGGCAAAGAGCCCGACGATGAACGCGAGGAAGCGCGGCTCCGAAATCGATCCCGACACGCGATCGGCGAGCGGCGCCACCTGCGCCAGCGGCACATCCGGGTCCACGCTTCGCACGGCTTGCGTCAACGGCTGAATGAGCTGGTCCGGCGGGATCGCCGTTTTCACCACGAGGTTCATGCCACCGGCGAGCTCGGGCACCTGCGTGTACGGCACGAATGTCTGCAGCCGCGGTGCGCTCCGCGCGCCGCCCTGCTTCACGTCGTCAATGACGCCGACGACGGTGAACCAAGGCGCGGCGGGATCGAACCGCATGTGACGTCCGAGCGCGCTCTCGCCGGGCCAGTACTTGCGCGCCAGCGCGTCGTTGATCACGAGCACCGGCGCCGGCTCCGCGCGGGCAAAGCGGCGGCCCTCGCGCACGGTGATGCCCATGACGTCGAAGTAGTCCGAGCTCACGAGCCGGTACCAGGTCGCGGGCTCGTGGCCCGGCGGCGCGGGCGGGAGGCCTTCAACTTGGAAGCTCGTGTCTGAATCGCCACCGCCGAGCGGCAGGATCGACGAGACGGCCGCACGTGACACACCGGGCAGGGCCGCAGCGCGATCGAGCACGTCGCCGATGAACGCCTGCCGATGCGCTTCGGTCGGATACTTCGCCGGGGGCGGCGTGACGAACCCGGCGAGCACGTTGGCAGGATCGAACCCGAGATCGGCGCGGCGCAACTCGAGAAAGCTGCGCAGGAACAGCCCGCTGCCGACGAGCAGCACGAGCGCCACGGCCACCTCGGCCACGATCAGCGTGCGCCGCAGCCGATGGCCGGAGGCGCCTGAGGTACCGCGGCTGCCGTCCTTCAGCGCGCCAATCAGCCGATCCCGGCTGAGTTGAAACGCAGGAACCAATCCGAACACGATCCCGGTGACGAGCGTCAGACCCGCGGCGAACGCGAGGACGCTGGCGTTGAGCCCGACTTCGGCCAGCCGCGGCGTCCCTTGCGGCGCCCACGCCACGAGCGCCTGGATCGCCCACGCGCTCACGGCCACGCCGATGACGCTGCCGATCGCCGACAGCACGACGCTTTCGGTGAGCAGTTGTCTGATGACGCGCGCTCGATTCGCGCCGAGCGCGGCGCGCACCGCCATCTCGCGCATGCGGCCCGCCGCCCGGGCCAGCAGCAGGTTCGCGATGTTCACGCACGCGATGAGCAGCACGAAGAGCACGGCCACGAACACCGTCACGACACCCGGCCGCACGTTGCCGACGACCTGCTCGTGCAGCGGGACGATCGTGATCGCGACGTCTTTGTTCGTCTGTGGATGCTGGCGGCCCAACTCGGCGGCCAGCCGCGCCATCGCGCTCTGGACGGCGGCCGGCTCCAGACCTGGTTGCAGTCTCGCGACGATGCGCAGCACCACGGCGCCGCGCGACGGGTTCGCGAGATTGACGCGGTCCGGCCGCCAGACGTCGGCCGCGGTGTTGAACGAGGGCCGGAACTTCGGCGGCATCACGCCCACCACTTCGTGCGGCTCACCGCCGAGCGTGATGCGGCGGCCGATGACGCCGCGATCGCCGCCGAACCTGCGCCGCCACAATCCATCGCTCACGATCACGATTCTCGGCGCCGTCGGCAGGCCCTCGCCCGGCTGGAACGCCCGCCCGATCGCCGGCATCACGCCGAGCGTTTCGAAATACCGATCGGTCACAGCTTCGCCGCGGAGCGGCTCCGGATCGCCCTCGCCGGTGAGCGTCGGGCCCCAGCCGCGCATCGACGTCATCGACGCAAACACCGACTGTTCCGCCCGCCAGTCCACGAGGTTGCCCGGCGTCGCCCACTCGTTCGGCGGCCCGCCGCGCGCGCGCATGTCCTGCCAGACGGTGACGAGATCCGCCGGCTCCGGATACGGGAGCGGCTTCAGCAGCAGCGCATGCACGATGCTGAAGATCGCGGTGTTGGCGCCGATGCCGAGGGCGATCGTGGCAGCCGACGCGATCGTGAAGCCCGGCGACCGCCATAGCCATCGCAGCGCATACTTCAGGTCGTGTCTCAGGCTCTCGAACGTCATGGGCGATCTCTCCGTAGCGGTCACCGGCGGTGATCCGCGAAGGCGCATCGCGACGATGGGCGCGATGCTGGACGCGAGCTGGCGCCAGTACCAGCGGCGCGCTGACCATGGACCGTCGGTCACGCGGCGCTGCCGGACCGCGTCGTCCACGTCACCGATGAAGGACTCGCGGAGGTCGCGCGGCACCAGGCGCGAGACGAGCCACGTCGCCCAAGTCGTTCGCGTCATGTGCGTTATCGCCGTTATCGGCGTTATCGCCGACGCCCCGCCGGCGACAGGCCCTCCCACAATCGCAGTGCGAGCGTGCGCTCGCGCCGCACGGTCTCGCGTCCGGCGGCGGTCAGCGCGAAGTGCCGTCGCGCCCGTCCGCCGCGCTCCGCCCGCGGCTCCGAGTAGAAGGGCTTGACGAAGCCCTCGCGCTCGAGCCGATCGAGCGCGTTGTAGACGCCGCCGATCGAAACCGGACGGGTCGTCATCCGGTCGATTTCGTCGCGAATCCTGACCCCGTACGCGTCATCCTCCAGCCGCGCGATGGCGACGAGGGCCATGAGCTCCATCTGGTGTTTGAGGGGCATTTCTTTCAGCGGGTGGAAGAATAGCATGGACGGACGGGGCATGAGGCAACCACTGCGCGATTGCATCGGCGCCGGCACGCGCGTGCTGCTCGTCGGCATCAATCCCGGGATCCGCTCGGCCGAGATTGGCCATCACTTCGCCGGGTACTCGAATCGATTCTGGAAGCTGCTGCACGAGTCGCGGCTCGTGACCGAGCCGCTCGGACCGGAAGACGACGGCCGACTGCCGGAGTGGGGACTCGGCTTGACGAATCTCATCGCGCGGCCGACGCCGGGCATCGGCACGCTCCGGCCTGGCGAGTACGTGCGCGGACTGCGCACGCTTCGCCGCAAGGTGCGGCGCGTGCGACCGGCCATCGTCGCCTTCATCGGCGTCTCGCTCTATCGCGCAATCAGCGGCGAGAAGGGCGCGATCGCGCTCGGCGAGCGGCTCGAGCGCTTCGAGGGCGCGCGTGTGTTCGTGCTGCCCAACCCGAGCGGGAGGAACGCGAACTTCAGCTACACGGAGATGCTCGCGGCGTTCCGGGGATTGCGCACGGCGCGGTCCATTGCGCCGAAGCGGCGGCTCGGGTCAGGATCTCCACGTCCCCAACCTGGACGGTGACGCGTGCGGATGCGATTGGTGCTCGGCCTTGTGGCGCTGCTCGGTCTCGGCGCCAACCTGCCGGCAGAGACGACGGCTGTCCGGCGAATCGGACCTGCGAGTGCGCGACTGACGCCGCGCGATCTGAGTCAGATCGAGCGGCTCGTCTCGGGTCTGGGCCAGCCGTGGCTCATCATCGCGAAGTGGCCGCAACGCACCATCGTCGACTCATGGTCATGGCCGGCGCAGGTCTACTTCACACCCAACTCGACCACGCCCGGACTGTCTCGCGGGCTGGCGGCACTCGTCACCGCGACGATCTCATCGGCGGACGGCTTCGACAGCGAGAAGACGTGGCAGCTCGAGGGCGGCGCACTCGCGTACGCACAAGTGCCGGCCGAGGGTCACACCGGCCTCGACGTCAAAAGCGATCGCGATCTCCATCGGCCCTTCCTCACGATTGACTCGGCGACCTGGGGCCGGACGAGCGACGCCGATCTCGTGCGCATCGTGCGCACCGTCCGCGGTGCCGGCCATGGCCCTTGGCCTATCGCCGAGATCGCGACGATGAACACGGACCTTGTCACCGTGGACACGCTCGACGCCGTGGCGTCGAGCAACGCCGGTGAATCCTCGATCGTCAGCCGCCAGAACGGCACGTGGCAGATCACGCATTCACAAGCGCGACCTCTGCCGCCATCACCCGATCAAGACCCGTTCTTGCGGATGCGGACGCGCGCGGAGAACGCAAATGAGCCCATGCCGACGACGGTCGCACCTGCCGTCGTCATCGTCGTGCTCGGGATTGGACTCGCGGTGTTCGGATTCTGGATAGTCTTCTCCGCCTGGCGCACCGGCGGTGGCTCGCCGCAGTTCGTCCTGGCGTTACTGCCCCTGGCGCTGATGTTTCTCACCGCGCCCGTGCCGATCATCGTCTGGCAGCTCATACGCGGATTTGGGTCGATCGAGGCCGTCGGTGGTGTGGGCTCCGCCGCGGCGGTGATGATCGCGACCAATCGCAGCCTCTTGTTCGGAGCCGCCGGCTTTCTACTCGTGATGGCCGCCGCTGCCGCACTTCAGCTCCACGCCGGCCGCGTCGACAACACGGCGACTCCGGTGGAAGGATTGCCGCCGCCATCCCGTGCGGCCGTCTGGCGAACGCGCGCGATGCTGGCGACACCCGCCGTGATGATCCCCGTGGCGCTGTTGCTGGCCACCATCGACAGCCTCCCGCGGATGACGTTCGGCGGCGCGCTCGAGTTGATGCAGAGATCCGGTAGCACCAACCGCGAGATGGAGCAGCTCAGCCAGACCGTCGCCAGCCTCCTGATGGCGTCGTTTGCCGGTGGCATTGCCGCGACGATCCTGGTCGGCCTCATCGGGCTGGCCAGTCTGCTCATCGTGCGGACCACACGATTCTCGAACCGCGTCACGATCTATTCCTGGGCAATCTGCGCGATTGCGATCGCGGCCGGCCTCGCCCACCTCTCGAAGCTGGTCGCCGACCTGCGCTGGCTCGCAAGCCAGTAGCCGCCGGCGATCAATTTGCCGCGTTGCGCCGCCGGAACTCGGGCGGCGTGAGGCCGGTCCACTTGCGAAAGGCGCGGTGAAACGTCGCCGGATCGCTAAAGCCGAGCAAGTACGCGACATCGGTCATCGTCAAATCGCGATGATCCAGGTAACGCACCGACAAGTCGCGGCGGACGTCGTCGATCAAATCGTGCAGCGATGTGTCTTCGCCGTAGAGGCGACGCTGCAGCGTCCGGGTGCTCAACCCCAGCTCGCGCGCGATCGTCGCGAGATCCGGATCGGCACCCCGCAGCGCCCGCGCGAGCAGCAGGCACACGCGACCGGCGAGGCTGCCGTTCACGGACGCGGACGGACACAGTGCCTGCGCATCGTCGTCGAGCCGCCCGGTCAGCGCGACATCGGGCAGCGGCACTTCGAGCGCCAGCATCGCGGCGTCGACGATCAGCGCGTTCGAGGTTCGGCCGAACTCGATCGGGCATCGGAACAGCCTCGAATGCTCGGAGGTGTCCGCGGGCGCATCGTGCTCACACGACACCTGCAGCGGCTGGCCCGCCGGCCCGGCCACCCTGCGGAGTCCGGTCACGAGCGAAGCGAGCGCCGCTTCGCAGTCCTGACGGCGACCTTCGGGCCCGGGATCGGTGATGTCGTACCGGTATTCGATGTGCGCCCGGCCTCGGTCGAGGTGCGTGCGAAGCGTGGCGGCGTCGCTCAGAACACGCTGATACCGCTCGAGCCGCCGAAGCCACTCCCCCACCGTCGAGCCGGTCACCCCGGAACAACCGACGACGTCGACAATCGCCGGATCGGACGACTCGCCGGCGTGGAGTCCGAACGCAGCGTCGCCGCTCAACCGGGCGCACGCATCGAACAGGCGGACCACCCGGGCGAATGGCAGCCGGTCGTCGGGATTGGCGAGCGCGGCCGGATCGATGTCAGCCGCGGCGCAGGCGACGGTGGCATTCACGCCGCGGCGAGCCGCCGCATCGAGAATCCTGGTGACCACGCTGACGGCGGTGCTGTGCCGCATGCCGGACGTGGATTCTACCTACGCGGAATCGATGACGTACGTAGGGCGGACCGAACTTCGGTCCGCCAGACTGCCTGGTGGGTGCAGGGTCAGGTTGGGCGTGTGCAACGCGCCGACGTGAAGCGGCGCGATGTGCGAAGGTCGAAACCGACGCGTAGGGAGCGAGGGTTTCGAGGGCGCCGTGCGTAGGCGTGCGAAGCGGGGCCGTGTAGCACGCGCCCGAAACGCGAAGCATGAAACCCGAGCGGACGAAGGGATCGGTTTCGAGCGCCAGCTTCCAGGAGGCGCGGTGCACATGCCCAGCCTGACCCTTCACCGCGCGTCGCGATTCTGGCGGACCACACTTCGGTCCGCCCTACGTACGGGGCCGGCGCGACGCGGCGCGGCGGCGGCCCGACGGATCGTACGCGCCGCGACGGGCCCTCGCGCGGATGCGCAGGAGCTCGAGGATCATCGCGGCGCCATCGCGCAAGAGCCGCACGCGCGAGAGCGATCGGTAGTGCCACTCGATCGGCACTTCCACCACGCGCAGCCCGTGCATCCGTGCGATCACGAGCACCTCGAGATCGAATGCCCAGCCGTCCACCGTCACCAGCGGAAAGATCTTCTCCACGGCCGAACGCGTGAACATCTTGAAGCCGCACTGCGAATCGTTCACGCCCGAGAGCGCCAGCCACTGGACCACGGCATTGAACCAACGGCCCATCACGTGCCGCAGGTACGGCTCGCCAATGCGCCGCGCGGCCATGCCTTCACGCGTGCCGATGGCGACGTCGTACTGGCCGAGCGCCGGCTCGAAGAATGCCGCGATCCCCGACACGGGCATGGACAGATCGGCGTCGCACATGAAGCAGTGCGTACCACGCGCGGCCAGCAGCCCGGCCTTGACGGCGCTGCCCTTCCCGCGGTGCGGGAGGTGCAGCACGCGCACGCGCGGCTCGGTCGCGGCGAACGCGTCGGCGATCGCGGCCGTCTCGTCCGCCGATCCGTCGTTCGCGACGACGATCTCCCAGGGGCGTGACTGCGCGGTCAAGCCGTCGCGGAGCGCGACGAGCGACTCGCCGAGGCGTCCGGCCTCGTTGTACGCAGGAACGACGACCGACAGCAACGCTCAGACCTTCATCGCCTGCACGTACGCCTCGACGGAGCGTGGCGCCACGCCGAACCGATCGGCGGCGGCCTTCCAGCCTGGAAACGGCTTCGACTCAGTGGCCGCGTAGAAGCCGAGCGACATCAGGCGCGCGGTCACCTCGTTGAACGGGCGGACCAACAGTGGGAGGTATTTCAACACCGGGACCGGGATGTGACGTCGCTTGCCGGACGCGCCGAAGCGCCGCTCGACGAGCCTGGCGAGATCGTTCAGCGAGATGTCGGACGGCCCGCCACATTCGACGGCCTCGTTCGCGACGTCTTCGCGCGCGAGAATCTTCACCGCAAACTCCGCGACGTCGTCCACCGCGATGTAGTTGGCCACCGCGGTTCCGTCGCCAAAGATCGGCGTCACGCCCTTCCTGCGGATGTCGGGCACCAGCACCTGGTCGATCCACACGTCCATGAACGCGGTCGGGCGCAGCATCACGTGGCGCACGCCGCTGCGGCGAATCGCGTCTTCGATGTACCACTTCACGCGGAAGATATCGACGGGCGCGAACTGATCGACGCCGCGGAACGAGGTGTAGACGAGCCGCTGCACGCCCGTGTTGCGCACGGCGGCGCACAGGTTCTGGTAGCCGCTCAGGTCGATGCGGGTCGGACTCGTCTCGCCCTTCCCCATGTTGTTGTTCGCCGTCGCCACGATCTGCGTGATGCCGCGGCATGCCTCGGTGAGCTTCGCCACGTTGCGGAGATCGACCGCGGCGATCTCGGCGCCGGCGGCCGCGAGCGGCGCGAGTTTCTCGGCGTTGCGCGCGAGCGCCCGCACCGGCGTGCCCGCGGCCAGAAGCTTCCGCGTGATGACGCTGCCCAACTGCCCCGTCGCGCCAACGACGAGGACTCGTGACCCGTTCATGAGCCACAACTATACTCACCGGGATGCTCGGACACCGTCGCCCGACTCTCGCCGCCCCGATGGTGGCCGCCGCGCTGGCGGTACTGCTGGCAGCCTCGATCGCCGAGGCGCAGACCCGCGCGCCCAAGTGGGAAATTGAGGGCTACGGCGGCCTGGCCACCAACGCCGGCTCGGCCGGCACGAGCGCATTGCCGGCGCCCGGCGCCGCGATCCTCACCTCCAGCGTACTCTTTCCGTCGCGACAAGCGCCGTCGTGGTTCTTCGGCGACGGCGCCGCGATGCTGAACGACGTGACCGCGGAGTTCGCGCTGCCCGATCAGATCGCGCCGCTCGACACCGCCCTGCGATCGTCCGGACTCGGTGGCGGCCATGCGAGCTACGGCGTGCGCGTGCGGCGCTCGCTCACGCCGCGCTGGTCCGCGGAGGTGAGCGTCGACATTGGCAACGGCGCGCGCGGAATCTCCGGCGGACTCACCGACGCGCTCGAGGCGGCTCGCGACAGCTTCGAGACGACGTTTGCCGGCTTGCTCGCGACCGGCCCCTTCACCGGCATCACGATCGATGCGACGAACACGACGACCTTAGGATCCGGCGGCGACTTGTCGGTCACCGGCGCCGTGAATGTGCACTTCGGTCGGCGCGGTGGTCTGACCCCGCACGCGACGTTCGGCGGCGGCATCACGTCCGGATGGGGCGAGCTGCCCTCGGCGACGCTCCAGGGCGACTACCGCTTCAACGTGCTTGGTCAGGCGCCGTTTCAGGAAACCGATCGCGTCACGTTGCGCTACGAACGATCGGCCGCTGCGCCGATCTTCGTCGTGGGCGGCGGTGTGCGTCGCGACGTGTCCGATCGATGGGGATGGCGCATCGACGGACGCCTGCTCGCGGGCGGCGGCGGCACGCGGCTGCTGATCGATGCGACGCCGTCCGTTGCGGTCGGAACGCCGACCGGCGTCATCGAATCGCTGACGAATCCGAACCTGCAGTTCAGCAACAGCGCCTCGACGGGCCGCACCTCCACGCTCGGCGGCCCGCCGGTCAGCGGCTTCGTCGCCTTCGATGAAGGCTTCCGTACGCGCTTCAGCGTGACGTTCGGGATTACGCGGAAGTTCTAAGAGTCCTAGGAGTCCTAGGAGTCCTGAGAGTCCGATGTCGGACTCTATTGCAGGTTCAAATAAAAAATCCCTAGTCCGTGCGTCGCCGCAATCAGCAGACGCTGCGCCGGGATGATCTCCAGATCCACCATCAGCGCTTCGGGGAATCCGACGCCGGCGCGTTCCCACTGCGTCGTGCCGGACGGCAGTCGGAGCGGGCCGAAGTCCGTGCCGGCGTAGAGGTCGCCGCGCACCGAGTCGTAGGCGATCGTGTTGATCGGCAAGTCGCCCAGGTCGAAGTCGAGCATCGTGAACGTCGCCTGCAGCGTGGCGGGGTTGAAGACGGCGCGGAAGACATGGCCGGGCGATCCCGGCGTGAGCGCGTTGAAGCCGGAGTACGAGATGTACGCGACGTTCGCGTTGGCCGGGTCCGCCGCGATGCGCGTGACGAAGCGGTTTGGCATCACGCCGCCGTCGAGGCGCACGAACGTCACCGCGTTGCCGGCCACGTTCGCGTTCTTCGCAATGAACAGCCGTCCGAAGTTCGTCGCCGCCCACAACGTGCCGGCGTCGGCCGGCGACCGTTCGGCCGCGACGATCATCCCGCCGGCGCGATCGGCGCCGTAGAAGTCGCTTGTCAGATCGCCGGGTTTGCGGCTGGCCGATGCGGGCGTACTGCCGGCCGGAAACGGAAACGTCACGCCGAGCGGCACCCAGTCGCCGCACGCGGCGGAATTTCCCGTGACGCAGTTGGCCTCGAGAAACGCCTGCGGTCCGCCGTTGTTCTGCGTCCGCCAGATGTGCTGGAACCCCGTGAACTGCGTGTCGGGTGCCGCCTGATCGAACGTGATGAACTGCCGGCCCGTGGACGCGCTGATCGTCGCGCGTTCGCCGCTGTCCTGGATCGGCCGGCTCGTGCGCGCCCATCGCGACAGGTCACCGTTCCGGAAATTCGTGAAGAAGCTGTTGCTCTGAAAGCTCGCGAACAGCACATCGCTGCGTGTCGGATGAAAGCCCGATGCCGACGTCCCGTCGCCGCTCGGGAACAACGCCTTCCACACCCGCTGGTTGTTCGATCCGTCCTGCCAGATCGTGCCGTTGTCCTGCAGCCCGCCCAACAGGCGCGTGAGCGGCGCCTGCGGGTCCACCGCGACGTTGTAGAACTGCATCGTCTGCAGCCCCTGGTTCATGAAGTAGATGCGGTTCGGCACCGCGGAGACGGCGGTCGCGCACTGCGCCCTGCCCGGAAACAGCGCGGCGCAGCTGCCACTGAGATTCACCGTCCGGCCGTCGGTGCGCACCACGCCGCCGTCCGACCCGACGAACACGATGCGCGGATCGCGCGGGTGAAACGCGATCGACCGCACGTCCACATGACTGTCGTTGCTCGGATTCTGCGCGTCGAAGCCGTACATCGAAAACGTCGCGCCGGCGTTCGTGGATCGGATCGTCGGCTCGCCAAAATCCGGGTGGAGCTGGCCACCGACCAGCACGGTGTTCGGCTCGCGGTCAGGTGACGCCACCACCAAGTCGTAGAAGCACTGCGATCCGCAGATGCTTCGGCTCGTTGACGCCGGCGACGTCGTGCTGTTGGATGTGAGGCTGATCCACGCGCTCGTGTTCGTGAGCCCAGCGCCCTGCCCCGTCACGAGCGCTGCGGCCGGCTGCTCCGCGGTGTCCAGCCGGTACAGTCCCTGAGCGGCCTGATTCTCGGTGCCGTTGTACACGTAGATCCGCGTGCTCCGGCGTCCGAGCGGCACGAGGTCGAACATCGCCAGATCGCGAAACCGCTGCAGCCCGACGATGGCGAAGACCGGCTTGAACGACGCGTCGCCGCCCTCGATCGACGGCGCCGATCGGTGGATGGCGTTGTTGAACGCGGTCGCGTAGACGATGGAAGGGTTGCGCGGATCGAGCTGGACATCTCTAACGCCGAACATCGTGTCGCCAATGCCGACGCCGAGGTTCGGGTTGACGGGAATGACCGGGTCGAGCGGCGGCACCCAGAGGAGCGTCCACGTCGTGCCGCCGTTGTCCGTCTTGTAGAGCCCCGCGCGCGGCTGCGGATACCCCGTCGTCTGCGTCTGCCCGCCGCGCACGCCCGTCATCCCCAGCATCGCGCTCGTCGTGGCGACGTAAATGATCTTCGAGTTCGTCGGGTGAATCGCGATGGCGCCGATGCCGCGCGTAGACGTGAAGTCGATGGGCGCCGACTGGACGGCCGGGTCCGTGATCATCGTGGAGATGCGCGTCCAGCGCTGTCCCCCGTCGGACGATCGGTAGAGCCCCGTGCCCGCGCCTGAGTTGTGGGGCGTGTTCGTCTCGCCGGTGCCGACGTAGATCGTGTTATCCAGCCGGTCATTAGGATCGAGCGCGAGGCTGCCGATGTTGTTGGTGCCGAGGCCGCGCGAGATCCACTGCCATCCCGGATTGACGGTGTTCATCGCGTCGTCCGTCCGCCACACGCCGCCACCCGCGGTGCCGACCCAGAGACGGCAAGCGCCACTCCGGCGGTTCGTGCCGCAGCGCTGCGAGATCACGAGCGCCGACACGCGGCCGGACACGGTCTTTTGCGCGTTGTTGTTGGGTGTCTGCAGCGTCGTCTCGGGTCCGAGCGACGTCCACGCGCCGCCACTCGGCGTGAGACCGCGGTAGGCGACGCCGCGGAACGCCCAGTACTTTTGTGAGTCGGCCTGGAGCACGAGCGCCGAGCCCGGCTCGCCGGGATACGCCTGCTCGTAGGCGCGCAGATCGTAGAAGCCCAGGGGCGAGTAGTTTTCCGGCGGCGGGATTCGACTACTTCGTGGTGCGTCCTGCACGCGCGCGTTCGTCGAACCGCTCGCGACCAACGCCAGAACGAAAAGCACTTTCGCGGTGCGCATGGCGGGATGGCCGCATCATACACGCTCCCTTCCTACTCACTGTGGGCAGGCGGTGCGCCTCCCCAAGAAAGCTCGATGCGCGTTCGCCCGTGAGCTCCGGGCACGACCTTTGCTCGTGAGCGATCTGCCATGAGAAAGCGGCGGGCGCCACGGCGGCTGTTCGTCGACAAGAGCATCGAGATCAACGCCCGGCCGTCAGACGTGTGGAGCGTGCTCACCGAGCGCGCGTACACGGACCAGTGGGCACGGGAGTTCTCCCGCGGCGGTCCCGAGTTTCACATCGAGTCCTCGTGGAAGCTGGGCGAACCGGTGCTGTGGAAGGACCCGGACGGCAGGCCGCTGGTCGAGGGCGTGGTGACGAAGCTCAAGCCCCAACGTCGCTTGCACTTCACCGCCGCCGACGTCCGCCTGCCACGACCGGAACTCACCGCGGCGGACGGCATCGACTGCGAGATCGAAGACCGCGGCCGGCGGACGAAGCTGCACGTGCGGCAGGGCGACTTCTCGACGATCGAGGAAGGCGAGAAGTATCGCAGCCTGTCCGACGACATCTGGAGCCGCGTGCTGCCCCGGATGAAGCGGATGGCGGAAGCGCGAGTCCACTAGTCGGCTAGCCTCGCGGCCATCGATGCCGTTCCCGGACGGCTTTGTCCTTCGCCACCAACTCATCCGAGTGCTTGGCGCCGCGCCGCGATGGCGGCGGGCGGCGATGACGTTTGCCGGGCGCGCGCGATGCTTCACGCGCGGTTGCCGACCTCGACACAGACCGTGTCGCCATGAATCCTCCCGCGGGTTCATCGATCGCCTTCGTCCAAATCAAACGCTCGCGCCGCGTCATCGTGCCGAACGGCGGCAGACGCGCGTCGCGATAACCGCGCGCGTTCAGGTCCACGAGATACTGCGCGCGCGAGAGCAGCGGGCCGCGGCACAGCTTCGCCCGCCGGAGCGACGCGCCCACCGGCCGTGAGAACAGATACGGCATCACCCAGCGCGGGACGCGATGCGCTTCGCCCGGAAAGATGTAGCCGAAGAGGACGACGTGCGAGAGCAGCACGCGCTCGTGTCCGCGAAACCGCGCGCAGAGATGGCGCCAGTCGAGCCGGCGGCCACACGCCAGGATGAGATGCTGGATGTCGGCGCCGTCGAAGCGCTCGCGCTCCATCACGAACGCCTTGCTCCACAGCAGCTCTTCGGCCGGAGACACTCGCACGGTGACGCCGAGCAACCGCATCGTCGACGACCGCTCGAACCACCGGTCGTCGACCGGCGTCTGGCCGCTGCCGCCGCTGAAGATGATGTCGACGAGCGCGTGGTCCGACAGCGCTTTGCCGAGCCAGTGCGGATACGTCATGCGGACCCGAATCCCGGCGCGCCGAAGGACACGCGCGACGAGGGGCCAATCCGAACGCCGCACCATCAGGTCGAGGTCCTTCGTGGCGCGGCGGATGCCCGTGTGATGCGCGAGCGCGAGGGCACCTCCAATAAGGAACGGCGCCCGGGCGGCGGCGAGCGTGCCGAGGACACGGCGATAAAAGGCGGAACGCTCCACCGTTCAGGAGGATCTCGCAATACGAGTGCCACGCGCGGGTCCCGTCCCGTGATGAAACGCGCCACCCATGAAGGCACAGCTCTTGCTGGAAATGGGCACCGTGGACAGCGTTGTTCGCGTCGCGGCGATTGCGGACCTGCACGTGGGCCGCACGCCGATGAGCGCGGTCAGCGCGCTCTTCGATCAGATCAACGCGCACGCAGACGTCCTGGCGATTTGCGGCGACGTCACGGACCACGGCCTTCCCGAGGAAGCGACGCAACTCGTCCGCGAGATGGCCCACGCGCTTCGGGTCCCGGCTATCGCCGTGCTCGGCAATCACGACCACGAAGCGGGCCGCGCCGCCGACGTCCGGAGCATCCTGCGTGACGGCGGCCTGCAGGTGCTCGACGGCGACGCGCACGAAGTCGGCGGCATCGGCTTCGCCGGCGTCAAAGGTTTTTGCGGTGGATTCGGCGCGCGCGCACTCGGCTCGTGGGGCGAGCCGCTCATCAAGCAGTTCGTGCAAGAGGCGGTGAGCGAAGCGCTGAAGCTCGAAGCGGCGCTCGCGCATTTGCGCGGCATGCGCATCGCCTTGCTGCATTACGCCCCGGTCACATCGACCATCGAGGGGGAACCGCTCGAGATCTATCCCTTTCTCGGATCGAGCCGTCTCGAGGAGCCGCTCGTGCGCTATGCGGTGGCCGCCGCCTTCCATGGCCACGCGCACCGGGGTCAGCCGGAAGGCCACACATCCAGCGGCATCCCGGTGTTCAATGTCTCGTGGCCGCTGCTCCAAAAGATCCGTCCCGACCGTCCGTTTCACGTGCTCGAGCTGCGGCCCGCGCTGGGCAGCGCGGCACAAGCGCCGTAGGCGCCACCACGGACACGAATGCCGTGATCTGCGGACTGCTGCAGCAACTGGCGGCGGTTCAAACCTCGAAGCACCGGCAGGGCGCGTACGAGCGCGCGGGCGCGGCGATTCTTGCGCTCGACGATCAGATCGACGCGATGAAAGAGCTGCCGCGCATTCCGCTCGTCGGCCCATCATCGCTTCGCATCGTCACGGAAGTGCTGCAGACCGGAAGCTCGCCGACGGTCGCGCGCGCCGTTGCCGAAAGCGCCAAGGCCGCCGACATGCAGAGCGACCGCCTGCGTGGCGTGCATTGCATGAGCGTCGCTCGCATGCGCACCGTCCTCGCCGACCGAAACCTCGGCGGCCCTCGCCTGGAGGACTATCACGGCGACTTCCACATGCATTCGGACTGGAGCGACGGACGCACGACGCTCGGAGAAATGGCGGAGGCGTGCGTCGAGCGCGGCTACCGGTTCTCCGCGATCGCCGACCACTCGCACTACCTCTCGAGCACGAAGAGCGCGGGCGCCCGCGGCATCGCGCGACAGCGTGAGGCGCTGGCGGACATCAACACGCGCTTCGGCGCTCGTTTCAGATTCCTCGCCGGCGTCGAGGCCAACATCCGCCCGGACGGCACGCTCGACATCACGGCCGAGGACGCGGCCGTGCTCGATCTCGTGGTCGCGTCACCACACGCGCGCTTGCGCGGCGCGGAGGACCAGACCGCGCGGATGATTGCCGCGGTCCAGACGCGCGGCGTCCACGTCCTCGGCCATCCGACCGGCCGGAAATGGGGCACCCGCGCGGGCCTCGTCGCCGATTGGGATGCCGTGTTTGCCGCGGCCGCCACGCGGCGCGTGGCGCTCGAGATCGATGGCGACCCGATGCGGCAGGATCTCGACGCCGAGATGGCCACGCGCGCGCTCGCTGCTGGCTGCCTCTTCGCACTCGACAGCGACGCCCACGCGCCGTCCGAGCTCAGCTATGCGGAGTTCGCGATCGCGCACGCGCGGCTCGCCGGCATTCCGCCAAAGCGCATCGTCAATTGCTGGGCGGTGGACGAGGTGATGGAGTGGACGAAGGAACGGAGGCGCAAGTAGTTCAAGGGTTCAAGGGTTCAAGGGTTCGACTATCCTTCCGCTGATGCGTTCGCTTCCCACGGCACTCGTGATTGCTGCTGTCTCTCTTGTGACCTCCGCCAGCGCGCGAGCGATGCAATCTGCCGCGCCGCAGGCGCCCGCGGCGGCGCAACTGCAGCTTTCCGCCGTCACCGTCAACGGCATCAAACGCTTCACGAGCGACGATGTCGTTCGGCTGAGCGGGCTGAAGGTGGGGCAGGCAGCGACACCGCAGGCACTCGACGGCGCGGCGAGCCGGCTCGCGACGACCGGCCTCTTCAAGTCAGTGACCTATCGCTACACGACCGGAAGCGGCAAGCTCAACGCGATCCTCAGCATCGAAGAAGAAGACGCCTGGACGATGCCGGTCGTGTTCGACAACTTCATCTGGTTCACGAACGAGGAGCTCGCGAACACCGTCCGCCAGGGCGTCCCGACATTCGACGGGATGCTGCCCGCCAACGACGCGGTGATGGACTACGTCTCGCAGACGCTGCAGCGGTTCGTGGAAGCGCGCGGAATTGCAGGACGCGTCACGAGCGAGGGACGCGTGAACATCAAGACCCGCACGCGGCAGCAGCTGTTCACGGTCACGGGCACGACGAACAGCCTCAAGATGTGCGCGCTACGGCTGGCCGGCACCGCAGCGGTGCCGGAAGCCGATCTGCTCAAGGTCGCGCAGGCCGTCATCGGCACGAACTACTCGCGCGCCTTCATCGACGGGCTGGCGAGCGGCACCCTGCGACACGAATACCGGCGGCGAGGGTACTGGGCGGCGGACCTGGCGTATGAGTCCGCGAAACTCGATCAGGGGTGCAGCGGGGTCACGGTGTCGCTGTCCGTCAAGGAAGGCCGGGTCTACAAGTTCGATCGCGTCGAGTGGTCCGGGGCCGCGGCCATCCCGGTCGCGAAGCTCGACGCCGCGCTGGGCATCAAAGCCGGCGACGTCGCCGAGATCGTCAAGCTCGAAGCCGGCCTCCGTGCCGTCGGCGACAGCTACGGCAAGATCGGCTACGTCATGCAGGAAGCCGACTACACGCCCGTGCTCGACGACGCCGCGGGTCGCGTGACGTTTCGGATCGCCATCACCGAGCATCAGCAGTTCCGGATGGGCACGCTCACGTTCCCGGACCTTTCACCGGCGGATGCAGGCCGGCTCAGCGAACGATGGAAGCTCGCGGCGGGCGAGATCTACGACGCTTCATACCTGTCCAGATACACCGACGCGAACCGCGCCGCGTTCCCGCGCGGCATGCGGGCCGAGACGGCCGTCGACCGCACCAAGCTCGTCGTACTCGTTCGCTTCGTAGTCCCTCGCTAAGCCTGCCAACCCGCGTTGTGAGATTGGCGTCTTAGATGAACACCATGACCTGGCTCGAGTCGATCTGGCAGGACGTGCGCTTCGGCGGCCGTCTGCTGCGCCGCAGCCCCGGCTTCACGTGCGTCGCGCTGCTCTCGCTGGCGCTCGGCATCGGCGCGAACGGCGCGATCTTTCAGCTGCTCGACATCGTGCGGCTGCGGACGCTGCCGCTGCACGATCCCGTGTCCTTCGTCGAAGTGCGGTGGGCGCCCAACTCGAGCCGCACCGGCGCGTTCAATGGCGCCCGCCCGGCGCTCACGAACCCGCTGTGGGAACTGATCCGCGAGGGCGGACGCACCATCACGGGACTCTTCGCCTACGGCAACTCGACCTTCGATCTCTCCGCCGGCGGCGAATCCCGCGTCGTCGAAGGCATGTTCGTGAGCGGCGGGTTCTTCGAGGGACTCGAAGGGCGGCCTACCGTGGGACGACTCATCGGCCCGAACGACGACGTGCGTGGGTGCAGCGCGCCGGGCGCGGTCATCAGCCATTCGTTCTGGCATCGCGAGTTCGGCGGCGCGGCGGACGTCACGAGCCGGACAATTCGGCTCGATGGCGCGGTCTTCCCCATCATCGGTGTCACGCAGCCCGGGTTCTCCGGCGTCGAAGTCGGACGCCGGCTCGACGTGTTCATGCCGATCTGCTCGCGGCCGCTGATTAAGAAGGCGACGCCCGCGCTGGATCGGCGTGACTGGTGGTGGCTCGCCGGGTTCGGCCGCCTCGCGCCCGGCGTGACGATCGAGCAGGCGACGGCCGAGCTGGCGTCGCGGTCGGCGGGCATCTTGGCCGTGACCGTCTCGCCCAACTACGCGCCGGCCGACGTCACGAACTATCAGCAGTTGAAGCTGGCCGCCTACGAGGCGTCCACGGGCGTGTCCGGTCTTCGCGCCCGGTACGGCGCGTCGCTCACGCTGCTGCTCTCCATTGCGGGCCTCGTGCTGCTCATCGCCTGCGCGAATCTCGCCAACCTGATGCTCGCGCGCGGCAGCGCGCGCGCGAGGGAGATCGCCGTGCGTCTGGCGATTGGCGCCTCACGCCGCCGCGTGTTTCGGCAGCTGATCGCCGAGAGTCTGCTGCTCGGAGGTCTTGGCGCGGCGCTCGGCATCGCGCTCGCGCTCGGGCTCAGCCGTGCCCTCGTCGCCGTGCTCACGAGCGACGGCGGCCCGTGGACGCTCGACCTCGGGCTCGATTGGCGGCTGATCGCCTTCACGCTCGCGCTGGCGGTTCTGACGAGCGTCCTCTTCGGGCTCATGCCGGCGCTGCGCGCGACAAGCCTGCCGCCGGGGGCCGCGATGAACTTGAACACGCGCGGTCAGACGATGGACCAGGGCCGGTTCCTGGTGCGGCGGTTCCTGGTCGTAGGTCAAGTGGCCATCTCGCTCGTGCTCGTGGTGGGCGCGCTGCTGCTCGTCGGCACGCTGCGGAATCTCGCGTCGAGCGACCACGGCTTCAACGATCGCAACGTGCTCGTCGTGGAACTCGACTTGCGGCCGGCCGGCGTGGCACCGAATGCGCTCATGACGTTCCAACGGGATCTGGTCGAGCGCCTCGGCAATCTGCCGGGCGTCTTGAGGTCGGCGTCGGCCGCGATCGTGCCCGTCAGCGGGTCGGGGTGGAATGAGACGTTGATCATCGACGGGCAGAAACAGAGTGTGCATCCGGACGCGAACCGCGTCAGTCCAACATTCTTCAGCGCGCTCGACGTGCCGTTCGTGCAGGGCCGCAACTTCGACGCGCGCGATCGCGCCGGCTCGCAGCCGGTCGCGATCGTCAACAGCGCGTTCGCGACGAAGTTCTTCCCTGGCACATCGGCGATCGGGCGATCGTTCAAGATCCAGGTCGGGCCGGGTCAGGCGGACCACGCGTACGAAATCGTCGGCGTGGTGAAGAACACGAAGTACCGGACGCTGCGCGAGGATCTCGGTCCGATCATGTACTTTCCCGACACGCACGAAACCGAGCCCGCGCCGTTCGTGAGCGTCCTGCTGCGCGCCGACGGCGATCCCGATCTGCTCAGGCCGGCGGTCACGCGCGCGGTGGCGGCGGTGCATCCGGGCATCGCGCTCTCGCTCGACACGATGCGAACGCAGGTCCGCAACTCGCTCCTGCGCGAGCGGCTGATGGCGTCGCTCTCGGCCGGCTTCGCCGTCCTCGCGGTCGTCCTCGCGGCGGCGGGTCTCTATGGATTGATGGCGTACGGTGTGGCGCGCCGCCGGAACGAGATCGGCATTCGTGTCGCGCTCGGCGCGACGCGCGCGGGCATTGTCGGGATGATCGTTCGCGAAGTGGCCGTGCTGGTGGTGCTCGGCCTGGCCGCGGGCCTCGGGTTGGCGGTGATCGCGGCCAAGACGGCGTCGACACTGCTGTACGGCGTCACGCCGACGGACGCGGTGCCGCTGGTGATCGGGAGCGCCGCGCTCACGGTCATCGCCGCGCTCGCGAGCATCGTCCCCGCCCACCGCGCCGCCCGCCTCAACCCAACAGTGGCCTTGAGAGAGTAGGGTCAGACCGGGGTGTCCCCGAGTGTCCCCCGGAGTGTCGGGTTTTTCCAATTGCCCGCAAAGGGAACTGACTACAGTTAGATCCAGTGCGCCGGGTCTAAAGACCCGGCCTCCATCTGACCACCGAGGAACCCGTGCATCTCAATCTCAAGCGACTGATCGTAGGCGCTGCCATCGCCGTCACCGCGAGCAGCATTGTCACCGGCCAGCAGAAGCCGGACTTCTCCGGAACGTGGGTCGCCACGAAAGACGCGGGGCCGAGCGTGCCCGCGGCGCCGACTCCCATCTTCGGTGAGCGTTTCGGCGTGAAGCAAACGGGGCAGAAGTTCGAGTTGATCCGGCCCGTTCGCACCGGCCGCCCAGAGCCGTTCGTGACGACGCACAACCTGGACGGCGCCGAAACCAAGATCCTGCTGCCGGCCCGCACCTGCCTCGGCCAAGCTGGCCAGTTGGTGACGACGGCGTGGGACGGCAACGCGGTCGTGTACAGCATCACCGGCAGCCTCGCGCCCGGTGCCAGCACGCCAACGCGCTCGGGCCTGAAGTACACCTTCAAGCTCCCGGCGCCGGACACGCTCGTGATCGAAAGCTTCATGCGCACGTCCGCGACGGCCGAACCCACCACGGTCGCCACGGTCTACAAGAAATCGGCTGACCCGCTGCCCCCGGTGGACACGACGGCCAAGCCCACCGCCGCGCAGGCCACCATCGCGCAGGTCGAGTGGATCGCGGGCGTGTGGACCGGCACGCTGGGGACGTCGGCGCTCGAAGAGCGCTGGCTCGCGCCGGCGGGCGGCTCGATGCTGGCCACGAGCCGCACGATCCGCAGCGGCGGGGTGATGACGCAGTTCGAGTTCCTGTGCATCTCCGAGCGCGACGGCGGCCTCGTCTACTCGGCGATGCCGAACGCGGCCCCGCCCACCGACTTCGTGCTCACGAAGATCGACGCCGACAGCGCCACCTTCGAGAACCCCACGCACGACTTCCCGAAGATGATTCGCTACGCGCGGAAGCCGGACGGCACGATGGAGGCCACGATCAGCGGCGCCGCAAACCAGCGGCCGACGACGTTCGTGTTCAAGAAGCAACAATAGTTGAGGCCGGGTCTGGAGACCCGGCATCACCACGTGTAACACCCCAGGCCCAAGCCGTCATGAGACGGCAGGTGCCTGGTGGTGCTACGTCCGCTCGTCCTGGCTGCGTCGATCGCGTTGTCGGTTCCGATGGGGACCGGTCAGACATCGGAGCTCCCAGCCTCACCTAAACCGACCGCCACCGGCGCACCAGCCGCCGCGGCGCTGCGGTCGCGCGGCCTCGAGCTCGGCTACAACCTCGATCACACCGAGGCCCTCGCGGCGTTTCGCGAAGCGATTGCCGCCGACCCTGGCAACCCGGCCGGCTATCGACTCGCGGCCGCGACGACCTGGATCACGGTGCTGTTTGCGCAGGGCGCGATCACGGTCGAGGACTACCTCGGCCAGGCGCGCGCGAACATCTCGCGCCCCGCGCCGCCGGCCAATCTCGACGCATCCTTCCGCGATTTGTTGCGGCAGGCGCGCGTGCTCGCCGAGCGGCAACTCAAAGAACGGCCGAAGGACGCTGATGCGCACTATCAGGCCGGGGCGACGTACAGCTTCGAAGCAACGTACTCCGCGACCGTCGAAGGCAAGGTGCGAGGCAGCCTTGGCGCCGCGCGGCGCGCATACGCGGAGCACGAGCGCGCCCTCGAATTGGACAGCGCCCGCAAAGACGCCGGCCTCGTCGTCGGTCTCTACCGCTATGCCGTGTCGGAGCTCTCGGTGCCGCTCCGCGTCTTCGCCTTCTTCGCGGGATTCGGCGGCGGCCGCGAGCGCGGGCTGAAGCTCGTCGAGGACGCCGCGCGATATCCCAGCGACGTGCAGGCGAATGCGCTCTTCACGCTGATCGTTCTGTACAACCGCGAATCGCGATGGGATGACGCGTTGCGGGTGATCGAGCAGCTGCAGGCGCGATTCCCGCGGAATCGCCTGCTGTGGCTGGAGGCTGGCGGGACCGCGCTGCGTGCCGGGCGGCCGGCCGTGGCCCGGCGCTGGCTCGAAGACGGATTGGCGCGGCTCGAGCGCGACGACCGCCCGCGCGCGTTGGGTGAAGACGCGCGCTGGCACTTCACCTACGGCGCGACGCTCGTCGCGCTCCGGGACACCGCATCCGCGCGCGTCGCGCTGCAGCGCGCGCTCTCCGGAGCCACACGTGATTGGCTCCGCGGGCGCATTCACAAGGAGCTCGGCAAGCTCGCGGATCTCGACGGCGACCGCGCCGCCGCGCTCGCCGAGTACCGCCAGGCCGACGCGCTCTGCCGCGCGGACCACGACAACGCGTGCGTCGATGACGTCAAGCTGCTGCTGAAGCGTCCGCATCGATAGATCAAGAGGAGAGTGCCGATGGCCCGCCGACGAGTGCTCTGGCTTCTCGCGACCGCCGCGCTCCTCGTGACCGCGGTCGTTTCGACCGCGCTCCGCGGCCGGGCTGCAACACCGGCGTTCTCGCGTGATGCGCTCGCGTCCACCTTCGACGCCGATCTGCGGCGTGTCGCCTACGCGTGGGATCCAGCCGATCCACGCCCCGAAGCCGAGCGGCGCCGCGCCCTCTTCGACTTCATGTACCAGACCTACGACGCGTCCGCGTGGGTCCCGCAATCGCTGTTCGACAGCAACCTCGTGACGCAAGCGGTGGTCGGCGACGTGGACACGATCGTCGGCGAGAAAGTTGGACTCGTGCTGTGGCGCGACAACGCGCGCGTGCCGGCCTTCGGCATGGCGCCAAATGCCATCGAGGCCACATCGGATGCCACGGGTCGTCCGACGCCGCCGCTGCGATGGACCGTCAACTGCCTCGTGTGTCACACGGCGGAAATCGACGGCGTCGCGTATCTCGGCGCCGGCACGAAAACGTTCGACGAACTGTGGCTCGGCGACGCGTTGAAGAAGCTCACGAGACCCGAATGGCGCCGGCTGCTGCCGGCCGATTCCGGAGACGAAGCGCTGGCGGCGGATGCGCAGCGCATTCTCAACAGCCATCACCACGACAAGATCGACTCGCTCACGCGCGCGAGGTCGACCGCGTTCGCCGCGTCACACGTGGAGCTCTACATGCGGCCGCACAACGGCGTGATGCCGCGTGTGGAGGATGTTGGCCGCGGTGATGTGAAAACGCCGCCGCTGTGGCACACGGTGGCCAAGATGCCGGTTGGGCGCTGGTACACCGACGGGAGCTTTCACGGTCCCATCCCGCTCATGGCGTCGTCGATGGAGCTCGAGAAGGATCGCTCGTTCGACGCGCTGATGCAGGTGGTCGTGCCACGGATCAAGAGCGAGTTCGAGACCGTCGTGCAGCATCTGCGTCCGCCCGCCTACCCGTACGCGATCGACCGCGCGCTGGCCGCGCGCGGCCGCGAGCTGTTCGAGTCGGCCGAAGTCGGATGCGCCAGGTGCCACGGCACCTACGACGGCAAGGGCGGCGTCGCCTGGCCTGGCGTCCACGCCGACGTAGGGACCGATCGGGCGCGACTCGATGTGGTCTCCGAGGGCTTCGTCGCCGCGTTCAACGGCAGCCCGCTCGCGACGGAGGGCGCGCTCGTGCCGAGCGCCGGCTACGCGGCCACGCCGCTTACCGGCGCGTGGGCGAACTATCCGTACCTGCACAACGGCAGCGTGCCGACGCTGCATCATCTGCTCGGGCCGGTCTCGGAGCGGCCGAAGATCTTCGAGGTGATGGCGGCGAAAACACTGGACCGGGTGCGCGTGGGCCAGCCACTGGTGCGCCGCCCGAGCGACGCGCGGCTCGGCGAGGCGGAGCTCATGCGGCGGTTCGGCGACGACCGCAACTGGTTCAACATCATGCGGCCCGGCTCCGGCAACGGCGGACACGATGTGTGGCCGAGAATCAGGACCGACGAGAATCGACGGGCGCTGATTGAGTATCTGAAGACGCTGTAGGGACGATGGGGTCAGACCGGGGTCAGACCGGGGTCAGACCGGGGTCAGACCGGGGTCAGACCATCGTCAGATTCCTGACAGCAACAGAATGTTAGGGAAATCGACAGTCCGGAGCGCTTCTGCGACCAGAATCGTGGTCTGACCCCATGACCCCAGAGACCATCGTCATCGGCGCCGGACCGGCGGGCCTCGCGACCTCGGCCGCGCTCACGCGGCGCGGCGTGCCGCATGTCGTGCTCGAGCGCGGACGCCAGGTCGGCGCAACGTGGGCGAACCTGTACGACAGCCTCGTGCTCCACACGGCGCGCCGGCTCTCGGCGCTGCCCGGCCTTCCGTTTCCCGCATCCACGCCGCAGTTTCCAACGCGCCTGGACTTCGTCGCGTATCTCGAGCGGTACGCCCAGATGTTTCGGGTCCCGGTCGAGCTCGGCGCTGACGTCACGAGTCTCCGTCGCGCCAATGGCGACTGGATCGCGCGGACGTCGTCGGGCGACGAGCGCCGCGCGCGGACGGTGGTCGTCGCGACGGGCATCGTCGCGAATCCGCACGTGCCGTCCATTCCTGGCCGCGATCTCTTTCGAGGGCGCGTGCTCCACAGCGTGGACTACCGCACTCCCGGCGAATTCGCCGGCCAGCGCGTGCTGGTCGTGGGCACGGGCAATTCCGGCGGCGAGATCGCGGCGGAAATCGCGCGGGCGGGTGCGCGTGTCACACTCGCCGTGCGGTCGGGCGCCATGGTCGTGCCACGCGAGGTCGCCGGCATCCCGATTCAGTACCTCAGCGTCGTTGCGGGCACGCTCCCCACGCCGGCGCAGCGCGGGTTGACGGCCGTCATGCTCAAAGTGTCAGCCCTCGTTCGCGGTCCGGCCGTGCTCCCGCTGCCGCCCATCGTCCGGCCGTGTGCGAACGTGCCGATCATCGGGTTTCACCTCGTCGATGCGATCCGCGCCGGCACCGTGCAGGTCAAACGCGGCATCACGGCGTTCACCGCCGAAGGCCTGCGATTCGCTGACGACTCGACGGCCGGGTTCGACACCGTGCTGCTCGCAACCGGGTATCGCGCGGCCGTCGGTCTGCTGGGCGATCAGATCTCGTGCGATCCCTGTGGCTTCGCCGAGCGCCGCGATCGCGTCACGAGCCGCGATCAGCCCGGCCTCTACTTCGTCGGTCACAACTACGGCATTCAGGGCGGGCTCTTCAACATCGCGCGGGACGCGCGCTTGGTGGCGAAAGGGGTCACCCATCGTGATACATCCCGAACGTCCACTGGAATGCGGCGACCAGCGAGTGAAAGATGATCGGAATCGTGCCGCCGAGCCACCGCTGGTCCGGCCGGCGGGCCATGCGCACTACGTAGCGGACGACCATCGCGCCGAAATAGAGATAGCTCCACCACACCGCAACGCGGCCGAGCCGTGGCATCGGCTCGACCCAGAATCCCGACGCGCGGCAGAAGTCCGCCGAGATCCACACCATCAGCGTCAGCACGACCACCTGACCGGCGACGAGCACGGGATACGGCAGCAGACCCGATTGCCATTGCTCCATCGGCGGCAGCCAGCGCGGCTTCCAGAGGGCAACGATCAACTGTCCGGCGACGCGGCCCACCAGCAAGATGGTGAACAGCCAGAGGTAGTAACAGAGCGCGGCGGGATCCTTCATGGCCGGGTGAGACCACCGCTGACATGCCCACCCGCGTCAACGACCTGCACTCGCAGCTCAATGCCACGGAGGTCGACGCCGTCGAGCGCCCCGCGACGATCGAGGCGCTCGAAGCCATCGTCCGTCGCGCCCGCACGACCGGCCACGCGCTCTCGATTGCGGGCGGACATCACTCGATGGGCGGCCAGCAATTCGCCGCCAACAGCATCCTCATCGACACGCGCGCGCTTGATCGAATCACCGCATTCGATCCGCACGCAGGGCTCGTCACGGTCGAGGGCGGCATTCACTGGCCGGCACTCCTCGAGTTCATCGATCGAGAACAACGAGAACAGCGAGAACAGCGCGGCGGCGCGCATGCGTGGGGAATCTACCAGAAACAAACGGGCGCCGACCGGCTGAGCCTCGGCGGTGCGCTCTCGTGCAACGCGCACGGTCGCGGCCTGACGCTCGCGCCCATCGTCCAACAGGTTGACTCGTTCGATCTGCTGAATGCCGACGGCGAGATCCTCACTTGCTCCCGGCAGCAGCACCCGGAGCTGTTCCGTCTCGCGATTGGCGGCTACGGCCTGTTCGGCGTCATCGCGCGCGTCACGCTGCGGCTCCGCCCGCGGCTCAAGCTCCAGCGCGTCGTCAGACTCATCGACACGGCCGATCTGATGGCGGGCTTCGAGGACCGGATTCGTGACGGTTTCCTGTACGGTGATTTCCAGTTCACGATCGACCACACCCGCGAGGACTTCCTCCGTCGCGGCGTCTTTTCCTGCTACGCGCCCATGCCGGCCGATACGCCCCTCACCGATCGCCCGGTCGGATTCAGCGCCGACGAGTGGCGCCAACTGATCCAATACGCGCACACGAACAAGCATCGCGCCTTCCAGATCTTCGCGGTGCGCTACCTGCAAACGTCCGGACAGATCTACTGTGCCGACGCCGCGCAGCTCTCGTCCGCTTACGTCGAGTGCTATCACGACGATCTCGATCGCGCGGTTGGCGCCACGGTCAAGGGCTCGGAGATGATCACCGAGGTGTACGTCGAGCGCAGCCGGCTCGCGGCGTTCATGGAAGATGCGCGCAAGACCCTGCGCGACCGGCGAGCCAATCTGATCTACGGCACCGTCCGCCTGATCGAGCGCGACGATGAGACGTTCCTGCCGTGGGCTCGGGATCGGTACGCGTGCATCGTCTTCAATCTGCACGTCGACCACACGGCGGCGGCCATCTCCGCGGCGGCCGACACGTTCCGCGACCTCATCGATCTCGCCATTTGGCACGGCGGCAGCTACTACCTCGCGTACCACCGCTGGGCGCGGACGGATCAGGTGGAGCGCTGCTACCCCGCCATCGGCGCGTTTCTCGACGCCAAGCGCCGTTACGATCCGGATGAGATGTTTCAGAGCGAGTGGTACCGGCACTATCAGCGAACGCTCGGGCTCCCGTCAGGCGGCGCTCGCGTGATGGCCGCTGGCATGGCTATCTGAATGGTATGATTCATGCCATGGTCATTACCATGGATGCTGCCGGCCGGCTCGTGATTCCCAGCGAGATCCGTCGCGAGGCTGCCCTCGAACCGGGCGTGCCGTTGGAGGTTCGGTACCGCGACGGCGTTATCGAGATTGAACCCCAGCCGCTCGCTGTGACGCTCGAAAAAAAAGGGCGCCTGCTCGTTGCGTCCCCCACCGCCAAGGTCGAGTCGCTCCGGGCGCGCACGGTGGAACACACGCGCCGTGATCTCAGACGTCGCGGGCGGCGCAAGCCGTGAAGACATTCGCGCTCGACACGAGTTGCATGGTCGCGGCGGTGTGCACGTGGCACGAACGCCACGCCGACGCCGTTTCGGGCATCGAGCAGCGGCTCGGCCGAGGCGAGCGGCCGGCGATTGCCGCTCACGCATTGCTCGAAACCTATGCCGTCCTGACGCGGCTTCCCGCGCCGCATCGTCTCGCACCAACTGACGCGTGGACCCTCGTGGAGACGAACTTCATCAAGACAGGTACGGTCGTCGCACTCGATGGTGAGGCGTACACGTCCCTGCTCAGCCGGCTGGCGAAGTCGGGAATCGGCGGCGGGCGAAGCTACGACGCGCTGATAGCGGACTGTGCCACTCAGGCCAAGGTCGCGGCGCTGCTGACCCTCAACCCCCGGCACTTCGAACCGCCACCACCCGGCGTGGTTGTGGTCGAGCCTTGACTAACGCCGCCCAAACGGGATCGCCACGCCGAACATCACGCGATACTCGTTCAACGTGCCCTGCGTGAAGATCGCGCGATAGTCGACCTGCAGCCGTCCGTCGAGGCGCTTCGTCAGCTTGAAGTCCACGCCGGCGCCCGGCTGCACCGCAAAACCGTTGCTCGTGACGAAGTTGCCGATGACGCCCACCTGCGTCGTCTTGAATCGGCCGCCGCCGGCGAGCATCTGCACGAACGGCCGGACCTTGGCGTCCGGAGACAGACCGTACCGAAATCCGCCCTGATAGGTGACCACGTCGAGCCGGATGGTCGCGACCGTCAGGTGCAGCGTCTTGAAGTTGCCGCCGAACTCGCCGACGAAGCGCAGCCGCTTGTTAATGTCGCCCGTCAGCGCCAGCGCGAATCCCGCGCCGAAGTTCATGCCGAGGTCGCTGTCGCGCATGAAGCTGTAGCTCACGGCCAGATCGCCTCGCATCTCGTCCTGCTGCGCGAACGCCGGCCGGACGCCGAACAGCACGAGCGCGACGACACCCACGACCGACAGCAACATTCGTGTGCGCACTTGATCCTCCAGGGAGCCTTCTCACGACGAGAACGGCGCCCGAGAATACCACGCGGCATCTCGATCACGCCTTGACGCGCCTCGGGGTCTCCATTGTAGACTCCGCGAGGCCGACAACGGAGACACCGACATGCCCAGCCCGGTCTTTCTCGGCGAATTCGAACACCTCGTTCTCATCGCGATCATGCGCCTCAAAGAGGACACCGGCGTCCTCGCGCTCAAGGCCAGCCTCGACGAAATCGCGGGCCGGTCGGTTTCGCGCGGCGCCCTCTACCGCACGCTCGACCGGCTCGGCGAGAAAGAGTGGATCGACTGGTCGGTGGATAACGAGCTGCGGCCCGAACGTGGCGGCCATCCAAAACGGCAGCTGCGCGTGACGAAGGAAGGCGTCGCCATGCTGAAGGCGTCGCGCCGGACGTTGCTCGGGCTCTGGCGTGGACTCGAGCGGGATCTCGGATGATGGCCGCGCCCCCCGATTCGCCGCCCCGGCTCGCCCGCCGTCTGCTCGCGGCGATTCTGCCGGCCAACGTCGCCGGACGCAGCACGCTCGGCGATCTGATCGAGGAGTACCACCGGCGGCCGCGCGGCCTGTGGCGGCGCGTGTGGTTCTGGGCGATCACGGTCGAGCTCGTGGCTCGCTATTTGCCGGGCCGCGTGGCTGAACTCGCTGGCGGGCTCGGCCGCGATCTGGCGTACGCGACGCGGCTGACGCGTCGCTATCCAGTCCTCGCGCTCGCCGCGGTCACGAGTCTGGGCCTTGCGATCGGCGTGGGCACGGCAGGTTTCACGATCGTGAATGGCACGTACGTGCGTTGGCGGCTGGCCGACGACCCCTCCGTCACCGCGACCTGGCGCCGGCACAAGAACGGGGCATCGAAGGCGTGGCCTGCGGCGGAGCTCTACGCCCTGCGCGAGCAGGCACAACTCCAGACCATCGAGGCGTGGACGACGAAAACGCTGCCCGTCGGAAGGTCCGGCGATTCGGCGACGCAGGAGTCCGTGGGCGTGCAGTTCGTGACAGGTACATACCTGACCACGTTCCGGGCCGGACCCGCGGCGGGGCGGCTACTACAACCCGACGACGACCGACCAGGTGCACCGCCGGTTGCCGTGCTGGATCATTTGTTCTGGCGGCGTCATTTCGACGGCGATCGTTCCGTGCTCGGACGGACGATTGCGATCGACAAGGGAGTGTTCACCGTCGTGGGCATCGCCGATCGCGACTACGTCGATCCCGCCCGCAACCAGGCGGCGGTGTGGGTTCCGCTGGCCGCGCTCGATCTGCTCGGACCAACTGGATCGGCGCAACTGTTCATGACCAGTCGCATCCGGCCGGCCGTGGCGCCGACGCAGGCGGACGCGGAGCTCACAGCGCTCTTGCCTCGGCTCGGCGTCGTGCCGTCGGTGCCACCCGCCACGATGTCGGAGTCGAGTCCCGTGACCAGCGAAGCGCAGGCTGCGGACAACGCGCGTATTCTCGGCGGCGTCGTCGCGGCGATCGCGCTCGTCCTGGTCCTGGCGTGCGCGAACGTATCGAACCTTCAGCTGGCCGGCGCTGCGACGCGACGCCAGGAAATCGCCATACGTCTGTCGTGCGGGGCCAGCCGCAGGCGAATCATCAGGCAGTTGGTGACCGAGAGCGTGCTCCTCAGCGGTGTGGCCGGATCGATGGGATTCGTCGCCTCGCATTGGCTCTCGACGCTCATTGCAGCCGGCATGGGCATGAGTCGCGCCGATCTCGATCCAGACGCGCGCGTCTATGTGTTCGTCGCGATGGCGACCGTACTATGCGCGGTCGGCACCGGCCTCGTCCCAGCGCTCCACGCCGCCCGCCACGAAATCTCGTCCGGCCTCAAAGACACGACGCGGGATACGGGAAGCAGGCGGCGGAGCCGCACGACGTCCGTCTTCATCGGCATTCAGGCGGCCGCATCGCTGGTGCTCATCGCCGTGGCGGCGCTGCTCGTACGCACGCTCGTCCATCTCGCCTGGCTCGATCCCGGCTACGACGTCAATCACCTGCTCACGGTGTCCGCGTCGTTTCCGCGTCCACGGAGCCCGGACGTGGCGGCGCGCGCGACAGAGTTCTGGAGATTGGCGCTCGAGCGCGTTCGCCACATGCCTGGCGTCCAGCATGTATCCCTCGGCTATCCCACGCCGTTTGCGGCCACTGCCGATGCCGACCGCCTCTTCCAGGGCGCGGCGGATGCGGATTATTTTGAAACGGCCGGCCTGCGCCTTGTGCGGGGCCGGAGCTTCACTGCCGACGAAGTCACGTCACGCGCGCCCGTCATGGTGATCAGCGAACGGGTGGCGCGCGAGTACTGGGGCCAGGACGACCCGCTCGGCGCCAGCGCGTCGCGGATCGACAAGAGCGCCGCCGTCGAGCAGGTGATTGGCGTCGTCGCCGACTCGATGTTCCTCAGGGTGCACGATCGCCGCACTCCGGCCGTTTTCAGACCCACCTCACCAGATTCGGCCCAATGGGTGAGCATGGCCGTCCGCACATCCGATCCCGTTGCGATGGCAGCGCCGATTCGCGACGCCCTTCGCGCGCTGTCGGCAGAAGTCCGGCCCAACGTTCTGGTCGTGAAGGATCGCTTCGCGCGCGAGTTCGAGCGGCCACGGCGCTACGCCGCGCTCGGCGGCGCGGTGGCCGTGCTTGCGCTCGGACTCTCCGTCGTCGGCCTCTTCGGGGTGACGTCATTTAGCGTGCGTGCGCGTACGCGCGAGATTGGCATTCGGATGGCGCTCGGCGGTGACCGCGGCGGCGTCGTCGGTCTCTTGGTTCGCGATGGCATGCGCGCGGTGGTCGTGGGGTTGGCGGCCGGACTGGTTGCGGCGTTGCTCGCTGGCCGGTTCGTGGCAGGTATGCTCTACGGGCTGAGCGACCGCGACCCGCTTGCACTCGGCGCCGCCGTCGTCATCCTGCTCGCCGCGGCCCTCGCGGCGGTGATCATCCCGACACGTCGCGCCGCCCGCCTCGATCCGGCGGTGGTCCTGCGCGACGTGTGAGTCCCTGAGAACGTCCGAGGCCGGGGGCTTCAGAAGACCCCGTTGAGGCAAACCTGAAGGTTTGCCCTACGTACTGAAGACTGCCCTACGTACTGTCGGGCATCCGGCCGATTACGTTCTATGTAGGGTCCACATCCAAGGGCAGGGTTCGATGGTCCGACGCCGTATCCGTCACGTCGCGGGTCGCCGAGGCAGATACCTGGCCGTGCTGTGCGCGCTGCTCGCCTGGAGCGCGGCCGGGGCATCCCAGAACAAGAGCGCGGCCGACGTGCGCTTCGCCTACATCGAAGGCAACGCGGTGAAGCTGGCGACCGCCGCCGGCACGGTCGTGAAATCCATCACCGTCAACGCCCCGGTCCACTCCTTCGCCGCCAGTCCACGCGCCGAACACCTCGCACTCGTCGTGAGTCCCTCCGGGGCATTCGGCGAGGAGCTGCGTCTGGTGCGGACCTCAGGCGGCACCGCGACGATTCTGCGAACCGCCACCGCGTCGTCCGTCGACCTCTACGCCGAGCCGGACTTCTCGCCGTCGGGCGATCGCGTCGTGTATGGCGTGGCGACGGAGAAGCGCGGACAGGCGTCGATGTCGTTCGAATTCGGTCCGCTGACCATCATGGACGTGGCCACGAAGTCGTCGGCCGCGCTGCGGCAGACGACCCTCGATCGCTTCCAGCGTTTTGCCGAGCCACGGTGGTCGCCCGACGCCACGCGAATCCTCGCCAACCTCGCCGGCAAGACGTCGATCGTGAACGTCGATGGATCGCCGAATCACGAGCTGGACCTCTCGACGGCCGACATGCCGATGGTGCGCGGGCTGGACTGGCTCGGAAACGAATGCGTCGCCTTCGGCGGCTGGCGCGCGGCGGACGCGCCCGGCACGATCGCGGCGAGCCATCTGCGCATCCTCCACGTGCCGTCGGGCGCGACGAAGCCGCTCGCCGACGTGCTGCGGATGCCATTCATCGACATGCCGCGCATCGTGTCCGTCGAGTTCGACGGCACGCTGGTGTTGTTCGAAGCCACCGACCGCGCGATCGTCTACGACCGGGTGCTCAACCGCGCGACCGCGACGATCGTGGTGCGGCGCCAGCCCACCGAGGAAACCCGGCGCGTTCGGCTCGTGCGCACGGCGGCCGCCGACGACAAGACCTGCCGCGACGCGTTCCGTTAACGGCGCCTACTGGCGCTGGAGGATCGTGATCGTGCCCGACCCGGGCGTGAACGCACACGACGCACCAGCAATCCGAACCGTCTGCAACTGATCATCCCCCTGGCCGATGTTGAGCTGGTACGACTGACGCGTGTCGCGCACGACATTCGTCGCGGTGAACGGGTC
>Ga0137427_10000045_pt1 | contig 61182 bp, 55 predicted proteins | sample EasRivERMZT700_2_FD_102309 | JGI IMG/M metagenome (GOLD analysis project Ga0137427, IMG submission 102309) | Soil microbial communities from meander-bound floodplain in the East River, Colorado, USA - East River MetaG ERMZT700_2 | ecosystem: Environmental > Terrestrial > Soil > Floodplain ...
GTGCGCTCGACCGATTTCAACGCGAGGCACGCGCCGCTTCCGCGTTGAACCATCCACACATCTGTACGATCTACGACGTCGATGAACATGAAGGTCAGCCCTTCATTGCGATGGAGTTCCTTGCCGGGCAAACGCTCAAACACCGGATTGCATCGTCGCCACTGAAGACCGACGAAATTCTCGATCTTGCCATTCAAATCGTGGACGCTCTTGCGGCTGCTCATACCGAACATATTGTCCATCGCGACATCAAGCCGGCCAATATCTTCGTGACTGAGCGGGGCCAGGCGAAGATCCTCGACTTCGGGCTTGCCAAGGTTTTGCATCAGGATGAACACTCGGGCTCGCCGGCGTCACAAATGGCGACGGCGGAAAGCGACAAGGACCTGACCAGCCCCGGCGCCACCGTCGGGACGATCGCGTACATGTCGCCCGAACAGGCACGCGGCACCGATATCGACCTGCGGTCCGATTTGTTTTCCTTCGGCGCCGTGCTTTATGAGATGGCCACCGGCCGCACCGCATTTGGCGCCGACAACACGGCGCTGATGTTCGATGCCGTTTTGAATCGCGCTCCACTGACGGTTGGCCGTTTGAATCCCGATATTCCGCCCGCGCTTGAACAGATCATCAACCGTCTTTTGGAAAAAGACCGAAACCTGCGTTACCAAACGGCGTCGGACCTTGCCGCGGACCTCCGGCGCATAAGGCGGGATAGCGATTTCAGTCGATCGGCTCCGGTCGTGGTGGCGGCTGCGGAATCTCCCAGGAAAAGCCGTTCAAAAACCATCGTGACCATTGCCGTGATTGCGCTGGCGGTCCTTGCGGCTGTTCTTTTACTTCCACCGCGCACGCCTGCACTCTCCGAGCGCGACTTCATCATCCTTTCGGATTTCACCAACACGACGGGAGAACCTGCCTTCGACGGCACATTGAAGGCGGCGCTGGCGGTCCAATTAGAGCAGTCGCCTTATATCAACATTTTTCCGGACGACCGCATTCGCGAAACCCTGCAGTTGATGGGCCGGCCCACCGACGAACGGCTGACCGATGCCGTGGCGCGTGAAGTTTGCCAGCGTGAAAACGTGAAGGCGATGTTGAAGAGTTCGATTGGCTCGTTGGGCAGCCAATATGTGATCACTCTGGAAGCAACCGCATGTGCGGAGAATCAGACGCTGGCACGCGAACAGGTGGACGCCGGCAGCAGAGAGGAAACGTTAAAAGCTCTTGGCCGCGCGGCGGCGAATCTCCGAGCCAAGCTCGGCGAATCGTTGTCGTCGATCGAAGCATCCAATACGCCGATCGAACGAGCAACCACCGGTTCGCTTGAAGCGCTCAGGGCGTACAGCCTCGCCGTCGCCTTGAATACCAGCGGAGATTACACCGGCGCGATTCCTCCGCTTCAGCGAGCCATCGAGTTGGATCCCGATTTTGCGATGGCGCACGCCAGACTCGCCACCGTTTACAGCAACCTTCGCCGCGGCCGACTCGGTGCCGAGTCGGCCGCCAAAGCGTTTGAGTTGCGTGACCGCGTCAGCGAGCGAGAGCGCCTTTACATTTCGGCGCGGCATTACACTGCCCTAGGCCAGGAAGACAAGGTCACAGAGACGTATGAACTCTGGGTCCGGACTTATCCCAGAGATTACATCCCGCGAAACAATCTGGGCGTCGGCTATAACACTGAGGGACAGTTTGAAAAGGCTCTCGTCCAGCTTCAGGAGGGCTTAAAACTGAATCCCAGTGCCGGCCTTACTCGACAGAATCTGGCGTTGGCATACATGGGGCTCAGTCGATTCGGCGAAGCCAAAGCGGTTTGTCAGGGGCTGACGTCGCCAGGACGGGAGAACCTTTGCCCGAACACCCTCTTTCACATAGCGTTTCTGGAGAACGACACGGCCGCCGTCCAAAGATTCACAGACGCGGCCAGCACTCCGGGACAATTCGTAATTCTAGGCAATGCTGCTGCATTGCGAGGAAAGCGCAAGCAGGCGAGGGATTTCTTCCTGCGTGCCATGGATACCGCGGCGGGACCCGCCAACGGTCGAATCGCCGCAGCGCTAATGGAAGTAGGGTTTGGAAATCCGCAAGAAGCCGAGCGATTAATTGGGAACGCCGCAACCGATTTGCTGTCGGCAATGATCCTGGGGCAAGCCGGAGCCGTTAACCGCGCCGAGGAACTCGTCAATGCCAGTCCGCTACCGAACACAGGCGCCCGGTCGCAGGCCGCTATTGTTCGGGCTGTCATCGAAATGCAGCGGAACAATCCAGCAAAAGCGATCGAGTTGTTGCAACCGCTAACTAAGAACGAACCCGGCCTCCCGACCCTTCCAGGCATTTACTTGCGCGGACAGGCACATCTCCAGGCCGGGTCTGGCACTGCCGCCGCCTCCGAGTTCCAGAGAATCATCGACCACCCTGGCGTAGCGCCTTTGAATATTGTCCATCCGCTCGCACGGCTCGGCATCGCCCGGGCTTACGCACTCATGGGTGACAAAGAGAAGGCCCGCAAGGCCTATGAAGATTTCTTCACGCTCTGGAAAGACGCCGATCCCGATATCCCGATCCTCATCCGCGCCAAAGAGGAATTCGTCAAGCTCCAGTAATTTCCAACCCTTGTCCCCGGGGAATCGGAGATTGGACGAATCCTGCAACTCAAAACCGAAATCCCGAAAGTTCGAATTGGACGAGCCGCTGAACCGCGGCCCCGTCCATCTTGAGATTTCGGGATTTCGGTTTTGAGTTGCAGGATTCGTCCAATCTCCGATTTCCCCACCCTTGAGTCAGGTATGTTGTGAGAATACCCTCACCCGCGTCGACATGGGATAGTGCGTAACGCGGCCCGTAAACCGCGGCAGGCTGGCGAAGTCTTGCCGCATCTCCACGCGCACCGGCGAGTGGAGCGCAGCGGTGAGCGCCTCGGCGCTATCAAACGCGACCTTGTTTCGCTGCGTGCAGTTCACGCGCCGCCAACCGGAGTCGCTCAGCCAAACGACGGGTGTGTAGATCTCCAGCTCTCGGATTCCCGGCAGTCGCAACATCAGTGGAGGATGATGTTTGAGATAATGCGAGTGCCACGCGTTCTCGTCTTCGGCTTTCCCTTCGTACGCGACGAGGTAGGTGCAATCCGGCGTCTTCGGTTGCGCGACAGCAAAGGGTCGCACCAGCATCGCCTGTACCTCGCACCGTTCCTTGAGAGCCTGCAAAGCACCATCACACGCATCCTCGAGCGACGGCAATGAATCGAAATAGAACTGCACAACCAGAGGCGGTGACTCAGCGTCGTTCAAAATCGGATCGTGGGCTCCAGCCGGCGTGTAGAGGTGCGCCTTTAGCAACCCGTGGACGCGGTTGATCACGGCGTCAATGTCGGCGAACGGTTCGGAAAAGACGGCGAAAAGACAGAAGCTCACGCTAATACCTTCTTGCGATCCCGATCGTCGAGTGCGTGCAGCACCCGCCCTTTTGTTTCTGGTCCAGCCCAGATAAATGCCACCGCCAACAGGTTCGCAATCGCGATGAACACAGCCATGCCATCGCTACGGCTGACACCGTTGTCTTTCAGCTTTCCTATTAAATAAGGAGTCGCCGCGCCGATCGCCGTGCCGGCATGATAGGCGAATCCGCCGCCGGCGCCTCGGACCGCTGTCGGAAACCGCTCGGAAAGATAAGTCGGGATGATGCCCCAGATTCCCAGCCCGCCCAGACCCATCAGGAATGAACCGATCATCAAAGGTGTCGGATTCGGCGTCATCAAATAGAGCGGAATGACAACGACCGCCGTCATTGCTCCAAGCGTCACCGCACCGCGGCGTCCCAACCGGCTTTCCGCGATCCGGCCAAACACAACGGCGCCAAGGACACCGCCGGCGTTAAGCGCGACCATGTACCAGAATGGTTGGAGCTTCTCTTCGATAAGGCGTGTGGGATTCCAGAAAGACATTGCGTGCGCGGAGACAACAAATGCACCCAACAGAATGGAGGTTTGAACAGTCACGCCGATGACATTGCTCCGGAATAGCTCAACAAAGGTATTCACCTTAATTTCTTTTTGTCCTTTGAAATGCTCCTGACGTTCGAGCCAGACGGGGCTCTCCGATACTCCGCGGCGAATCCACAGAACCAGGAGTGCGGGGATGATTCCAATCCAGAACATCGCTCGCCAACCCAGATCCGGATTCGCGCTGAGAAGCGGATAAACGTAGCGGTACGCGAGAGCCGATAGGATGTACCCGATGGAGTAACCGCTCTGCAACATCCCGGATGCGATCCCGCGAAGATGCGCAGGCCAGTGTTCCAGCGCCAAAGGCATGCCTGCCGCCCATTCGCCGCCCATGCCGATGCCGAACAAAGCGCGAAAACAAAACAGCATTGCGTACGACGTCGAGAAGCCACTGAGAAACGCGAACAGTGAAAACCACAAGATCGAAACCATCAGCGGGCCCTTGCGTCCCCACCGGTCCGCCGCGGTTCCGGCGGCAACGCCTCCAATCAGCCTCGTCAACATCATTACGGTGAACAGCAGACCGGCGAGGCTGTTGTCGATCGTGAAACTGCGCTGGATATCGATAACGAGGAAGGTCAGGATTGTGGCGTCGAAACCGTCGAGCACCCAGCCGAGAAAAGTCGCGAGGAAAGCCTTCCATTGAACACGATTCACCTGCCGGTACCAGGGGATTGTCATACCGACGGACTTTTCTCACAATGCACGCCGCTTTGGCAATCCCACAAATTGTCAGGAGCGCTTCAACGCGGATTGCGATTTCTACTCGGCGATGTAACGCCACGGCTCGTTCGGACTGCTACGGAACCAGACCGTAATGAAAGGAACGCCGCCAGCCGGGCTGCCGGGTTCCAGTTTATTCTGTCGAATGAAACCGAACGTCACGCCAATATCACCGCTGGACGAGACGATCGAGCCTTCGTCGGCGGCCCACGACACAGGACTGTTGTTCGAAGGCGAGTCGGCGCCGATCATTTTGCCGATCTCGGCTGCACTCACTGTGAACAACGGCTTATTGCGCGGGCCGAGATTAATCGCTTCAGCATGACCGTGCTTCGCAAAGGCCGGGCCGAGCCCGATCTTCTGAGCTTCGTCGGAGAATGCCTTTTCCGCCGCTTCAAGAGCCGCTTTATGCCGCGCGATCTGTGAGCCGTCGTTGATTGGCGTGACGCCTTGCTTTGCAAGCACCGTGGACACGGCCTCGACTTTGCCGGGCGATTGATCGGCAATCGCTCTTTTATACACGGCGATCCGCCAACCCTCGGGCTTCCTGATCCAGTAAGCGAGATACTTGACGGAAACCTTCGTTTGATCCGGGCGCGTCAGCGTCATGTATCCAGCAGTGAAACCGTGAAGTCCGTCAGCCGACACACCGGCGCGAACAGGCATCCATTCGAGGCGACCCTGCGCGTTATCCGGATTCACCTTCAGAGCCTCGATGGCTTGCGGTTTGCCTTTGGCGAAACCTGGCTTGGGTGTCCCAATAGGCATGACGACATCGTCGGCAAACATCGCGGAGAGGGCCGGAATGACCGTGGTCTTCCCTGCTTCCGCGGCGAACCTGCGGTCCGCGCTCAACAGTTCGTCAATGACCGACTGTGGAGGGCGCACAGCCTGAGCCGCGAACGCTAAGATCAACGCTCCGATTAACGTCTTCAACATTTTGATTCTCCACGTGCAATTTCGACGCGAAGGCACGCCTCTCCCAAAACGATCTTGTCGCCGGACTGCAACCGCACACCGCGAGAACCCGGCGGAACGGAGATTGTCTGACCGTTCCGCTGGACGCTCGTTCCATGGGCACTTCGATCGTCCCACAGGCGATACTCGCCAGGATTCGCTGTGCAGTCGATGTGGGCGTGGTTTCTGGACACGGTGAGATTCGGCTCTCCGGCACTTTCCGCGAAAGCCACATGGTTCGTTCTGATCAGGCGATTGCGACCGTCGCGAACTTCGGAACACCTGCCCAGGTTTATTCGCGACGTGGTAAAAACGTAATCAGCGTTTTCTGTCATCCCATGAACAACGGCCAGTTTCAGACTGTGCGGCCCCGGTTGGGGAAGGCTCGGAAAACGATCGAACTCGATATTGAAATCCGAATCGGAGCTGTCGACATACGTCGTGTTGATATTCAGGATGATCGATTCGCAGCCAGAGGCCTGGAGTCGCTCAATGATTCGGTCTTCAAGAGACGGCTTTGATTCCAACACTGCGTCAAAACGCGCTCGCTTCTCGCGAGAGTCGGCAGCGATAAATACGGCGATTTGATTGAACGGAAAGACGTACTTTCCCCGGCCTGCCGGCTCGATACGCTTTTCCACGGCCTCAACGACGGCGTGCAGGATCTCCAACGGCTCGCGTGGACCTGGAAGCGTCAGCTTCTGTGTTGCGTCGTGCACGGTTCTGGTGAGCGTCGATTCCAATCGTCGTAGGTTTCTAAGAATGTCCATTGATTCCCTGCTTTCGGTATCACTTAATAAGCCCCAAACTCGCGGCCGCCGAGACGATCTCGCCGGCAACCGGAGCAGCCGCCAGGCCGCCATAGCCGGCGTTTTCGATAATGACGGCGAAGGCGATCTTCTGTCCGTCTTGACCACCATATGGAGCAAAGCCGACAAACCAGGCGTGCGACTTCGCTCCTTTAACTTCGGCGGTGCCGGTCTTGCCGGCAATTCTCCACGGATGGCTGCCGAGACTTCGTCCTGTTCCACTCTTCACCGCATCGCGCATGTATTGCCCCAACAACGCTGCGGCCTCCGGTGTGAGCAAAGGATCGGCGGCGTTGTCCTCGGGTGAGTGAGATCCCAGTTGAAGTTCCCGATACACACCATCGCTCGCCACTGCCGCCGCAACTCGCGCCATCCTTAATGGACTTGTTACAACGAACCCCTGACCGTATCCCGCATGAAGAAGCGTGCCACGCAGTTGCTCGATGGAGTTCGCCGGCGCCGCCGATATCCCAAGACGATTGGTGGTTTCCAAAAGCGCCTGCGGTCCGACACGAATGGCGAGTTGGCCAAAATAGGCATTGCAGGAATGCACAATGCCGTCATGCATGCTGATCGTGCCGTGCGCATGCTTGTCCAGCACATCGTCGCGCACGGTTCCCCATCCGGGAACTTTGGCGCCCACTCGCCCATTCGGCATACTCGCGCACATGAATGTGGTGCGGCTCAGGTTAATGTCCCGACGGAGCGCCGCCGCGGCCGTGACGAGTTTGAATGTTGATCCCGGCGGATACAGTCCATATCTGGCTCGATCCAGCAGGACGTCGTTGTCCGTCTCCGACGAGGCGGGATAAGGATAGCTGACCGCCGCCAGTAACTCGCCGGTGTCGGGATCGATAACGACCGCCGCGGCTCTGCCCTGCTCGGACTTTGCCGCATGTCTGGAAAGAATCGTTGCAACGCGTGCCTGAAGACGGGCATCGATCGTCAGGGTCAGGTCTCGCGGCCGGCTAAGGAATTCCCGCCAATCGGAATGCTCGGGTTGGTGACGATGACGGAGCAACGGAATGAGTTGGCGATAATCACGCCGTATTGTCTTGGTTACTCTGCCAGAACCATCAACAGAATCGACACCCGTGGCGCTATCGTTGAAGCCGCGGAGCCTGCTTTCGGCATCGCGCTCCACATACGACGTATTGCTGGCGCTCCAGTTTGTCCGCGTTCGCGCGTCACCCAATAAATGAAAGGTGGCAGCGCCGAGTGGGTAACAGCGTTCAAACCCTCCCGTGCAGCTCAAGTCCAGGGGAATGCCTGCTTTCTTGTATTCCTCACGCGCTTTGGCCGCGACAGCCGCACTGCTCGTTGCCAGGGGAAGACCCGTATGATCGTAGATCGTGCCTCGCGGAATCATGCGAGCGACATCGAGCACGCGCTGGTTGTACTGGTATCGCCTCCCGCCGTCGGCCTGAAGGCTCAGATGGGGTTTGACGACATAATCATCGGCAGACAATGCCTGGATTTTCAGCAGGACTGCGACGAGTGCTAGCGCGGCGACGGCCATTCCGGTTTGCAGATAGCGCATAGACATGGAGAACGGCGTGGTCGTCGATTTCACCCGCTGAGTGCGGATAGCGGCGAGAATACCGAGGCCGGCGAAATTCGCCAGCATCGCCGAACCGCCGTAGCTCAGGAACGGCGTGACGACGCCGGTCAGCGGAATGACGCCAATACTGCCGGCAACCATGATGAGAACGGGAACGATCAGAAACATTGTCACCGTCGTTGCCAGAAAGAATCCGTAATCGTTCGCGGTTCTTCGAGCGACGCGGAATCCGCGCGCCGCGATCACCGCGTAAACCACCGCGATCAGGAAAAGTCCGATGAAGCCGAGTTCCTCGCCAATGGACGAAAGAACGAGATCCGTGTGGCCCGCCGGCAAATACCGCGTGTCTCCCAACCCGAGACCCGTGCCAAATAATCCACCGGCAGACAAACCCCAGAACGACTGAGCGATCTGCTCACCACCGCGCACAGCGTTGTCCCACGGCGACATCCACATCTGAACCCGCGATGCCAGGGTTGCCGAAATGTTCAGCGCGTAGCCGATGTAAAAACCGACAACCAGAACTGCGAGACCAACGAGTGCCATGCCGGCCCGATTCCTCGCGATCGCATAGACCGCGAGAAAAACGCACGAAATGAACAGCGCCGGGCCGAGATCCTTCTGGAGAAAGAAAAACATCAGCGATAGTGCGACCCCGGCCAGTACCGGCAAAACGTAGTCGGCACGGGGAAGATGGAGCCACCCGGGAACGCGATAGTTACGAATCGTGTCGCCATCGATCTGTCTGAGCAGTTCCCATCGTCGTGCAAAGTAGCCGGCCAGGAATAAGGCGAGAAGCAGTCGGATGGCCTCCACGGGTTGAACCGGTCCAAGATTGACCTTGGCGCTACTGTTTCCAGGACCATCACCAAAGAGAATCAAGACGACCGACAGCAGAAGAGCACCCAACAGCGGCACATAGCTCAACGTCAGGAAAGCCGCCTTGCGAAAATCTACAAAGGACGCCAGACCAAACAGACTCAGCCCGACAATGACCGCTTGCACATAACGCACAAACAACACGGTGTCGCGCAGAGGATCGGGACGACTGAGCAGCGCCGCGAAACCAATAGCCGTCAACAAATGCGCCGCCGCCAGCAACAGACAGTCTCCGCGGAGTCCGCGGAGACGCCAGAACAACACCACCGCCCAGAAGGAAAGGAAATACAAAGCACCCCAGAATCGCGTCAACTGTGCGAACGCCTCAGGCGTGCGTACGACCATTGACGGTTTCACGGTTGCGAGGTCTGTGGCAGTAAGAAGCGGCCGAATGGCGCCGACATTCGGCAAGCTCTCTCCCGCATGGCGTTTTGAAAGAATATAGTCGAACAGACTTTGCGCGGCAGTCCGACGCTCGGCCGGGTTCGCGTAAAGATGCTCGAACAACGGCTCGAGTTCACTCGAAGCGGACACAGTATTCAGATCTACAACCGAAGATCGGGACGAATCGACCGTGCGAAGCCGGCCCGCATAGGACAATCCAATGACGAGCATCGCGACAATGGACGTCAACGCCAGGAGAAGATGCCCTGTTTGAAGGTGAGGCCGAAAGTCCCGATCAGAAGCGCGTGTGTACGTCTGAGTCATCGCGGTACCTCCGGCGGCGGACCGGGTGGAACGGTTTGTGGGCCGGCCCCCGACAATTCGGCGAGCCTTTTTTCGACACGATTGAGAGCCCCTTGAGTGAGCCGGAGGTTCGGCCCCACCTTCGATAAGTCCTTGATGCTCAGATAGAGAGTCAGGGCTTGACGGTAGGCTTCAGCGGCGCGCTCAAGGTGGTCGCGTTCCTGAGGCAAACCGGCCAACTGCCGGGCATTGCGTGCCAGTGTTTCGCCTCGCAGTCTATAACCGTCGGCAAGCTGCACGTTTTCGCGTTCGCCCGGCGCATAACCATAACGTTCCGCCTGTTGGAGCGCATCAGCGCCTCGATCGAGGTCCTGAAGCCCGTAAATAAATGTTCGCGCCAACCCTAAGAATGGATCAGGCCAATTGGAACGAAGTTCCGCGGCTTCGCGAAACGCAGCAACCGCCTCGGTCAAATCCTGCTGGGCTTCGCCTAGCTCACGCCGGGCTCTTTTGGCTTCCCCATTGATTCTGTGTAAATGCCCTTCGCAATAGCGAAGCGCGGCCTTTACATGCCGATCGTCCGGGGCCGCAGCGACGGCCCGCGCAAGCACATCGCGCGCAGATCGCCATTGAGCCTCTCTCACGGAGGGAAGCGATGTCCGATAGTTTGCGATGACACGATCAGCCAGTTCGGTGGAGCGCTGAATCAGGGAGCGTTTCAGTTGTGTCGTCGCAAACTGGAGCGATGACTGACGCGATAAATCCTCGAATCGATCCCATACGCCACCCAGTTGTTCAAGGTCACGCGTTGGCACCAACGCCTCAACCTCACCGGCTTGTGCTCTCAGCCAAAGCTCATTTCCTAAAGTACCGACCACCATGACCAGCAAAGTTATAAGGACAACCCGCCGGACCTTTGTGAGGATCCCGCGCCGTTGAAGCGCTTTTACGCCTTTACTTTGCGATGTGCGCCGTGTCTTTTCGTCATTAGTGTCGACGTCTGGCGGAGGTTGCGTCCGGCGCGTTTGCTGCTCCTCAGCGATCTGCTTCGGCCAGCCCTCCTCCTCGGCCTGCGTCGGCTGACCGGATCTAAACCGTTCGAGATCCGTGCGGATGGCCTGCGCGCTGCTATAACGATCGTCAGGACTGGCAGCCAGAAGCTTCGCGATAATGGACTCCAATCCTCCCGGACACCACCCACTCAAAGAAGGCGCGCCGTGGCGCGATAGAATCAGGCGCTCCAACCGTCTGGTGTCTTCGGCCTGGAATGGACGAACGGCGCGGACCATCTCATACAGGATGACGCCGACGGCCCAAAAGTCGGCGTATTCGTCCACGACTCCCGACTCGAGCCGTTCCGGTGAGAGATACCAAAGCGTCCCGAAATCATTTCGCGTCACTTTTCGGCTAAGTGACAGTGCTTTCGCGATGCCGAAATCCAGGACTTTCACCTTTTCACTGGAAGTTATACGAACGTTTCGCGGCGTGAGATCGCCATGCACGAGCGATCGGAATTCACGTTCACCCATGACAGCTTCAAAGCGATGGGCGTCTTCAAGAAACAGACACAACTCGATGGCGATGCCGGCAGCTTGGTCGGCAGGGAGCCGGCCGCGGGCGATCAAGGTGGACAGGTTTTCACCATCGAGATACTCCATCGCGACGTAATAGCCGGATTCATGATCGCCGTGTTCATAGACGGTGGGAACTCTTGTACTGACCTGACTTAATTGCTTTTGCAGCTCCGCGCCCCATCGCTCTGCTGCAACTATCTCGTGAGCGTCGTCGTCTGTTCCGTGCGGAACAAGTTTGAGCGCGACGCGCTGCTCCGTTCTCGTATCGCGAGCCAGGAACACCGACCCCGCCATGCCGTGACCGATCACCTGAAGAATCTCGTAAGGTCCGAGCTGTTGGAATATGGTCTTCATGGTTTCGGGAACCAGTTCAATCGTTTCAGCGACAAACGCGCTGCAGCATCCAAAGTCACAAAGGTATCCGGACTCAATCCGACGAAAACGTTTCTCTCAAAGTGTGGCGAGCTGCCCGGATCAATGACAAGACTGCCGGACGCGCGCTCAGACTTACCGTTTCGACTAAATACGTTGTTAGAGATGCGCGGGTTCGCACCGAAACGAATTTGCATTGCTGCGCCGGGATTGTCATGGATCTCACTGGCCAGAAGCGTCGCCGACGACCCTTCCCCGAAGTCTATGCCTGCCCGTGTCGCTCCGGCGATTTCGACGTCGCTGATCGACAACGTGCCTCCCGTTACGCCTATGCCGACTCCGAGAGGCGTTGCCGCGTCGCCGACAATTCTGAAACCCGCCAGTTCCGCCTGCAATAAGCAGGCCGCGACAACCGCGGGGCCGGGATCGGTATCCGAAGCCGAACTTGGAAGGCGTATCGTCGCTCCGCGTGATACACGACTCACCAGGCGTATTCCGTCCTTGAGAAACACCCGTTCGCGGTATTCGCCCGGTTCCACGAACACCTGGGAACCTGGCGCAGCGCGGGCGATGGCAGCGGCAATCGACTCGGTAGGCCGCACAACTTGAACATCTGCAACAGGCGGGATCGGGTCCGTTCCCGGCCGCTGCATGAAGGGTAATTGCCTGGCGGACATGCCGAGTGCAACGCCAACGACAAGCATCCCCATCGCGAGGATCACGCCATGCGAACGGGCCGGCGGCGCGGGCCTGGAAAGCGGCACCCTGGGGACATCCCGGCGTACCTGGCTGGCCGCGAATCTCTCGCCTTCAACATACACGACCGTGACGTTGTCCTTGCCGCCCGCTGCGTTGGCCATCTCAATCAACGCGCGCGCCACCGATTCCGGCTCGCCGACGCACTGGTTCACTACATCGGCGATGGTCGCCGAATCGACCAGATCGCTCAGCCCGTCACTGCAGAGAAGCAGAGCCGCGTCCGCCTCAAAGGAAATCTCTTCGATATCGACGAATTCGGGGTCTGCCGGTTCGTGAGGCTCGGAACCGACATCGCGGTACACTTCATTGCGCCGCGGATGTCGCATCGCCTGCAGTTCGGAGAGTTCCTTTGAATCCTCACGTTCGCCGACCGGCGAATGATCTCTGGTCACCTTTTCAATCCGATCGCCGCGCAGTTTGTACAGACGCGTATCGCCGACATGCCCGATCGTGGCCCGGCCGTTCTCGACAACGGCTACGGTCAGAACACAGGCCATGCCATTCCACTGTGGACGCCCGCCAGCAAGGCGATAGATCTCGTTGTTGGCTATCGTAATCGCATCCCGTACACGCTCCGCAGTGGATCCCGTCTCACGTTCAAGACGCGTCCGAAGCATGGAGAGCGCGACATCGGCTGCTTTTCCACCGGCTGCCTGACCGCCGACGCCATCGATAACGATGAACAGGCCGCGCGCCACGTCGCAGAGGAATCGATCCTCGTTAACATTTCGCAGGCGTCCTGGATCCGTTTGACCGGCAGCTATAAGTGCATTGATGGTTCGCATCGGTTAAGGTTTGCCGTAAAATCGTGCCGGCCCCGTATGCCGCGTGGCTTTAGCCCGCGGCACGATTTTGCAGGGTTCGATAAGCATCAGTCGTGATCCTTGATTTCAGCCCAAACATAACACGCGACAACGACGGCGAGTCCAGCCAGCAGCAGGAATCGCGACCAGAGCAACAGTGTCATGAGCGCACCAGGCAAAAACTAAGATAGACGGTGTCCGCGAGCCCGATCCGAGCCTTGTCCGGAAGCAGCGTTTCCGCTCCGTTTTCCCTCCTGGCCCCATCGACCTCGTCGTATCCGCGCGGAACCTCACGACCATTCAGCGTAGTTCCGAGTGTGCTGAGGTCGATCAGGAAAAAACCGCCCGTCCGCGCATCGCGTCGAATACGTGCGTGCTCCCGCGACACATCTACCGAAGACACAATCCTGATGTCGACTCGATGTGCACTACCGCCGCGGCCGATCGTGACCGAGTCTTTGACATCATAGGAATGATGCCCGGCGGTGTCGTCATACTCAATTTTCGCAAAGGACATGGCGCTCGACGGATCGAACGACTGGCTGGTGGCCCGTTGCCTGGCAGTTGTCCGTTGACCGGAGTGGACGGTCGAGACCAATCGAGTATGCTCACCCATGCCCAGCTCCGGGCTTGCCGGCAGCAAGAGTTCCGAATCGACAAGAATATCGCCCTCGGGAATGTCGCCGTCCGGGTTCGGAAGAAACTCGACCGACCAATCACCACCCGGAATTTCAACTCGAGGATTGCGGCCGGGAAGAATGCGTTGTGTGTATTGTCGTAGGATCGAGGGCCGATTGCGCGCGCCGATTTCCTCAGAAAGAGCACGAATCGTTTGCTCTCGGAGTATGACGATAATGCCTTCAAGTCGCGCGTACTCGTTCGGGTGGAGGTAAACGAGGTACCGGCTCGGAGCCAGCGTCGAATACTTCAGGGGTTCGAGGTTTTGCCGCATGTTTTCCAAAACCGCATTGATCACGTCGCGGGCTGGCCGTCGAACTTTTTCGAGATTAGAATTTGATGCCTTCGTGCGCATGACAGGCGGCGAGAATGTCATAGCCGGAGATTTTCAGTCCTAAGGAATTCCTAAGGATTCCCCAGTTTTTATGAGAACGCGGTTCCTGCAGTTCATCGTCGATTCAGAGACAAGGCAACTTCTGTCTGAAGGAACGGAAGTTCATCTATCACCGAAAGCCTTCGACTTGCTCTGCGTCTTACTCGCGCGACGGCCGAACGTCGTTGCCAAAGAAGAACTCCTGCGCAAGGTCTGGCCCAAGAGCTTTGTCGAAGAAGCGAACCTCAATGTGTTGATTGGTGAAGTCCGACGAGCGATTGCCGACAACCCGCAAACTCCTCGATGCATCCGAACAGTTCACGGAGTTGGATACGCATTTTCCGGAAGCGCTACGGATGTAGATGGCGCTTCGGAACGATCACGCTACTGGCTCGTCGAGGGGAACCGCCAGTTTGTTCTTCTTGAAGGCGACAACATCATCGGGCGTGATCCTTCGTGCACGGTCTGGCTGGATGACCCGGATGTGTCTCGCCGGCACGCGCGCATCCGAATCGACAGCGTCCAACGGACCGCTGTTCTTGACGACCTCGACAGCACCAACGGTACTCTGCTCGGTCGCTCCATCGTCAAGGCGCAGACGCCACTCGCTGACGGCGACGTCATCCGGATTGGCCCATTCCAGCTCAAGTTTCGGGACAGTTCCGACGCTCCACAAGAGACACGTCGCATTCGACGCAAAGGACACTGAACGAACAGTTTTTCCCAGGCCGGTTTTTATTGAGGTGCGGAGTGCTTTACATCATGCATCAGCGCTGGCATGAGATCAGTTTCCTACACTGGCGATGCCAACCCGCGCTTCTACAGGATCGGTTACCTCCCCAACTGCGTCTCGACCAATTCGATGGCTCGGCCTGGCTGAGCCTGACACCATTCCTGCTACAGGGAATGCGACCGCCACTTGTTCCGCGATTCCTCGGTCTCGATTTTCCCGAAACGAACTTGCGTACATACGTGCTGGGACCGGACGGTCCAGGCATTTGGTTCTTTTCACTCGATGCGGGACGCCTAAGTGCGGTAGTGGGCGCGCGGGCAGTGTACGGGCTCCCGTACTATCGGGCCGAGATGGAAGTAAAGATTACGGACCGCGACCTGTTATACGTCAGCAATCGGAGCGGACGCGCGAACGTCGCCATACGCATCGAACGAGGAGCTGCAATCAGCGCCCCATCTCAGCGGGATCTGTTCCTGACGGCCCGTTTCAGGCTCTATTCTCTGCGAAAGAGAACACTGCTTACGGCTGAAGTGAGCCATCCGCCATGGCAACTCAATGCCTTGCGGATACTCCAGTTTGAAGAAGGGTTGCGTCAAGCCGCCGGTCTGCTTTTCGAAGGTGATCCGGACCTTTGTCATCATTCAGTTGGTGTCGACGCAAAGATCGGACCGCCAATTCCGAGTCACCAGAAATAGTGACGCTCAGTTATCGTCACGCATGATTTCGAGAGGATCGGCCATCAACGCTCGACGCGCCCCAGCATGCTGGGACGAGAGCCATCCCGGCCGAACCGCCGACGATGACCGTCTATTCGCTGCGGCGCCAGCGCGGTTTGAGAGAAATGCGTTTCGAGTGTCTTGACGATGATGGGAGCTGAGCCGCCATCGGGCACGGCCTCGATTTGCCGACGTACCGCACTTGGTGTAGCTCTTGGCCTCGTACTCGTGAGGATGGCAGCATGCCATCTTCCAGCGCGACGCGTCCTGAAGATCGATCCTGCTCAGTCGCTACGTCAAGAGTGAAGTCGAACGGGAAATATGTATAGAATGTCGCCGAAAGAGCAGCCTTATGGTCATCCACTCTGACTCGAACCTGGGATCACTGTTCGGCATCGCGGTGATCCTTGGTGTCTTCGCGACGCTACTTCCCGCTGTTGCCTGTCTGGCGTCCGGAAAATTTCGGAGTGCCGCCAAATGGTTGCTATTCTCAGCCGGCGGATTGGCGGCTTACATCCTGGCCGTCGTCGCCTATTCCCTGCTGAGTCCGCAAACCATCGTCAGAGTGGGTGACAGCTACTGCGCGGACATCCTGTGTTTTCGCGTTGAAGAGATAAATGCGGAGACTCGAGTTTCTGACACCATATATAAGGTGAGCGTCCAAGTATTCAGCGATGCGCACCGCGTCGCAACGAGTGCGCGGGGTACCTCGATATATCTATTGGACGAACGCGGTCGCCGCTTCCCGTTAATCAATGATATTTCCGTCGCTCCGTTCGATTCGATTCTTCAGCCGCAACAGTCCATCAAGACGACTCTTACTTTTTCAACCGCGCCCGATGTGCGGCAACTTTTCCTGACAGCGGATCACGCGTCGAAACTGCCGTTCTGGGTAAGGCTGTATTTCGGAAGTGACTTTAGTTACCTTCACAAGCAACCACTATTGCGTGTTCTGTAGGCGGACATTTCGATTCCACTGCTCGCAATGCACACTGAAGCTGGCTGCTCGCCGACTTTTCATCGAACACTTCAACAGCGTGCCGCGGGCTGAAGCCACGCGGCCTTCTACAGGTTGAGTCCTAAATTCTTGCACACCTATGGGAAAAGGCGCTGCCGTAGGCGCGTGGCTTCAGCCCGCGGCACGCTGTTGAGTGGTCGATCACTGTTCGTTGCGATCGTTGAAGACTTCAAAAGCTTTCGACAGAGTCGTCCGCCGGCGTCGACTGAGGAGGTCGGCCAGAGTATAACGATCCAGCACGGCGAGAAACGCGTTCAAGGCTTCGCCAAGGACCGGTTTGAGGTCACAGATGGAAATGATAGGGCAGGTGTTGGTTGCAGGGTCGAAGCATTCGACAATCTTCAGATTGCTTTCGACGCTGCGCATGACGTCCCCAAGCCGAATCAGATGAGCCTCGCGCGCAAGAGCAACGCCACCGGAGCGTCCCGGGTTCACATCAACATACCCGTGCACGCTAAGGGTTTGAATGACACGAACGAGATGGTGTTTGGAAATTCCGTAGGCTCGGCTGATCTCCTCGGTGGAAACCACTCGATCGGGGGGCTGGCTTCCCAGATATAGAAGCGTACGGTAGGCATAATCGGCATGTAGCGTTAATTGCATCGATCGAAAAAAACGCCGCGAGTTAAAGCCCGCGGCGTTTTCCTTTTGTGCAGGGACCTTACTGTTGCGAACTCGATTGAACGATAGAGCGCTTTAAGGTTCCCACGAGATCCATCACTTCCTTCTTTTCCTTTGCGGGTACCTTTAACTGATCGAGTTGGGCGGCCAGATCTTCGGCGACTGCGTCAAAAGCGGCGCTCGTGACGCCACGGCCCTTATGTGCAGTGACCATATCGGCGCCAGTGTACTTGCACGGACCGCCGACGGCGACGCAAATGAAGTCTGCCAGTGTGGCCTTATACGCCTTCGTGTTTTCCGGGCTGGCTGCGGCGTGAGTGAACCATTTGTTTACTCGAGTATCCTTTAGAATTCGATCGACAAGACCACTGGCGACGGCGTCAACTGCCGGCTTCCCACCCAAGCGGTCGTAAAGCGACTTTTCCGCCTTCGCTGCCTGACCGAATGAAGTGCCAGTTAACAGGGATGCAACAAGAACAAGGGCGACGAACCATCTTTGCATGCGATTTATCCTTTTCAGAATTGTTGTAATCAGATCTCCGATACCCACTGGAGAGCGGCGCTCAAAAACAAGCAAGTAATTTACATATTTAGATCGACGAGGTCAACAAATGATGCCGAGCTCGAAGCTTAAGGGCTAGTCTCGGAATTCCACAACGAGCGGCTCTCCAAGGAAATTGGGATCGCCGCCACGTTTGTAAGTGATCAGAACCTTGAGTTCGGGTTTGACGGGACCGCAGCCGATCGAGTCCTTAACGCTCGACACATAGCTGACGAAGTCGATTTTGGACGGGTTGTCGGTGTGCAGGAGGACAGAACTGTTCCCAACGCGAACCTGCAGGGTCATGCCCGAGGCACAGTCGATAGCCGTGAGCAAGCCTTCAACTTGTGGGCCCTGGACTGTTGGTTGCGGAAATCTAAGCCGCGCGTTGGTAGTAGGGCCGGGTTCTGTTGGAGGAACACCGGTACGGGCGATTCTCGGTGGACCATCGTCCCGCGACGAGGTTTCATTCGGAATCTGCGCCGGCAGTCCGGCTGCTCTCCGCCGTCCCTCGTATTCCTTCATCGCCTGTTCGGACTGAAGACGGTTTGCGATGTAGTTCAGGAGTTCCTCGGTACGGCTTCGGGTCGAGGCGCTGGCGGTTGTGGCGTAAAGCGCATTCAGAACTGTGCGAGCTGCGATCACTTTGTTGTTCGACATCATGACCTGAGCCAGCGTAATTCTTAATGATTCACGACCGGGCGCTATGCTGATCGCTTTGCTCAATCTGGCTTCCACATCGTCGAGCTCGTCCTGCAACATCAGGCCGACATATCCGAGCAATTCGTAGGCTTGTACATAATAAGGGGCAATTTCGATCGACTTCTTGAGATGGGTTCGCATCACTTCGAACTGCGCCTTACGATCGTCCTTGTCTTTGCCGGCTGACAATTGTTGCAGCAAGGAAGCGTAGTAGTAATGCGCCATGTGATTCTGCGAATCTGACTGCACCGCCTTGCTTAGACATTGCAGGGCTTCTTCGTCGCGATCCTGCCTCATTCGCAGCATTCCCAGGGACGCATATGGACCGGAAAGATTCGGATCGAGCTTCACAGCGTCATTTAGATATTTCTCGGCCACGTCGATGCGTCCCATGTGCAGGAGCAGATCGCCCAGATAATAGTCGGCCTGAGCTTCGGTCAAAGACGAGGCCTGCATGTCGCGATCGAAGTCGAGTTTCTCAGGTAACTTTATTTTGAAATAGGGCCAGGTGATTCGATTGCGAATGTATTCCAGGAGACTGTTATCGAGCCCATCGGAGTCCGATTGAAAACCCTCTCGAAGACTTTCATCAACAGACCTTCCTCCGGCAACAAGCGAAAGGTATTTTGAGAATTGTGGACGTCGCTGGCCGGCTTCGGCCGCCATCAGATAGTGTACAAGAGCCCACGATTGAGCATAAAAAATCCCTTGCCTGGTTCTCTCGTTGTAGTGAGGAGAGTCGTGATTCACGTTGAACAGCGTGGTCGTCGAAATAGGAGATTTTTCACGCAACAGGACCACATGCTCCGCTATCGGTAGGCCGAGCCCGATTTCCTTTCCATTAGATGAAATATCGAACGTGCTGTAAAACTCGGCCAATCCCTCGCTCGCCCAGGGCGGCAAGGGCTGCGTGGCGTCCCTCGTCAACGAATGAACGAATTCGTGATAGATGATCCGCGGAGTTTGGGCGTCGCCGGTCAAGGCGATGAAGTTTGCATCGCTGCCCGGTTGAAAATAACCAGCGACATTGGCCGGCTTGCCTTCGTACAACGGCTTGAATGGTTTGAACGCTCCATCGTCTTTAAAAACAACGACGGTTGTATTGACGGTCGACTGATTTCGAACCGATGGGAAGAGGGTCGCGAATGCTTCGCGAAACTGCTCCAATGTTTTGGCAACTCGCCGGATTTGCGATTCGCTCGCATTGCCTACCAAAAGAAAATTCCTGGACCGGACGCTGGTCCATTTATCGGCAGCTAGTGCGGAAGATGCTCCGCATGACAGGACGCCAAGAGCAACTCCAATGCTTATTTTCAGAAAAGCGGATTTCACTGGCGCGGCAGTATAGATGATTAATGAATCGTCGTCACGGTTTGAGAGATGAACAAAATGTGACGCTGCGGCGTCCTTCGTCTGTTGCATGACTTCAGACGAAGAACTACGCTATCTGCGGAATGGAACACCTTACACCGGAATTCCTCTCGCTCGGATTGATCTGGTACATCGTTTTTCTGTTTTCGACGACCTGTCATGAGGCCTCGCACGCGCTGGCAGCCAAGCTCGGCGGTGATCTCACAGCCTTTCACGGCGGTCAGGTAACGTTGAACCCCGCGCCTCACGTGCAGCGCGAGCCATTCGGTATGCTGCTCGTGCCGGTCATCTCATATGCGCTCGGCGGTTGGATGATCGGTTGGGCGAGCGCGCCCTACGATCCGTTCTGGCAGGCGCGGCATCCCCGACGGGCCGGACTGATGTCGCTGGCAGGACCGGCCGCGAACTTCGCGTTGATGATCATCGCAGCCATTTGCATTCGAGTGGGAATGAGTGCGGGTGTCTTTCATGCCCCGGCCTCAGCGGGCTTCACGACGATTACCGAGGTCAGCAATCCGGAGACGGCTAGCAATCTGCTGAAGTTTGCCACAACCTTCCTGAGTATCCTGTTCTTTCAAAATCTTCTGCTCGGCACATTCAATCTGCTGCCCGTTCCGCCGCTGGACGGCAGCACCGGTATTACCTTGCTGATGAATGAGCGAACCGCCTTGCGATACCTGGAATTCATACGCGAACCGATGTTTGCGATGGCGGGAATCGTCGCGGCCTGGTACCTCTTCGACAAAGTCTTCGATCCTGTCTTTACGATCGCGCTGAATGTTCTCTATCCCGGCGCCGGCTATAACTGATCGGCGATGAAAACTTTATCCTTCCGACCGTAGTCAGCGCGACGAAGACCGAGGTCAATATCGTTGGGAATCTTTGTTTTCCTGGTCACGAAAGCGAGTTGTGTGCTCAGGGCACATTGCTGTGCGGATTCTCAATTCACGCACAACGCCGATGACGTTGACGGCCACATTCGGGCAGTCGGGCCAGTCACACAGATATTCGGAAAGAGTTTCTTCACGACCATCGACGATGGTTCGGATCGTTACGTGAGGCACTGTTAACACCTTGCTGTGAATTCCGCTGGAATCGCCGTCCATAGCGGCTTCCAGCATCCACATTGTACAGATGCTCACTTTTTCAGGCGGGGCAAAGTTGAGCAGTCCATCAGTATTCAGATACCCATGTTGCTCAGTGAATCGACGACGCGGGCCATTACCGCTGTCAGTTCAGGGTGGGTTACCTCAAAACGCTGCATCGCTTCCCGGAGTCGGCCCTGATGTGGACGGGTTGTAGAGTCAGAAGCCTCGGAACCGGTTAGCAATGCATGGATGTCCCGTTGCAATTCCTCAACGAGTTGCCGGTCGGAACCTTCAAAGGAATCGGTTTGACTCAGCTGAGCTTGCAGTTCTTTCAGCGCTTTTATCGTACGTTTGTTCATGGCCTCAGAACCTATTATGACGGATTGTCGACCGCGATGTCAGTTCAACGATTCGCGAGCAAAAACAGGTTGAGCCGTTGCCGGATTTCATCGCGTACCCGTCGGAAGGTTGCGAGCTGTCTCTGGACCGGCGCGTCAGCAGGATCGTCAAAACCCCAATGGATAGGTTCAGCGCCCGGAAATATCGGACACTGCTGCCTGGCACGATCGCATACGGTGATGACGTAGTCGAACTGCTCGCCGGCGTAGACACTGACGTCCTTCGATGTCTGGGTCGAAATGTCGATCCCCAATTCCTTCATCGCCTCCATACTTCGCGGGTGCATTCCCTTCGGGTGTGTGCCGGCGCTAAACACATCGAACCTCTCTCCGGCCATTTGTCGGAGTAAACCCTCGGCCATCTGGCTGCGAGCCGAGTTACCAGTACATAAAAAAAGGACACGTTTCTTCTTATTCGCCATGAGTTCTGTTGCTCTTTGATGGTATGAGCCAGGACCAGACAATTGTCGCTGTCAAAGCTCCCGTCAATTGTGCGGCGATGAAGCCCGGCGCGTCGACGGGCCGAATGCCGGAGAACGTATTGGTCAGGGTCCGCGCGAGGGTGACGGCCGGATTTGCGAACGAAGTGGAAGCTGTGAACCAGTACGCTCCAGTGATATATGCGCCGACAGCGAACGGCAACATGTGTGACCGGAGACCGCTGCAGCCCCAAATGATCGACAGCAATCCGAACGTTGCGACAAACTCGCTGAAAGCCTGCGCAGCGCCGCCGCGAGCATGCTGAGAAGCCTTGAACAGCGACTCGCCAAACATCAAGTGCGCAGCAGCCACACCTGCAAACCCGCCGATAAATTGCGCAGCGACGTATCCGGGAACTTCACGCCAGCCAAACCGTCCTTCCCACGCGGCCGCCAGCGTGACCGCCGGATTGAAGTGAGCTCCGGACGTGCCGCCGAATGCGAGGATGATTGCAACCAGCGTGGCGCCGGTCGCAATTGTGTTTGCCAGAAGGGCGACGGCGACGTTCCCTCCGCTCAATCGCTCTCCCATGATGCCGGAGCCAACGACTGCCGTCAGCAATATCGCCGTTCCCAAACATTCAGCTACGATCCTGCGACCTGGCGTCATGATTCTCGATCAGGAGCAGCAGGCTGGACCGCAACAGGCAGTCTGCGGCTTGGTCGCACGAACAAATGCGCTCATGAACTTACCATCGATCTCAGGAGCGATCGAGTCCACATCGATGCCCTGGCCACCGAGAAACGCTCGCGCATCGTCAATCCGATAAATGCGAGTAGGATCGACGGTCACGTTTTCAAATCCGGCGGCAAGCAACTTCGTCCGATAGTCGTTTTCCTCGAGAGCCCCCGCGATGCAACCCACCCACAGAAGAACGCGCTCGCGGATTTCAGGCAGCATGGTGCCGCGGGTCACCACGTCGGACACTGCAAACCGTCCACCGGGTTTGAGGACGCGAAAGGCTTCGCGAAGGACCTGATTCTTATCCGCAGAAAGATTGATGACGCAGTTGGAAATGATGACGTCGACCGAGTCATCGGGAAGCGGGATGTGCTCGATCTCGTCTTTCAAAAACTCCACATTTTCGACGCCTGCCTTCTTTTGATTCTCTCGAGCGAGGGCAAGCATCGCCTCCGTCATGTCCAAACCGTACACTTTTCCGGTGGGACCGACGCGTCGAGCAGATAACAGGACGTCGATGCCGCCGCCCGATCCCAGATCCAGAACGGTTTCGCCGGGGTTGAGCGTAGCGAGCGCCGTTGGATTGCCGCAACCGAGCGATGCCTTTAATGCAGTCTCGGGAATTTGAGCGGTCTGAGTTGCATCGTAGAGTGAAGATGTGATCGGATCCCCTTCACCACCACAACACTCCGATGTGCTGCAGCACGAATCCATACCACCATCCAATACTCTCAACGCAACCTGACCGTACCGCTCTTTAACGACTTCCTTAATGTCTGAACTCATAATATTGTCTCCTCTAAACGCAGCAGACGATCTTCTCCGGTCTGATCGCCTTGTTTCGTGTACAGCACTCGGCAAACAGGAATCCGAGCAGCTCCTGGAGCGCCCCGCAGTTGGCCGAATACCAGAGGAAGGTCCCGTCGCGACGCACCTGTACGAGGTCTTCATTCTTCAGCTTTTCCAGGTGGTGGGACAGTGTGGAGTTGGGTATTTCCAACTCGCTACCGATATCGCCGACAACCATGCCTTCCGGATGCGCCGAGAGCAATAATTGCATGATCCGCAACCGTGGCTCGGTACCCATAGCAGCCAGCATGTCCGCAAATTTCGGCACCTGCTCCGCGACCGGCTTCTTCTTTGACGTCGCCATGCCTTCCTCACTCCTCTCAGTATCTATATTTCTACAATAATCGAAATATAGAAATAGTCAAGCGAGGCGATGGCAATGCTGTAACATTTTTTCTTCTAAATACCGTTTGCCAGTGCCTGGATACTGCGCTTAGATACTGACCGTGGCGACACTGAAGGAAGGAGCATTGAAATGTCGTGGGATGATCGGGTCCAACTGGAATCAGAGCTAAAACGCGCCCTCAATTCATTCGACTGGCCGGAAGCCGAGGCAATTGGGGCCAGGATCATCAAGCGCGTGAACAGCGAGACCGAGTTGCTTCCGGAACGTACAGCAAAGACGTTCCTTCAGGATCTCCGGGCCAAGCGGCGCTTCAAGCTCATGACCGACCTGGCCGAGACCCTCATCCAGTCAGGACTTCGAACGCCGCAGATCCGGCGGCAATATGCCCAGGCTTTGATCGACCAAGGCCTGCTGGCCGCACCCGAATCGATCCTGCAGTCGATCATCGTTGATGCGAAGGGCCAGAATGAAGAGTTCGAAGCCCGTGGGTTGCTGGGCCGCCTCTACAAGCAGCTCTTCATTAATAACAAGGACGCCACATCCCCTCGCAATCGCGCCAACCTGGAGCGAGCATTGAACGAGTACCTCCAGGTGTATCTTCCTGACCGCGGGAAGGTTTGGCACGGCATCAACGCAGTGGCGATTCTGAACAGGGCGCAACGCGACGGAGTTCCCATTACCGGGACGCCGGAAGCTGCGGTGATGGCCAGGGAAATTCTGAACACTCTCGATGAAAGGGAAAAGAACGCAACTGAACCCATTCCGGCCTGGGATATCGCCACAACGCTTGAAGCTTGCGTGGCACTAAAGGACTTCAAGGAAGCAGCCCAGACGGCGTTCCGATATATCGATTCTCAAACTGCCGACGCTTTCGAGATCGCCAGTACGCTCCGCCAGCTTACAGAAGTCTGGCAGCTTAATGAGGCAGAGCTTCCGGGTTCGCAGATCTTACCAATCCTTAAAGCCGGACATCTTAGACGGGGAGGAGCTTCGATGGAGGGTGATCCGAAAAAGCTCCGTCTGGAGTCGGCTGCCGTTGGCAATGCAATAGATGGCCTCGAAGCCGTTTTTGGCCCCGATCGCATGGTGACGATCAAATGGTACAAGCAAGGTTTGGATCAGTGCGATTCGGTTGCACGAGTAGAGAAGCCTAACGGCAAAGGCCATGGAACCGGCTGGGTGATCAATGCTTCTGAGTTTTTTCCGGGACGCACCGGCCTATTGCTGCTTACCAATGCGCACGTGGTCAGCGATAACCCCAATCCGTTTACGAACCCGAAGGCGATTTATGCGAGTGATGCCAGGGTCCGATTCCAGTCGCTCGGTGACACTGTTTACGAGGTGGAAGACGATGTCGTGTGGACTTCGCCGCCCGGGGAGTTGGATGCCACATTCCTCGTGGTGAAAGGTATGCCCGAAAATGCGAAGCCGTTGAAGATACATTCGCGAGCGGTGGAGTGGAAAAAGCCTGCACCCGCGCCGCGGTTTTACATCATCGGACATCCGGGAGGTCGTGATCTCGAAATTGCGCTCCAGGACAATCACCTGGTCGCTTACAACGAAAGACTTCTGCACTACAGGACGCCCACGGAACCTGGCAACTCGGGCAGTCCGGTGTTCGAACCGGAAGATTGGCGCGTAGTTGCCCTGCATCATCGTGGAGGCGAAACCATGGCTCGCATTGATGGCGAAGCCGGAACTTACGAGGCTAATGAAGGAGTATCCATCCTGGCCATTCAAAAGGCGACCCGTGGGGCCGCTGCAGTTGGAGGAAATGTATGAGCAAAAGCACTGCGCCTGTTATCGTCAGTTACGAAACACTCAACAATGCGGTCACCAAAGCTCTCTCTAAAGACGCCACCACCTTTCTCAAGGCGGCCCAGGCACCACCGCCGGGCGGATTTGAGGCGGGTGACACACCACCGACAGCCGACGAAGTAGCAAAACTGCGCGGAGAATTGACCGGGGCGCTCAAGAAGCTTGAGGAAGAAAATCAGGCGCCAGGAGTCTTCGTTTCCGCCGATGATCAGTTCGCTTCCCTGCTGCAAAGTTTTGCGGCAGAAGGTTCTTTGATGCAGGGCAAAGTCGATACGACGGCCGCCGGCGAACTCGAAGCAAAGTTCGACGAGCACGATTTTCTGGGTTGGGTGGGAAGTCTCTTCACATGGGTGAGAAAACTAAAGCCGCACAAATGGGCCAACGCTCCTTTGAATCCGGATCCGCTTCCCAATTCGCTGCGTGTTGCGATCCTCGGCGATTGGGGCTCCGGTCTTTATGGTGCCCCCGCTTGTGCCAGGAGCATTGAGAATGACCCGAAGGGCTATGGACTACTCCTTCACCTCGGCGACGTCTATTACTCAGGCACCGAGAGCGAGGTAAATGATCGATTCCTCAAACTGTGGCCCAAAACACAAGGCGCCGTTAGCCGGGCGTGCAACTCCAATCACGAAATGTACACAGGTGGTTACGCCTATTTCGATTTGAGTCTCAAGAAATTCAAACAGCCCGCAAGTTACTTTGCCCTCCAGAACGATCACTGGCTGCTGGTCGGGCTCGACACGGCATACAAAGAGTGGGAGTTTGCGAACGACCAGATTTCGTGGCTTCGAAAGGTGGTGGAGAATGCCGGGAACCGCCGCGTTATCCTTTTGAGTCATCACCAACTCTTCTCATGGGCCGATTCAACCAAGAAGAACCTGCCCGGCGAATTGGGCGAACTCCTCACCAACAAGAAAATTTTTGCATGGTATTGGGGACACGAGCATCGCTGCATGATCTTTGACCGTCACTCGGCGTGGGGTATTTACGGTCGCTGCGCCGGCCACAGCGGGTTCCCTTATTTTCGCGACAAGTTTACCGAAGGCAGCATCGTCAAACGCGGTCCACAGGATAGCGTTTTGCGCAAAGTCGACAGCAAGAATGCTGTGCCCGGCGGATTGATTCTCGAGGGTCCAAACCCGTACATCCCGGATCACATCAACGACTACGGACCAAATGGTTACATGACGCTGGAGTTTAGCGACGATCGGTTGAACGAAATTGTTCAGATGCCGGACGGCAGTGTCGCGTACGAGCGAGAAATAGATCGAACGTAAGGCTGGGCGATCGCCTTGTAGCGGCACGCAAACAAATTGGGGGACCGGGGTTGCAGGCTTGTCGAGAACGATGCATTCTGAAAGCAATGAAGCCTCGAATCATTCATTTCGTAGGCCTGAGCTTTTTGGGCATTGTAACCGCTTGCTCAAGAACCACCAGTACGCCAGAGCAGCAACAACAGGTCACTGAACCGCGGAAAAACGAACCTCCGGAAATGACCCTGCCGTCCGGCTTGAAGTATGCGGATCTCGTTGTTGGTGGCGGGCGTGAAGTCGCCGCAGGCGATAGCGTAGACGTTCAATACTCGGGATGGATTTATGCGAATAGTAGACGTGGCCAGTTAATCGATACGTCGATCGGCCGCCGGCCTTTCACCGTTACGCCTGGATTGACCGAAGTCAGCAGCGGCTGGACCGAAGGTATCACGGGAATGAAGGTCGGCGGAAAGCGGAAGCTGATTATCCCACCTCATCTCGGCTCCGACTCCGCCAGTCGTTCCACCGTCGAGTATGAAGTCGAGTTGTTGGACATTCCCGGTCACTTTGATCTGGGCGGACCCTGTCATCTGCGCGGCCCACATCGTCCGCTGGCTTTGACGGGAAGGCAGCAAGTTGAACTCCGACGCACCGGCAATTGGGATGCTTTGATCGACGGGCTAAGGCAGGATGTGCGCAGCAACTGTGTGATCGCCTTCCGATGGGAAAAACTGTTCATCGCTCTGGTCGAAGGTCGACGGTACCGCGAAGCAGTCCAGGTCCTGACCGACATGGCCATGCGACGATTTCCATTGCCCCACGCACTCATAGCCAAGGCGAATCCCGGTTTCCTCACCTCGGAAGAATTCAAAACGAGTGAGTTTGGAATTGAATACGCGGCGACCGAGATTTCAATCCAACGCAATATGCAACTCGCGGCGGTCAAGTTGTCGTCCATGGACGACAAGGCTCGCCCGCCGATTCCGTATCGCGCCAAAGGTGCGTGTCCGTTCGAGTGCTGCACATATCGGGATTGGACGACCAGATCCGCAGTTCAACTGGTAGAGTCCATTGGTTCCAACACAATCGTTGCAGAGATTCCCGAAGGCACACGTGTTGCCGGTGTAACCGGCGAAGTTTGGGTCGAACCGGAACCCTATGCCGTTCTCACGGACAACGGTGCCCTGAAAGCCGGCGATGTGATCTTCTTTCTCGACAATATGGGCGAAGGACAGGTGAATTACTGGTACAACGGCAGCCTCAATCCTCCGCTCGAACTCGGGGACGGACTGCACGGTTATACGTACGAGAATTGCTCTGCCAACAACGTCATCGCCGGCGCATGTTCGTTGAGGAAACTGCAGCCCGAAAAGACGTTCATGAATGAGTGGTGGGTTAAGATCAGGACGTCGGCCGGAAAGGAAGGCTGGGTTTTGAATAAAGGTCAGTTCGCCAATACCGACGCATGCTCATAGCAGTCGTTAACGCTTCTTCGCCGTGGCCGCCTTTGCCTTGCTGTGCTCGGCAACTTCCTTCGCGCGAAACTTCGCGATGCGTCCGATCAACCTCACCGGAACGGGTTGCGAAAGCGGAAAACGGATCGTTCCTTTGCTATTCACCTCGTACGGTGCAAGGTCGTCTTTGAAATCAGCGACAAGCCGCGCGTTGGCCGGGTACATCGAATAGTGCTGCTTCCACCCCGCGAAATAGATCACGGTGCTACCATGCATTTTGTAAGCGGGGATCTGGTACGAAATCACTTCCTCGGCATCGGGCAAAGCCTTGCGAATCGTGCCTCGAACGCGGATGAGTACGTCCCGAACATTCTCGGGTTGTGAGGCAATGTACTCGTCTACGGATTTGAAATCGGTCCTGGCCATGAAGAAACCTCAGACTTTCCCGATTATCTCATGGGATTTACGTCGGAACGATTCGAGATCCAGGCATCGCTTCGTTGGCGGCCACGCCTTCGGATGCTCCATCGATCTTTACTGCCTTACAGGAAAAATTTGGCTTGAAACTCGAACCGGCCCGAGGACCGATTGAAGTGTTGGTCGTCGATCACGTGGAAAAACCGACGCCCAATTGAATTGTGATTCGCGGGGCAAAAACCCGCGGATTGCAGGCAAGAGCAACTTGCTCCTGGGGTTACTCGAGTGCCATCACGTGGCACAGTGCGGCCTCACTTTGATCGCTTCGGAGAAATAACCCCTGAAGAACCGATGCGAGTTCGACGGTAGTCATCGTGCTAGGACGAGTCGTCCGAACCCACCAACGATTTGATTAACAATATTGAAGCTTGGAGGTGCCAATGGCTTCTTTTGACGAACAGAAAACGAAATACCAATCTGTTTTGCAACTCGCACAACAACATCAAATCAGCATCAAGAACCTGCATCAACAGGACGGGAAACTTTTCATCAAGGGAGTTGCCCCGTCAATGGACGCAGCGAACAAAGTGTGGGATGAAATCAAACGCATCAATCCACAACTAAATGACATCGTTGCAGATTTCCCTGTCGATACTTCCCAACAACAGCAGCAGCCCAAGACGGCGCAAACCGTCGGCTTCTCGACTTACAAAGTTCAATCCGGCGACACTCTGTCGAAGATCAGCAAGCGGTTCTATGGATCCGCGAACGAGTACATGAAGATCTTTGATGCCAACAAAGACAAGCTTACCGATCCGGACAAGATTCAGGTCGGTCAGGAGCTGAAGATTCCCGCCGCGTGACAGGACTAGCGCGGCCAACTGCAAGACGCGGTAAAGCCTCGCGGCCTACAATTTAGGATTACTTGTAGGCCACCTGGCTTCAGCCCGCGGCACGATTCTTCACAGCCCGTGGCGAAAGAATTGCACCTCTTGATAGAGAGGTGGCCATATGCAGTGGAGAGGAGCTCGCCGAAGCACGAATGTCGAAGATCGTCGAGGTATGCGCCCAGGCCTTGTGGGTGGCGGCATCACCGGAATCATCATTACGCTGATTGCTTTGTACTTCGGTGTGGATCCCGGCATCGTGGTGAACTCCAACGACCCCGTCGTCGATTCAAGCAATGCTCCCGTTGACGATAGTGCACGCAATTTCGTATCCGCCGTCCTCGGTTACACCGAAGATACCTGGTCGGGGATTTTTGCCGAGTCCAACCAAACATATCGACCGCCTAAACTCGTGTTATTTACCGGTGCGGTCCAATCCGCGTGTGGAATGGGCCAATCTGCGATGGGCCCCTTCTATTGTTCAGACGATGAAAAGGTCTATCTGGACATGAGTTTTTTCCGTGATCTGCAAAACCGATTCCGTGCCCCGGGCGATTTCGCGCAGGCGTATGTCATCGCTCATGAAATCGGACATCACGTCCAGAATCTTGTCGGTACATCTGATCAGGTACAGGCTTTCGGACGGCGGTCAGGCAAGGCCGCAGCAAACCGGGCCTCCGTCGCATTGGAACTTCAAGCGGACTGTTACGCGGGTATCTGGGCCAACCGCACGGAAAGGTCTCAACAATCTCAAATGCAGCAGTTCCTCGAGGCGGGTGATATTGAAGAAGCATTGGGAGCCGCGAGCGCCATCGGAGACGATCGTCTTCAGATGCAGGCCCAGGGTTATGTTGTACCGGAGTCATTCACGCACGGAACGGCTGAGCAACGGGCTCAGTGGTTCAGGACCGGAATGCAGACCGGTTCTGTTTCTGCGTGTAACACGTTTGAACGATAAATTATCGAATGCGCGCTGCGTAAACTCCCGATAAGGTTCGCTTACATCTATCGTCCAAAACTCCTACCATTCGCACGCCGCGTCTCTGATTCTGTACTGCGCTCGGAAGACGAATAATCCTTACGCTTTCGTTCAATCAGATCCCACTCCTCTCAACGTTTTTATTGGAGGCGAAACCATGAATAACGGACCTAACGTTTCGATTCGAGTTGTCCAGTCGGTTGAAGATGCCATACGCCAGGTTCAAAGCCGTATCCAAGCCAGGGCATACACACTGTTTGTGGAACGTGGCGCAACGCACGGCAAGGACCTGGATGACTGGCTCGCCGCAAAGTCGGAGCTTCTCCGGGAGCCGTTTATCAACTTGACCGAAACCGAAGAACAGATTGCGGTTGTGCTGGCATTATCAGGCTTCGATTCGCGCGAACTCGAAGTACTCTGCGCAACGGACAAAATCCTGGTGCAAAATCCGCTCAAACTCTTCACTGAGCAGGAACCCAACGCTCGGCAAACGTTCAAGCTCATCCATTTGCCACGTCCGGTAGATCCCAATTCGCTCCAGGTCAGTTATAAAGGCGGATCGTTGAAGTTTACGGTGGGAACTGCCGACAGCATTCCCGTCGCTCGAGCAACTAGCGCATAGCTCCGGACAGCTAGCCAACTAGCCGCGGGCTGCTCCTACGCCCGCGGTCGATCATGCCAGAGCCCACTTTGCGGCGTTCAGCCGAAGTACTTCAACGAGATCGCGTTGTTGTTCCGCTCGCTGAATGAGTCGAGGGTAGTCCAGTCCCTGGAGGTCGCGCGAGAATTTGGAAGCAGCCCTCAGGGCCGACCAGAGTGCGCGTTTGCCTTCGATTCCGATGGCGAGCGCTTCAAGACTCTCGAACCGTCGTAGACTTCCATCCGACGGATCGTCCACATTAAGCTTGAACTCGGCAAGTTTCTCGGTGAGCCAGCCGCCTACCTTTCGTATACGACTCTCAGCGATTCCGAGACGTTGCATCAGTGCCTTCAACTCGCGACGATCTTCTTCGATGTCCCTTTTCAACTCGCCCAGCGGAGGCTGGTTTTCCCTGCCCAGCTGTTCGAGAAGTTCCAATGCGCTGACTGCGCCGGCCATATGATCATTTAGATAATTCGCGAGATGTTCTTTGGCCATAGGTTTTAGAGGTTCTATGTACAACCCCTAAGCAGGAAAAAGACGAAAAGCAGCGAGGCGGGAATGCCTAAGGCCCACAGCAATATGTAGCCGACTGCACCCTTCTGCTCTTTTTCCCGGATTAGTTCCATTGGGGTTTTCATTTTTTCTCCTGTAGATCTGTAGGTTTGGTCCTCCAACTAGGTGCACGTCACTTGCCCAGAAACGTCATTCTTCCGACAACCTCCATGGTCCACGGCCTACTGGACCCACTAAGCTCTGAAAATGTACTGGTTACGACAAATTTTTTCTATGACCACCGCTACAGGAATTTCCTGCACATGCACGGATGTCCGCATGCAAACACTTGTCAGGTGCATGACAAAGTCACTATCAACGGCCTGCCAGTAACGGTGTTGCTTCGAGAAAAGTCCAGGTATGCGGGAGTCGGCTATAGCGTCGAGTCACTCGTGATTGAGGGAATCCACGACTTTAGAATTGGGACCACGCTTGAAATCTCGTTGCCCGAAGAAATTATCCGCGGGCGCGTCAGCAGCGTGGGCGTTGCCAATCACTATACAAGCGTACGGCTCTATCGGATCTCTTGAACGTCAACCTGAGTAGGCGTCAGTTTGCAGTTGGCACTTTTTCAATGTGATCGACAACCAACATTTCAATTGGTCCACGGTGCCGGGCGAGTTTGAGTCCGAGTTCTTCCTGAATCGCTGTGGAGAGTGCCGGCACTGCAACTTCGGCGTCCGGAGTCGATTGCCCGTACCGAAATCCGAAGTAGAAGTAGCCCTTCACCCCCGTTTGGTCGAGCACCGGAATTCCCATCAGCCGTTGGAGTTCTTCGCAGAATTGAAGTAGCGAGACTCGGCGCGCGGTCAGTGCGTAAACACCGCGAGCCATGCCGACGGTGAAGACTCTTCCTTCGAAATCATCGAGGGATGAGGACCCTCGCTGAATCCAGGCGGGCAAAGGGGCGGGTTTGTCGTCCGACTGGACTTCCCTGATCTTGAGGCCGGTGGCCGCCACGGACAACGCGTACCCCTCAACATCCTTGGTGACAGTGTGGGATCTCATTTTGAAACGATCTCTCAGCAGTGACTGAAACATCAGGCGAACATCGTCATCGCTGGCGGTTGGATCGAAAGTAGCCTCGACAGAATATATGTTGATGCTGCCGGGGATCGGACCGGAAATACGATAGGGCTGCAATCGATAAGCATAACCGATCATGTACCAGAGATCGGTCGTCCATGCGATCCTTCCTCCTTTGCGGACAGGTCTTGTCTGCAGATGCGGCTCCAGCATCGGTTTGACGGAAGCGACCTCGAACCGCGGCACGTTTTGCCCGGGTTTTAGCAAAGATTGTGAAAGCGCGGGAATCACAATAATGGCCGCGAGAACCGCGGCTGTCGCCACCCGAAGCATTTGCCTACACTGTAAAAAAGATTTCATTTCGACTGCATATATCGCAGGCAGAATGGGCTGTCAAACTCATCTGCTTCCGTTAGTCCGAAGGTGAAAGCTTGAAAGGCCTACATACCCACCCGAAACGAGGTAGTAGTGTCCGACCTTCATGAAACAAAGCGCGGATGACCGCGAACCCTCGCGGGAAAACGATGAATTCATTTTCACGGTATCGAAATTCACTCATCTGAAGAAGTGCGGTTAATGCTTTTGTGATGGGCGCAGCTTAGTCGCTACGAAAATGGAGGCCACATCAACCAACAACATGAAGAGAACACACCATCAATCGGAAACGATCACAAAGTCGAGCGCTGATGGCAGAGATCGTGCAGTTTGGCTACGTGGAGGTGCTTATGCCCGACAATCTTAAGAAACGCGTTCCTTCCGATCGCACACGAGCCAGCCGACATCAACGGAGAAGAAAGACCGGAAGAGTAGTCGCACGCAAAAAGTAGTAATACGTCGAATCAAAGGCGTGCCGCGGGTTTTTAGCCTGCGGCATGCCTTTGCAAGGTTTGACGACTTCAAGGAACTAAGCTGATGAAGCAGTCCAACAAACGATCCACATCGCTAAATGGAGTTTACTGCGGCCGGTGCTATCTACGTCTTGGCATTGGAGAACACTACGTAATCAAAGACCACACGGCATACCATAACGCCTGCTATGACAAATTGCTGACGATCGAGCCGCGCATCAAGGACCAGGCCCGTTCGGAAAAGCCTTTAGCTGAATGATTGTCACATTCGTCTTTTAGGTCGTCGCTCTACTTCAATTGCGTAGAGCCTCCATACTTTGATATTCCCTTCCGCTCAAAGCCCAATTGGTCGCATTCGCGTCAAGACACCCTACCTAGTAAGGTTGCATAAAAAAAAAGGCCGGAGGGATCCGGCCTTTGACTTCGAGTAATAGGAGATGTGTATGCTAACGCTTACAGATTCAATCCTGACACTCATCTCAGGCCGCTGGTATCGGACACCCGGTAAACGAGAATCCGCTTCATTCTGACGCGATGTGTTTGGTTCGACTCTGGGAAGATGAGAGTCGGACGTAACCTGCAACAGCGACTCTCCGCTTCTTAGCGAAGGTTCATTCGAAGTGTTGCGTGGAACCGTCGATTACTCCTTCACTCCGAAATCCCCCATATTTCAGCGTGACTGCAGGGCCACTTGCGTGCGGGGTGGGTTTGCAACATTTTTTCCAAAGGAGTTCCAGATGGTAACAGCAATCCGAATCCAGCTTGCAATGGCTGCCCTGGCAGGCCTGGTATTTCTCGGCCCCCCGACGAAAGCCCAATCCATTGGCACACAACCTCAAAATCAACGAAACGACAAGGACTCAAAGCGCTCGCCAGTAACTTTTTGGGATCGCGTGATCGAAATGAATCGCGCGGAAGTCCAACTTGGCCATCTCGCGATGGGCAAAGCGCAGAACACCCGAGTAAAGGAATTCGCCGAAACGATGGTTGTGGATCACACAAAGGCGTTGCTTAAGCTTGAGGATATTCGTCAAATGACCGACATCACGGGCACCATGCCAAAGCCAAACGATGGCCTTCGGATTGAGGGTGACACTACCGGAAACGATGCGAATGGAGATCGCCAGAAATCCACCGTTAAGCCCGAAATACTGGCGCATATGAACCGTGCCGAACTGACTCGAGAGCATCAGCAGGACCTCGACAAACTCGCGCGTCTATCGACTGTGGATTTTGATCGCGAGTTCATGGAAATGATGATTCGTGACCACCGTTCCTCGTTACGCGTGCTTGAGCAGGAGTCAGCAAATACGAGCAGCGATACGGCTGCGATAGCGCGAGAGCTACTGCCCGGCTGGCGGCATCATCTAACCCAAGCCGAAGAGATTCAAAAACAAATTAAATCCTCAAAAAAGCCGAGATTCTAAAGGCACGACGCTCTCGCGAGGGCTTTGCCAACAAATCGCAAACCCGCAAAATCGTGCCGCGGGCTAAAGCCACGCGGCCTACAAGAGTGAGTTGTAGGCCGCGTGGCTTTAGCCCGCGGCACGATTTTGCGGGCCGAGGTGCACCCTCCATTCTTCGGACCTTTTAGTACAAACAAATTCCTCGAAGCCCGATACTCGCGCTTTTGCCCCCTTCGTAAATTCGAAAGCTTGACAACATTTCATTCGATGTCTGGAGGTTTGATGGTGAAGAGAATCTGTTCGGTTGCGCTTCTTGTTTCATTCGGACTCTGCATCAGTTCCCTGGCAGCAGCACCGAGACTGGGAAGCATCAAGGGCCTTGTCAAGGACTCGGCGGGTAATCCCATTCTCAATCTGACAATCGTAGTCGTTAATACCGCCACCAGTACGCAGTCCACCGCAACGACAGATCAGAGCGGCACATTCCTTATAAAGGGACTCACCCCAGGTGCGTACTCGGTTCAAGTTCAGAACATGGGTACTGCGCCTCAACCGACCACTGTGGAGTCCGGTAGCACGACTTCAGTTTCCCTTCAGGCAAGTGCGATGGTCGTTCGCGTAACGGCGGAAACAATCGCTGCGGACACCAGTACGTCGGCAATTCAAAATACATGGACCACACCACAGATCGAGTGGATGACACAGCCGAACGAACTCGAAAGAGGGGGGCAATACTTCGGCGCTTACAATCTCTCGCTCTTATCGGAAAGCGTAACGCAAGGAAACATACTACAAAACGGAGTAGGTCCTTCGGTTGTGGGCAGGCCGAATACCAGCAACAACTACCACATACAAGGCACCGACAATAACAATCAATTGACGCCCGGTCCGCTGGTCTCGATTTCGAATGAAGCGACGTCCGAGTTCAGCCTGTTTCAGGCGCAACCGACGCCGCAGTTCGGTCACAGCACAGGCGGACAAATGAATTTGTCTGTTCGCGACGGAAGCAATGAATGGCACGGTGGAATATACGAATACTTGAATAACCGCAAACTCAATGCGGACGACAGCGGAATTACTTCAAGTGGAGATTTGCGTTACGACCAGAATCGCATGGGGGGCAAAGTGGGCGGACCGTTGGTTCGCGATCGCTTGCTGAGCTTTTTCAATTTCGAGTACGTTCCGTTGCGCGCGGACCATTCTTCCTTCGGTCACGTGCTGGCTCCTACGAGCGCCGGAATGGCAACGTTATCGGCAACACCGGTGGTGTCGCAAACGAACCTGAACGCCATTCGAAACAGTGTGCAGATATCGGATACGCCAGTTGCGACGACCTTTGTCGCCGGCTTACCGATTCCGCTGGGTTTGGTAAACACCATCGCGCGGCGCAATCAGGATCTATTTCATGGCCTTGCCGATTTCGGCTGGATGATGTCCTCGGAGTCCCGGCTGAACTTCAGATTCGCGCTCAATGATGCCGGCACCGACAACTTCAGCCCTGCGCTCCCGGCGTTTTCGACGCATGGGCATACACGGAAGCTTTTAGGGGCCATCGGCTACAGCATAGCAGTCAGTCCCTTTGTCACTGTCAGCGCCGACGCCGGATATAACCGACTTGACCAGGGCGTCGGTTCATCGCTTTTTCCGAACATCAACGTTTTCGAAACGGGAATGGTGCTCGGGTCAAATACACCGGTCGGCCGGACGAAGGCGAATACCTATCAGTTGAAAACCGGAGTCAATTGGAAGACAGGCGGCAACGACCTGTCATTCGGGATCGACGCACGCGTTCTACGATCCGTTTTCCGAAGCCTCGACGACTCGAGGGGGGTTTTTGGATACGGCGCACTCCAACAATATCTTCTCGACCTGCCTCCCGATCTCGTCGCACAACAGAGTTTTGGAAACACGGATTTCAACGGTGACCGGACTCTGCTACACGCCTACATCATGGATAAGGTTCGAGTAATGGGTGTGGACGTCGAGTTCGGCCTGGGCTATGAATTCGCCTCGCTTCCTCGCAGCTTCAGGGAGGAGTTCAATGACCCCGAGAACGATTTGCTTAACCTCGCACCGCGATTCGGCATCGCCTGGTCGCCCAACGCCACGTCGCAGACGGTCCTGCGAGGTAGTTTTGCGATCCTGTACGACGCGCTATATGGCAACAGTTCGTTGATAGCTCCGGGTTCGCTCACCGTAACGACGACCGGTGCCAGTTTTCCGGTTCCAGGTTTCCTTGCGAACGGCGGTCTATCCAATCCGTTGACGACTCCAGTTGGAGGCACGACGTTTGTTGCCAACCAAAAACTGCCATACACCATGAATTGGTCGGGTAGTGTCGGGCATGGTTTCACTGAGGATCTGGCGATGGAGATTAAGTACGTTGGAAACCGAGGCGTGCATTTGCCATCCATCGGGAATTTTGCGGTGCCCGGTTTTGCCAATCCCGACATGCTCCTCGCGGCCAACGGGACCTCCTGGTACAACGCGGGCGTGTTCAAACTGACGGAGAGACTCTCCGCCGGCACACAGGTCACCGGCATCTACACTTACAGTGACGTTCGAACGGATTCAACCGGTACTCTGATGGATCTGACATTCGGCAGAACCATGCAAGAGGCTTTCGGCAACCAGCGACATCGGGCTTTCGTCTCAGCTCTCGTGGACATTCCGTCCTTGTTCGACAATACGACCGGTTGGGTTCGTAACGTCCTGGCCAACTTCACCATTACGGGTACAGCACTGTTCGCGACCGGTGCCAACGTTCCAGTCTTCACCGGCTTCATCCCGATTACAATCGGAACAACGTATCTTGGACAAACGCGGAACATCAATCTGGCAGTGGCGAAGGGCTTTACAGCGCCGGATGAAGTAAAGATCGAAGTTCGCGGCGAGGCCTACAACATCGCGAACCATCCGCAGTTCACCGGCATGCCCCCATCGGTGCTGGGTAACGGCGAGGGATTCGGAATCATTCCGGCATTCGTCGGAACACCTCGCGCTTTCCTTTCAAGTAATCCGAGAACCATACAGCTTGCTTTGCGCGTGATCTTCTAAAGGAACCGCGGGCTTCAGCCCGCGGGTCCTTTCAGCCCCAGCACCAATTTCTTTCAAAGAAATTAACCACACCCACCTAAGGACTCCTTGCCTGGTCTCCTGCAAGAATCCGATCCACAATGACGAAACAATCCTTACCCTTTCTTCTCATCCTGGTCCTGACAAGCTCGGCTTGTTCGGTCCGGCGGTTTGCCGTCAACAAAATCGGCGATGCGCTGGCTCAGGGTGGATCCACATATGAGTCCGATGACGACGTCGAACTCGTGCGGGGAGCGCTTCCATTTGGACTGAAGCTCATCGAAAGCCTGCTGGCCGAGTCGCCCAGGCACAAAGGGCTACTCCTTGCGGCATCCCAGGGATTCACCAGCTACGCTTTCATCGATGCTCAGCAGACGCTGGATGTGATCGCCCTTACCGACCTGGACGCCGCAGAACGAATCAAGGCGCGGGTGCGACGGTTGTATGTCCGAGGCCACGACTATGGAATGACAGCCCTGGAGCTATCCCATCCAGGTTTCAGGCAGCGGATGGAAACCGAACCAAGACTCGCCGTCAAGACGCTCCGGAAGAACGAAGTGCCGTTGATCTACTGGACTGCGGCAGGCCTGGGGGCGGCGATCGCGGCGTCAAAGGACGACGTCGCCATGTTGGCGCGCATTCCGGAAGTCGAGGCATTGCTGGATCGCGCTCTCGAGTTGGATCCGGACTGGAACAGCGGCGCGCTTCACGAATTCTGGATCGTTCTCGCCAGCGCAAAGCCGGGAAAAGTGGATACCCAGAAGGTAACGACTCATTTCACCCGGGCGCTCGAACTGTCGCAGGCAAAGCGGGCCACACTGTTCGTAACGTTTGCGGAAACCGTCTCGGTGCCGCAGCAGAATCGTGAAGAGTTCAGGCAATTCATCGACAAAGCTCTCGCCATCAACCCGGACAGCACCAAAGAAATTCGACTTTTGAACCTCGTGGCGCAACGGCGGGCACGATGGCTTCTTGAACGAATCGACGACCTGATCCTTGGAGGAAACCAATGACTATCGCAATTCGGCTTCTGCTGATAATGGCGTTCTGCCTGGTACAGGCAGGATGGTCGCCTGTATTCGCCCAGACGGTCAGCATTAAAATCGGGACGGTCGCGCCGGCGGGTTCGCCCTGGCACTCGATATTGTTGAAGATGGGGCAGGAATGGGCGAAAGCATCGAGCGGAAAGGTAAACGTCAAGATCTTCGCCAGCGGCCAGCTTGGTGACGAGCGTGAAATGCTTCTCAAGACGCGCATCGACCAGATTCAAGCGGTGGCGCTGTCGGGTACCGGACTTTCGCAACTGGACACGTCAGTCGCTTGTCTGCAGATCCCCATGCTTATCGATTCCTATGCGCAACTCGATTTTGTTCGTCGTCACATCGAACCGAAACTCGAAGCAGCGATCGCACGCAAAGGATTTGTCGTCCTCAATTGGTCCGACGTTGGCTGGATCCACTTCTTCACCAAAAGGCAGGCGCGAACACCTGGCGACATGAAAGCGCTCAAACTTTACATGTCCGTCGGCGATCCGGACGCCGAGGCGTTGTACAAGGACCTCGGTTTCAAGCCGGTTCCGCTCGCCGTCACCGACCTGCTTTCGTCGCTGCAGAGCGGACTTATCGAAGCCCTGGATGTGCCACCTTTATTCGCGATGCTCGATCAGACCTTCGGCATCGCCAAGCACATGATCGATATGAAGTGGGCGCCGCTGGTGGGCGCGACAATCGTGAGCCGGCAAGCCTGGGAGCGAATACCGGAGTCGCTGCGTCCGGAACTGATGAAGATCGCGCGGGCCGCCGGTGACGAACTGCGAAGCAAGATTCGCACCATGGGCGACGACGCAGTGAAGGAAATGGAGAAGCGTGGTCTGACGGTTGTGCGTCTGGATGCCGCCCAGATGGCGACATGGCGTTCCGAAGCTCAATCGGCGTACCCCAGGATACGCGGCAAACTGGTGCCCGCCGATTTGTTCGACGAGGTCGTGAAGTTGAGTAAGGAATTTCGGCCGTGAAGGCACTTGCCCTGCGGGTGAAGGATACGGCCGAATGGTCGATATCGATTGGTATTCTCGCATTGATGTCGTTGCTTCCGGTGATGGAAGTCTTCAGCCGCGAGGCCTGGGGTCGCGGGATTCCTGGCTCGATCCCCATCGTGCAACATCTCACGCTTTGCATCACGTTCTTTGGGGCGGCCCTCGCGGCGCGCTCAAACCGTCTATTGACGATGGCCACGCCGAATCTCCTTCCGGAGTCCTTACGGGGTTGGTCGAACATTTTTACCTCGGGGCTGGCTGCCGGAATTGCTGTCTGCCTGCTGATTGCCAGCCTGGAAGTTGTTCGCGTCCAGCGGGAGGCTCGCGACATCGTGGCCTGGGGCGTGCCGGTATGGATTGCTGTTGCGGTCATTCCGCTTGGCTTCGGTCTGATTGCTTTGCGATTGATTTGGAACGCTGCGCCGACCTGGATGGGCCGAGCTATTGCGTCGCTCGGTTTGATTATCCCTGCAACGTTTGGCTTGGTACCGTCGCTGGCAGATTGGAAACTGCTGACTCCGGTGCTGGCACTAATCGTGATCGCAACGGCTCTCGGGTTGCCGATCTTCGCTGCGATCGGCGGCGCTGCCTTGATCTTGTTCTGGACGGACGGAGTACCTCCGGCGGCTGTTCCAGTGGAGACGTATCGATTAAGCGCCTCGCCGATGCTTCCAGCGATCCCGCTCTTCACTCTCGCAGGGTATCTTCTGGCTGAAGGTGGAGCCAGCCGTCGGCTCATGCGTATGTTTACCGCACTTGTTGGATGGATGCCCGGAAGCCTGGCAATCATCAGCACCCTGGTTCTGGCGTTCTTCACTCCGCTGACGGGAGCATCCGGTGTGACGATTCTTTCGCTCGGCGGGCTGATGCTGCCGTTGATGACGAAGGCGGGCTATCCGGAAAAGTCGTCCATCGGCCTGGTCACCGTTTCCGGTTCGATTGGTCTCCTCTTCCCGCCGAGCCTGCCCGTCATCCTGTTCGGGGTGTACGCCCATACTCCCATCGATGAACTGTTCATCGGCAGTTTCTTTCCCGGCCTCATTCTCGTGATCGTGGTCGCGCTATGGGGCGCAAGGCAGGGCTGGCTGGCCGGCGCTCCGCGCCAGGCACTTTCGATCGGCGAGGCGGCGTCGGCGATATGGGGAGCAAAGTGGGACATCATGCTTCCGGTCGTGATCGTTGGCGGAATGTTCGGCGGCTTCGCGACGCTCGTCGAAGCGGCTGCGATTACCGTTATCTATGCACTGATCGTTGAGTGCGTCGTTCACCGAGGCCTGCGTTTCGGGAAAGATGTACCCCGGATCGTCGTCGAGTGTGCAACGTTGGTCGGAGGATTCCTGATCATTTTGGGAGTAGCGATGGGCTTCACGAACTACCTCGTGCAAGCCGAAATTCCAACTCGAACCCTGGGTTGGGTTCAGTCACACATCACTTCGCCGGCCCTGTTTCTACTCGCGTTGAATGTATTTCTACTAGTTGTCGGCGCGCTGATGGATATCTATTCCGCCATCCTCGTGGTCGTTCCGCTAATCGTTCCCATCGCCGCGGCGTATGGCATCCATCCGGTCCATCTGGGAGTGATTTTCCTGGCAAACATGGAACTCGGCTACCTCATGCCGCCGATGGGCGAGAACCTTTTTCTGTCGTCGTATCGCTTTGGCCAGCCGTTGAGCCGAATCTACCTGTCGACCGCGCCGTACCTTGTCATCATTCTTATTGCTGTTCTTTTGATTACCTATGTACCGGCGCTGACGACCGTACCCATCACCTGGTTCAAATGAGCACAATGGCGCGGTGCTGGAGACCCGGTCGCTACCGCTCCCGGTTCTGACAGATCGCCATAATGTCAGAACCGGGAGCGGTAGCGACCGGGTCTCCAGCACCGCGCGTGAACCATAAGGCTCCCTGAATTGTCCTTAGAAGCGGAGGCATTATGAAGCAACTCTTATTGACGTTGGTATTGCTCGGGCCGACTCTCGGAATGGCGCAATCGAATGCTCCGCGTCTCAAAGAGTCAGTAAGAGATTTTCCTCGATCGGAGCTTCGTCCCAGGGTCTCCGGGCCCGTTTCGGCCGGGGCGACACAGGACGTCCGGACGATGTATGAGACCGTCGCCGCGGCGGCCGGTCTGAATATCATCTTCGATGCCGACTTCCGGAACTCGACCAATGCGTCGATACGCATTGAAAACGCCGACATCCTCGAAGCATTCGATATTCTCGCCGCGCAGACCGGCACTTTCGTTGAAGTGCTCGACGACAAAACCGTGATTGTCGCTCCGAATAATGTAACCAAACGTCGCGAGTACGAATTGCAAGTGCTGAAAGTCTTCAGACTTTCGAACGTCGCGACACAGGAAGGGATTGCACAAATTATCGGAACACTGCGCTCAGCTCTCAACGCCCGATATGTGGCGCAGAGTACGGCAGCAAATGCCATTGTCGTGCGGGATACGCCGGATCGAATTGCCATCGCCGAGAAAACGATCGCGGAGCTGGATAAATCCTCTGGGAGCACTGTACAGGGAACAGCCATCGCTACGAATGCCGCAGGTGGTGTGTTTATTAACCAGTCCGGCAACATTCGAAGGTTATCGCCGGCACGGTCAAGTTTGCAGACAAAGGCTACTGGTCTTCGTTCGTTCAAGATGGACCAGGATTCCCGCGCATCCTTTGAAGAAATCGCCAAAGCAGCCGGATTGAACATCATATTCGATCGGGACTTCCGCAATGTTCCAATCCAATTCAAAGCCGACAATGTCGACATCCTGGATGCACTCGACGATCTCGCCCTGCAAACCCGATCGTTTTGGTCGGTCCTGAATAGCGAAACCATTATTGTGGCACCCGACAACCAAACAAAGCGACGGGTGCTCGAGCGGCATATCCTGAAGACGTTTTACTTGCCGGCCATCTCACTATCGGGTCTAACGGAAATCGCGACGGCGCTCCGGACTCTGCTGAACACAAGGTATATCGCGATAGCTCAGGGCGCGGGTGCTCTGGTCGTAAGAGATACTGCGGTTCAGTTGGTTCTGGTTGAACAACTGATCGCCGAACTGACCGGGACAGTGGCTGTTTCAACAGAGATTCCGCTGGGCGCAGAGAACAACACGATCCTCAAGAGCCGCGACACCCGCGCGTTGACGTCGTCTCAGGCTCAGCTTCGGCAGCTTCAGCCCAGGACAACTAATCCGCTTTCCATCGCCATGAATGAGAACGTACGTCGGTCTTACGAAGAGATTGCCGGCCTGGCTGGACTTCGTGTCGTCTTTGACAATCGTTTCATGGAAGGCGGCTCGACGCCGCTTAAATTGGAAAATGTCGATGTCATGGATGCGCTCGACTTTTTGTCGTTGCAGACAGGCAACATTTGGGAAGTGATGGACAGCAACACGATCGTCATCGGCCCTGACAATCAAGCTGTTCGGAAGGATCTGGAACGGCGCATCGCTAAGACAATCATCGTGAATAACGCCGATCCAAGAGGCATGGTCGAGATCATTACCGCTCTTCGAACGATATTGAACCTCACTCAGGTCGCTACCACCGCAAACGCGATCGTCGTTGAGGACACGCCAGCGAATGTAGCATTGGCCGAAAGGATGATTGCGAACCTGGATCGGCCGAGAAAGTAGCGTGTTATAAACTTCCCGCATGCTGTTCGCCAAGCGTCTTCGCGAAGGAGTTCGTCGCGGGGAGATCACCTGCAGCGTTCGCATCTGGACGCGTCCACGCGTCACAGTCGGTACCCGGTATCGAATGGAAGAAGGGGAAATCGAAGTGGATTCGATCACGCCGATCGGTTTCCTGGACATCACTCCGGAGTTGGCGCGAGAGTCGGGCTTCCTCGGCGTTCTCGACCTCCTCAAAATCGCGCAGCACGGCAAAGGCGAAAACATCTATCTGGTCCGGTTCCACTACGTACCTCCAAAATTGCGCCGCGGCATGGGACGGGGACATTTGACACGTGACACGTGACGTTTGACATTTGACATCCGGGAACCGCGGCCCTCGGATGTCAAATGTCAAACGTCACGTGTCACGTGTCAAATGTCCCCGTCCCATGCCCGCACAATTTGCAGCCTGAGCTACACTCGAAGATGTGAACGGACCTTCATATCCCGCGGCTCGAGCCGTCGCCGAACGAATCCAGACCAGGCTGGCGACCAACAATGTTGCTTTCAAGGATCCAGGGGATGCACCCAAACCTGACGCCGTCGTCATCGAAGAGGTTATCAGCGCCGCCTTTTGGGCTAGCCTGAGGCGGGAAGAAGGCAAACCGCCGAAGATCTCACTGGCCTTCGTGCCTCCGGAACAAGCTGGCCGGCCGCTTATGTTCGCGAAGCGCCTTCGGCTAGCACCAGAAGTACTAACACGCCTGGCGCCGGCCGTTGAAGGTCCCGGCGTCCACATTGGAGTGTGGTGGTACGGCGATCATCTGTGCATCTGGGGAACGACCCACAACGTTCCAACCTGGTGTTTCGTCCTGGAAGTTGTCGCACCGGGACTGCTGGTCGTGAAATATCGTCGGCCCGAACCATTAACCAAATTCGCCAACGTTGCCGTACTCGAAGGGGCCAGCATCAAGTTTCTAAAACCACAAGACCCCGTGATCTCGGAACAGTCGTCAGTTCTCAGTTCGTTGCTGGCGTTTTATGCGTCCGCCGGTCACCAGGAATCCGACAATATTCTGGTTCGCGTCGCGATTTCCATGCGCAACCATGGTCGTGGCGGTACGTTGCTGGTGGTTCCTCGAGATAGTGAATCGTGGAAGGATTCGGTCGGACATCCGATTCCCTATTTGGTGACTCCGGCATCCCCGGCCACGGCTGACCTGGCGGACGAACCGGAAGCAACGCGATCGGTGGCTAATGCTTTGGGCGGGCCGACAGCGGTGGACGGAGCGACGGTGATTAACGATCACCTTGAACTGTTGGCATTCGGCGTCAAGATCGTCCAACGCGATGGACGACCGAGAGTTGAGCGCGTGCTTGTAACCGAGCCGGTTGAAGGTTCGGTCGAGGAAGTCGTGGTTCCATCACAATTAGGGAATACCCGACACCTGTCCGCAGCTCAATTCGTGAACGATCAGCGAGAGGCGATTGCGTTGGTTGCCTCGCAGGATGGGAGATTCACAGTCTTCGCCTGGTCGGCGGCACGACAGATCGTTCACGCTCACCGGTTAGAGGCGTTGTTACTCTGATGGATGACACGGAGGAACTCTTGAACAACTGGATGTACTTGGCTGCCGCAATTCTCTCTGAAGTTATCGGGACGTCGGCGCTGAAAGCCAGCGACGGCTTCTCGAAACTTTGGCCCAGCGTACTTGTAGTCGCGGCATATGCCGCAGCCTTTTTCTTCTTATCGCTGACGCTTCGCACTATTCCAGTGGGCATTGCGTATGCGATCTGGTCCGGTGTTGGAGTAGTGCTGATCGGAGCAGTGGGGTGGCTGTTCTTTGGTCAGCGTATCGATGCCGCTGGAATTGCAGGGATGGCGTTAATCGTCATCGGCGTGATTGTCATAAACAGCCTGTCAAAGAGCGTCGTCCACTAGACTCGCTGGAATGCCGAAGGGGGGACTCGAACCCCCATGCCTCGCGGCGCCACCCCCTCAAGATGGTGTGTCTGCCAATTCCACCACTTCGGCGAGATTTGCGGTACTAAGCCCGCTGACTACTTTTTCTCCGGCTGCGGTGTCGACGGTGCGGCCGGTGCCGGGGCTTCCGGCTGCGGTGTAGCAGGCGCCACCGGAGCCGGCGTCGTCTGTTCTTGTTTTGCTCCCGGACGGATAACCGATGAACTGCCGGGCTGAGCGATCAAGAGCGTTAGCGCAAGCGACGTAATCATGAAAATGATGGCCGCTGCCGTGGTCGCTCTACTCAACAAGGACCCGGCGCCGCGCGCGCCGAAGACAGTTTGACTACCTCCGCCACCGAACGCGCCGGACCAGTCCGCCGCGTTGCCCTGCTGCAGGAGCACGACAAGAATCAAAAAAATGCAAACGATGACGTGGAAGATCGTAAAAATCATTGTGATCATAAATACTTGATGATGGCGATAAACGATGCCGGATCGAGGCTTGCGCCTCCAACCAGCGCGCCATCAATGTCCTCTTTTTTCATTAAAGCCGAGATATTGTCGGGCTTGACGCTTCCGCCGTACAAAATGCGCATCGCTTCCGCTATCGCCCCTCCATGAATGTCAGCGAGGATCTTGCGGATTTCGGCGTGCATTTCAGCTGCAATTTCCGGGGTTGCGGTTCTGCCGGTCCCGATTGCCCATACAGGCTCGTAAGCGACAATGATACGGGATAGGTCCGATGAGGTCAATTGCCCTATCCCCCGCTGTACCTGTCTCTTGACCACTTCCTTCGCTTGCCCCGCATCGCGTTCGCTCAACGTTTCACCGACACAAACAATCGCTTTCAGCCCGCCGGCTATCGCTGCGCGTGTTTTCAAATCCACGGTTTCATCCGTTTCCCCAAAAAACTGACGCCGCTCGGAATGGCCGATGATCGTATAAGTACAACCCGCATCAACCAGCATTTTCACGGAAACCTCGCCGGTAAATGCTCCTTCTTCCTTCCAATGAACGTCCTGAGCTGAAATCGCGACTCGCGTACCCTTGGACCCTTCAACGGCTGCGTTGATTGCTGTGAATGGCGGCGCAACGACGATGTCGCAATGCTCAACGTCTCGAACCCTGGGTGTAAACGCCTGGAAAAAATCGCGCGTCTGCCCAATGGTCTTAAACATTTTCCAGTTACCGGCAATGACGGGACGACGCATCCAGTTCTACCTCTTATTCGTTAGAACATCGACTCCAGGCAGTTTTCGGCCCGACAAAAACTCGAGCGAGGCGCCGCCGCCAGTCGAAATGTGAGTGATCTGTGATTCCATTCCCGACTGGGCCACTGCCGCGGCGGAATCACCTCCACCAACGATCGAGAACGCTTTGGATTCCGCTACAGCCTTCGCGATAGCGAAAGTGCCTGCGGCAAACTTTGGGTTCTCAAAAACCCCCATCGGTCCATTCCAAACAATGGTTTTTGCTTGGCGCACAATGTCGGAATAGCGTTTCACTGTTTCCGGGCCGATATCGAGCCCCATGCGGTCCGCAGGCGTCGCCTCTACGCTAACGATCTGCGACTCCGCGCTATCCAAACCCGGGGCAACGACATGATCCACGGGAAGTTCCAACGACACGCTCTGTCGAGCGGCCTTCGCCAACAATTCCCCGGCGAGACCGACCTTGTCTTCTTCAACCAGCGACTTTCCGGTGCCGATACCTTTGGCTCTCAGAAACGTGTACGCCATTGCGCCGCCGATAAGAATCGTATTGGCAATATTGATGAAGTTCTCGATCAGTTCGATTTTGTCCGAAATCTTGGCTCCGCCCACGATGGATACGTAGGGTTTCTCCGCTTTCGTCAGTGCGTGGCTCAGAGACTCGATTTCCTTCTGCATCAGAAAACCCGCGGCGGCCTGCTTCACGAACGAAGCAATACCCGCAGTCGACGCATGGGCGCGGTGGGCTGTCCCAAACGCATCGTTGACATAGATGTCGCACAGCGATGCAAGTTCCTTGGCGAAGGTACTGTCGTTTTTCTCTTCTTCGGCGTGGAAACGAAGGTTTTCCAAAAGAAGGACTTCCCCGTTTTGAAGGGTCTCGGCTAAACGCTTCGCTTCCGGACCGACGCAATCGGGCAAAAACTTAACGGGCTTACCTAGCAATTCGCCCAATCTCGCGGCAACGGGTTTCAAACTGTACTTGGGTTCCGGTTTTCCTTTGGGACGGCCGAGATGCGAAGCCAGAATGAGACGGCCTCCCTTTTCCATCACGTAACGTATCGACGGTAGAGATGCCTCGATTCGAGTGTCGTCGGTGATCTTGCCATCGGCGATGGGGACGTTGAAGTCGACGCGCATAAAGACGCGTTTCCCGTTCACATCGAGGTCGGAAATCGACAGCTTGTTCATCCCTACTTGACTACCAATTTGATGAGATCGCACATCCGACAACTGAAGCCCCACTCATTGTCGTACCAGGAAAACACCTTGATCAGGCGGTCGCCAAGAGTCTTCGTCAGCGGAGCATCGACAATCGACGAGTGGGAATTGTGCAGGAAATCCACGGAAACCAATTCTTTCGTCGAGTATTCGAGAATGCCTTTCATCGGGCCGTTTGCCGCGTCGTTGAAAGCCTGGTTGGCCGCTTCGACGGTCACCGGCTTCACCGTCCGCACCGTCAGATCGACAAGAGAGACGTCGGGGGTAGGAACCCGGATCGCAATCCCATCCAGCTTTCCTTTTAACTCAGGCAAAACCAACCCGATCGCCTTCGCGGCGCCAGTGGACGTGGGAATCATGGAAAGTGCTGCAGCACGTGCGCGGCGCATGTCCGAGTGAGGCAGATCGAGCAGTTTTTGATCGTTGGTGTAGGAGTGGATGGTCGTCATCAACCCGCTCTCGATTGCGAAAGTGTCGTTCAGAACTTTGGCAACTGGAGAAAGGCAGTTGGTTGTGCACGAGGCATTGGAGATGATGTGATGCTTCGCGGCATCATAACTTTTATCGTTAACGCCGATGCAAACGGTGAGGTCTTCGCCTTTCGCGGGAGCGGAAATCAGGACTTTCTTGACGCTTCCCCGCATGTGCTTTTTCGCATCTTCGGCATTCGTAAACAGACCCGTCGATTCGACAACAACTTCAACGCCCAGGCCCGGCCAGTCAATCTTGCCGGGATCGCGTTCCTTGAACACCCGGATGCTCTTGCCATCGACCTTGATACTGTCTTCAGCATGAGTGACATCGGACTTCAGATTTCCCAGCACGGAGTCGTATTTCAATAGATGGGCGAGTGTAGCCGGATCCGTAATGTCGTTGACTGCGACGATGTCGATATTCTTGTCCCCGATGGCCGCCCGATAGATGTTCCGTCCGATGCGTCCGAAGCCGTTGATGCCTACTTTGATAGCCATGTGCCTCCTCTGGTATTTCAGCTCAAAACCGAAACCCAAAGTATACTCTGCGCGGGCAATGTATCGCATATACACCTTGGTCCTCCGGCTGGGCCTGATTGTGCTCTCTCCTTACTTACTCCTACGGTCGCGCAGGTATTGGCCAACCTTGGCCGACCGGCTTGGATACTCCAAACTCCCGCAACTGCAAAAGACCATTTGGATCCACGCGGTTTCCGTTGGAGAAGTGCGATCGGTCGAAAAGCTGATTGAGAAGATTCGTAAGCAATTGCCGAATCGTCCCATTGCTGTATCAACGACCACTCCCACCGGCCAGGAACTGGCGCGGGCAAGGCGCGACATCATCGACCATTCCTTCTACTTTCCAATAGATACGCCTGGAGCCATACGTCGCACACTCGATCGCGTGCGTCCGGACCTCGTGATCATCGCGGAGACCGAAATCTGGCCGAACTTTTTGAGGCTGTGTCGCGAGCAGAAGATACCGGTAATGATGATCAACGGACGGATTTCGGATCGCTCGTTGCCACGCTATCTACGGATGCGTCGATGGCTCGGCCAGATTCTGGACAATTACGTCGTCCTCGGAATGCAGTCGGAGACCGATCGGCGGCGCATTCAATCGATAGGCGCAGACGCGGACCGCGTAACGGTGTTTGGCAATTTGAAGTACGACGTTGACTCTTCAAACCGTGGCATCGATCCGAAGTTGGCTTCTTTTCTGCAGGAATGGCGTGAACTCTGGATTGCGGCAAGTACGACTCCTGGCGAGGATGAACTGGTTCTCGACGCGTTCAGCATTCTGCGCACGTCGCGGCCCGGACTGAAGCTGATGATCGCTCCCCGCCATCCGGAAAGGTCGGAAGAAATCCTCGGATTGATTCGATCGCGTGGATGGAAGGCTCTGCGTCGAACAGCACTGCAGGGTGACAGCGATGTGCTCGTGCTGGATACCATCGGAGAACTGGCATCTACTTTCGAGTACGCGTCCGTCGTTTTCATGGGCGGATCATTGGTGGAGCGCGGTGGCCACAACGTCCTGGAACCGGCTCGGCACTCCAAACCCGTCATCTTCGGACCTCACATGGAGAATTTTCGAGACATTGAACGGCTGTTCCTGGACGCAAACGCCGGTATCCAGATTCCAAACGCATCGGAGCTTGCACCCGCCGTTGCAAAGGTTCTCGATGATCCTTCGTTCGCTCACTCTCTGGGTCAGAATGGCCGTGAAGTGGTGTTACAAAACGCTGGAGCCACGGATCGAGTCATTTCATATATCCGGGAACACGTTTTGAAGAATGGGGAGCCGCAGGCTAAAGCCAGCGGCCTACAAGGTTTCACATGATTTCAACGGTATGAGACGCCAACCCGTAGGCCGCGCGGCTTTAGCCCGCGGCGTTTTTCAAGGTTTGACGAAACCCTGAATTCACGATGCGTAATCCATTCAGACTGGTCCTGCAGGCAAGGGAGCAACTCTATCGGTCGGGACTGTTGCGGACGCATCGACTTCGACATCCCGTTATCAGCATTGGAAATCTCACCCTCGGTGGAACCGGGAAAACGCCGCTGACAATCTTCCTTGCAGAAAAACTGCAGCAGCACGGGTTTCGGCCTGTCATTCTCTCGCGGGGCTATCGGCGGCGGTCTCGCGGAACATTGGTAGTCAGCCGAGGCGACGGCCCACTTGTCCCGTGGCAGGAGTCAGGGGACGAACCGAGTTTGATGGCGCGCCGTCTGGCTGGCGTCGCTGCGGTCGTCGTCGGAGAAAGCCGCTACCTTGCGGGACAACTTGCCGAGCGTGAAGGCCTGGGTAATCTCTTTCTGCTGGATGACGGTTTCCAGCACCGACAGCTTCATCGTGATTTCGATATCGTGACCATCGATCCAGCCGAATGGCAACTCGGTGAAGCGCTCTTGCCAACAGGCCGTTGGCGTGAACCCAAGAGTGCGATCACCCGCGCGCACGCGGCGTGTATTCAGGATGGCGAACTGGCTTTGCCAATTCCGCAGTTCAGGGTTCGGCTCGAAGTTGACGGTCTCTACCGGCGAGGTTCTCGCCTGACAGCCGACTCGCTGAATGACCGGCCTGTCAACGCCTTTGCCGGCATCGCCAAACCCGATCGTTTTTTCGCTACTCTGGAATCCATGGGTTTCAGAATCGCTCGAAGAGCTTCATTTCCCGACCATCACCAATTCACAGATGGCGACCTTCGGATAACGAAGGATGAAGTCTGTATTACGACCGAAAAGGACGCAGTAAAGCTCGAAGATCGAGCTGATTTCTTGACGCTGCGTGTGTCTGCTAACATTGCCGAATTCGACCGCTTGAAGGAACTGATCCTCGAGCGACTGGCCAGCGCGCAATGCAGGTAGACAAGATTCTCATCCGCGGCCCCAATTGGGTCGGCGATTCTGTTTTGGCAATCCCGGCAATGAAAGCGGTGCGAACACGCTTCCCAAACGCTGAGATCACGCTGCTTGTGCGTCCGTGGGTCGCGGGCCTCTTTAAGTCGGCGCCTTTTATTGATCAGGTTTGGATTGAGCCTCGTCCGTCAAGCCTCGGCGATTGGACCAGAATCACGCGAAGCATGCGCACTCGGCGATTCGATCTGGGAGTCCTTCTTCCCAATTCCTTCGAATCCGCCCTCGCAATGTTTCTTGGTCGTGTTGCGATGAGGCTCGGATATGCGACCGACGGACGACGTCTGTTGCTTACGGATCCGGTCTCGCCTCTCGATCAGCCGCGACATCAACTCCACTACTACCTGGGCCTTCTAAAAAGCCTTTCGATCACGGTGGAGCGACCTTCCATCGAGATCTCCGCCACGGCCGAAGAAAGAATGGACGCCAGGCGACTTCTTGACGAAGCAGGAATTAGTTCGAAGGAAAGATTCCTCGTCATCAATCCGGGCGCTGCGTATGGATCGGCGAAGCGTTGGCACGAGCAACGGTTTGCCGAGCTTGGCGATCGTTTGACCAAACAGCTTTCGATGCGGGCGGCCATCGTAGGCTCGCTTAACGAAAAAGCGGTCGCCAACGAAATTCGATCGCTGATGAAAGTGCCGGCCGTGGTCCTTACCGGAAAAACATCTCTTGAGTCGCTAATCGGAGTTCTTTCGGAATGTTCTCTCATGGTTACGAACGACTCGGGCCCGATGCACATCGCGGCTGCACTCGGTACACCGACAATCGCTGTGTTCGGCCCTACTGACGAGAGCGTCACGGGCCCGTTTGGACCAAGAACACGTATCGTGAAACATCCTGTAGACTGCAGTCCGTGCCTGCTGCGAGAGTGTCCCATCGACCACCGTTGTATGACGCGAGTTACGGTGAATGACGTTTACCGAGCAGCAATGGATTTGTTGACGAATGCATAAAGCTATCTTCATGGATCGCGACGGCACTGTTTCCGAAGAGATGGGATATGTGTCGGACGCGAAAATGTACAGACCGTTTCCCTGGACGGGATCCGCAATCTCTCGGATTAATGAGAGCGGGATGAAAGCCATCCTGGTCACCAATCAATCCGGAATCGGACGGGGATACTTTTCGGAAGGAACCCTGGGCGAAGTGCATGGCGTATTGAAAGCAGAACTGGACAAGTGGAACGCCCATCTCGACGCCATCTATTACTGCCCACATACGCCCGATGCCGGTTGCGATTGCCGTAAGCCGAAAGCGGGGATGTTGTTGCGTGCCCGACAGGAAATGAACATCGACCTCGAATCCTCCTATGTCATTGGAGACCGATATCTCGATATTGCCATGGGGCATGCCGTCGGAGCTCGCACCATCCTTGTGCTGACGGGAGACGGTGCCGCAGAACTCGGGAATCGCAAAGGCGAGGCTGTTCAACCTCATTATGTAGCCGAGAATCTGATGAGCGCGGTTCACGCGATTGTGAACGGAGAGGTCGGATGAACAGCCTCCGGGAATTGATCGGAAAGTTCGACGGCAAACGCGTGGTTGTTTTCGGCGATCTGGTCGCCGATGTATTCGTTTATGGTGAGATCTCGCGAATCTCTCGAGAAGCGCCGGTCCTGATTCTAAATCATCGTGAAACCCAGGTGGTTCCCGGAGGCGGGGCAAACGCGATCCATAACCTGCGCACGCTTGGAGCGTGTCCGATTCCGATCGGAGTCGTTGGTGACGATGCAGAGGGAAACCAACTGCTCCAGTTCTTTGCCAAGCTGGATATCGATACCAGCGGCATCCGCGTTTCCAAGGCTTACCGAACTCCGACCAAGATGCGCATCCTCGGCGGCGCAGTCCATTCTCAACGGCAGCAGATTGTCCGGATCGATTCCGGCGGACCACTGGACGGAGACGATCTACGCTCCGAAGTCGAACGAAAACTGAAAGACACGGTTCGGAATGCCGACGCCCTATTACTCTCGGATTACGGCTATGGGCTGGTTCAACCGCGAATCGTTGTCAGGCTGAGCAATAAGTCGACTCCTGTCACGGTTGATTCCCGCTTCAGCTTCGATCAATTTACGGGACTCACCGCAGCCACGCCAAATGAGCCTGAAGTGGAAGCCGCTCTCGGAGTTCCTATCGGAAATGACCTGAAGAAACTGGAGTGGGCCGGCCGGACATTGCTTCGTAAGTTGAAACACGAAGCCTTGCTCATCACTCGCGGGAAGGACGGCATGGCGCTTTTTGAACAGGGAAGGAAGACCGTGCATATTCCGGTGTACGGCCCCGATGAAGTCGCTGATGTCACTGGCGCCGGCGACACGGTCATTGCTACGTTTACCCTTGCGCTTGCAGCCGGCGCCGACTTTGGCGACGCTGCCCGCTTAGCCAATCTTGCCGGAGGAATCGTGGTGATGAAGTACGGAACACGTCCGGTGCTTTTAGACGAACTGGCAAAGGCCGTTGAGGAAGCGAATGAAACTCCAAGCCCTCAATGAATTAGTACCCCTGTTGAAGGGAAAGAAAGTGGTACTTGCCAACGGCTGTTTCGACATCCTTCATGTCGGCCACCTTCGATACCTGCAAAGCGCTCGAGCTCTCGGAGACACGCTGGTTGTGGCCATCAACAGTGATCGGTCGGTCAAAGCGATTAAAGAACGGGGACGGCCGATTCTTTGCGAGAACGAACGCATCGCTTTGATATCGGCCCTGGCCTGCGTCGATCATGTGGTCCTGTTCGATGAACTGGATGTTCGACGGGTGATCGACGTTCTGCGGCCCGCGATACACGCCAAAGGTACCGATTACACGGAAGAGTCCGTCCCCGAAAGACAACAGGTACTGGCATATGGTGGAGCGGTCAGAATCGCGGGCGATGCCAAAGATCATTCGACACGCGATATCATTAAGTCTATTTTGCAGAGTTAGGACTTCATGCAGCGCAAAACAAAGCTCGATCCAAAGCGATTTCTTGTAGTGAAGTTCGGGTCACTTGGCGACATCGTCCACTGCCTGCCTTCGGTTGCTCAACTTAGGAAAGCATTTCCCTCTGCTTCGATCGATTGGTTGATAGAGCGGAAAAACAAGTCGGTAGTGGAACTTAGCGGACTGAATGTCCGCTTGATTCCGATCGATACGTACCAGTGGCGAAACAGTCCGGGGATCGGTAGCGCGAAGGAAATAGCCGAGTTTGTCTGGGCGTTAAGTACAGATGGATACGACTGCTCGATCGACTTTCAAGGTCTGCTCAAGTCGGCATTCTTTGCTTACCTGTCCGCTGCACCCATTCGTATTGGCTGGGAACGCGATTTTCTCAAAGAATCGGTAAGCCGGTTTTTCTACACCGAGGTCGTCAAACCCAAACGGATTCATATCATCGATCAGCAGATGGAGTTGCTTAAACCGCTGAACATCGATCCCGACTGGGAAACGATTGTTCCGCTCAAGGCGCCCGACGCGGCAAGACGATCGATTGAGCGAAAATTGAATGGATTGAAGGATTTCGTGGTGATCAATCCCGGCGGGAACTGGCCAACAAAGAACTGGGCGCCCGAGCGATACGGAGAACTGGCGTCACGACTGATGAGCGACGGCCTTCCGGTCGCCGTGACCTGGGGACCCGGCGACGAACCGATGGTGCGTCAGTTGGTGAACAAGGCCGGCAAGGGGATCGCCCAGATTCCCACGACATTGGAAGAACTGGTCGCGCTATGCGAAAAGTCCAGGCTGTTCATCGGTGGAGATACGGGTCCGATGCACTTTGCTGCGGCAGTGGGAACACCAATAGTCTCCATATTCGGACCAACCAGCAGCGACCGTAACGGACCGTTTCGGAGAGAGGATATTGTCGTGGAGCGACGGCTGCCCTGTCGTCCATGTTACGAGCGTGACAAATGCCCTCTGGATCACTGGCAATGCATTGTCGATATCACCGTTGACCACGTCTACGAAGCGTGTCGCAAGCGACTGTCCATGCCTGACATAGAACATCCATGATTCAACGGTTCCGAGTCTCACTCGGATTTGTCGTCGCCGCGGCGGTTCTGTATTTCGCGGCCCCAACGGGCACTTCGATATTTGCCGGTCTTCCAGTGGCGCTGCTGGGTGTGGTCTTTCGGGGACTAGCCGCCGGAGTTATTAAGAAGGACTCCCGACTTGCGACTTCGGGGCCTTATGCATGGACTCGTAACCCTCTTTATTTCGGCAGTTTCCTGCTTGCGCTTGGCTTTGCGGTGATGAGTTCAAGCTGGCTTGCGGCGGCGCTCCTGCTGGTGCCGTCGGCAGTGATCTATCCTCGCGTTATTCAAAAGGAAGAAGCGCACCTCGAACAGCTGTTCGCTGACGAATTTCGAACCTACCGCTCCCGTGTACCCCGGTTCTTTCCGCGTCTTCAAGGCTTTGAGCAATCCTTTTCATTCGCCCAATACCTGGCTAACCGCGAATACAACACGTTGCTGGGCCTCCTCGCGGCCTTGACGGTCTTCATCCTGAAACGCACGTCTTGATGTTCGTAGGGTCGCCGCAGGCTAAAGCCAGCGGCCTACAAATTTTCGCTCGTTTTGGCCCGGTTGTGCACCATGCGTGACCCCCACGCGCCGCCCATGCGTGGAAACATGTGTGGCCCCATACCGTCGCCCCGTTCGTGGAACCATATGTGGCCCCATACGTAGCCCGTTCGTGGAACCAGGTTGGTATGGACCGATATGTGGAACCAGGAACCACTTGTAGTCCGCGGGCTTCAGCCCGCGGAGCTTTTCACTCGCACATCACGTCACAAAGAAGTTCATTCAGGTCCAGCCCGATTGCGCCAGTAAACGGATAGTCCTGCCAGTCCTTAACGAGTCCACGACGAACTGGATTGTTTACGAGGTAATAGACGTGATTCTTCAATTCCTTTCCGGAGCGAATCAATCGGTCCAAAAGCTTCGTTGCCAATTGAGACCGTTCAGGCTTTGCGAATTTGAATGAAACCAGTGCCCCGTCGATTGTTTAAACAGTTCAATGGCTCGAAGCGGTTGAGCATATTCAGTTTGGCCCATAAGCACGACATGCAAGTGTTCCGGCATGAAACAGTAGACACGGCGGCAATCATGCATGGTGAGGGCGTTAGTCAAATGTGGGACGAATCTCTCCACACTGACGGCCTGCAAAAAGATCGGAACTGGTTTATTAAGACACTGAGTCACGGATACGTTCACGAATCCGAGATATCTTTCGGGTGGTAATCGATGCGGGTTAGTCATAGTTTTGCCCATTCCCGGGGACCCGCAGGCTGAAGCCTGCGGGCTACAGCGTTCGTTTCAACGGTTGGTTGAAGAGAGTTGTCTGGTGAAGACGGACACGGCGGGGGCAGAGTCAGAATAGCACCAAAACTAACCCGTTGATTTAACGCATGTCGAAACCTATACTTTCTGCAGTAGGCTTTAAGTCGAAGTGGGCGTTCTGCCCACTTTTTTGTTGTTATGAGCATGGGAGTGGAGCGGGATCGGATTCGCCGACTGGTGGAGGACGTCGTCGAGGGTCAAGGGTATGAATTCGTCGACATGGAACTCAAAGGCGGCGGAAAGAATTCGGTCCTGCGGATATTTATTGATAGACCGACTGGTATAACCCTTCGGGACTGCGAGCTGATCAGCGAACAAGTCGGGACAGTACTCGATGTCGAGGATCTGATTCCGTTCGCGTATACGCTGGAAGTTTCATCGCCCGGTTTGGATCGTAAGCTGGTTAAGGAAAGCGATTACACGCGATTTGAGGGCAAGCTGGCGAAGATCCAGACGAGAATCCCACTACATCACCAGAAGGTTTTCAAAGGACGGCTCAAGGGACTCCAGAACGGAAATATCCGGCTGGAATTGCCAAAAGGCGATCTGCTGGAGATCCCGCTGGACGTGATCCATGAGGCCCGGTTGGAATTCGATTGGGCCGAAGAGAAAGCGCGCAGCAAAGCCGAATCAGTGCCTGAGGAGCAATAGAGATGTCGAATCTGCTTTTTCAAACGATCGACCAGATAAGCCGAGAAAAAGGAATCGATCCTCAGATTGTGATCCACGCAATCGAGGACGCGATCGTGGTCGCCTCGCGAAAGTATTTCAAATCCAATGAGGAGTTACGCGGACGCATCAATCCAGACAGCGGCGAAATCGACGTATATGCGATCAGGAAAGTTGTTCCTGAGGTAACAAACCCGGTTAGGGAAATCTCGATCGAAGAAGCGCGGCAGCATAAGGACAACGCGCAAATGGACGAAGAAATCGAGTTCCTAAAACCCAAAGGCGATCTCGGCCGCATTGCGGCACAGATGGCCAAGCAGGTGATTTTTCAAAAGGTCCGGGAAGCGGAACGTGAAAGCGTTTATGCCGAGTACCACAAGCATGTGGGCGAAGTGGTCAATTGTGTAGTCAAACGATTTGAAACAGGCGACATCATCGTGGAGCTCGGCAAAACTGAAGGCAAACTGCCCAAGCGCGAGCAGTCCAGGCTCGAGAGCTTCGCCGTCAGCGACCGCATTCGTGTGATTATCATCAAGGTCGAAAAGACCGCGAAGGGCCCTCAGGTTATCGTTTCGCGAACAGATCCCGCGTTGGTTCAACATCTCTTTCAAACTGAAGTTCCCGAGATCTACGACGGAACCGTTCAAATCAAAAGCATTGCCCGTGAAGCCGGCGAGCGAACAAAAATCGCGGTCACCTCACGTGAAAAGGACGTAGACCCGGTCGGCGCCTGCGTTGGTATGAAGGGTACTCGCGTGCAGTCGATTATTCGCGAACTCCGAGGTGAGAAGATCGACATCATCCAATGGAATGATGACATTGTGGCATTTGCGACAAACTCCATCAGTCCCGCGAAGATCAGCCGGGTTTCGATCGTCGATAGCCCGGATAAGATTATGGAGATGGTCGTTGAGGACAGCCAATTGTCGCTGGCGATCGGCAAGAAGGGTCAGAATGTCCGGCTCGCTTCGAAGTTGATCGGCTGGCGAATCGATATCAAGAGCGAGGAAGAAAAACGTGCCGAGATCGAGAGTCAGATCGAGCAAATGCAAGCACTTCCAACGCCGTTGGAGAGAGTGTCCGGCCTGACACCCGCGCTGTTGCAGAAACTGAGCGAAGCCGGCATCGACACGGTTGAAAAGCTCGCGGACCTGGCTCCGGAGGACCTGGAGAACATTCCGGGCATCGGATCAAAAACCGTCGAAAAGATCACCGGCGCCTTGTCCGATTACTATGCGGAATTGCCGACTTATCAGGATCAGATGGAACGGAGCGCCGCCGAGATGATGTTCAGCAAGGATGCTCCGGAGCCGGAACCCGAACCGGAACCGGCCGTAGAGGAGCCCGCTGCGGCTCCAGAGAAAACTGACGAAATGTAGCAATGTAATGTCGGCTGCCGTAGACCGACGCTACAAGAGACCGGCAATCAGTGATATTCTTTATCGTTTCGAGAGCAACTTGAGGACTGAAATAACGAATGGCAAAACTCCGTGTTTACCAGCTAGCCCGGGAACTGAATCGCGACAATTCCGAAATCATTCGTGAATTGCAGCACATGGGCGTGCCGGTGACATCGCACTCCAATACCGTCGAGGACAGGCTGGCCGAACAGCTGCGCAAGAAGCTGGGAGTGTTTGTGCCTCATTCGGCCAAAGCGGCCGTCGAGCCCGAAGTTGAAGTGATGGAGACTACATCCACGCCAGAAACGGTTGTGGAGACTCCCGTCGAGGTCGCTAAGCCCGAACCTCCACGAATTGAGGTTAAGCCAGAGCCGAAAGCTGAACCGAAGCTCGAGCCGAGAATCGAACCTAAGGTTGAACCGAAGATTGAAGAGAAGCCGGTTCACGTTGAAGCCCCGAAGGTTGCTGCAGCGCCACCCGTAACTCCTACGCCTCCAGCTCCTCCGGCACCGGCACCACCGCCGCCACCTCCGGCTCCACCGGCACCGGCCAAACCAGCGTTCACTCCAAGCGGTGGTCGTATCATTCCACCTCCGGAAAGAGTAGGACCTCGAATTATTGCACCGCCTCCGCCGCCTCCGCCGCCTCCGCCGCCGAAGCCGGCAGCCACTCATGAAGAGCGGAAGACGATGCAACAGATTGTCGAAGAACGATTACGTCGCGAACACCGACTTCCTCCGCCAGGCCCGGCTCAACGGCGTCCCATGGATCGTCCGGCTCAGCCGCCGCGGCCTGGAATGCCCGGACAACCCAGACCGCAGGCTCCGGGTATGCAGGGTCGAACGGGCGTCACGCCGGTGACGCCCGGAACTCGTCCACCGGCAGGGCGCGGACCGATGGCACCGCCTCCAATTCCGACGGGGAATCAGCCTCGCCGTCCAGCGCCACGTCACGAAGTCGATAGATCCCAGCGTTATGAACGTCAGGCAGAGAAGCGCCTGGACTCGCCGTTCGTCCGACCGCAACCGAAAGTCGAGACACCGCGGGACCATCGCAGCATCACGCTCACGGAAGGCATTACGATCAAAGACCTCGCCGAGAAACTTGACGTCAAGACGAGAGACATGATCAAGAAGCTGATGGACCGCGGAGTGTTTGCGACCATCAATCAAACTCTCGACAAGGAAATGGCGTCGCAGATCTGTAAGGAGTTCAATGCCGACTGTGACTTCGTTACATTCGAAGAAAGCGTCATGCTCGACGCTGTAGAAGTCAGTGTCGCCGAAAATACGGTTGCGCGCCCGCCGGTCGTGACGATCATGGGACATGTCGATCACGGTAAGACGTCCCTGCTCGATGCGATTCGCAAAAGCCGCGTAACGGAGACCGAGCATGGCGGAATTACCCAACACATCGGCGCATATCAAGTCATGACGAATAGCCGGAGGATTACCTTCCTCGATACACCCGGCCACGAGGCGTTCACTTTGATGCGTGCCCGCGGCGCGCGCGTGACGGATATCGTGGTGCTGGTCGTCGCTGCCGATGACGGCGTCATGCCGCAAACCATCGAGTCCATTTCACACACCAAAGCAGCGAAAGTACCGATCGTCGTTGCGATCAATAAGGTAGACAAGCCAGGAGTGAACCCGGAACGCGTCAAGCGTGAGTTGGCTGAGAAGGGTCTGCTTGCAGAGGATTGGGGCGGCGACACGGTCACCGTCGAGGTGTCGGCAAAGACAGGCAAAAACCTCGATCTGCTGCTGGAAATGATTCTTCTTCAGGCTGACCTTCAGAATCTGAAGGCTGATCCGAATCTTGCAGCGATGGGAACAGTCCTCGAAGCGAAGATCGACAAAGGTCGCGGCAACGTCGCCACCGTACTTGTTCAGAATGGAACCCTTCATGTCGGCGACAACTTCCTGGTTGGGTCGGTCTACGGTAAGGTCCGCGCCCTGTTCGATGAAAATGCGCAACTCGTCAAAGACGCAGGTCCGGCGACGCCGGTTGAAGTTCTGGGTTTGCAGGGACTGCCTATGGCTGGTGATACCTTCCATGTCATTTCGGATGACGCGAAGGCACGCCAGATGGCTCAGTACCGCCAGGAGAAGCTGCGCGATATCGCGATGAACAAGACGTCGCGGCTCACGCTCGATCAGTTGCATAAGCAACTGACCGAAGGCGAAGTGAAGGAAGTACCGTTGATCCTGAAGTGCGACGTGCAGGGTTCACAGGAAGCGCTGACCGAAATGCTGAATAAACTCAGCACGGACAA
>Ga0137427_10000051_pt1 | contig 58777 bp, 56 predicted proteins | sample EasRivERMZT700_2_FD_102309 | JGI IMG/M metagenome (GOLD analysis project Ga0137427, IMG submission 102309) | Soil microbial communities from meander-bound floodplain in the East River, Colorado, USA - East River MetaG ERMZT700_2 | ecosystem: Environmental > Terrestrial > Soil > Floodplain ...
CCGGCCTGCGTTCCCTTGCGATCCTTCTCGCTGTCGTCGTGGGCGCCTGCAGCGGCCAGGCGCCCTTGTCGCCGCCGCGCGGCTCCACGACCACCGCCGGATCGTTCGAGCTCGACGAGCGGACGGTGGACGCCCTGCAAGAGGCGATGGCGAACGGCAGCCTGACGTCGCGGCGCATCACGGAGCTCTATCTCGCTCGTATCGACGCCATCGATCGCAAGGGGCCGGCACTCGGGAGCGTGATCGAAACGAATCCCGACGCGCTGACGATTGCGGACGCGCTGGATCGCGAACGCAAGGACAAGGGCGCGCGGGGTCCGCTGCACGGCATCCCGGTGCTGATCAAGGACAACATCGACACCGCCGATCGCATGATGACGACGGCCGGGTCGCTCGCGCTGGTGGGACCCGCGCCGGAGCGCGATGCGTTCATCGTCGAGCGGCTGCGTGCCGCGGGCGTGGTGCTGCTCGGCAAGACGAATCTGAGCGAGTGGGCCAACTTCCGATCGACGAAGTCCGTGAGCGGATGGAGCGCGCGCGGCGGGCTCGTCCGAAATCCGTACGCGCTCGATCGAAACGCCTGTGGTTCGAGCTCGGGCACCGGTTCCGCGATTGCCGCGAACCTGGCCGCCGTCGGCGTCGGCACCGAAACGGATGGATCGATCATCTGTCCGTCGTCCGCGAACGGCCTGGTGGGCATCAAGCCCACGGTCGGCTTTGCCAGCCGGGCCGGCATCATTCCCATCTCGCACACGCAGGACACGCCGGGGCCGATGACGCGCACGGTTCGTGATGCCGCGCTGCTGCTGGCCGCGATGGCGGGCGTCGATGCACGAGACCAGGCGACGGCCGCGAGCGCCGGCAAAGTGCCGGCCGATCTCACGGCGGGTCTGGATGCCGGGGCCCTGAACGGCGCCCGTCTGGGCGTGCTGCGCGGGCCGTTCGCCGGCTACAGCCCGAAGTCGGATCGTGTCGTCGACGCCGTCGTCCTGAAGCTGCGCTCCCTGGGCGCGGAGGTCATCGATCCGGTCGAGCTGCCGAACGCCGGAAAATACGACGCCAGCGAGCTCGAGGTGTTGAAGTACGAATTCAAGGCCGGTCTCAACACGTACCTCGCGACTCGTCGCGGACTGCCGGTGCAGACGCTCGCTGATGTCATCGCGTTCAACGAACAAAACAAAGAAAAGGAAATGGCGCATTTTGGCCAGGAGCTGTTCCTCGACTCCGACAAGAAGGGTCCACTCACCGAGCCGGCCTACCGGGCCGCCTTGGAGAAGGGCCAGCGCATGTCGCGCGAGGGCATCGACGCGGCGCTCAAGACTCACCGGCTCAATGCGATCGTCGCGCTGTCGGGCGGTCCGGCGTGGTCGATCGACCTGGTGAACGGCGACCACTATCTCGGATCCAGCACGACGCCAGCCGCGGTGGCGGGCTATCCGAGCGTGACGGTGCCGGCGGGTGACGTCGCCGGACTGCCGATTGGCGTCAGCTTTTTCGGCACCGCCTGGTCCGAGGCGGCGCTGCTCAAGCTGGCCTATGCCTTCGAGCAGGCGACGAAGGCGCGTAAGGTGCCGGCGCTGAAGTAGCGACCGACGCAAGCACAAACCAAGTTTCCGCGAAGAATCTTCCCGGCCGTATTCCCGCCGAAATTACAGAACCCGCAGGCCTCCAGACGCGGCAATTCCGTCGAGCGAGGCTCGCGACCGCCAGACTTGCTGTGGACGAGCCAAGACCACAGTTCTGTGGCTTTCGCGCGCCGGCGCCTCATTCCACGCGAAATAGATCGGCGCCCGGTGCGATCGCGCGCGGCCTCCTCCTCTTACTCTGATCACGGAGGCTGAATTTGCTGCACTTGCGTTGGATGCGATTCTCGATCGTCGTCGCCATCGTGATGTGCAGTGTGCCACCGCTCTTTTCGCAGACACCGGCCGCATTTCGCGTCGGCACCAACATCGTCGTGTTGCAGGTGACGGTCACGGCGACCGCAGGCCGGCGCGTGTCGGGTCTCACGGCCGAGGACTTCACGGTGTTCGAGGACGGCAAGGCGCAGCAGGTGTCGATGTTCTCGCAGGCGCGCGAGCCGCTCGCACTGTCTCTGATGATCGACGCGAGCTCGAGCATGAACGAGAGCCTCGGCATGGCGCAGGACGCGGCGATCGGGTTCGCGCGCAAGCTCCGGCCGACGGACGAGGCCCAGGTGATGGCCTTCAACGAACGCGTCGACGTCGTGCAGCCCTTCTTGCCGTACTCACTGGGCCTCGAGTCGTCCGTCCGCCAGATGACGGCACGCGGGACGACGGCGCTCTATCAAGCGCTGTATGTCACGCTGCGGGGGTTCGAGGCGGCCCGGCCGAAGTCCGGGGTGATCCGGCGCCACGCGATCATCCTGCTCTCGGACGGCGAGGACACGTCGAGCCTCGTGGGATTCGATCAGGCGTTCGACCTGGCCCGCCGCTCGGATGTCAGCATCTACACCATCGGTCTGGGGATGCGATCCGCCAACAATCCGCGCCAGCTCACGCCCGGCGCCTTCATCCTGCGGCAGTTTGCGCAGACGACCGGCGGGCGCGCGATCTTCGTCGACCGCGCCGAGGAGCTCGCGCCCATCTACGTGCAGTTTGCGGACGAACTGGCGGCGTCGTACACGCTCGTCTACACGCCGCCCGCGACGCATCGCGACGGCCAGTGGCACAACGTGGCGGTCCGCGTCAATCGGGAGCACTGCACCGCGCGGACGCGGACGGGGTATTTGGCCTCGCGATAGACCCCGACGCCGCGGAAGCAGATTGTCCCTCCCGGTTCGTACTCCGATTCGACACCTCGCGCCCTTCGTTGGTCCGTTCCGACCGCCGCCCGCGGCACGTGACTTGCTCCGAACAGGGGCATGGCGCGACTGGCAGGGGAGTTGGTGGTGGTCGCCAACTCGCCACATCTCTACCAGGTCATCGCGGGGTTCGTCATGCTCCAGCGTGCGGGGCTCGTCGACGTCGCGCTCCGGTTCGACGGGGACTATCGCGCCGAGCTGCCGACATCGCACCTGGTCGAGTTGAGGCTGGCGGGCGGCCCGACGATCGCCTACGACATGATCGACGGATACAACTTCGTGGGGCCCGCGCGGTTGCAGGACTATCTCGCGCGTGTCGACCTCTACTTCAAGCGAAGCTTCAACGAGGCCTGTCACGCGGGGATCGCGAATGCCGGGCGCATCGTGCCGTTCGGGCTCAACTATCCAGTGACGGTCCGGCACCCGTTCTTTGCCCGTATCGAGCCACCGAACATGCGCGAGTGGCCCAGGCGCGTCGCGCGGCTGATCGCCGGGCCGCGCACGCTCGACGTGCGTCGCTTTGAGGATGTGCCGCGGCCGAACGGCGATCCGACGATTCTGTTTCAGACGCGCACCTGGGATCCCGACGAGCGCGGGGCGTTGAGCGACCATGAGCGCGGCGAGCGCGCGCACCTGAACGAGATGCGCGCGGCGTGCGTGCGCCGGCTCCGGCAGCAGTTCGGCGCCAGATTCCGCGGCGGCTTCATGCCCGGTCCGCATGCCCGCGCGACGTATCCCGACTGCGTGCTGGAGGTGCCGGGCGCCGTCTCGAAGCGGCGGTACATGCGCACGCTCAAGGACGCGGACATCTGCGTCGCCACGGCCGGGCTGCACGGGTCGAACGGCTGGAGCCTCGGCGAGTACGTGGCGGCCAGCAAGGCGGTGGTCTCGCAGCACCTGCGGTACGCCGTGCCGGGCTTCACGGATGGACGCCACTACGCGGGCTTTGCCACCGCCGACGAGTGCGTCGAGCGCGTGTCGGACCTCGTCGACGATCCCGCGCAGCTCCGCCAGATGCAGATCGAGAACTACGCGTACTACCACCGCTTCCTGCGCCCGGATCAGCTGATCCTGAACTCACTGTTGCTGGCGCTGTCGTTGGGGTCAGACCGGGGTCAGACCGGGGTCAGACCGGGGTCAGACCAGGGTCAGACCAGGGTCAGACCAGTGGTCTGACCCCGGTCTGACCCCGGCCTACCTCCCCGTGAGCTTCTCCGGTGTCAGCAGCTCGTTCACCTCCGCGCGTGTCATCAGCCCTGCCGACACGACCAGCTCCGCGACGTTGGCGTTCGTCGAGAGTGCCTCCTTGGCCAGCTTCGAGGCGGCGGCGTAGCCAATGTGCGGGATCAACGTCGTAATCACGCCGACGAACGACCCAGTCTCGGCCGCGAGCCGTTCGCGGTTGGCCGTGATGCCCACCACGCAATTCACACGCAGCGTCGCCATGGCCGCGGTCATCCATTGCAGGCTCTCGAACAGCACGTGCGTCATCACCGGTCCGAACGCATTCAGCTGGAGCTGCCCAGCTTCGGCAGCCATCGTCAGCGTGACGTCCGCGCCGGCGACGACGAACGCGACTTCGTTCACGACTTCGGGGATCACCGGATTCACCTTGCCCGGCATGATGCTCGACCCCGCCTGTCTCGGCGGCAGCGCGATCTCGCCCAGACCCGCCTGTGGTCCCGATCCGAGCAGCCGCAAGTCATTGCAGATCTTTGACAGCTTCATCGCCGAGCGCTTGAGGGTGGCCGAGAGGTCCATGAACACGGCGACATCCGTCGTCGCTTCGACCAGATCCGGCGCGGTGACGATGTCGAAGCCGGTGATCGCCGCCAGATGCACGCGCACGGCGTCCGCGTAGCGCGGATCGGCCGCGATGCCCGTGCCCACCGCCGTGGCGCCCATGTTGACCTCCCAGAGATGTGTGGTCAGCAGCTCGAAGCCCGCCAGGTCGTCGGCCAGGGTCACCGCGAAGCCCTCGAACTCCTGCTCGAGCGTCATCGGCACCGCATCCTGCAATTGCGTACGCCCGACCTTCAGGAGGCCCGTGAACTCCTCGCCCTTGTCCCGGAACGCCTGTGACAATTCCTCGAGCTCAACGAGCAGACGTTCGATCGAGAAGCACAATCCGATCTTCAGCGCCGTCGGATAGCTGTCGTTCGTGCTCTGGCTGCGGTTCACGTGGTCGTTCGGATCGAGATACTCGTACTGGCCCTTGGCGTAGCCGGCCAGCTCGAGCGCCCGATTGGCGACGACCTCGTTGACGTTCATGTTCGTGGACGTGCCGGCGCCGCCCTGCATGATGTCCACGATGAACTGATCCCGCAGATGGCCGCCCTTGATCTCCTCGCAGGCGCGGTCGATCGCGTCGGCGCGTTTCTCATCGAGGACGCCGATCTCGACATTGGCGCGCGCGGCCGCCTGCTTGACGCACGCGTAGCCGTAGATCAGATCCGGATAGATCGAGATCGGGCGTCCGCTGATAGGGAAGTTCTCGAGCGCGCGCCGGACGTTGATGCCCCAGTAGGCGTCGGCCGGAATCTCCATCGAGCCGAGGCTGTCGGTTTCGGTCCGCGTCTTGGCGTTGGTTTCGGTCATCGTCCCCTCACATCAAATAAGACCTCGGAGGTCTTTCATGCCCCGTCCGCACGCAGCTCGAGCGGCAGCTCCGCGAGCCGCTCGAAGTCTTTCGCGTCGCGCCACGGCTCGATCCACTCGTAGAACAACAGCTCCAGCGGCCGCCAGAGGAGGACCCAGCCTGCGATGACGAACGCATCGCTGACGAGCTCGTTGTACGGCGCCGGCAGCGGCTCGAAGTGCGTCAACGTCAGCGACACGCTCATGGCCACCGCCAGCAGGATCGAGGCGAGAAACATGGCGCGCCACCCCGAGCGGCGGATGGATCGGACCGCCGCCCGGCTCTCGCGGGCGCGCCGCAGGCAGTAGGCCGTCACGGCTCTTGCGGCTGTCCACTGCAAATCGGCGGTCACGGGTTCCGAGGACAAGTGCACACGCACGGTGGTGTTGCGGGTGACCCTTCGCAGGCCGAAATCGACACGACGGACGAGGTGATCGAGCGCGGGTCCCGGATCCAGATCCGGGCGCGCCGTCATGAACGGCGTTTCCTGGAAGAGTGCGTCGAGCCGGTCGACGCGGACGCTCAACTCGCTCGGCGCCAGCTCGCGCATCACACCACCATCACGCGTTCCGACGACGTCAGCCGCAGCGCCCCGCCGCCGGTCAACGCCAGCTCGTTCACGTGGAAACTGCCGCGAAACAAGTCCGGGCCGACCGAGCCGAGCGCCACCGACGGCGCCGAGCACAGCACGATGTCGCCGCTCGTGCCGATCCAGTCATGATGCCGATGGCCGTGGAAGATCGCGATGTGTGAGGCGTGCCGCCCGATGGCCGACAGCACATCGGGCGCGTTGACGAGTGACAGCGCGATCCGGTCGGCCAGCTTGGCCGATCCAATCGGATATTCGACGAGGTGATGGTGGAGCAGGATGATCCATGCGCGTTCGGGAAACGCATTCAAGACGGCTTTGAGCCCTTTCAACTGCGGCCGGCTGACCATGCCGACCGCGTTGGTGAGCGAGAAGTGGCTGCGCGCGTTCGAATCGAGGAGGATCACGCCGCATCCGGCTGCGTCCGACGGCGGAAGGACCAGCGGGAAGATGTCGTTCCACGCCCTGGCGATGGCGAGTCGTCCGCGCCACGTGCCGCGCTCGGCGAGTCCACGCAGCCGGTCAGCGCGCTCGCTGTCCTGCAGGTAGTCCCTCAGCGTGGGTCCCACCGCGCCGGACTTGCGGTTCACGAGGTGAACGCGCTCGCCCTGAATGTCGTCGAGCGCCACGACGAATCTGAGCCGGCGGAGTGCGTGGCCGACACTCCACGGCAGATCGAACCGGCCCGTGTTGGTGCGATCGACGATGTTGACGTCGTGATTGCCGGGTACGAACAGGATGCGCGATCGCAGGTCGGGACAGTCGCGCAGCACATCCAGGAACTCGACCCACTCGGCTCGGGTGCCGGCGTCGGTGACGTCGCCGGTCACCAGCACGCCATCGAGCGGCGTCGACGCGTGAATGGCGCTGAGCTGCCGCAGCGCGTGGCGCACGCTCCGATTGCCGGGCGGCCCGTGGGTGCCGCATTCCATCCGATATCCGTAGCGCTCGCCGACCAGATGCAGATCCGAGAGATGCGCCACCCGGACAATCCGCGCCCCGCCGATCGGCGCGCCCGGCGACCAATCGCGGAGCGGGCGGCGCGACGAGAGCTCGCGCCACAGCCAGTACAGGCTGGCCGCTGCTGTCGAGAGGCCGAGGATCAGGGCGGCATTGCTCAAGCCGGCCGCGGCCACGACCCACGGTTGTGTCACGACGTCGGTGAACCCGGGGTTGGCCAGGATGCCGACGCGCAGCGCCAGAAACATGCCCGCACCCGCCGTCAACATCGCGGCCAGCACCGTCCCGAGGCGCCGTCGTCGATCGAGCCGCGAGGAGGCGTGCGTGAGCCCGGGCAGCCATTCGATGGCCACGCAGATGGTCTCGCGCAACCCGACGAAGATCGGAAACACGAGCGTGTAGTGAAGATGCCAGAGGTTGTCGACCGCCATCGAGAGCAGCGGCCTGCCGATCCAGAGCACGACACCGATCAGCACCGCGAGTGAGAACACCGCGGCCACCGGATAGCTGCCGATCACGGCGAGGGCGTCGAGCTTCTGACGCCCGTAGGTGTAGAGGAGCGGCGGCGCCAGGCCCACCAGCAACGCCGGCACGATGATGAGCATCAGAAACGAGATCGCGGCCGCGAGGTAGTTGAAGTCGAGTGCGGTGGCGATCGCCATGGCGCGCCAGCCGCGGCCGTACGGACTCGTCCGGTTGTCGTCGGCGTCACCCCGCCGCAGGTCCCACAGGCGCCCGGAAGGCGGATTGGAAACGCTCATCAGAATCCGGGTCGGTGCGCTCAGCGCCGAAGTTGAGCCAGCTCGTCGAGATACACGATCGCCGTCTCGATCCCTCGCTGGAACATCTCGAGGCTGTACTTCTCATTCGGCGAGTGGAGGCCGTCGTCATCCAGGCCGTAGCCCATCATCACGACGGGAATGCCCATGATGTCGGCGATGTCGCCGACGATCGGAATGCTGCCGCCACCGCGCGTGAACAACGGCTTCTTGCCCCAGCCTTTTTCGTACGCGCGCGCGGCCGCCTGCATCTCCGGACTGTCGAACGGAAACAGCGCGGGCTTGCCGACGTTGATTAGCTTCACGTTGACCTTCACGGTGGGCGGCGCGATCGAGGCAATGTAGGAGTCCAGGAGCTGGAAGATCTTGTGCGGATCCTGGTTGCCGACCAGCCGGCAGCTCACCTTCGCGCCCGCCTTCGTCGGCACGATGGTCTTGGGGCCGGGACCGGTCCAGCCGCTCCACATGCCGTTGATCTCGAGCGTCGGGCGCGCGCACAGCCGTTCGCGGATCGTGAACTTCTTGTCGCCCCAGACGCCCGGCACGCCCGTCGCCTTCTTGTAGGCCTCTTCCGTGAGATCGGTTTTCGCGATCATCTTCCGCTCCTCGTCGGTGAGCGGCTTGACGTCGTCGTAGAAGCCCGGCACGGCGACCGTGTTGTCCGGCTTGTACAACTTGCCGAGAATCTCCACGAGCGCGAGCGCGGGATTGTGCGCCGCGCCGCCCCACAACCCGCTGTGCAGGTCGTTCTTCGGCCCTTGCACTTCGATTTCGATGTAGGTCATGCCGCGCAGGCTGTGCATGACGGCCGGCTGGTCGATGTGGCTCATCGCTGAGTCGCTGACGATGCAGACGTCGGCCTTCAGGAGATCGAGGTGCTCCTTGATGAAGGGTGCGAGATTCGGCGACGAGACTTCTTCTTCACCTTCGAGCACGAACTTCACGTTCACCGGCGCGCTGCCGGCTGTCTTGAGGTACGACTCCAGCGCCTTGACGTGAATGAACAGCTGACCTTTGTCGTCCGTGGCCCCGCGGGCGTAGATGTTGCCGTCTTTCACCACTGGCTCGAACGGCGGCGAGTCCCAGCCGTCCTCTTTCGCGGCGGGGACGACGTCGTAGTGGCCATAGACGAGGACCGTCGGCTTGTCCGGACCGGCGCCGGTCCACTCGCCGTACACGACAGGATGACCGGGCGTCGGCATCACGGCGACCTTCTCGAGCTTCAGCTCGCGCATGTGCGTGGCCAGCCAATCGGCCATGCGCTTGACGTCGCCCTTGTGCGCCGGGTCGCCGCTGAGACTGGGGATCCGCAGCATCTCGAACAGCTCTTTCTTGAACTTGTCGGCGTGCTCGCGCGAGTAGCGGCGTGCCGTGTCGGTGGTCGCGGTCGTCATCGTGCCCATCGTCGTTCTCCTGTTTGTGGGGTCTGACCCCGGTCTGACCCCGGTCTGACCCTCATCCCGTCCAGTCGACGGGGTCGTCGGTCGCCGGCTTCGCGCGCGCGGCCGGGGCCGCGCGGCTCCACTGCTGCACGAGCTGGACGCACATGTCGGTCGCCCGCGCCATGTCCTGGACGCTGACCCACTCGTGGGGTCCGTGAATGTTCTGCATGCCGGTGAACAGATTCGGCGTCGGCACGCCCATCTCCGTCAGCCGCGATCCGTCCGTGCCGCCGCGGGTCGGGCGGAAGAACGGCGTGATCCCCACCTGCTGACACGCCTCACGCGCCAGCTCGACCGGGCGCATGTCCTTCTCCAGCCAATAACGCATGTTTCGGTACTGCGGCGTGATCGTGCACGTGACTTTCGCGCGCGGCTCGGTGGCCTGCACGGCCGCGCACACCTGCTGCAACAGCTCGCCGTGCGCACGCAAACCGTCCTTCTCGAAGTCGCGCAGGATCACCTGAAGGTCCGCGGCCGCTGCGGTGCCGGCCATCTGATACACGTGGATGAAGCCTTCGCGATCGGCGGTGGTCTCCGGCGTGAGCGTCACCTGTGGCAACGTGGCGACGATCTTGGCCGCCAGGTGGAGCGCGTTGACGAGCTTATCCTTCGCCTGACCTGGATGAATCGATACGCCCTTGACGCTGACGTCCGCTCTGTCGGCAGAAAACGTCTCGTGCACGATCTCGCCCAACTCCGCGCCGTCGAGCGTGTAGGCGACGTCGGCCTTCAGGTCCTCGGGCAATCGCCGGTGCACACCACGGCCGATCTCCTCGTCCGGCGTGAACCCGATCCGGATCGTGCCGTGCGGGAGGTCCGGGCTCTCGAGCAAGTGCCTCACCATCGTCATGACGATCGCGACGCCCGCCTTGTCGTCGGCGCCGAGCAACGTCGTGCCGCTCGCCGTCACGATGTCGTCGTTCACCTTCTTGCCGAGATACGGAAAGCGCGCCGGTGAGAGGACGATCGCCGGGTCGTCGGGCAAGACGATGTCGCCGCCGGCGTAGTGGCGATGCACGATCGGTTTCACGCTCGTGGCGTTGTAGGCCGGCGCCGTGTCCACGTGCGCGAGAAATGCGATCGTCGGTGCGTTGGTCTTGACCGTGGCCGGAATCGTGGCCAGCACCACGCCGTAGTCGGTCACCCGGACGTCATGCGCACCGAGCGCGTTCAACTCCGATTCGAGCATGCGGAGCAGGTCGAACTGTCGCTCCGTGCTCGGCGACGTCGGCGAGGTCTCGTCACTCTGCGTGTCGATCCGGACGTAGCGAAGGAAACGTTCTTCGATCTCGCGATCGAGGCGGGTATTCGTCGAGCGAGATTTTGCAGGGGCCGGTGGGGCAGACGTCGGCGTGTGCACAGGCATGCGGGGGACGGTGCGAGTCTCGTGCCGGTCGCCCCATCCGCAGCGACGCGGATCACGCGGCCGGCGGACACGAGATGCCGCGGGTACCCTCGTGTGGGCGTCGCGGTCAGCGAGACGCCGGGGCTAAGAGCCCCGGCCTACGTACGGCAAGCGTCGGTACGCCTCTGGTATGAGCCAAGGTGTGACCGACGCCACCATCTCCTTCATCGTCCTCGGCGCGGTGGTCCTGCTGTTCGTCTGGAATCGGGTGGCGGTCGAGATCGTGGCGATCGGCGCGGCGCTCGCGCTCTTCGCGACCGGCGTTCTCGACGTCCGCCAGGCGCTCGCGGGTTTTGGAGATCCCGCGGTCATCTTTATCGCGACGTTGTTCGTCGTGAGCGAGGGTCTTGATTCGGCGGGCGTGACGGGGCGCGCCGGGCAGGAGCTGAATGCGCGTGCTGGAAACAGCCGCACGAGGCTCCTCGTGATGATGATGCTGCTGGTCGCGTTCCTCACCGCGCTCATCAGCCTCAACGGCGCGGTCGCCGCACTCCTGCCGGTCGTCGTGCTGATGTCGATACGGCGCGGACCCCCGTCGCAGCTGCTGATGCCGCTCGTCTTCGCGGCGCACGCCGGCTCGCTGCTGACGTTGACCGGCACGCCAGTCAACGTGCTGGTCTCCGAGATGGCGACCGACGCCGGGTATCCGCGCTTCGGCTTCTTCGAGTTCGCCCTTGTCGGCGTGCCGCTCCTGGCCGGCACGATGGCGATCGTCGTCCTGTTCGGGCGCCGGCTCCTGCCGAGCCGTACAGCCCGGACGATCCCGCCCGATCTCGGCGCGCATGCGAAGACGCTGCTGGAGCACTACACGCTCACGGACGAATCCGTCGCGTCGCTCATCACGGCCGAGCGCGGCGTCGCCGAGATCGTGATCCCGCCGCGATCCGCCGCGATCGGGGTTCCGGTGTTTGTCGGGATGACGACCGGCAGTGGCGACCTCACGATTCTGGCGATTCACCGCGACGGCGCGGACGTGACCAAAGAGATCACGCTGGCCCCGGCTGATTCGTTGCTCTTGCAAGGAAGCTGGGATGCGCTCAGCCGCAAGGCGGAGCATCCGGACCTGCTCGTCGTGGATCAGCCCGATCTCGTTCGCCGCCAGGCCCTGCCGATGGGAATCAAGGGCAAGAAAGCGATCGGCGTGCTGATCCTGATGGTCGCGCTGCTCGCGACGGGGGCGCTCCCGGAGGCGGTGACCGGGCTCATCGCCGCGGCGCTGATGGTCATCTTGCGCGTGATCACGGTCGAACAGGCCTACCGCGCCATTTCATGGACCACCGTGATTCTCGTCGCGGCCATGATGCCGCTCGCCACCGCGATGACGACGAGCGGCGCGGCCGAGCAGCTCGCCGGAACGTTGGTGCAGGTGGTGGGCGATGCGGGACCGTACGCGCTCATTGCGGGACTGTTTCTGCTCACCGCCACGCTCGGACAGCTCATCAGCAACATGGCCACCGCGCTCGTCGTCAGTCCTATCGCCATCTCGGCGGCCGCCGGGATGGGCGTGTCGGCGCGGCCGCTGCTGATGGCGGTCACGGTCGCGGCCGCGGCGTCGTTTCTCACGCCCGTCGCGACGCCGGTGAACTTGATGGTGAAAGAGCCCGGCGGCTATCGGTTCGGCGACTACTGGAAGCTGGGCCTCCCGCTGCTCATCTGGTTCTTCGTCGTCGCGATCGTGCTCGTCCCGATGTTCTGGCGGTTTTGAGGCAAACCTAAAGGTTTGCCCTACGACAGCACCATCGTCCCGCGCAATCCACCGCGTTTCCACGTCCCGCGTGTTCTCGACCGCGGGATGCCGCGGAGCCCTCACGTCCAGTCGCGACCGGAAGACGGCGAAGGGACCGGCTCGCCAACAAGGTCTCAGCGCGCAACGTCCGGGGATGGAACGCGTCTTGATGGTTTTCCTGTGCACAGGTCCCCAGGGCCGCCGATCGGAGGGCACCTATGGCTCACACCGTACGAGCGCACGGAGACGATCATCTGATCCCGGAGACGCATCAGCCCACTCGGATGGAGAAGATGCTCGGGACGATCGAGCGGGTCGGCAACAAGGTGCCGCATCCGGTCGTGATCTTCGTGCTGCTAATCGGCCTCGTGATCGTGCTCTCGCACGTCTTCTACCGCATGGGCGTGAGCGTGACCTACGAGTCCATCAACGTCGACACCGACAAGCTCGAGACGCTGACGACATCGGTGCGGAGCCTGCTGACGACGGACGGAATCCGGTTCATGTACTCCGGGGTCGTGGCAAACTTCATGGCCTTCACAGCGGTGGGCGTGATCATCGTCGCGATGCTCGGCGTCGGCGTCGCCGAGGCCGCCGGTCTCATCGCGGCGCTGATCCACAAGCTCGTCACGATCGCGCCGGCCAGGATTCTGACCTACATCCTGGTGTTCGTCGGGATCCTCTCCAGCATCGCCGCCGATGCTGGGTATCTGGTGTTGATTCCGCTCGCCGCGGCGGCGTACGCCAGCGTGGGCCGGAATCCGCTGGTCGGCCTGGCGGCCTCATTCGCGGCGGTCGCCGCGGTCTTCAGCGTGAACATCTTCGTGAAGCCGCTCGACGGGATCCTGGTCGGGCTCACCAACGACGCCATCGCGCTCACCAACCCGAACCTGACGATCTCTCTCACATCCAATCTCTGGTTCTCGATCGCGTCGGTGTTTCTGCTCACCATCGTCGTCTCCCTCATCACCGACAAGATCGTCGAGCCGAGCATGGGCAAGTACGTGCCCGAGGAGGGCGCCGTCGTGGACGCGTCGGCCGGTCTTTCGGCGCAGGAGACGCGCGGATTGAAGTACTCGTTCTGGGCGCTGGTCGGGACGCTAGTGTTCTTCGCGCTGCTGTCGCTGCCTTCCGGCGCGCCGCTGCGCAATGCCGAGACGGGTGCGCTCATCGGCGACTCGCCGTTCATGAACGGCCTCATCGTGTTCATCGCCCTGGTCTTCGGGATCACCGGCGCCGCCTACGGCCTGGGCGCCAAGACGATGAAGGGCACCGTGGACGTCGTCAAGGCGATGGAGAAGGCCGTGGCCGGCCTCGGCGGGTTGATCTTCCTGCTCTTCGTGATCAGCCAGTTCAACGCGTTCTTCACCTACACGAACATGGCCACCATCGCGGCCGTGAAGCTGGGCGATTTCCTCGAGACGGCGGGGCTCGGCGCGCTGCCGCTCCTCGTCGGATTCGTGTTCGTCGTCGCCGTGCTCGACCTCATCATGACTGGCGCGATTCCGAAGTGGGCGATCTTCGCGCCGATCTTCGTGCCGCTGCTGATGCGGCTGGGCGTTGAGCCCGAGGCCGTGCTGGCGGCCTATCGCGTCGGCGATTCGCCGATGAACGCCGTGTCGCCGCTCAATGCGTACTTCGCGCTGATCGTGACCTTCGCGGCCAAATATCAGAAGGGCGCCGGCGTGGGCACGCTCATCGCGCTGATGCTGCCGTACGTCATCGTGCTCTTCATCGTCTGGCCGATTCTGCTGGCGCTCTGGCAGATCTTCGGATTGCCGTGGGGCATGTGATGAACCGCCAGGAACTGCAGGAGCTGCAAAGCGTCCATGCGTATCCCTGTCTGACCATCACGCTGCCGACGCATCGCACGTGGCCGGACAGCGCGCAAGATCCGATTCGCGTCAAGAACCTCGTTTCGCAGGCCACGCGGCGCCTGCGAAGCGAGGAAGGGACGCCGGAACTGGGCGCGGTGATCGCGCGCCTCGATGCGCTCGTCGCCGACATCGACTACCAGCACACGCTCGACGGCCTGGTACTGGCCGTGAACCGTGACATGGCCCGTGAGTTCGTGCTGCCGTTCTCGCTCGAGGAGCGCGTCGTGGTCGACGAGACGTTCTTCACGCGCGACCTCGTGCGCGCGCTCACGCGCACGCGACGCTACTGGGTGCTGTCGCTCAGCGAGCAGTCGACCCGCCTCTATGCCGGGACGCGGGAGCAACTCGACGAGATCACGACCGGCGGATTTCCCCTGTCGCACACCGGTCCGGGCGGCGAGGCGCCGCTTCCGGGCGGACGCGGCATCAACACGTCGGCCCACCGCGATGAAGGTCACCGGCAGTTCTTTCGTGCCGTCGACCGTGCCTTCACGCCGTTCCACATGGACGATCCGCAGCCGCTGGCACTCGCCGGCGTCGAGCGTCACCAGGTCTTCTTCCGGGAGGTGTCGTCGCACGCGAAGGACGTCATCGCCTCGTTCCGGGGCAACTACGACCACCTGACCCCGCACGACCTCGGACGGCAGATCTGGCCGCACGTCGCCGACGGGTTTGCCGAACGCCGCCGCGAGGTACTCGATCGCCTCGAGACGGCGAACGGACAGCACCGGGCCGTGGCCACGCTCGGTGAGGTGTGGAATCAGGCCCGGCTCGGCCGCGGCGACCTGTTGGTCGTCGAGGACGGCTACCACCAGCCGGCGCGGGTCAACGATCTCGGTCAACTCGATCTCGATGTGGACGATCCAACGGCGCCGGACGTGCTCGATGACGCCGTCGACGAGACCATCACCACCGTCCTCGACAAAGGCGGCCACGTGGTGTTCGTCGAGGATGGCACGCTCGCACGCCACAGCCGCATCGCGCTCATCCTGCGCTACTGAACAAGAGGGGTCCAATGCAGATGTTTGGGTCTGCCACACAGATCTTCACGCTGGCATTCCTGCTAGCCCTACCCGCCGCGGCCTTCGCCCAAGACGTCGTGGAAGTCGCCAACGGCGACAAGATCAACGGCGATGTGAGCCGTCTCGAAGCCGGCCGGTTGGCCTTTCGCACGGCCTCCGCGGGTGCCGGCCACCAGCGTTCGGCAGGGACCATCTCGATCATCTGGACCGAGGTCGCGCGCCTGACGACGACAAAGGCGCTGGAAGTCGAGCTGGTCTCCGGCGAATTTTTCGCGGGCACGATCTCGTCACCGGCATCCGGCAAGTTCGTGGTGCAGACGGCGACCGGGCCGTCGAGACAGCTGGACGCGAGGGAGATCATCGGTATCGTCCCAGTCGAGCACGGGTTTCGCGCCCGTACGACGGGGTCGCTCGACTTCGGCCTGAATTGGACACACGCGCAGAATGCGCGGACTTATACGCTGACGGGCGAAGCAAAGCATCGCAGCCAGGGGCACGCATGGGAAAACGTGTTCGGCTTCGACTCGTGGCTCTCGGCGCGAGATGATGCCGACCGGCTCACGCGGAACTCGGCGACCCTCGACCTGCGGCGGCGCTTTTCGAACCGTTGGTTCGCCGTTGCGAAGTTCAAGGGTCAGCAGGACGAAGATCTCGAGCTCGAGGGGAGGTTCCTCGCGGGCGGCGGCGTGGGCCGGAAGCTGGTGCACACGCTGAGCACGCGGCTCTTCGTGGAGGGCGGCCTGGACTACGACGCCGAGAAATATCAAGGCGATGCCGCGTACGACCACGGTACCGAAGCCTTTCTCGGTGGGCAGTGGGATTGGAACGAGCCGGGCAGCTCCACCGACGTGAAGGTGAACGCCACGGCCTTCTTCAGCCTCGATGAGAACCGAACGCGCGTCGATTTCGACGCGTCGGTACGCCGCGACATCTTCTGGAGCATGTACTGGTCCGTGAACGTCTTCGACAACTTCGACAGCAATCCGCCCGGCGATCGTCCGCGCAGCAGCTTTGGGGTGGCGTTTGCGTTGGGGTGGTCATTCTAAAAAAATCTTCCTTCTTCCTTCTTCCTTTCAAATTTGTCCTCAGTTTCCCACCTCCCCATCCGCCGACATGAGGATCGCGATCGGCCGCGTGGCCTCGAACTGTGAGAACACGATCATGAGGACCACCATGAGCGGCACGGCGAGGAACATGCCGACCACGCCCCAGATGCTGGCCCAGATCGCGAGCGAGAGCAGCATCACGACGGGGCTGATGTTGAGTCCTTTGCCCATGAGCCGCGGGTCGATGATGCTCCCGCAGGTGAATTGGACCACCGACAACAGGAGGGCGGTGGTGAAGAACGGCCCCATGGTGTCAAATTGGACCAGCGCCAGCGCGGTGGGGAAGATCACGCCGAGCCACGATCCGATGTACGGAATGAAGTTCAGCATGAAGATCAGCACCGCCCAGAACGCGGCGAGGTCGACACCGACGAACTTCATCACCGCGTAGCTCGCGCCGGCCGTGAACAGGCTCATCAGGGACTTCAGCCACACGTAGGACTGTACCTGCTGGCCGATGCGATTCAGCACCTGATGGACGCGCGCCTCGCGCTCGGCGTTCGGCACGATCCGCGCGATCTTCTTCTTGAAGCTGTGCTGCTCCAACAGGAGGAACACGACGTAGATCGCGATCGTCCCGATGCTGCCCGCGATGCTGGTCAGGCTGCGGGCCAGATTGCGGAGAAGGCCGCTGAGGCGTCCTTCATACAGCGTCTGCAAGGGAGGCAGTTCGTCCTCGACGCCCATCCACGTCGCAATCCGCGCGGCCGCGGCGTTCAAGTTCTGCTCGTAGACGGGCGCGTTGGCCACGACCTGGCCGACGTTGCCGACGACCAGGTTCACCATCAGCGACGCGACCAGCGCCAACACGATCGTGGCGGCGCCGAACCGCACGCTGGCCGGCAGCACCTTGCCGCGAAACCGGAGGCGCCGGCTGACCGTGGCTAGCGCGTTGATCAGGTACCAGGCGAACACCGCGATGACCAGCGGGATCAGAATCGGACCGCCGACCACCAGGAGATACGTGAACAGCGCCGTCAGGCCGAAGGCAGACGCGTAGTTCAAGACGCTCATCGGGAACACCACTCGGTACTTCAAACTCCGTGCCGCAATCGTGTCCGAGCGGGTTCCCTCCCGGCGCCGATCGCCGGGTTCGCCGTCGTGCGCCCGTATGCTGGATTCAGGCGGTGTGAAACGTGCGCGTGCTCATGGTCGAAGACGATGCGACGATCGCCGACTTCGTCAGCAAGGGACTGACGGAAGCCGGCTTCGCCGTTGACGTCGCGTCCGACGGCGACCAGGGCACGGAGCTGGCGCTCCGCGGCAGCTACGACGCGGCCATCGTCGATGTGATGCTGCCGCGCCTCGATGGACTCTCGCTGATCGATCGCATCCGCGCGCGCGGCAGTCGAACGCCCGTGCTCATCCTGAGCGCGCGCCGCACGGTGGACGATCGCGTGAAGGGATTGCAGGCGGGCGGGGACGACTATCTGACGAAGCCGTTCGCGTTTGCCGAGTTGATGGCGCGATTGCAGGCGCTGATCCGGCGATCGACGGGCCAGATCGAGGCGACGCGGCTCTCGCTCGGCGATCTCTCGCTCGACCTGCTGAGCCGGCAATCGGAGCGCGGAGGCACGGCGATCGATCTCCGCCCGCGCGAGTTCACGCTGCTCGAGTACTTGCTGCGCAACCAGGGGCGGGTGCTGACGAAGATGATGATTCTGTCGCACGTCTGGGGCTACAACTTCGATCCAGGCACCAACGTCGTGGACGTGCTGGTGTCGCGCTTGCGCGAGAAGATCGACCGTGATTTCGAGCCCAAGCTGCTCCACACGGTTCGCGGTGTGGGATACGTGCTGAGGGCGAATTGACGTGGCGGGCCGGCCACCCACGGGCCGATTCGGGCTCCGGATCGCCGCGTGGTACGCCGTCGTCTTCGTCCTGACGTCGCTCGCGATCGCGCTCTTGACGTATTGGCTCCTGGCCGGGTCGCTCGAGGAGCGTGACCGGCAGATCGTCGTCTCGACGTTGCAGGAGTACTCGCAGCGCTACGCGGATGGCGGTCTTGGCGCCCTGGCGGATGCGGTCGAGATCGAGCAGCGATCGGGCCGGCAGGAGAAGCTGTTCGTGCGCGTTGTGCGCGGCGCCGCGGAGACGCTGTTTCTGAGCGCGCCCTACGCGTGGAGCGATTTCGACGTGAGCCGCCTGCGTGGATTGAGCGAGCTCGAACAGGTCATCTCCCAGTCGGGCACGGCCCGGCTCGAAGTCGCATCCGCCCGTTTTCCAGACGGCACGCTGCTCCAGGTCGGCAAGAGCAGCGAGAGCCGCGAAGCGCTCCTCTCACGGTTCCGCCGCGTCTTCGCGACGATTGCACTCGTCATCGTCGCCATCGGCCTGGCCGGCGGCGCGATCGTCACGCGATCCACGCTGCAACCAATCCGCCGGCTGACCTCGGCCGTGCACGACATCATCCGCACGGGCAGGGTGGACGCGCGCGTGCCGGTCAAGCCGGAGCGGGACGCGATTGACACGATTGATGAGCTGAGCGCCCTTTTCAACGAGATGCTCGACCGCATCAGCACGCTGATTCGAGGGATGCGCCATGCGCTGGACAACGTCGCGCACGACCTGCGGACACCGATGACGCGGTTGCGCGGCGTGGCCGAGCGCGCGCTGCAGTCGAACGACGCCGGGACGCATCGTGAAGCGCTCATCACGAGCCTCGAGGAGTCGGATCGCATTCTCGCCAGGCTCGACAGCCTGATGGACATCTCGGAGGCCGAGACGGGAACGATGCGTCTCGAGGTGACCGATGTGCCGGTGCCGGCCATCGTGTCGGAGGCGATTGAGCTCTACGCCGACATCGCGGAGGAGAAGCACGTCGACCTCTCGAGCAACGTCGAGCCGGGCCTCACGGTGCCTGCCGACGCCAATCGCTTGCGCCAGGCCCTGGCCAATCTGGTCGACAACGCGATCAAGTACACGCCGCCGGGCGGGCGCGTCGTGGTGCGCGCGCGCCGTGACGGCGACGTGGTGCGCGTCGATGTGGCGGACACGGGTGGGGGCGTCGCGCCACACGATCTGCCGCACATCTGGGACCGGCTCTATCGCGGCGACCAGAGCCGTGCAGAGCGCGGGCTCGGGCTTGGCTTGAGTCTCGTCCGCGCGATCGTCGTCGCCCACGGCGGCGGCGTCGACGCCGCCACCGGCCCCGACGGCGGCTCGACCTTCACAATCCGGCTGCCGGTCACGCGCGAAATCGCCTCCATTGCACGCGTGTAATCCTCCTGTCACGGACCGGCAAGTTCCTTTGTCGTCTACTGGAGCAGCAGTACGTAGGGCAGACCTTTAGGTCTGCCAGGGGAGGCAAACCTGAAGGTTTGCCCTACGTACCTCAAAGGAGCACTACGTCATGTTCAACCTTTCTCGGCCATTGGTGTGGTCTCGCGCCCGTGTCGGTGCCGCGATGATCGCGCTTACCGCCATCACGGGCTACGGCATCGGGGTCGCGCACTCTCCGGACACTGTCGCGTCGGCGGCCCCGCCCGCGACCGCCATTCAAGCCGGAGCGACGACGACGTCGTACGCGAAGGTGGTGGATGCGGTGGCGCCCGCCGTCGTCACCGTTCGCGTCGAGAAGCGCGCGTCGGCAACGCCCGCGCAGCTGCCCAACGACGACTTGTTTCGTTTCTTCGGCCGAGAATTCCAGCGCCCGCGGGAACAGCGGACACCGCGGCAGGCTGGGCTCGGCTCGGGTGTAGTCACGACCGCAGACGGCTACATCCTCACCAACAACCACGTGATCGACGGCGCCGATCGAGTGCGCATCGAGATGGCCGACAAGCGGATGTTCGACGCCAAGGTCGTCGGCACCGATCCGGCGAGCGATCTCGCCGTGCTCAAGATCGATGCGACGGATCTTGCGACCGTGTCCATCGGCGATTCAAACCGCGTGCGCGTGGGCGACGTCGTTCTCGCGATTGGTAATCCGCTCGGCGTCGGTCAGACCGTGACGATGGGCATTATCAGCGCGAAGGGTCGCGCCACGGGCGTCGGCGACGACAGCTACGAGGATTTCCTCCAGACCGACGCGCCCATCAACCAGGGCAACTCGGGCGGCGCGTTGATCAACCTGAACGGCGAGCTCGTGGGCATCAACTCGCAGATCCTCTCGCCGACCGGCGGCAACGTCGGGCTCGGGTTCGCCATTCCGTCGAACATGGCGCGCGAGGTGATGACGCAGCTCAAGACGGACGGCCGCGTGCAGCGCGGGAAGCTGGGCGTGACGGTCCAGGCCGTGACCTCCGACCTGGCCGCGAGTCTCGGACTGGCGGACACCAATGGCGCGCTCGTGAGCGGCGTGCAAGAGGGGAGTCCCGCGGCGCGCGCCGGCCTGGCGCAGGGTGACCTGATCATCGCCGTCAACGGCGACAAGGTGGCCGACAGCAACGCCGTTCGCAATCGCATCGCGGCGACGAAGCCCGGCTCGACGGTCGATCTCCAGATCGTCCGCAAGGGCAAGACCGAGACGGTGCGCGTCACGGTTGGAGTAATGGAAAGCGCAGACGCGAGCGCCTCGAAGGACGACAAGGGCGCCGATGCTTCAGGCGCGGCCGGCATGGCCGTCGAGCCACTCACGCCACGGGTGGCGCGTGAGCTCGGGCTGACGGATCGCACGGAAGGCGTCGTCGTTCGCGACGTGGACCCGGATGGTGCCGCGGCGGACGCGGGACTTCGGCCCGGCGACGTGATCGGTCAGGTCAACAGCAAGGCCGTCAAGACGCCGGCGGAACTGAAGTCGGCGCTCGCCGCCGCGACGGATCGCCCGGCGCTCCTGCTCGTCACGCGCGAAAACGCCGACATCTTCGTAGCGCTGCGCAAGTAGCTGTGGAGTTCTGCAATGAGAAGTGTGTACGTGTCTGACGTTGACGACGTGATTGATGACGACGTGCTGCAGCGGCTGATCGTCGACCGCATCGAGAACGACTCGGCGTTCTGGATTGGGCGCGGCTCGAGGCGCACCATGATCGTCGTCGAGGTGAACGACGGGTTCGCCACGCTGACCGGCGTGGTGCGGTCGGCATCGGACCGGCGCCGCGCGGACATCCTCGCGCGATCGCTGGGGGCGCAGGGCGTGGACAACCGCCTGCAGCTCGACGAGGAGCTCACGAGAAAGAAGTCGGCCTGATCTAGATTCAGACCGAAAGCCAAAAGCCAAAAGCCAGAAACGGCGGATTCATTTCCCAAGCACTTTGGCCTTGGCGGCCGCGAACTCCTTGTCGCTCAACGCGCCCGAGGATCGGAGATCCGCGAGGCTTTGGAGTCTGCTGACCACGTCGTCCTGATCGCCGCCCAAGCCGTCTGACGATGTAGGCAAGTTGCGCGCCGCTTCTCGTTCAGCCCACCGCGCAGGATTCGAGCCATCTCAACCCACGGCATGCTCGCGGCCCCACGACGGGCCGTGGAGCACACGTCTACGTGAGTCTCACGGCACGTTGCGAGACGCGGCACGGCACTTGCGAATAGCACGTACTGCCCATGCTGACGTCAACCGCCCCCTTCGTGTCCACCGGCGGGTTGCCGCCGCTCGACCGGATCAGGGTGCTCGTTGACGATGCTTTTGAGCGGTTTCGATTGAACCGCGAGGGCGAAGTGTCGCAGGTGTACCCGGCACTGGCGCGTGTCCCGCGCGATCTGTTCGGGATCTCCCTCGTCACCGTCAACGGCCAGATCTGCGACGCGGGCGACGCCGAGCACGAGTTCACGATCATGAGCGTGTCCAAGCCCTTCGTGTTCGCGCTGGTGTGCGCGGCGCTGGGCGCGGAGCGCGTCCGCGATCGCATCGGCGTGAACGCGACCGGCTGTCCCTTCAACTCGCTCGAGGCCATCGAGCGCAGCGCGGACGGCCGGACCAACCCCATGGTCAATTCCGGCGCGATCGCGACGACGAGCCTCGTGCCCGGCGGCACGAGTGAGGCGCGATGGCGCTTCATTCACGAAGGGCTCTCTGGGTTCGCCGGCCGCACGCTTGCGGTGAACGACGAGGTGTACGCCTCGGCCTCGGAGACCAACTTCAGGAACCAGGCGATTGCCGACCTGTTGCAGAGCCTGCGTCGACTCGACATCTCGCCGGCCGACGCGGTCGATCTCTACACACGGCAGTGCGCGCTGAACGTGAGCGCGCGCGACCTCGCCGTGATGGGCGCGACGCTCGCCGACGGCGGCGTGAATCCGATCACGAAGGAGCGGGTGGTCGACGCCGCGACGTGTCACTACACGCTGGTCGTGATGAGCATCGCGGGCCTCTACGAGACGTCGGGGGCCTGGCTCTACGACGTGGGTCTTCCGGGCAAGAGTGGCATCGGCGGCGGCATCGTGACGGCGTCGCCCGGCAAGGGCGGGCTCGGCACGTTCGCGCCGCCCCTCGACGCGGCGGGCAACAGCGTCAAGGGCGAGCAGGTCGCGCGGTATCTCTCCGGCCAGCTCGGTCTCGACCTGTTCGCCTCGAACGCCGTCATGTGACGCACGGTGATCAAGAGGTTCGCCGGTCTGCTGCGGTCGGCGTGGGTCGAGTACGAGCGCGACCGCGCGCGCTACCTGGCGGTGGCGATGATCTACTATGCGGGCGTCTCGCTCATCCCGCTGCTCGTCCTGCTGTTCTCGATCCTGGGGTTGTTCGTGCAGTTCTCGCCGGCCGCGGTTCAGGCCGAGCGCGATCTGATCCAGACGATCGAAAGCCACGTGGGTCCCGAGGGGCTGGTGGCCGTGCAATCGCTGCTCGACACCGTGCACCAGGAGTCGCGCATTGGCATGCTCATCGGTCTTGTGGGCATCGCGCTCACGGGCGCGGTGCTCTTCAAGCAGCTGCGGCAGGCGTTCCGCGCGGTCTGGCGGTACGAGCCCGTGCTCACGTCAGGATCGGTAGGCACGGTGGTGCGCACGACGCTCTTCGAGCAGGCGATCGCGTTCGTGATGGTGCTGGGCGGCGGCGTGCTGCTGCTCGCGGGGCTGGTCCTGGTCGCGTCGACCCGCTGGATTCACCGGCTGCTCGACGAGCTCGTCGGCGATCTGCCGCTCATCAGTCAGGCGGCGGGATGGCTGGTCACGGCGTCGGGCGCGCTCACGCTCGCCATCGTGACTTTCTGGCCGCTCTTCAAGTTCTTGCCGCCCGTGAAGATCCAGTGGCGAGATGCGTGGCCTGCGACGCTGCTCTCCGCGATTGTGTGGGTGCTCGCCGTGGAGTTTCTTGCGCTATACGGGGCGTGGTTCGGAAACAGCGCCACGGGAGCGATTGGCGGGCTGTTTGTCGCGCTGATATGGATGAAGACCGTCAGTCAGGTGCTGTTCTTCGGCGCCGAGCTCTGCAAGGTGCAGCACCAGCAGCAGGCGCCATCGTCAGATGATGGTCTTTCCCGTCAACGGATCGCGCGGTGACGCCGAGCACTGTCCCATCTGGACTTCCCGACGCGCGGTGGCCGTGTATTGACTGCACTTGGGCACGCGCGGCGTGCAGCCACGCACGAGCTGCGCGGTGCGAAGCGACGCCACGATCACGAATTCAAACCGGTTGGCGGGAGGATCTGCCTGCACGGAATCACCTGCGAAAGGATGGCGGGCCAAAAAACAGCCGGTCGGCGCGCACCCCTCAGCGGGTACTACTCGAACGCAGGCGGGCGTGAGGAACGGACCCTTTGGATCATACTCTGATTCAGCACCGGATCGACTCGCCGGGCTCGGAGAAGGGCCCGGTTCGCCGGCTGCACGAGGTCAGGCAGTCACTTGGCTGGCGATCGGTCGGCCATTGAACGACTCGAGGTGGTTCATTGGCCTACCGACGGGAATTCGAAGTGCCGCGCCGCCCTCTCGCCAGCCGCTACCGCTCGGATGCTGAAAAAATGACGCGGCGCGACCACCCGATGGTTCCACGAGTCCTCGTCGACATCACGCCATCAGGCCGCCACGGCGGTCTTGTGGTCGATGCTGTGGATCATGCGCACGTCTCGCACAGGTTTGAGCCAGTACGATACGGCCAGCAATACCAGAAACATCGCCGGCACCGCTGACACGCCGATGGGATCTCCGCTGAAGGCGTGGGAGGCCGTCGCGCCGATCAAGTTGATCGTGAAGCCCGCATAGGCCCATTCCCGGAGCGTCGGCACGCGGTTCTGGAGCAGCGCCACCGCGCCGATCAGTTTGAAGGCGCCAAGAATGGTCAGAAGGTACGTGGGGTACCCAAGGTGCGCCATGGTCTGCTGAATCGCCAGCGCGCCTGTGAGATACAGCGCCGCCGAGAACAGCATCAACGCGGCGAACACCCCCGTGAGGCCCCAGTAAGCCAGTTGCTTTCGAGTGGTTCTCATCGTGACCCTCCGTGATGGTTACTAACGTATACTTGGTCATGATGAGTGCCCGTCGCCGGTCTGACAAGACGGCACTTTAAAGTGCGTTGGTCACCTCGAGGGAACCACACGACAATGGCCCAGCTGCAACGAAAAACACCGGCGCCACCGGCGCACCACGACTGCGACTTCCGCGACATGTTGAGTCGCGTCGGCGACAAGTGGAGCCTGCTCGTGATCGCGATGCTCGAAGGCATGCCGAACCGACGTGGACGGTTTTCGGATCTCAAGCGCAGCATTCCCGGAATCTCTCAGCGCATGCTGACCGCCACCGTGCGTCACCTCGAGCGCGACGGGATGCTGACACGGCACGTGTACGCGGAAGTGCCGCCACGAGTCGAGTACGAGCTCACCGCGCTCGGCCGGGGACTAATGGATCCGGTCCGTGGACTCGTGTCGTGGCTGCAGTCGAATTGGCCGGCGATCCGCGGGGCGCGCGAACGATTCGACGCACGGGCTCGCCCGAAGAGCGCCTGAAGTCACCCTTCATCTGAGAACCTCGCGTGGAGAGCCGGATGTCAGCGCGCGAAGCAGCGTGTCAACGTCCCATGCTTCGTCGTGGCGCCGGCCGTTGATGAAAAACGTCGGCGTGCCGTTCACCCCGCTTCGAGCGCCGCTCATGACGTCCTCGCGGACGCGAGGCGCGAAGGCGTGATGCGTGAGGTCGTGTTCGAATGGGCCCGCATCCAGACCGATCGAGGCGGCGTACTCGAGCAGGTGGCGGTCGTCCAACGCACGCTGGTGTTCGAACAGCGCGTCGTGCATCTCCCAGAAGCGACCCTGCCGCGCGGCGGCCTCGGCCGCTTCGGCGGCGTGCTGGGCATGCGGGTGCGACGTCGTGATGGGAAAGTTGCGAAAGACGAATCGCAATCGGCTGCCAATCCGCTTTTGAATCGCTTTGACGATGGGATACGCGCGGCCGCAGTACGGACACTCGTAATCGCCGTATTCCACGAGCGTCACGGGCGCGCTATCCGGTCCGGCAGCATGGTCACGAGCGCTGACCGGCGGCTCGAGATGAGGACTGGTGTCGTCGTTCATGGGCGGCTCCTTTCGGCAGGGAGTGACTCGAGGGCGCGAAGGATTCCGTCAGCGCCGGGATTGACGCCGATCGGTGACACGTCGCTCCAGCGCACGGTGCCGCCGGCGTCGAGGACGAAGAGCGCGCGCTCGCTCGTTCCGTCCGCCTCGCGGTACACGCCGTACCGCTGCGCGACCTGCCCTTTCGGTTCGAAGTCGGCCAGCAGCGGAAAGCGCAGGCGACGCGCGTCGGCAAACGCCTGATGGCACCAGATCCCATCGACCGACACGCCGACGATGTGCGCGTTGAACCGCTGGAATTCGTCGAACAGTTCGTTGTACAGCGCGAGCTGGTCGCCGCACACCGGGCTCCAATCCGCCGGATAGAACACGAGAACGACGGGCCGCCCACGAAGGTCGACGAGCGAGGTCATCCGATCGGGCCCCACGGGCAGCCGGACATCCGGCGCCGTGGTGCCCGCGGGGATTGGTTGGTCGGCCGAGTCGTTTCTCACGTTCCCTATCTCGCTGCCACGGCGACGCCCTGCGCGGCCTTCGCGATGATGTTCGCCACCGCCTGCGGCTGCGACACGTAGACGGAGTGACTGCCCTTGACTTCGACGACCGTCGAGCCGGCACGCTTGGACATCGCTCGCTGCGCGTCCGGCGGAATCATCTTGTCTTCGGTGGAGACGACGTACCAGCTGGGCTTCTTCTTCCAGGCGGGCTCAGTGATCGCGCCCTCGAGCGCCGGCACGCCCCACGGGACCTGGGAATCCGCCATGAATGCGGCGGCCTCCGCGCTGACGTCCGCAGCGAATGACGCCCGGAACTTCGCCCGATCGAGGAACAGGAAGCCATCCTGCGGCGGCAGAATCGGCGGCACGGGCGCGCCCGGCGGGGGGTTCTTGATCAACGCCGACACCGACTCGCCCTTGTCCGGAGCGAACGCGGCGATGTAGACGAGTCCCGCGACTTTCGGATCGTTCCCGGCCTCCGTGATCACGACGCCGCCGTACGAATGGCCGACGAGAATTGCCGGTCCGTTCTGCGCGGCGAGCGTTCGCTTCGTCACTGCGACGTCATCCGCCAGCGAGATCGTCGGGTTCTGGACGACCGACACGGTGTAGCCGTCCTTCTTCAACGCGTCGTACACACCCTGCCATCCCGAGCCGTCGACGAACCCCCCGTGCACGAGCACCACGTTCTTGATACCGTCCGCTGCCTGCGACATGGATCCCTCCCTGAGGGCCGAACATCGGTTGGCCCGGTCAGCGATCATCCGCGTGGGCGGCAGTGCCGGCGGTTTGATTGCGGTAGGAGTTTGTTCCTTCAGGTGAAGCTGTTGGGCACCCTCATCTGATAGATCCGGCGTCGCGCCTCTGGTCTCATCGTTCGATGAGGTCAGCCACAGCCTCGCGCGCCGCGTGGCATTCAGAACAAATCAATGGGAGAACGGCATGACTCCAACCACTGCTACTCCAACCACAGTCAAGGCGCAGAAAACACCGGCCGGCAGCCCGCAGGCCATTCGGCCTTTTCGCGTGAGCATCCCGGAGGACGAGATCGTCGAACTTCGCCGCAGGATTGCGGCGACGCGCTGGCCCACCAAGGAGCTCGTCAAGGATCGGTCGCAGGGCGTGCAGCTGGCGACGATGCGGGAGCTCGCTCGCTATTGGACGACCGAGTACGACTGGCGCAAGTGCGAGGCGAGACTGAACGCGCTGCCGCAGTTCACGACCGAGATCGACGGAGTGGAGATCCACTTCATCCACGTCAGGTCCAAGCATGAGAACGCACTGCCACTGATCATGACGCATGGCTGGCCGGGCTCTGTCATCGAGCTGCTCGAGACCGTCGGCCCGCTGACCGATCCGACCGCGCACGGCGGCACTGCCCAGGACGCATTCCACCTGGTGCTGCCGTCCTTGCCCGGCTACGGCTTCTCGGGCGAGCCGGCCGAGCTCGGTTGGGACGCGGCTCGCACCGGACGCGCGTGGGCGGAGCTGATGAAGCGCCTCGGCTACACCCGCTACGTCGCCCAGGGCGGCGACGTGGGTGCTCTCGTCACGGACCTGATGGGCCGCCAGGCTGTCGAAGGTTTGGTCGGCTACCACCTGAACCTTCTGACGGCGGTGCTCGCAATCGGCGATCACCTGCCCAGGGAATCCGAACAAGAACGCGCAGCGGCCAAGGCGGTCGCGACATTCAAGCAGGACGGCTTCGGCTACTTCCTCGAGATGGCAACGCGGCCACAGACGATCGGCTACGCGATGCTGGATTCACCCGTCGCGCTGGCGGCCTGGTTGCTCGATCACGACACGGACAGCTACCACAAGATCTCCCGCGCGTTCGTCGACCGCAAGCCCGTGGGACATCTCACCCGGGACACCATCGTCGACAACATCACGCTGTGCTGGCTGACGGGCACCGCAGCGTCGGCGGCCCGGTCGTACTGGGAGGACGGACGCGCGCTGGCCGCAGCGCTTGCGAGTGGCCAGGCTCCGCCGCCGGTCAAGGTTCCCGTCGGCTTCACGACGTTTCCCGGCGAGATCTGGGCGTCCCCGCGCAGCTGGGTTGAGGCGGTCTACCCCGGCCTCGCGTATTTCAACGAGGTCGACCGCGGCGGACACTTCGCGGCATGGGAAGAACCCGCTCTCTTCACGTCGGAGCTGCGGGCGGCGTTCAAGCCGCTGCGGTAACGCGTGGTCCGGACGAAATGAAATAGGGAGCCCGCCATGACGTTCGAAGAGATGAAGCATCGCGTAGCGGCCGCGAGCGCCCTCGGCCTTCTCTTGATCGCTTGCCCGAGCTACGCCCAGACCGTCGCGGCCGCGGCCGAGGACACGGCAATCCGTCCGTTCCGGATCCAGATTCCGGAAACGGAGCTCATCGAGCTTCGGCGCCGCATCACGGCTACCCGCTGGCCCGAAAAGGAAACGGTCGCCGATCACTCGCAGGGCGTGCCGCTCGCGATGGTTCGGGAGCTCGCGCGCTATTGGGCGACCGATTACGACTGGCGCAAGTGCGAGGCGACGCTGAACGCGGCGCCGCAGTTCGTGACGACCATCGATGGGCTGGACATTCACTTCATCCACGTGCGTTCGAAGCACGCAAACGCGTTGCCGCTCATCGTCACGCACGGATGGCCCGGCTCGATCATCGAGCAGTTGAAGATCATCGATCCGCTTACCAACCCCACCGCACATAGCGGGAACGCGTCCGACGCTTTTCACGTGGTGATTCCGTCGATGCCCGGCTACGGGTTCTCGGGCAAGCCGACGAGCACCGGGTGGGGCCCCGAGCGGATGGGCCGAGCATGGGCCGAGCTGATGAAGCGCCTCGGCTACACCCGCTACGTCGCCCAGGGTGGTGACTGGGGTGCCTTTGTCGTCGACCAGATGGGCTTGCAGGCACCTGCGGGATTGCTCGCCATTCACACCAACATGCCTGCCACTGTTCCAGCCGACGTCGACCGTGCGCTCCTGGCCGGCGGCCCGGCGCCATCCGGTCTTTCGGCTGACGAACACCGCGCCTATGAGCAGCTGGTAAGAACCTTCAAGCAAGTCGACTACGCCAGGTTGATGGCGTCGCGCCCGCAAACCTTGTACGGCATCGCGGATTCACCTGTCGGCCTCGCCGCCTGGCTTCTCGACCACAATGACGCTGATGGCCAGCCGGCTGCGGCGGTCGCCTCGGCCCTCAACCGGAGCACGAGCGCCACGGGCGAACTGACGCGCGACGAGATCCTCGACAACATCACGCTCTACTGGCTCACGAACACGGGGGTTTCTGCGTCTCGCCTCTATTGGGAGTACAAAGGTGGGTTCTTCAACGCCAAGGGCGTCTCGATACCGGTGGCGGTGACCGTCTTCCCCGGCGAGCAATATGAAGCCCCGCGAAGTTGGACGGAGCGGGCGTATCCGAAACTGATCTACTACAACAAGGTCGACAAGGGCGGCCACTTCGCCGCGTGGGAGCAGCCGTCGCTGTTCGCGGCGGAGGTACGCGCGGCCTTCAAATCGTTGCGCTAGTCCAGGAGACCAACATGAGCCTCATCTCGCGCGGCTTTCGCGGCCGGCGACGGGACACGGACGCCGATCAGGCGCGCGTGCCTCCCGGCCAGTCAGTGACCCGCGACTTCCCGGTACTTTCGGCCGGTGCGACACCACACACGTCACTCGACCGGTGGACATTCTCGATCGAGAACGGCGGCGTGCTCCGGACGTGGACATGGGAGGAATTCCGCGCCCTCCCGCGCGATCCGGTCACGGCCGACATCCACTGCGTCACCCGCTGGTCGAAGCTCGATACGAGCTGGGAGGGCGTGTCGGTCGACACGCTCCTCGGCGAGGTTGAGCACGACGCGGCCTATGTGCTCGCGTTTTGCGACGGCGGCTACACGACCAACCTGCCGCTCGAGGACGTGACCGGTGGGAAGGCCTGGGTTGTCTACACGTACGACGGCGAGCCCCTCGACTCCGAGCACGGCGGCCCGGCGCGGCTGCTCGTTCCGCACCTCTACTTCTGGAAGAGCGCCAAGTGGGTGCGCGGGCTCCGCCTGCTCGACGAGGATGAGCCGGGCTTCTGGGAAACGAACGGCTACCACTTGTACGGCGACCCGTGGCGGGAGCAGCGGTACTCGGGGGACTGACGTGGCGCGTCGCCACCGTGACCGCGGTCGTCGACGAGACGCCGCGCGTGCGTACCCTCGAGCTCGAGGTCGCGGGCTGGCAAGGCCACCTCGCGGGCCAGCACGTTGATGTCCGACTGACGGCCGAGGACGGCTACCGCGCCGAGCGCGCGTACTCGCTCGCTTCCGCCCCCGGCGAGCCGCCTGCGATCACCGTCGAGCGGCTGGAGGACGGGGAGGTGTCGCCGTACCTGACGGAGACCGTGCGGCGGGGCGATGCGTTCGAACTCCGGGGGCCGATCGGCGGCTATTTCGTCTGGCGCCCGGTCGACGGCGGCCCACTGTTCCTCGCGGCCGGCGGCTCCGGCGTCGCCCCGATGCGGTCGATCCTGCGCCACCGGCGAAACACCATGAGCGACGTGAGAGCGCGTCTGTTCTACTCCTCGCGCACCCTCGAGGACGTCATCTACCGTACGGAGCTCGATGGGGAAGAGGTCGTCCACTCGCTCACGCGCGCGCAGCCGCCCGGGTGGACGGGATACGCGCGCCGGGTCGACGTCGACCTCCTGCGCGAGGTTGCCTGGCCGGCCGAGGACGGGCCGCTGGCGTTCGTCTGCGGTCCGACGAGCTTCGTGGAGTCAGTCGCGGCCGGCCTGGTCGAGCTTGGCTACGCGTCGGGACGCATCAAGACCGAGCGGTTCGGAGGGACGGGAGGAAGCTGATGGAGCCGGTCGATGGGAATGCGATCGGCGGAATGCTGTACGACGTCTTCGGCTGCGAGATGACGATGGCGCAGGCGGAGTGCGGCCGCTGCGGCGCGCGAGGCCCGTTGGCCGAGTGCGAGGTCTATCTCGGCGGCCCGGGCATCGTCGTCCGCTGTCGCGGCTGCCACGACATCATGATGCTGCTCGTCGAGGTGCGCGAGATGATCTGCGTCGATCTGGGCGGACTCAGCGAGCTCGAGCGCCCGGCCAGGCGCTAGCGATGCATTCCTGCGCCAACTGATTGGCACGTCGATGCCCGTGACGCTGCTGGATGGCGAGCGGAAGCGTCAGGACCTCCGGATGGTCAGGTAGCGATCCAGAACGTCTACCCCGGAATGCGAGTCCGCGAATACAAGCCGACTGGGTGACCTGAGGGATCGAGGACCAGCGAGATCGCCCCGATGCCGGTAGGGAGGTTGAAGGGAAATCCGGGCACGACGGTCGCGCCGAGCGCTTTCGCCTTGTCATTCGCGCTTCTCACGTCGTCGACCTGACTGTAGACGACGCCGTTGAAGCCACTGATGGCGCCGTCGGCGCGGCGCAGGGTGCCGATGGCGGTGCCGCGGGAATTGATCTCGACCGCCTGGTCGGTGCCGGCGACTGCCGTGAAGGTCCAGCCAAACAACGGGCCGTAGAACTCTTTGGCGCGCGTGACGTTCGTCGTGCTGATGTCGAACCACGCCACGCGGCCGGGGCCGACGTCGGCCGGCATCGGTGCTCTGACTTGCGCCGGCAGTCCGCTGCCGATCGCCATCAATGCGGTCACGGTCAGTAAGAGTGCTCGCTTCATCGCCCGACTATAGCGGATGCCGCACACCGCCGACTTGCCGGATCTTGCTTCAGAGCGGAACGGTCGCGTCGACCACCGCGAGCTGGATCCGAAGCTCGAAGTGCTCCATGCCGTGGGCGAATGGGCGGCCGTTGAAGGCTTCGAACATCGGCTGGTGCGCCGGCGCGTATCCACTCGTGGGGAGCCACGAAAAGAACAGCCAGTGCAGGGCGCGCAGCTCGAGCTCAACGGTGCCTTTGATGTCGATTTCGGCGACCAGGCCGGCCGGGAACGTCGTGACACTGAGGTGTTTGCCCACATCGGTGGCGTCGGGAATCTCCAGCCCGACGTCGTAGCGGCATTTGGCGAGCTCGACGATTTCCGGGTCGTCCCACTGATAGCCGAGCCACTGGCCGTCCGCGAGTTGGCGCGCCTCGGCCCACGCCATCAGTTGCGCGACGGCTTGCACGACGCCGTCGCCCCCGTACGGCTTGTGCACGCGGAGATACGCCACGCGACGCGCGGGCATCTCGCAAACGTTCACGGCAAAGCGGTCGGGATTCGACTTGCGCGGGAGACGCGCCACCATCGCCTCGCGCCGAGCCGTGCGCCATCCTTCGAGATCGAATTTCCGTGGCGGCACACCGTACCGAGCGCGAAACACCCGCGAGAAGTCGGAGCTCGATGAGAAGCCGCAGGCAAGGGCGATGTCCGTTAGCCTGACGCCCTTGCGGTGCGACATCAGATAGAGCGCGCGTTCGAGGCGAGTCCGCGTGATGAAGGCGCCGAGCGTCTCGCCCATCAGCCCGCTGAAGATCCGATGGAAGTGAAACGACGAAAAACCGGCAACCCGAGCGATATCTTCCAGCCGCAGCGGCTGAGCGAGGTTCGCGGTGACGTAGTCGATCGCTCGGTTCAACCGGGCGACGTAGTCAGGACTCGATGAGTCCGAAGCCGGCACGCGGGCAGTATACCCAGGCGGCGCTAACCCCCGCGGAGCGCCTTTTCAAGACCATCAACGACGTCCACCACTGTTCCGTTGAAGAACACGGCCACGGGCATCCGGTCGCTCCATTCGGCGCCGGGTGGATAAATGGCCATGAGATCCCAGAGCACATCTTTCCGTATGCAGCAGTCTCGACTGCGGAGGCCCCCCGCAGACAGGTCCCTCAAGTCGGTGACAACAGCAGGATGACGCGCGTCCTGTCCTTCGCTTGATTGAACTCGGTGCGGATGGACTCGACGAGCGTCGCCGAGACGGTTTGCATCGCCGGCTGGCCGCCAGGTGCCGTTCCGGGCCCGCAACCCTCGACGGCCAGAACGAGAACGAAAACGAGAACGAGCCCGACGAAAGCGACGCGGCGTTTCATCATGAGAGCCAATCCGTTAGCAGACCGGCGACGGTTTGCGGAAAGAAGGCCACGCACAGCACGATCAGGACTGAGCACGCGAGGATGAACACGCTGAGCTTGCTCGTTCGTTGACACACTCGACGTGAGCGCCAAATCTGGAGGCCGCCAATCAGGAGCAGGAGCCCGGCCGCTGGCAGCAGCCACTGCTGGAAGCGACCCATCGCGCCGAGGATGCCCCCAAGGCCGAGCAGCGCCACGCCGCCGAGCGGAAGACAGCACGCGAGCGCGCCAACCGCGCTCACTGCCGCGACGAGCGGTGTGACCTTCTCAGCGACTCTCATCGACGGACCCCCGTGAGGTCCGGGACGGGTCCACGCGCGATCGCGTCCAGCGTCGGACATGCATCCGCGCTTTGTCCAAGTGCGCGATCGCAAGCAGTGAGCTGCTCACGGAGCACCTCGCGAAACGCCTGCATTTCTTGCACTCGCTGCTCGATGTCTTCAATGCGCTTCGCGAGCACGGCTCGAATCTGCCGGCACGCACCGCGTGAGGCATTGCGGCGCGACTTGACCAATACCTGAATGTCTTTCAGCGTCAGACCAACCGCTTGGGCTTGCTTGATGAATCGCACACGTCCAAGGACGTCATCACCGTACCGTCGCGCCCCACTTGGCGATCTCAATGGCGGTGGCAACAAGCCCTCGCGCTCGTAGTAGCGCAGCGTTTCGACCGTGACGCCCGTGGCCGCCGCGACTTCGCCGATCCGAAAGCTGTCCCGTGCTGTCATCGGCGTGCGACTCGAATCCCGGCGAGACGATTCACGGCTGCGGTGAGATCTCCCAGGCAGCAGGCGCCGCGTGGATTGCGGACGTCGCACGCACACCGGCGCTCGGCGATGTGCCCGCGGACCCGATCGATGGCGCCGGTGCGCCCCTCAGTGGCGATCTCTGCCTGCATGTCGAATTCGTTTTCGCCGAAGCAGTAGCAGAGCACACGCGCACCTTCAGGCAGCTTCTGCCAAACCGGCACGCGGACCTGCGCCGTTTGAAAGATCTGCCCGTCAGTGGAGAAGTACACCGTGTCGCACTGTGGACTGGCGCAGAAATGAAAGCTCGCCAACCGTAGCTGCGCCAGCGCCGGCGGGGTCAAGAGCGCCTTGATCGTCGACACCTCGACCGGTGTCGAACGCCCGGAACACGCGGGACACACCGGCCGCGTGGAGACCACCGGTTCCGGACGGCAGCACTCACTCACGCGCCCAGTATGCCCCCTGAAGTGCGGTCCAGAGTCAAGACCTCTGTGATGACCATCGCCGGCCGCTACTTCTCGGCGGCTGAAAAGATGGCGCGGCAGAATCCCTCAGGCGTGAAACCGCAGCCCTGACGAGACAGCTCGAGCGCGGCGGTGAGGTGCTCCCGAAACGTGCGAAGTTCCTCCATCCGCCGGTCGATCTCCGCGAGATGGGTCGTGCAAATCGCGGACACACGCTCACAGGGCTTCTTGCCGGCTCGACCCAGACTCAGAATCTCCCGGGTCTCATCAAGCGTCAGTCCGAGGCTTTGCGCGCGACGTATGAAGGCCAACTCGTTGAGTGCGCGCTCCGAGTACAGTCGATAACCGGATCGGGTCCGGTCGGCTCGCGACAGCAGCTTCTGAGCCTCATAAAACCGAATGGTTGGCGCGGGGACGCCGGATCGCCGTGCGACTTCGCCGATGTGCATGAGCCCAGTCTACGACCGGCTTGACCTTCAAGCCAACTTGAAGGTGTACAACGTTACCAGGAGAACTCAGATGACCCTGACTGGTGTGTGCTGTTGCTGTGGCGAGCCGACCCCACCCGGAACCTGCTGCTGCGGGTGCTGTTCGAATAAGAACGGACGTCGATGAGAATCCGACGCGCTCTGCTGCTGGCGGTCGGCGCGATCCTTCTGCCGGCCGTCGCCGCAGGACAGACGTGAGCGGGTTGAGCGAATCCCTACCTCCCAGGTTGGCGAGGTGTGCTCACCGACGGTCTGTCACAGGATCGTCTCCAAATAGGCGGCTGGTTTCTCACGGAGAACCGCGACACGCCGTACGACGGCTCGACCGAAACCTCGAATCCGCTTCGTGAGCGGACGAGTGTGCGCGTCTGGCTGCTGTCGGCGGACGTACGCCTGACAGGCCAGTTCGGGCTGCAGGTCACGACGACGGTGCCCGATGTCACGCGTTCGGCCATCGTCGATCGTCCGACGGCACCGTTCTACTTCAGCGAGACGTTTCGCGGCGTCGGCGACACGTCCGTGCTGGCGTGGCGCCGCCGTCCGATCGGACGCTGGGGCGTCGTGTTCAACGGCGGCATCTCTGTACCGACCGGAAAAACCGAAGCGCCTCGATTTCGGCCGGAGTTGGACGATGGCAGCCTGGTGCCGCTGTCTCGCTTGCAGCGCGGGTCAGGCACGGTCGATCCGATTTTCGGCGTGAGCGCCAATCGTCTGATCTCTTCGATCTTCAGGCCGGGCGTCCGCGTCTTCACGACCGCGGCTGCCCGAGTCCCACTTGTGGAAAACCAACACGGGCTGCGCACCGGCGCCTCGTGGGAGATCGGCGCCGGCGCCTCGCGCGAGATTCGCAAGGAGTGGTTCGTCGTCATCGGCCGCCTGAGTTGGCTGCATCGCAACCAGGATCGTTTCAACGGCACGCCGGTGCTCGTCGGTGGCGGGGACTGGCTGTACTTCGCGCCGGCCGTTGCGATTACGCGGCAACCGGTGACCATCCAATTCGAAGCGAAATTGCCGCTCCATCGCGCGCTGAGCAACCGGCAATTGGACTCATCGGCGACGTTCCAGGTGGGCACGATCTGGAAAGTCTTCTGACGACTGCGGCACTTGCCTTGGGGCGGACCCAAGCGAAGGTAGACTGAGTCCAGCCGTGGGCCAGTTTCGCGACGTACTGCTACTGCTGAGTCGTCTGAAGGCGGAGGGCGTGATTCACGACTACGCCATCGGCGGTGCGGTGGCCGTGAGTCTGTGGACCGAACCGGTCGCCACACAAGATCTCGATGTGATCGTGACCATCGCCGGCGATGCACATCCGCTCGATCCACTGCGCCCGCTGTTGGATTGGTTCGATCAACACGGACAGGCCTTTGAGGGCGAGCACATTCTGATCGCAGGAGTGCCGGTCCAGTTTCTGGTGGCGTGGTCGCCGCTCGTTCGGGAGGCAGTGGCCACGGCTGCGGAGACCGTTTACGATCCGGCGGATCCCCAGTCTCCAACGATCCGATTGATTCGGCCGACGTATCTCGTCGCGATGTGGCAAGCGGACCAGGGGGCCGACACACCCCGACGGCGAGAACGCGCCGCTCACCTCCGCGAGGCTGGCCTGGTGGACGAGACGCTGCTGACCGAGTTACTTTCGAGGACGAAGACGTGACGATGAAGCCGACGTCGCCGTTTGCCGGAAAGGCCCAGTGGCACGCGCAACAGCGCCAGCTGCCGCCGCGGGAAAAGATCCGCATTCTGATCGAGTTGCAGCGTCGCGAAGTTGAAAACAACGGGATCCGAGAATCGCTCGGCCGGCCGGCCGTCGCGATGAAGCCCTGGGATACTCAGGCGTAGGGATACTCCGCGCGGAGCGTGGCGATCGGGTTGATTCGCGTGACGGGCGTCGAGAGCAGCGCGCGCAGGCAAGCCCGACGGCCAGGCCGGCGGATCGAGGGCAGCGCTAGCGATCGATCTCGGCCAGAAACTTCATCCGCGGATTCTTGCCTTCGGCGTACTCCAGGGCCCACGCGGACGGAAACAGGAGCACGGTGCGTCCGCGGCGGTCCACGACGTCCAGCACGTCCGTGCTCAGACCGGCCAGCGCTCGGACGTCGGTGTCGGGCGGATCGAGCCAGCGCGCCAGCACGTACGAGAGCGGCGCGACCCGGCTCCCCGCGCCGTACTCCGACTCGAGCCTCGACTGAATCACGTCGAACTGGAGGGCACCGACGACGCCGACCACCGGATCGCGGCCCACCTTCATCCGGAAGACCTGCATGAGGCCCTCCTCCTCCAGCTGTCGCACGCCATCGTCGAACTGCTTGTGCTTCCGGCCTTCGAGGTGGAGCCGCCCGAAATGCTCGGCGGCGAACTGCGGCATCGGCGGAAACTTGACCGGCCGTCCGACATAGAGCGAATCGCCGATCGCGAAGCGGCCGGGATTGACGAGACCCACGATGTCGCCGGCATACGCCTCGGCGGAGGTCTCGCGATCGCGGCCGAAGATCTTATACGGGCGCGCGACGCGAACCGGCTTCTCGAGCCGCTCGTTGGTCACCATCATGTCCTTGACGAGCTTGCCCGAACACACGCGCACGAAGGCGATGTGGTCGCGGTGCCGGGGGTCCATGTTCGCCTGGATCTTGAACACGAATCCGCTGAAGTCCGGCGAAGCCGGATTGATCGGAAGACCGCTCGCGGTCATCCGGGGCGCCGGCGGCGGTGCGAGGGTGACGAGGCCCTGCAGAAAGGGCTCCAGCCCGAAGTTGTTCAGCGCGCTGCCGAAGAAGACGCCCGTCTGGCGGCCGGCCAGGTAGTCCTCGTGGTGGAACGTCGTGCCGGCGCTGGCGATGAGGTCGATGCCCTCGATGAACTCACGGTAGACACGTTCGCCGGCGAGGGCCGCCAGCTCGGGATCGCGATGATCCGATACGGTCACGGGCGCCCGGCGTTGCCCCTGCAGGTGCCGCTCGTAATGCAGCACGTGGCGGGCCCGGAGATCGTACACGCCGCGGAACTGGTCGCCGCGGCCGATCGGCCAGTTGAGCGGCGCGGCCGCGATGCCGAGCACGCGCTCGATTTCGTCGAGCAACTCCAGCGGATCCCGTCCCTCGGTGTCGCACTTGTTGACGAACGTGAGGATGGGGAGCCGATGGCGGCGGCACACCTCGAACAGCTTGAGGGTTTGCTCCTCGACGCCCTTCGCCGCGTCGAGCACCATCACGACGCTGTCGGCGGCGACGAGCGCGCGATACGTGTCTTCGCTGAAGTCCTTGTGACCCGGCGTGTCGAGCAGCGTGACGTGGTGCCCGTCGACCTCGAACTCGAGCGCCGTGGATGTGAGCGAGATCCCGCGCTCCTGTTCCATCGCCATCCAGTCGGAGACGACGTGGCGACGCGCCTTGCGGCCGCGCACGGCGCCGGCCAGCTCGATCGCGCCGGCATAGAGCAGCACTTTCTCGGTGAGCGTGCTCTTGCCCGCGTCCGGATGGGAAATGATGGCAAAGGTGCGCCGCAGCCGGACGGCTGCGGCCAGTTCGTCGTTGATGAGTGTGTCGTCGGTCACTGGATCCTACACATGTTACTTGGTGCGCGGCGAGCGGCGCGACGTGGCCGTCAAAGTGCGGCCGGCCCGGAGCGCTGGCGACGCGGCCGAAGCGCGCTTCGACCGCGAGGCGCGCGCGATGGCCGCGCTCAATCATCCGAACATGCGCGCTCCACGACATCGGGCGACGTCAGGTCCCGGCCCTGGCACAATTGTTGTGCCTTGAATCTGCGGCGATCGCGACCATCGCGATCGATTTCGATTGACAGATTTCCGGGTGCACTTTCTGCGACACCACAACCTGCGCAAAGCAGGGGCGCCAGGACCGACGACGCTTTTCTTGGGTGGGCGAATCGTCTTCACCGGGCCGATCAACTCACTCGCATCGCGACCGGGCCGTGGCGAGCCGCCAGAGGGTCGAAAAAATCGCGTGTTATCAAAGGAGCATGACGAACAATTCTGCTCCCGCGCTCTCTGATGCCGCGTTGCTCGCCGAGACGATTCGCGTCGCCGAAGCGGAACGCCGATCCACATCCCAGCTCATCGCTCTGCTCGCCGAGATGGACACTCGGAGGCTCTATCTGGGCCAGGGCTATCCCTCACTCTTTGCCTGGTGCACGCAAGTGCTCCATCTGTCCGAGTCGTCCGCTTACAGCCGCATCGGGGCGGCCCGTGCGGCCCGCCGGTTTCCCGTCGTTCTTCAGCACCTCGTGGACGGGTCGGTCACGTTGACCGCCGTGAGCCTGCTCGCAGCTCACTTGACGGACGAGAATCACGAGGCGCTGCTCAGCGCAGCGCGACACAAGAGCAAGCGCGATGTCGAGCGGCTTGTCGCATGTCTCGATCCGCAGCCGGATGTTGCCGCGTCGGTCCGTCGCCTGCCCGTCGCATCTGAGCCACGACATGCCACACCGATCAGTGTCGCGACGGACGGCACCGCGACCGCTGCCGGTCTTCTTTCTTCCAGTTGCGCGGGGCCCCACCCCCGCGCTTCCGAGCGCTCGGCGCCTTCGCTACGCTACGGGCCTCGCGGTGATTTCGTGGCGCCACTGTCGCCGGATCGATATCTGCTGAAGGTCACGCTGAGTCAGGAGGCGCGCGCGAAGCTTGCGCGCATTCAGGATCTGCTGCGCCATTCCGTTCCGAACGGCGACGCGGCCGCGATTGTCGATCGGGCGCTGACCGTGCTGCTCGAGCAGCTCGAGAAGGCGAAACACGCCTCCATCGGGCGGCCGAGAACGCGGCCGAACGCGCGGCCCAGCCGGACGACGGCGTCGCGACATGTGCCCGCGACCGTCAAGCGCGCCGTCTGGACCCGCGATGAGGGACGATGTGCGTTCGTGGGCCAGGACGGCCGGTGCCGTGCGACGGGCTTTCTCGAGTTTCATCACGTCGTCCCGTTCGCTCGCGGCGGACCGACCAGCGTCAAGAATCTCCAGCTCCGCTGCCGCGCGCACAACGCGTATGAAGCGGAGCGGGAGCTCGGGGCAGGTGCGAGCGTCTGGAAGGGCCGGCGGCGGCGGGCTCTGTCTGGACAGAGTTCGGGGGAGGCGGGCGACTCAAACCGTCACGTCCTGTTGGACAGTGCGCTCGATCGGGCGTGACCGCGTTCCAGTAGGGCCTTGACTTGGCCCCGACGCGGACCCATACTCCTCTCGCCTTTCGAGAGGAGTCCCCGCGTGGCCAGGCCGGACCTGCTTCACGGAACGCTCGACCTGCTTGTCCTCAGGATCCTCGCTCTCGGGCCGAACCACGGCTGGGGAATCTCCAATCGCCTACAGCAGATGTCGAAGGACGGACTGACCACGAGCCAGGGATCGCTCTACCCCTCGCTGCATCGACTCGAGACGCAAGGCTTCGTGGCGTCGGAGATGCGGGCCTCCGACAACAACCGCCGGGCGCGCGTCTACACGATTACGCCCGTCGGGCGGCGCCGGCTCGCGACCGAAACGGAGAACTGGGAACAGTTTGCGCTGTCCGTGAAACGCATCCTCAACGGCACGTAGTCCTGACCGGATTCGGAGGGCGACATGTTCGCATGGCTCGCGGCTTGTCTACGAAAGGTGTTCACCCGACGACGCGCGGAGTCCGAGCTCGATGAGGAACTTCAGTACCACATCGAGATGGAGACGCGGGCACATCTCGCGCGCGGCCTTTCCGCCGCTGAAGCACGACGGCTGGCGCTGGGCAGCCTGGGCGGCGTGACGCAGGCCACAGAATCCGTGCGCGCGGTGCGCACGTTGTGGGTGGAATCCGTCTGGCAGGACGTGCGGCACGCGTGTCGAGTGCTCCGGCGGCGGCCGGCCGTGTCCGTCGCCGCCGTCTCGATGCTCGCGTTGGGCATCGGCATCACGACGGCCATGTTCACTGTCGTCGACGCCCTCATCCTTCGACCGGTGCCTTTTCACGCGTCGGATCAACTCGCGTACGTGCTGATGTTTAGTGGCCGCCAAGGGCGCAATCCTGGCCCCGACGTGCTCCGTGCCTGGCAACACTCTCCGGCGTTCGCCAATGCGGAGTCTGCCGATACGGGTACGGCCGGCATCTCTGTGGATGGCATCGTCGTGGCACGAAGGATTTCCCACGTCACGCCGGGCGTATTCGACATGTTGGGGAGCGTTCGGCCGATCCTGGGGCGGCTCTTCGTGGCCTCGGACACCGGCAATGGGATCCTCCTGTCCGAAGACGCATGGCGGAACCTTTTTCACGCCGATAGCGCGATCGTCGGCCGTGCGGTCACGATTGACGGCACGCCGCAGGTGGTCGTGGGCGTCCTGCCCGCGGAATTCCGCTTTCCCTCATGGAATACCGCCATCTGGCAAGCGGTGAGTCTCGAGAGTCCGCCGGCGTCGAGTCCCAGCCGGATCGTGCGGTTCGCATCGAATGTGCCGCGCCTTGATGCCTTGCGCGTGGCGACTGACACGGCGCGCGCGGCAGACCCGACCGTCGCTCAGTTTTCGGCGCAGGCGCGGCCGCTCGTCGACGAGTTTCTCGATCCTTACTACAAGCGGGCCGTGCCGGTGCTCGCCAGCGGCGTGGTGCTCGTCTTCTTTGTGCTCTGCGCCAACGTCAGCAGTCTGCTGCTCGCGCGGCTAACCGCGCGCCAGCGTGAGTTCAGCATGCGGTCGGCGCTCGGCGCGTCGCGTGGACGATTGATCCGCCAGGCATTCGTGGAGAGTTGTGTCCTCGGCGCGCTGGGCGCTATCGCGGGCATCGCGATCGGATGGACGCTCGTCTCGCTGTCCCGCTCGTTTCTGCCGGGGGCGTTCCTGCTGCGCACGCTCAACCCGGTGGACATCGACCTGCGCACGCTGGTCGTCACGTCCGTCGCCGGCGTGGTCGCGACGCTCGCGGCCGGCCTCGTGCCCGCGTGGATTGGGACCCGCCTGGCCCCTGACGCATCACTGCGGGTCACGGAGCGGGGCGGCACTGAAACGCGTGGCGCGCGCGCCGCGACGCGCGCCTTGCTGGTGGGCGAGATCGCGCTCGCGTGCACGCTGCTGGTGGTGGCGACGCTTCTCGTGCGATCGTTCATCAACCTCTCGAGCGCCGACCGTGGGCTCGACGCGAACGGCAAGCTCGTGGCGATGATCTGGCTGCCGAAACCGGCATTTCCGGATCCCGCCGCTCGTGCCGCGGGCGCGCGTCGCATCGAGGACGAAGTCCGCGCCCTGCCGGGTGTGCAGCACGTCGCGTGGTCGTACGGTCTGCCGCCTGAGGGCGGCTGGACCCAGTCCGGCAAATGGCAGTCCGACGCGCCAGGCGCCGCCGTGATCCAGATGGACGTCGACGGCTACACCGTCGGTCCTGAGTTCTTCGCGCTCTACGGCATTGCGCTGGCTCGGGGGCGGATGTTCGAGCCGGCCGACGCGCAGGGCTCGGTCGTGGTCAGTGAACGGTTGGCTCGGCTGCTGTGGCCGGGGCTCGACCCGATCGGTCGTACGTTCAGCCTCGAGGACCGCGGGACGATGCGGGTGGCCGGGCAGGTGATCGGGATCGTGAAAGAGACGCACTTTCCTTCCCTCGACGCCAAGCTCGACAAGCCGCAGTTATACAGGCGGTTCTCCGCGGTGCAGGTTCCGGCGATGCTGAGCATCGCGTGCGCTCCCACATGCCCGAAGGTGGACGTCGTCCGACAACTAGTGATGGCGATTCACCCGTCGATTCGGGTGAGCGACATTCGGATCCAGGTGCTCGAGGACGTGTACTTCGAACAACTCGCGCGGCCGCGCGCGACGGCGGCCCTGAGCTTTGCGTTCGCGGCGATTGCGCTGCTGGCGTCCGCCGGCGGGTTATTCAGCGTTCTCAGCTACGCGGTGGCACGTCGTAAACGCGAGTTCGGCATCCGAACGGCGCTCGGGGCCTCCCCGAACGATATTCGCCAGCTGGTTTTTCGCGACGGTGTCGGTGTCGCGTCGACAGGCCTCGTGATCGGGACGGCCACGGCGTGGTTGTTGGCGCGAGCGCTGACCGCGCTGCAGTACGGCGTCGCGGTCACGGATCCGATCACATGGGGTGCGGTGGTCGGTCTCCTGGCTCTGACCACCGTCGCGGCGTGCTGGCGACCTGCCCGGCAGGCAACGCGCGCTGAATTGGTGGTGCTCCTGCGAGAGGAGTGAAACAGGCGCCCGTGCGGTAAAGAAGCTCACCCCTCCGCCCCATACGAAATCTCCATGCGCCGGACGGCACGGCCAGCGAGCCACAGCACGACCGCGGTGAGAATCAGCAGACCGAGAATGGCCGCGGGACGCGAGGCCGGCGCGGCGGGTGCGGCGAGCAGCCGAATCAGCGTCGGCGCGTCGTTCTCCATCGGCGCGGGAACAGGACAGATCGACTGCAGGTAGTACAGCACGCTGAGCTTCTGAAGCGCGTGCGGGAGAATCCCGTTGATGCTTTCCCAGGCGAGAATCACCGCCGCCGGAATGATGGGTTTCTTGAGATACACGCCGATGGCAAGAAAGACGCTGCCATATCCCAGACAACCGAGCACGGCCGCCGACGCATACCAGAACGCGTGCGACATGCCGCCGGCGTTCCAGTAGGCCTGGACTTCCACCGCGTCATGCGGCCAGATCATGGCGGCAAAGCCGAGCAGGGCCCCACCGCCGAAAATCACAGACGACGCGACGAGCCCGGCCGCATACTTTCCCGCGAGCAGGACCTCGCGCGGCGCGGGCGCGAGAAACCAGTAGTGCAGCGTGCGGTTGCTCATCTCGCCGCTGAAGAGAAACATGAACATGCCGAGGCAACCGAAGAAAATCGCCAGCCGCAGGTAGAAGTACTGGAAGACTCCGGCGAAGATCGCCCGGTCCTCGGGGAAGTCCAGCAACGTGTTGATGCTCCGGGAGTCCAGTGCGCCATCCACGAACTGGAAGCGCGCCACCCGGCGCCCGTCGAAGTACGTGAGCGAGCGATACTCGATGCGTTGCTCAATCAGCGCGGCGCCGGACGACGTCGCGACGGTGGCGAACGTCTTGCCATCCGTGCTCACCTGGATGTTGAAGTCGCGCGTGTCGAGAGTCGCCTCTTCGCCTCCCGCGCTGGCGTGCTTGACGACGAAACGTTTCACCGGACGCGCCGCGCCGAGATCCACCTGGAGGAAAAAGGGCCAGTCCTCGGCGCACCAGCGGTCGGTCTTGCCGCCCGCGATGCTGCCGTTCACGGCCTTCTCCGGCCCTTGATCGGGGCTGCAGGGGCCGCTTCCCGTTGCGGGACGCCCCAGCGCGAGATTCTGCCGGCCGTCGGCTCCGTAGACCTCGAACTCATAGATCCTCGCCACCGCGTCTCCGCTGTAGCTGGGACGGGTGACGTTCAGGCGTACGAACCGCGCATCGACCGCCGGCTCGATCACGTTGGTCGTCGTTCCCGAATTTCCGGTACCTCGAACCCGCCTCGTCCCGACCGATGGGCGTTCCGCGGCCGGCTTCCCGAGCCGCTCCTTCACGCTCTCGAGCTTCTCGCCCTTCTGGGCCGTGTTCATCAGGGCGGCGTCCGTCAGGCCACCGCGCCCAAACCGCGCGCGATCCGACGTCACGTCCACGCCGTGCCCGAAGAAGGCCACTGCCGGAAGGAGCGCCAGTGCGTAGACCCACAGCCCGCGCTTGGCAAAGAAGGCACGACGAAGCTCGATCTTCGCGATCGTCCACGCTTGCCTGGCCCGGCCGGAGAGCGCGCCGCCCTGAGCTTGTCGAAGGGCCACGTTACTCGCCTCCAATCAAGTACTCGTACAGCGCGTCCACATTCTCATCGGCCGGTACGACGGCGTCGATGCGATGACCGTCGGCGGCGATTCGCCCGAGCGCGCGCGACAACTGCTCGCGATCGCGGGTCATCACCAGCAGACCCAGACGGTCCTCGTGCAGCTTGATCTCGGTGATGTGATCCTCGCTGAAGAGCCGCGACGCCAGGCCGGACGCGTTGCGGCAGCGAATGAGGTACTGGCTCGGGTGCTCGTGAATCTCCTCGCGCACCGTCCGGATCGTGCCTTCGGCGATGATCATCCCGTTGGCGATCAGCACGACCTGGTCGCTGATCAGATCCACTTCCTGGAGGACGTGGCTCGAGATGATGACGTGCTTCCCCTCGTTCGCCCACGTCCGGAAGAGCGCGATCGTCTCGGCGCGCACCAACGGGTCCAGGCCGTTCAGCGGCTCGTCGAGCACGAGCACCTGGGGATCGTGCGCGATCGCCTGCGCCAGCCGCACGCGCTGCCGCATGCCTTTTGAATAGGCCGCGACTTTTCGCGTCGCCGCCTCCGTCAGGCTCAGGCGCTCGAGCGCCTTCCACGCGCGCGCTTCCGCCTCCGCGCGCCCATAGCCAAACAGCAGCAGCCCGGTCGTGATGAAGGTGAATCCCGTCGCCCAGCGCGGTGCCGTGTCGTACTGCGTGGCGTAGCCGGTGATCCGCATCAGCGCTTCGGGAGCGCGCGGCGAGATCCCACGCATCAAGATTGAGCCATTGTCGGGGTGGATGAGACCGGTCATCAGGTTCATGAGCGTGGTCTTGCCCGATCCGTTGGGCCCGACCAGGCTCGTAATGCCGGGCGGGATGTTCAGCGTCACGCGGTTCACGCCGAGCACGTCTCCGTAGAATTTGGAGACCTCGTCGAAAATCACTCCGGGGGGCTTCGCCCCCGCGGACCCCCCGACACGCTCGCTCGCGGGGACCCCGTCGCCCCGCTCCGCTCGCGTGGCGCCCTCGCTCCGCTCGTGCGCTGCTTCAGCGCTCACTTCACGACCTCCACCGGCCGCAGCTTGCGCTCGATCACGAGCACGAGCAGCAACGCCATCACCGTCAGCGCAATGGCGGATGCCCCCGCGCCCGGTCCCTCGAGCACCGGCACGCCCAGCAGCACGCACCAGATCTGGTTGACGGTCCAGGCGGGGTTGATGATGTGTCCCCAGTTGACCCGAAGCACCTCTTGGATCATCGCGCCGACGCCGCTGAGAATGAAGAAGAAGGCCAGGCTGACGGCGGCGGCGACGATTCTCCACTTCACGTAGGCAGAGCTCGCCATCGCGACCAGACTCAGGATCAACAGCCAAATGACGAACCCGAGGAACATGCCGGTGCCAAGCGTCCAGTTCGCGCGAAACCAAGATCCGCCGGCCAATCCGACCTGCAGCCCGAAGAGGATCAGGCCCGGAATCCACGTGACGACCGACAGCATGCCGACGAGGACCGTCAGACGCGCGAGCGCGTAGGTCCAACGCGTCAGTGGACGGCTGAGGTAGAGCGGCAGCGCGTTGTTCGCGAGATCCGGGGCAATCAGGCTGGGCCCGGCCAGCGCGGCGAGAAAGACCGCGAAGCCGGCTTGGACGTACATGAAGACCGAGAAGAACCGGCCGTCCACCTGGATGAACTGCTTGAACTCCTGATCGAGTCCTTGCAGCAGCTCTACGTGGTTCGACAGATAAATGAAGCCCCCACAGAGCAGCGGCCACACGAACGCCACGATCGTGAGCAGGAGGACGAGGCGCTGTTGGTAAAGTCGTCGCCAGGCGTAGCGGGGGAGCACCAGGAATCTTGTCCACGATCCCGTCAGCGGACCTGCGTAGCGCCGATAGCCTCGCTTGTAGACAGCCATTGGGTTCTCAGTTGGCCGCGCGCTCGCCGGGCGTGTGCGTGAGATGGCCCATCGCCTTGAGGAAGATCTCTTCGAGCGAATCCCGGCGATGGGTGAGCTTCCTCACCAGCAGGTTCTGCCGCCCGACGAGATTCCAAATCGCGTCCACCTCGACGCCTGGCGGCAAGACGATGCGCCATCGTCCGAGACCTTCAGGCACACCCTCGGCGCCGATATCGGGCAGCGCCGCACGCAAATGACTATCGTCACCGGTGACCTCGAGCTCGACGAAGGATCGGTTCGACCGCCGCTCTTCTTCGAGGTTGCAGTGATGGACGATCCGGCCGTCCTTCATGATCACCGCCTCGTCGCACACCTGCTCGATGTCGCGCAGCAGATGAGAGCAGACGAGCACATTCATCCCCTGCTCGTTCTTCATCTCGGTAATCAGCTTGAGCATGCGCCGGCGCGCGGCGGGATCGAGGCCGTTGGTCGGTTCGTCCAGGATGACCAGCTCCGGTCCGTGGACGATGGCTTGAGCAAGCTTCGCCATTTGCTTCATGCCGAGCGAGTAGGTCCGGAGCTCACGGTAGCGCGCCTCTCCGAGTCCCACATGGAAGAGGATCTGGTGAGTCTTCTCGAGTGCGGCTTCCGGCGGAAGCCCGGAGAGCTCGGCCATTTGGCGCACGAAGGTCACCGCCGACATGTCGCCGATGAACGAGTCGTTCTCGGGCATGTATCCGATGCGCGATCGGGCCTCGCTACAGCGACGCCGGCAATCGAATCCGAGAATGCTGGCGCGTCCGGCGCTGGGACGCAGGAATCCGAGCAGCGTCAGGATCAGGGTGGACTTTCCAGCGCCGTTGGGCCCCAGCAGGCCCACCGCCTTGCCCTTCCCGGACACGCCAAGGCGGCAGGAGATCCCATGAAGGATCTCCCGCCGCCCCAGCTTCACTGTCAGGTTCTCGAGCTCGATCATCTTCTGTCGCGCGCCCTCGAACTCTACTACGCGCCAGTTCGCGCTTCGTTAACGGCGGATGCTATCCGACAGGCCGCCGAGCAGCATTGCGTCGATCACCACACTCGACAGACGCGTTCGGCTGGCGAGGTGAATCTGCTCCGGCTTCCCGTCGAACACCACGAGCATCGGGTCGCGACTTGCGACGAGCTTCGTCACGGCTGGATTCGGGCTCAGCGCCGAGAAAATGTCGAGCGCTCCCTTCGTGTTCAGCCAGACAAACGCGGACGGATGGAGCCCGGCCGACGCCGGCAGTTGGGCCTGGAAAGACGACGACCAGATCAGCGCGGAGCCGGTGCTTCGGGTCGCGATGGCGCGCTCGCCGGTCCCGCGATCGGACGCGACGATCAGGTAGCCCCCGTAGAAGGTCCATGTGACGCCGAAGGGAAGGCCGGCGGCCTTGAAGGTGTTCCACACCAGTGAGCCCGCGGTCTCGTGCCCGACCGTGCACCCCTTGGTCTGATCGCCAGGGATCACGTCCGCGTTGCAGGCGTCCACTAGCTTCCCGATTGAGCTCTCGACGACCGACGCGTCGTTCACCAGCGCCGCGATCACCCACGTCGGGCCCGTCACGCTGAGGCCCTGCACGGCGAAGGCCGCTTCGGTGCCCATCGCCGCCGTCAGGCTTGCCGCGAAGCCCGCGCCAAGCTTCTCCTCCAGCTTGCTCAAGTCAGCCTCGAAGGTCGGCTGTTGTTTCGACATCAGCGCGGTGAATTCCTGGAACAACTGCCCGGGCTCGCGCATCGAGACGTACCCCGCGAAGAGTGCGTCGGCCGGGAGAAACTCCGCGGCGCCCGCGGAACCGGCGTCCGCCAGCCACGAGCCGATCCCGCTTCGTGTACCCTGGAATATCGCGGTGACCTCGTTCTCTTCCGCGCCATTGGGGGAGCGCTGCTCGAAGAAGAGGTATTTCAGTCCGGCCAGGCGCGCGAGCTCGACCGGGGGCGCGTCGTCTCCCGACGCCATCGCGATCACCGGAGCGGCGTCCACGCCGACGAGCCAGCCGGCGCCGCGCTTGTACCGATCGCCGATGGCCGCCGCGAACGGCGAGCCTGCGCCCTGACTCAAGTGACTCACGGCCCAGGCCAAGTGAGACGACGAGTCGGAGATCACCATCAGCTCCTCGGACACTGAGTAGCTCGGAGACGATTCGCCTGCCTCGGCGAAGAGGCCGGCGAGATCGCTCGCGAGGGCCGCTCGCTTGCCAGGTTGGACGCGGGCGACGACCATCGGCACTTCGTCGCGGGGCGCCGCGGCGGCGATGGAGAACACGACCTCGTCGCCGAGCATCGAGCTCACCGACTGGACGCGATCGACGATCCGTCGCAGTTCCACTGCCGTGTCGGAGGTCCACCAGGCCCGAAACGCGGCATTCTCTGAGGCCTGTTGCTCAGCCGCGAGCACGCCTTCGCTGATGTTCCCGCCGAGATTGGGCACTGCGCCGTAGACGAACGCGCCGGCCGGCAGGTACGACAGCAGGGCGGAGCTGGTGCGCAGCGGGCTCGAGACCTGCGTCATCCGATCGCCGATCTTCGTGAACGAGGCGAGGAGTTGCAGGTACTCTTCCGCCTCGGGGCTCCAGGAAATGGAAGCGGCGACCGATGTCGCCAGTGCGGGATTCGACGCGGCCTGCTCGCCGGGGCTGAGCAGCAGCTCGCGGCCGGGTTGGTTCACTTGCACCGATCCCTCGACGACCGAGACCACCGAGCCTCCCATGCCCGCCGACACGGCGAAGACCGTCCCTTTCACCGACGCGATCGAATCTCGCGTCAGCACGCGCAGATGACCGCGGCGCTGCTTCGCCGCCTGGACGATGACGTCGCCGCGCTGGAGGTGAATGGCCTGGCCGCTCCACTTGGCGGTCACGAACAGCTCCGTCCGCTCGTTGATGTGCACGGTCGATCCGTCGGCGAGGCGCAGTACCGCGTGAGCGCCCGGGCTCGTGCGGACCAGTTGCCGGTCGCCGATCGCGGCGCCTGGCTGGAGCGCTCCTCCGGGCACGCTGTACAGACCGCCTTGGATGGATGCGACCGTCGCGCGCGGACCGTCGGGAGCCATCCAGGTGTCGATGGCGTCGCGTCCGAGATACAGGAACGACAGGGCCACCGCCGCGGCCGCCGCGAGGGGCGCCCATCGCCGCCAACGGGCGGAGGACCGCTGCGGCATGGCGATCACACGGCGTTCGCCCTTCATCTCGGCGATGGCGACACGGCACGCCGGGCAGCGGCTGATGTGGTCTTCGAGGAGCGTGCGCCGGCCGCCTGTGAGCGTGCCGCTCACGTACGACGGCAGGTCGGGCCGGAATTCCGCACAACCGGCAGTGGCGGCATTCGTCAACTTCTCCCACACACGCGCGCGCGCGGCGTCGAGGGCGGCGGGATCGACGGCCTCTCGTGTCATTTCCTGCAGCGCGTCGTCGAGTCTGTCTTCGGACATTGGCGATTTCTCCTTGGCCGTCGTAGGGCAAACCTTTAGGTTTGCCTTCGTTCGGCAGACCTGAAGGTCTGCCCTACGTACTACTTCGCTATCGTTCCAATTCGTCTTGCAACCGCAGTCGGATGCGGTGGAGTCGGACGGCGACGTTGTTCTTCTCGAGCTGGAACATGTCAGCCAGCTCCTGATTCGACAGTCCCTCGACGAAACGCAACAGGAACAGGCTGGCGTCGTCCGGTTCGAGGGTTGCGATGGCGCGCCGGAGCTGGTGTTTCAGCAGCAGTGCCGGTTCAACCTCAGTCGCGGCATGCGGCGCTTCGTCGTCGTAGGCGGTTGCGGCGTGGACCGCGCGGCGGCGCAGGAGGTCGATGGCCGCGTTGACCGCCGCGCGCCGGAAGTAGGCGGCCGGCCGCCCCGCGGATGCCTCGGGCTCGTTCCCGGACAGCACGCGCATGAACACGGTCTGCAACACGTCCTCGGCATCTGCCGAGTTTCCGGTGATGCGGAAGGCGGCACGGAACACGGCCTCGTGGTGCCGGTCGTACAGTTCTGCAAGTCCCGCCGGACCGGGCGCGGAAGTCATCTCAGTATCAATATCAATATCAATATCAATGAGCTCGTCCCCGTGCGGGCTGACGGCAATCACGTGCGCCACACCCGGATAGACGCACCAGCAGGCCGACTATTACATGGCACGGACGAGCGGGAGCCACTGCACGGCTTACAGGGCTTCAACTGCCAGTTCATTCGCCTACGGAAGATGGACAGACACAGACCCGATCGAGAGCGGCTAGCGGCGCGATACGAATTGTTCAGGGGCTCCACCTAGATCCTGCCGTGACGGGCTCTGAATCTGCGAATGTGGTCCAGCGAACAGCAGGGTGGTCCAGCGGACCAAGCCGGGGGTTCACCGGCCCACGGTGGGGTTCAGTGGACCCCCAGGCACGAAATCGAATTGCCTCACGCGGCCTCGGCCACACTCGCGCCTTCTACTCCGGATGTATCGAGCAGGACTACGGCGGCGTCCGCGTCGAGAACCCGTTCAAGTCCGTACGGCGATGAAGGCCGGTGCGGGCCGCCGGCTCGCCTCAGGCCGCTGGGCCGCATCTGCGACTTGATTTCACAGCGACGACGATGAGAGCGTCGTCGCATGTGCCCTGACCCAACTGACCGCCTCTCGGACGCGGAGCTGAAGGCGTTCCTCGATGCAATGTACCCGCACGGCGTCGCTGGCGCGGACGTCATGGGCGAGATCGCGTCTGACGGATGGGCACGCTCGCCGCTGGTCGCATGCTTTCACCCTCCCATCGAACGCGTGCTCGAGGAACAGGCACGGGTGCATCGGCGCATCGTGGAGCTTGGAATCCGCGGGCGTGGTGCGAACGGTGCCGGCACGGACCGCGCCAATGCGGATCGGGAGTCGATCGCTCCGCCCGCTGAGCCGACCCTGGCGCGCCTCCAGGAGACCTGGCAGGCCGAGCCCATCAAGCCGCTGGAGGAACTGACGGAGCTTGTCGGTCTGTGTCTGTGGGACGTGTTCGCAGACAACCACGAAGTGCTCGACGCCACTGGGCGAGTCGTGGACCTCGGGTCGTTTCGAGGTGCCGCGGCGTTCCTGGACGGTTACATCAGCGGTCACGGCGACGCATGGTGCCGCGAAGACTACATGCGCTTCTATTTGGGGACATTTGCGATTGACGGCCGGGCGGACTTGACGCCCGTCTACGCATCCATCTTCCGCCGGCTCATGGAGCGTGGCGGCACGTGGGTCTACCACTTTCCCGAACTCTTCCTCGTCGAGCTTGGATCAGCAGACGACGAGGGCTCCGCGCTAAAGCCGTACTCGCCGAACGAAGCGATTGCCGCGGAGCGCAAGGCGAAGACTCGGCGCGACGACATCTCTCGGCTTCAAGCCGATCTGGCAGAGGCCCACGAGGCGCGGGATGATGCGATGGATCGCCTGCCGCCGGTGACGGTGCGGTAGCGGGCGCGCCGCCCGCGCCTGACACCATCATGGGGCAGAGCGTTTGATGCTCCCACGTGATGGCGGAAGCAACTGGAAGCCCATTTGCCGGAAATGGCGATCGGTGGTCAGCGCTTGTGTCAGCCGGAGTTCGCGCATCACCACAAAGCTCGTGCAGTCGGTGAGCGAGAAGTCCTTGTCGCGGTATCGGAAGAACAGTGCGCGAGCCTTCTCGAACCGATCGCTGCCGATCCGCTCCCACTTCAGCCGCGAGCTCTGATCGACCTGGTGCCACCACGTCTCGGCGGCCTCGATGCCGAGCCGGATCCGGATGAGTGTCAGCGTCTCGTCGACCACGAAATCGGTGGTGACGAGCGCCAGTCCGTCCTCGAGGGCCGTATCGCGCGCGGCGACAGCCCGCGCATGAGCAGGATCCGCCCCATCGGCGCAGGCCATCCATCCCGCCGTGTCGACGAAGACGGCCTTCATGGCTCAGCGCGGATACAGCACCGCATCGTGTTCCGGCGCCGCGCGGCCGGCGTCGGACCGGCCAACCGCTCCGGCACGGTAGAGCGAATCGTCGGCGAGCGCCCCGCCGGACGGCGTCGTCTCGTCCGCCGGCACGATCTGAAAGGCCGGGCGGCTCCGGTAAATCACGGTGAACCGCGTGCCCTTGCGCACACGCGCCACGACGTCCGGCAAGGAGGCTCGAAGCTGCTTGGCGTTGATGCTGACTGGGGGGCTCATGGTCGAATCCTCACTGGGTTAACTCTAGTTAACCATGCCGGACCGCCGGAATCAACCTCGAGTCCTACTTCCCCAGCGTCGCCGGCCAGTTGACGATGACCGTGATCGGCGGGCTCGACGCGCGGTCGGCGATCATCGGGAACAGGAACTTGGATCCGTCACGCGAGACGGCGTAGGCATGACGCACGACGGACGTCTGCGCAAACGGAAACAGCGCGTGCGGCACGGCCACCGAATGCTGCGGTCCCGGTGTGACGTCGACGGCCGTGATCATGTTGTCGAGCCCGAGAAAGAACAGCTCCTTGCCGTCGGCACGCCACTGCGGCTGCGTGCCACCGTCGCGCGATACGCGAATCTGACCCGCGGCGACAGGAAACGGCCGGATGTAGATCTCAGGCCGGCCGCCGGATTCCGTGCTCTCGTACGCGATCCACTTTCCGTCGGGCGAAAACGCCGCGCCATCCTCAACGGCGGGCGACTGCACGAAGACCACCGGGTTCCGATCGCCGGTGAGCGCCACGGTCCAGATGTCCATGCCGGTCCCGGACGACGATCGTGAGAACGCCGCGAACTTTCCGTCGCGCGACAGATCGGTCCCCAGCGTCGTCCGATCGGCCTTGAGTAACACGTCGTCCGTCCCGCTGCCGTTCGACGGCTTCCGGTAGAGCTGATACGGGCCGGCGCGCGTTGAGCTGAACATGATCCAACTCCCATCGTCCGACCAGACCGGCAACGAGTTGATGCCAGACGAGCCAAAGGTGAACTGCGACGGCGTGGCTCGTGCAAGGTCGACGATCCAGATATCGCGGGCCGCGCCGGTGTTCACCGTGACAGCCGCCCGACGCTCATCAGGACTCAACGAGAGGTTGAGGTACCCGCCGGGGTCGCCCACGGTCGAGAGCGTCTTTCCGGTGCGGTCCACCCACGTCAACCGCGCGGGCCGCGATGACCCTCGAGCAAATGCAATGGCACTGGAGGAGCCGGCAAACGCCGCATGGAAGACGTTCACGTCCGTACTGATCTGCTCCACGACCGGAAATGGATCACCAATCTTGCGAAGTGCGACCGGATCGAAGGGCTGCGCGAGCAGGATTCCCCCGATGCTGAAGAACAGATGCCCGGCGGCAAACAGCCCGCCGACGTCGGACGGTCCCAGGGAAACGGCCTCGAGTGAATCGAGCGACCCCACCTTGAGCTGCGGGGGATCGCCGCCCAGGCCACTCCAGTAGATGAAATGCCGGCCATCCGGCAGAAACGACGGGAAGCGATGTGACGCCTCGCCAGGGCCAAGCTTCGTCGCATCAGCCGTGGCGCCGGGCTCGGCGGCCGAGACCCGCTTGATCGGATCGTTTGGGCCAGGAGCGAAGACGATGACGTTGTCGGCGTTCCAGGTGCCGCCGCGTGCCTGAGCCGAGTCTGCGAGCGCGATCGCAGGACCGCCAGCGACCTGCACTTTCTTGAGTTTGCCGGATGCGAAGAACCCGATGAACTTGCTGTCCGGTGACCAGAAGGGAAACGTCGCCTGCTCCGTGCCTGGAAGCATTCGCGCCGTTGACGAGCCGAGCGGGCGCACCCACATCATGGCCACTCGGGTCGTTTCATTCACTGCAACGAAGGCGACCGTACGGCCGTCCGGGGAAATATCGAACTGCGGTGCCGCGCTCGAGAACAGCGATCCGTCGGGCGCGGGAATGCCGAACTCGATCGGCAAAGGCTTCTCCTGCAGGTGCGAGACCGCGATGGTCCCGACGCCAGCGAGACCGAAGGCCAGCACCGCGGCGATCGACCACGGAACCCATGCGCGTTTCGGACGCGCCGGTGTCGAAGCGGTCGGCGAGGCCGACGCGGAGGGCGCTGCTTCGATCAGATCCCATGCGTCGCCGATGTCCTTGAGCCGCTGCTTCGGATCCTTCTCGAGGCATCGTTTCAGCAATCGCTGAACGCTCGACGGAACCTGCGTGAGGTCCGGTTGTTCTTTCACAACCGACGCCAGCGTCTCGGTCATGTCCTCGCCGGCAAAGAGGCGGCGGCCGGTGAGCATTTCGTAGACGACGCAGCCGAAGGCCCAGATGTCCGCACGCTTGTCGACGGCTTTCCCGCGCGCCTGCTCGGGCGACATGTACGCGGCCGTGCCGAGGATGACGCCCATCTGCGTCGCACGGGCCGTCAGCGTCGGCGAGTTCATCTCACCGTGTGGCGCGGCGCTGTCGGTTCCGGGCACGCCGAGCGCCTTGGCGAGACCGAAATCCAGCACCTTCACATGGCCGTCGGGCGTGATGCGGATGTTCGCGGGCTTCAGGTCGCGATGGACGATGCCCTGCGCGTGCGCGGCTTCGAGGGCGCTCGCGATCTCTCTCGCGATAGGCATCGCCCACTCGAGAACTTCGAAGTTCGAACTTCGAAGTTCGAACTTGGTGCGAATCACCTCCGAAAGATCCTCGCCCTCGACCAGCTCCATGACGATGGCGAGGCCCTCGACGGCGTACACCGCGGCGATGTTGGGATGACTCAGCGCGGCCAGCGCCTGCGCCTCGCGCTCGAATCGAGCGAGCCGCTCCGGATCGCCCGCGACGGATTCCGGCAGCACCTTGACGGCGACATCGCGCTTCAGCTTCGTATCGCGCGCGCGGTAGACCTCGCCCATGCCGCCCGCGCCGATGGGGGAGACGATCTCGTACGGACCCAGGTGTTGACCGGCGGCGAGGGGCAAGGAAGTTGTGGCGATTATAGGTGAGATGTGCGAGCGAGCCGCGCGAGCGAGCCGAGCGCCGCCATCGCGCGGCTCGATAAGGGGGGCGCGGCGGGGACGTCGTCGCGCCGATTGGCGAAGGCGGAGGCGCCTGCGGCCGCGCGAGCGAGCGCAGCGAGACGAGCCTGTTAATGCGCGAACGAAGCGAGACGACTGGGCGCTACCACATCGAGTGATTCGGTCTGCAAAAATACGTGTTCAACCGTATCGCCCTCATGGCGTGCGCACGGTACCCTGCGGATCGGCAATTTCGCCGACGCAAGGAGGATCTGAATGAAGCTCGTCACTCGACTGACGGCAGGAACCGCGTTCGCGCTCGCGGCAGCGGCCCTGGCCGGATTCAGCACGTCAACCATGGCAGCCGCCCCTGAAAAAGCGGTGATCTGCCACGCGGCCGGTGGAAAGTACGTAGGTATCAACGTGTCAGTGGGCTCGGAAGACCCGAGCAAACTCTCGAATAACGGACACCTCGACGAGAACGGCAGTCCGCTCTCGGGTCATGAGCAGGACCTGTACCTCGGTCTTGGCTTCGAAAAGTCCGACTGCGACAAGTTCACCCCCCCGAAGTAGAACGGGCGAGTGTGACGCGCCAGGGAGTCCAGCATTCCGATGATCCTCGGAGCGCTGGGCTCTCGAAACGCCCGAGGGATTGCCGACGATTTGGGATGTCGATTTACGCGGTCCTGTGGAGAGTTGAGAATGTTGAGTGATCGATTCAATCTGCCTCGCCTCTTTCTGTCCGGCCTCATGGTTTGTGTCCTGTTCGCGCGACCCTCAGCCGCGCAGGTGGTCGAGCTATTGCCGAACCTCGAGCCCTTCGTCGCGTCGGACATCAAGCTGGCAACAGGCCCTGCCGGTCTCGAGCTTCTGTTCACGACGACGAGCTGGAATAAGGGCGCCGGCCCGTTGGAAATCCGCGGCGGTGAGTTGGTGGGATCCGATAGGCAGAATGTATATCAGTACATTTTGCGGAGCGACGGAACTTACAGCGAGCCCTATCTGGCTGGAACGTTCGTGTACCACGAGGGCGGCGGGCATGACCACATCCATCTCGAGGACTACGCGCGGCACACGCTGCAGCCGGTCAACGCGCCTGGCGCTTCGAACGTCACAGGCAGCAAGATCAGCTTCTGCCTTCTCGACAACATCAAGGTCAACACGCGGCTTCCGAACGCACCGAAGAGGGCAGTCTACTTTTCGTGCAATCCGCAGGTGCAAGGCATCTCGGTCGGATGGGGCGACCGCTACGCGTCCAACCTCGAAGGACAGTCGCTGCCGTTCGGCAGCAATCCCAGTGGCGACTACGTCCTCAAGACCGAGATCGATGCGCCGCATCACTTGCGCGAGTCCAGCACCGCCGACAACGTCTCGTGCGCCTATCTCCGGATCGACACCGTGGCGCTCACGGTTCAAGTCCTCGGCACGACCTGTTCGCCTCCGTCGGAGCCGGACGTGACCATCTCGAGTATCACGCCTGGCAGCGCGGTGGCGGGCTCGACCGTCGCAGTGACGATTCTCGGCAGTGGATTCAGCGCCGGGATGGGTGTGAGCTTCGAGAACGGCTCGGGCAAGGCGCCCGTGGTGAGTAACGTCTCGGTTGTCGGCTCGACTCAGATCACGGTCAACGTGACGATTCCGACGGGCGGTTCGATGTCGGACCCGCTGTGGGATGTTCGCGTTGGTCCCGTGGTCAAGCCCGATGCGTTCCGCGTGATTCGGTGACAAGCCCCAGCACGCCCGGCCGACACACTGGGCGTGCTGACTGCTTGCTCGCAGATCCCTCCCGTACTTCTTTGGCATCGTAAAGGACTCTGCCAAGATCGTCCCCGGCGCCACTCGATGGCCTTTGCCGACGTGATCCGTGCTTCCCCTGCCTGACGAGCTGATGAAGTCGGAGGCCGTGAAGCGTGAGATGGCGGCGCCCGAGGTGGCCGACGAATGGCGCACGCGCGCCGAGTTGGAAGGCTGGCGGAGAGAGTGGGAGTCGTGGGGCGCGATTCTCACAAGTCCAATGAATCAGCGCGTTTCCGAAACAACTTCCGAAATCGCAGCGAGTTAGCGTCTTCCGTTCTTCGCCGGCGGCTGCGTCCGTTTGCAGGCGTTGGCGGGTTTTCTCGCAGCGATGGCACTCGAAATGGCACTCGACGTGGACCATTGACGAGCGTTTCCCCGAGGACCTGCTCCGCGATTGCATGAAAGACGCGCCGCGATCCACCGTGCCGCCAACCGTCCGAGCCTCGTGCCCGATCAGATCCCACTTCAGCCGTTTCGGCAGACACTCGTCAAGCAGAATGCGCACGGCCGAAGAGGGCGTCCTTGGCCTGCTCGAGAGCCGCGATGGCCAGCTCTCGACTCACCGTCGGAAAATCCTCGAGGAACTCGGCGAGGGGCTCGCCGGCTTCGAGGTAGTCGAGCAAGGTCTGAAACGGCACGCGCGTTCCGACGAACACGGGGGTCCCACCCATGATCTGGGGATCGCTGTGAACCGCCGCCGCGGGCCGCTCAGAGGCTGCCATTCGCGACAGGATAGCATCGTCGCGAAGTGGTTCCCGAGATGGGCTGGGCGGGCAAACAAAACGGCGACCTCCTCTCGCTCGCCGAACCAGACTTCGACGTGTTCCTCACCGTGGACCGAAATCTGTCGTATCAGCAGGCTGTCGCGAAGTTCAAGATCGCCGTCATCGTGCTCGTCGCCAAGGGTAATAAGCGCTCGGATCTGGTACCGCTGATTCCGAGCCTCATGATGATGCTGAGCGATGTCCAGCCCGGCAAGGTCGTGAAGATCGGCGGCTGACCGCATGAGCGGCGACGACGCATTGGTCCACCGGCATTCTTCGGCCCCGGCCAAGATTGCCCTCTTCCGGTCGCTGTTCCGCGGTCGCGCAGACGTCTACCCGCGCCGATTTGAGAGCCGAAAGACCGGCAAGTCCGGCTATGCGCCCGCGTGCGCCAACGAGTGGGTGCGCGGGATCTGCGAAAAGCCCCGCATCAAGTGCGCGGAGTGTCCGCATCGTCGATTCCTTCCCGTCACTGATGAGGTGATCCGCTGGCACTTGTCCGGCCGTGATGATAACGGCCAAGCCTTCGTCGCTGGCGTGTATCCGCTGCTCACTGACGAGACGTGCTTCTTCCTGGCGGTCGATTTCGACAAGGCAGGATGGCGCGAGGATGCCACTGCATTTCTCGAAACCTGCCACCGCCTGACTCTCCCCGCCGCGCTCGAACGATCGCGTTCGGGGCGAGGCGCGCACGTCTGGTTCTTCTTTGAGGA